>Ga0209992_10002093_pt1 | contig 19084 bp, 17 predicted proteins | sample 2SBtaG_2_FD_182564 | JGI IMG/M metagenome (GOLD analysis project Ga0209992, IMG submission 182564) | Deep subsurface microbial communities from Kolumbo volcano to uncover new lineages of life (NeLLi) - 2SBTROV12_ACTIVE470 metaG (SPAdes)... | ecosystem: Environmental > Aquatic > Marine >... | reverse complement strand
ATGCAAGTTCATAGCTGTCCTTTAACAATTCAAGAAGTGTCTTGTCTTTCATTTTCGTTCTCGGTAAATTGAAACCGACAGGGTTTGCACCAGCGTTGTATTTGTAAGACCAAGAAAGTTCAATTCCTATTGGTTCTAATCTTTTTTGCCATTCTCTAAATCTCTCCGAAGGTTCGTCAAGTGTTCCTGTTCCATTGTCAGGCAGATAAATATAAAAGCCGTCAGAACGCACCCACATAGGAAGCCATGCTCGTTTGCCTTTCTTTAGTGAAATGTAGCTGTTAGCGGTGTAGTCAATTCGTGAAGTGCCAACATTTTTTTCGCAGTAGTCAAACATTTCTTTAACTGTGTCAACGAACTTATCGCCATGATTATGCCGCCACCATTCTTCATCTCTTGGGAGAACTGATTTTCCTTCAGCAACAGTTTCTATTCCTCCTTGCTGAACTAAATCGTCTGGCTGTGCAATCGTTTCGGCTTTGCAGGTAATTATTTTCTCTCCACTTTCAGTTGTTAGTTGAAGTGTCCGCAACTCAATGCCGATAAATGGTAAAAACTGTGGCAGCGTTTCAATAAGAGTTTTGTATCGTCCTTGTAAATTCTCCGCAACTAAAACCGCATAGTGAATTGAGTTTGGATGCTGTGCTCTTTCTCTTGCCCAATAGTCCAGAGTTCTGAAACCGTGGTCTGAGTCGCACTCGCCAAGCATAACTTCAATTTCGTAAAAAGTGTTTGTCGGTCTGTTGAAACCTAAAATGTCAAGTCGTCCACCTTTGTTTTTGTAGTGATGAAGTTCTTGTGCAACGATTTCAAAAAGTCCAAGTCCAAGTCGTTCGGGTTTGTCAGTAATCCATTTGTGAACCCAATTCTCATCATTGCCACTTTCTTTTAGTGATACGATTTTATTGTCAAGGTATGTTGTCATTTCGGTTTACGAATTTAGTTTTTGTCCGTTCATTTCTTGCAGTCAGGTTCAAGTTAGCACTGCCGCCAACGGGTTGCAGGTAATAACGGTCTTGCAAATGTAGTTCTTGGTTGAGGACGGAAATTACAAAAGATGAATGACAATGCGAAATGATATCAATTAGACAGTATTATGAGCTTCATTTTATTGGTTTTGAGACCAGTCAGGCTGCATTGCCCTACACTAGGGTTAGAAGACCTTATGAACAGATTGTTTTTCAGTTCTCTCATCACTTAGTTCATGAAGATGGTAGTATTGCACACCAATCCAATTATATTCATTATTAGTCAGGTGTTTATCCGGATTTTTTTTATTAATATTAATTGTTTAAAATGATTCTCTTTTTAATTTATGTCAACATCAAATTATTTATGGATAGTTGTTACAGCAAATACGAATTTACCATGACCTTTTGGAACAAATGCATGGTCTCCAAATTCAATTCCTATATGTTCAGCTCTGTTAGACCCTGGTAATACATTATTAGTCCAATACCAGTTGTTCTCATAAAAATCTAAAAGCTTTTTATTAGAAAAAATTATTTCTAATTCATAAGGTGAAGGTAATCTCCATTTTAGAGATCCTAATTTGTAATTTTTACATAAACTTATAGCACGATCCCAATTGCCAGAACCAATTGGTTTTGAAGAACTAAGAAGTATTTTGTCTTTAAAAAGTTTTATTACGACTCCCCCTAAATATTTATCTCCTAATTTTAAATCATTAATTCTGATAAATGATGTTTTTTCTTTCAAATAATTAATAGTTTTTTGTTTATTAACTCTGTCGTCTTTAGAATCACATCCATAATGCTCAACAATATAACGCGCTTCTTTAACCGCATCATTTCCCTGCTTATCCATCTCTTCTACAGAGAATCGTTCATCAGATGTAAACCATGGAATAAATATTTCGGAACATTTTCTTCTAAGACGTTGGTTACTGTAGCTTAATTCGTCAAAAGGTGTATCATCTAAATCTGAAAACCCCGAACCTTCATTTAAACATTTACATGCGTATTCTTTTTTAATTGCGGATGGCCCCTTAGTTTCAGTAAAAAAATATGGATTATTTTCGATTGCCTGTTTGTATGAAAGATAGTAACTTAAACCAAAAGCAATAAATAAAATTGACAAACCTTTTAATATTGCATTAGTTGGTGATTTTTTATTTATAATTAATCTAGTTGCAATAACAGAAATAAAACCCCCACCCAATGCAACACCATTAGGTAAATCTGGAAAAGTAAAACCAAATATTTTTGTTGTATAAATGAAAAATGGGACACACCAAAACAACGCAAGAATTGCGAACTTAAATGTGAATTTTTTGTAAAGATAAGTTAAGTATAAATCTGTATTAATTAATTTAATATTTCGTGTTGATATTATTTTTTTTCCAGTGGAGTCAAAATATTTAAATGCAGAGTATCTAAAATTAATAATATTTTCAAATTTTTTGAATTCTTCAACATGATTGAAAACATCCTCAAACCCTTCAATTTGATTAACTAAGGGTTTTTTAAGATTATTAATTTTATTGAAATCCGGATAAATAGTAATTCCATCTACAATATCATAGAATAGAAACTGAAGAAAGCTGTCATCATACCATATTTCTCCATTTTTTATACCACCAATATAGGTTGAAGAACCAATTTTTATATTAAAGCTCAATGTAGCACAGGAATTAATACTAAAGTTTACTTTAATAGGTTCTTGTTTGCCTTTAACAATTGAAATACCTTTAGTAAGTGTTTTAAGCTCAGCATTAAATTCTTTTAGATTTGATAATTTGTAATCAGTAAAAGATTTTGAATAATCAAACTCATCTTCGCTTAATTTAGTTTTAACAAATTCACCATCAGGGTTAAGATCTAAAAACTGATCATTTGATTTAATAATTATATCACTTTTAACTACAAAAAAATCGTTAAAAGTACCAACTGCATCGCATTTTCTACACGGGTTATAGCCTGCCCCTTTGCATGTGTAACATTCGTGCATTGCGGTGCCGTCACACCTTCTACAAGTTTTTTTACCGGTACCTCCACAACTCCCACACTCTTTTTTGCCTTTCCCTCCACATGATGTACATCGAACAGTTCTTTTGTCATCTCCATAACCAGTTGTTTTCCATCCATTTGTGCAAGACCAACATGTATTAAAACCATTTGAACAATTATCACAATCAATTTGTCCGTTCGAACAATTATCACATCTTACCTCACCCCTTGTATGACACATAGAGCAAGAGTTTTTTCTTCTTCCTTGACATCTAGGACAATTGCGGGTATTAGTACTTTTATCTACCCTAAATTCTTTTTCAAGACCTTCATTCGAAAACTGATAGTCATTTCGATCGAAAGAAAATAAATCAACATCACCCATACTTATGGTTCTTGATTCATTTCGTCCATTTCTGTTAATTTCTGATTCTTCGGAAATGCCTCTTTCGTCAAGCAAAGTTTTAGCAATTAGTTGCCTGAATTTTGATATTTTAATATCATCTACCGTAACTTCGACATTATCAACACCAATGGAGTTTTTTATTTGAATATTGACCTTATCCTTTATAAGGTTTTCCAGTTTAGTTTTATCCTCTTTTAGTAATATGTCTATTAGACTTGCCATTTAATTTTTATAAAACATCAATTAACCCATTTCAATTTAAACTTCTTTTTATTGAATTAAAAAAACCATCAATAGCATCTTTTGAACCAAATGTTTTTAGAAATGATTGTACATTCAAAAATGCTTTAACAACATTGTCTTCATCTGATTTTGAATCAACAGGGTAGGAGGTTTTGTAAAGTTCAATTGTTTTTTTTCCTGAACTAATTTTTCTTTTCAATTCTTTAGTATCAGCAGTCTTAAACCCATCAATTTTATTTTGTGCAAGCTTAAAAATTTGTTCATATGCTTTAACTAAAAAAGGATCATCAGGGTTTATCTTTTTAGGGTTCTGAACTTTTTTGAGTTTTACAAGAGAGTTTTCAGCAGTAGCTAGTTTTTTTGTTTCTAAGTCATAGTTGTTAGGAGCATTTTTAGCTGCATTAAAAAAGGTGTTCAAGCAGTTAACCTTAAATGAGAGATCACAGGTTGACTTGCCAAGATTAAATAAACTAACAGGCAATTTTAAATGCTCTATTAATTCTTTTACTTTGATTGAGATAAATAAATCTTGATTATCTGCTGTAGTTTGAGCAATTATGTTTTCAAATTTCGAGAAGATGATTTCTTTACATTTTAAAATAAAGTCAGCAAATTTTGAATATTCCTTTTTCTTTTTATCTGGGTATCTGATAAAGCAAAGCAGAAAAAACAATTCGCCATTATTTAGAAATTCATCAATATGATCATCTACATTAATCCCCAGAGATATTTTTGCTCCAACGTATTTTATTTTATTATTAAGATTTTCTTTTGCGTCATTTAATAATTCATTTTCGTATGAATCCACTATTAATTTATGCTCTCCTAATTCAGAAAGTTCATTAATACAAAAATTGCTATAGTAGATCACTGAACGTTTAAGCTCTTCTCCTTGTATTTTGAAATCAGAATCTGATAATGCAATGATTTTTTTGAGTAACTGAATGTTTGAAGTGGTATTAATTTTTTTTTCACAAAGGTACTTTCCTACCATTGCCCTTAATATAAGTGGATGAAGATCAATTGCTTTATTAAAATGTTTTAAAGCATCTTCATAAAACTCCTGACGATACATTTGACTTCCAATAGCAAATTGTTCTTCGGCAGCTGTTTGATTGGGGAACTCTACAAGACCTATTAGCTTACCTAATTTATTATCAATGCAGCTTAATTGCCATTTTAGCTCTTCAATGCCGTTAATCAAACTCGATTCAAGAGATTTAATAGCATCTTCAACATTTGCGAACCCTTCTACATTTACATTCTGTAAATTTGTTAATTCTTCAGAAATGTTTTCACATTCTTCTCTGATTGTTTTATTTAGCCCACCTATTGCTAATACAGTAGTTCCTTGCAGAGCAAGTTGCCAACCCATTCTAGTTTTAATGCTTTTTAAATATTGTTCAGAATTTGTCAAAAAATTGTTTTTTGATTTTTTTTAAATTTAAACGTAAAATTTACTATAGACTTGTTCAATATGTTATCTATCTAATTTAACTTATAATATAATAAAAGAATTTTAAATTCCACGATTCCAATCAGGTAAAAGGTTCTCATTATTTGTTTTCTTCGCTAGTCGAATTGCTTCTTTAATAACATCTTGTGTAGCTTTATGTTCTAATCCAGCAGCATCTTTTCGCAGTTTTGCACATAACACATAGTTTTCAATAGCCTTTTCGTATTCTTTTGTTTGTTCATAACAAAACCCCAATTTAAAAGGGAAGCCACCTAATTTAGGTTCTAATAAAAATCCTTTTTTAAAGATGTAAATGGCATCTTTAAATTTTTTTGTTTCTGTAAGGGCATTTCCAAGATTAAAGTACAATATTCCATTCTCAATTTTATAATTTTCAGAGATTTTAAGGGCGTTTTTAAGATTTTTAATTGCATTTATATAATCACCAGAATAATAATAGGAATTCCCTAGATTCTTGTATGATTCTATATGTCTTTTAACTTTAGCCTTAGCAGATTTTTCATCAATTTTTCCGTGAATTTTTAGATTAAAATTCAAAGCAGTTTTAAAAAATTGTAGATCTTGGTTTTTATTTTTATTGTTTAATAAATAATAAAAGCCAAGTAAGTTGTAAGTGGATGCAGCTGCTTTGTCATTTTCTTCTCCACTGTTTTTTAAATAAATGGTAAGAGCTTTTTCAAAATTTTCAATAACCTTAGTTACATCTTTTTGGGCTGAAAAAACTTTAACCATAGCTAGATGATATTTAGCTAATTGAGGATTATCTTTTCCATGAGCGTTTATTTCATGAGAAATAGCATAATTGTAGTGTTTAATGGCATCATCATATTTCTTTCCAAAATAATATACTTCAGCTAGCCAATAATGACTAGAAGCAATAGAATGTTCAGGGATACCTTTAGCATTTTGAACAATTTCTAAGGATTTTAAAGCAAATTTTAAAGCATTATCATAATCCTTAAAATAATCCATGTAATACACTGCTATGTTTCCGTAACTGATTTTAAGCTCCCAACTTAAGGTTGGATTATCCTTAATCAAATTTTCATATATTTCTATTTGTTTTAGTCGAAATTTAATTAAAGAATCGTAATCTTTAGTTAATCTAAAATAGTCGGCATATTCATAGCATGCCAAGGCATATTCTTTAGATTCTTCTCCAATATTGGATGCAATGATTTGTAAATGCTTTTCACATACGTCTTTTAAATCTTCTAATTTTTCAGCTTCCTTTAAAACAGTTTTTTTAGCCTTGAACCAAGCTTCTATTAATTTAGTTAAATCATTTGTATTGTGTCTTTTGTAAATAAAATCTTCACAGCGTTTTAAATCTTTTTCAGCTTCTTCAGGATGTCGCTTGCAGTAAATAGCTCCAGACCATGTATAGTAAAAGTCAATTACACATGAGACCCAATGAATATTAGTAAGTAATTCATCGAGATCCACATCATGAATATTTTCTACTCCATTAGTAAGAAGTAAATTAATATTCTTCATATATATTTCAACACCCAGTTCTCTTTTATTCAGATATTGTGATACAACTTTAATTCTCAATTTTATCCATAATTTAATTAGCCTTAGGTCTGCAGTAGTTAATGCTTTTTTCAAATAATCAGCAGATAATTTATCAATGTCATGACCTTCGAAGTTGTTTTTAAGTAGGATAGTTAACTTTAGATGTTCTATGTATAGGTTAAACCTAAGGTGTTCTTTTGATGTGGTGAGTTTTTCGTTAAGCTTATCCAGAAAGTTCATTTTTTCTTCCATTTCTAAGGAAGAAGAATGTAGGTGCAGAAAACCTAAAGACAATAGTGTAGTCCCTTTATAAGTGTCTTCTATCCTGTTTAAGATTAGTTTGAGCTCATTTTCGGTTAAGCCTGGTAAAGCATCAGCGTGTGTCGGATTTTCAATTAATTGTTTTTGATTATTTTTTACTTTATTGATAGCTTTATTGGTGTTGTTTTCTTTGTCTATATCTTTAATTTCATTTGTTTTCTTCATAGCAGACGCAGATACCATCTTATGAAACATCAGGCCGTATACTCTTAATTCCTGTTCTACAGAATCTTTCACATAGGAATTGTTTAGCAGTTCATTTCCTAAATGTGTTAAATCTCTAAATGAAGTATCCGGGTCGGCAATCTTATTGATACGAGAGATCAGGTCACCAAGGATATTTAGCCTTCTTTTTTCAAGGAACCCTGTAAAGGCATCTATTTTATCGTATTCTTCATCTGCGATTAGTCGTACAATTATTTCAAAAATAAGACGCTTTGCTGATTCATTATACTGTGGGTTAGACATCATTAACGTAAGCCTCCTTACAATCGACAATACTTCTTCAACAGAATATTCAGAAGGATCTTCAATAATGCTTTTTTGAAGCTCAAGGTATCTTTTGTTGTATTCAATAATGATCTGCTTAACACCAGTGTCCTGAGAGCCAGGGAAATAACTTTTTATGGCAGAGATAATGCGTTTATCATTGAATTTATAAATATTATCTTCATCAGAAACATCTGTGATAAGTCCTTTTTCTTCAGCGCTTTCTAAAAACCCAAGTATTTCCAGCAGTTCATATCCCCATACCTGTGATAGGATGTTGGCATTGAACTTATTGCCAATAATGGCTGCACTTTCCAGAATACGGGTCCATTTTTTATCAAATTCATTTAAGATGGAGTGATAGTAGGAATCTATTTCATCTGTATTTGGTAGTTCCAGAGAGTCAATAGAGCTGGTAAGCACATAACCATCGGGGGTGTATTTCAGTGTTTTATTCTGTATCCATTGCTCAATTACTTTTAGTATGTATAAAGGGGTAATTGTTAATTTGTCTTTATTATCTAAAAGAGCACTATTGAGTTTGTAGTTAATATCTGCCAGTGAATCATCCTGGATCTTAAACTGCTTATTTTGATTGCTGATGTGATTTATAAAGTCTTTTACATTGAACTGTTGTTCAATAAGAAGGTCTTCAATAATAGTTTTGGACTCAAGCTGTTCATCTAAATCCTTTAGATCACCTGTGAGTTTTTTATAATCCACCCCTCTGTAATTGCTCACCTGATCGTTTCTTAGTGTTAAGATAATACACAGATTCCCTTTGATAAATTCATTTCTGTTTACGGTTTTAATAAAATGTTTTAAAAAGGCATAGGTTTCGGGGTCGATCCAGTGGAGATCTTCCATAACAAAAACAGTTTTGTTTTTACTGGCTTCGAGCTTTTCGGCTATTTCAACACATATTTCGGTCATGGAACGATTTTCATCTCTTTTAAGCTTACTGATCATGTCTGCACCTGCACCTGTTATATCAGCCATTGCTTTTACAGCATCTCCACTTATGTTTTCCATGTGCTGAGAACGGTCGGTAAATTCTTCCACTTTCAGTAAATCTTTGAATGCTTCAATAAAAGGTTCAAATGAAATGGCATTTTCATCCTGGATCTCGTCACAATCTCCATAATACCAGTTCCAGTTATTTTCTGTAAAAATATTTTTTGCTTCCTCCAGGCTTCTGGTTTTTCCTATTCCCATTGGTGCAGCAACAATCATCAGGTTCAGATTATCTTCTGATATACTACTGCTGATACGCTCATAAATATCTTTATTTGGATCAATGACATCTTTAATGAATTTAAGATCGCTTAAAAGTGTTTTTTCTGTGGAAGATTTTAATTTTTTTTCATTGATCCTGTCCATGTATTTGCCTATACCCCAATGAATCAGAGAAAGAGGTGCTATAAAAACAAGGCTGCTTAAAAATACTGTTGGAGATATTTCTGTAAGTGCATAGGTGTTAAAGAAGATCAGTGCAAGTACGCCTACAATAAGACCGGCAATTGCTTGTGTTTTTAGATTGCTGTGTTTGCTTTTGCTGGTAAATTGAAAATAAGATCTTGCGATCAGATCACCTATTACAAAAGTAAGTACGACAAGAAGAAAGTGTGCTGTTCTGGGGTATTGCTCAAACTGTGCAATATAAAATACAAAAAGAGGAAGGTATGTGGCATAGAGTGAAGCATTGGCAAAAGTGCGGTAGCCTCTTATGTTATGAAAGCCGTCTATTTGCAGGCGGTTAATAAGAAATAAATTGATGAATGTTGGTATTATGCTCATTCCCAGTGTTAATGCTATCACCCATAAGATTGAGCCAGATTCCATATAATGATTGGTTGGGTCAGGTGTTAAAAAGGACAGCGAGTAGATCATTACAAATGAAAGTAGGGTAGGAGTTACAAAGCAGATACTTACAAATTTTACCTTTTTTATAAACTGGAAAAACATTTCTTTTAGCGAGAACAGTTTTCTTGTTCTTATAAATTTGATGACCTTTTCATCAAAGACAGCAATCAAAGCAATAAATAATATCGATTCCAGTATTAGAAATAGAACATTGATGCCAAGTACACCTCTTTTATCCTGGCTGAATCCTCTGCTGAAAACTGCTTCAGCAAACCCGTTATCAGGAGAATAGGTGCTGAATTCACTATGGACCAGCCAGATTTTTTTATCTATATTATCCATATTGGTAACATGAAAAACACCTAGTTTATTTAGGTTTAAACTAGCACAGATTTTATTTAATGAGACTGTGTCTTTATTGCCATCGGTAAGCAATGATGTTTTTTCAACACCTAATATTTTATTCATTTCCTCATAGGTGATTATGTAATGATTGGTATTGCTCATTATAGTTTGCCTTACGATCTCAAACATTTCATCATCGCAGTCAGATCTTGTAATGATAGAAGTTACATTGGCTTGAGATAATGGTCCTGTGGTATTAAACAATTCCTCTAGAGCTTTGTCATATGCATATTCAATAGCATCATCTGCAAAACCCATAAAAGATGGGAATCCATTAAAATAAGGGAAAAGCTGTACCCGGTGGTTCATGTTATTCTCACAGGTAACAAGGGTAAGTTCTATCTTTTCTTTAAATGCTTGGGCCCATGCACTGTCTTTTCCAATCATCATTAGTGAATCGCAGTACTTACCAGCCATATTTAAAAAATATTTACTGTTGTTGGTTTTTCTGCTGATGTAATCCAGAGTAAGAATGTGGGTTTTGTATTTATTGTATGTGCTGAGGGAAGAATTTGAGGATGTTGTGGCATAGCAGTTTGTAGGAATTACCAAAAAGCTAAAGCAAAGGCTTAAAATAAAAAAATAAAAGATAAATAGCTTCTTCATAAATAGTTTAAGGCTTATTTATTAAATTTCTTCTGTCGAATAAATATAAAACTTTTTCAATTATGAATTTAGAACCACATTTAGAAGCTTACCAAAAGGAGATCAATTATGGATTAAGAGAGGCTAACTGATGGTTTTCTGAAAAAACAATGTTTTTTTAAGTATAAGACAATGAAAATAAAAGAAATTTCCCAGAATATTGCATTACATAAAACAGAAGATGGGATAGCATTAATGTCTAATAATAAAGTGTTAGTGCAGGGATTTACAGATATCGGAACAGTTGTCAATGGACTGGTCCCAATAATTTATTATGAGCAACAGCAATTTAAATATTTGGATATTGACACTCTTGAAATATTTGATATAAGCAATGAAATTGGATCTCAGGGTTCCATTACGTAGGAAATAACTTGACTTATATGGAGCACAATTACAGAACAGACCCACTAAATAAACTTTCTATCCCATATAAGTATTCTAGTGTAGAGGGTATGAAAATCGGTTTCGAAAATCTAGATGGGTGTGAAATGATGCTAAAACCCGAGAGAAAATTCAATGAAGATTTGCAGAAAATGCTTGAGACAGGTGTAAATAAAATGCAATGCACATTGACTCCTGTATTAGCGAAGAAGATGTTTGATGAAATTAAATATTACCGAATAGTAGGTAAAGGGACTTTAGGGAAGGGCCCAGCAGTTGGTACTCAATCTATTAAGTTAGAGGACGGCAGTAATTATAATTCTCGTTTATTTACACTTTCTCAAAAAGATGAAACATATGGTGTAATTGATGTCAGGACTAACAAACTAATAACGGAAATAATTCATAAAGAAATTGATGTTTGTCCTAAGCTTATTAGAGTTGACTCAGATACATTTTTAAAGTATTAACCATTTAAATTATAATAATTATGGATATAGAAAATATTATGAAAACTCTCGATGATAAGTTTATAACTAATTTGGAAGCTATAGTGAACAGCTACAGAGACAAAGAGGTAGAAACTGAGTTTAGCTATGACATTGAGGAATGCGAAACTTTCGGGGAATTTTTTGATCTCATGATTGAATCCGAAATATGTGAAATATATGATTTGCCGTATTTATCTTATATTGTGTTGAACGACCCATCTAAGGTATGCAGTCATTATCCTAAACTTAATCCTTAAATTAACATGAATTATATTGACTAGGTTTTAAATGAATATCAATTTTAAGATTTATGAAAATTATAAAACATCAATTTTATAATGAGTCCTTCTTCTTTCCTGATTGGGATATTAAACACCTAATAATCGGCACATTCAATCCTTATGGTGGCAAGTCCGTTAAATATTATTATGGTAGACAGAAAAACCAAACTTGGAAATTATTATCCAATATATTCTGTTGTGATTTCAATCCAAATTCTGAAGATTTTTTTTTCTTACTTAAAAAAAATAAAATTGCTTGTATAGATATGATCACCCAATTGAAAGTTTCTGAAAATAAGATTGATAAAATAATTGGCAAAGGTTTTAAAGACACTGAAATAATAAATGGTACTGTTAAAAGAATTTATAATACAATAGCCATACAAAAATTAATTAATGATAATGTAGGTGTTAAAACTTATTCTACGTGGGGAAAAGGTTCAAATTTAAAAGAATGGAAAGAAGAGACAGAAAAATTAGGAAAATTAATTTCACTTGTGTCTCCAAGTATGGCTGCTAGAGTACCCAAGGGATCAGTGAAGTTTGATTATATGCTTGATGATTGGAAGCAAAAAATAAAACACGTTTGCTAATAAAACCTAAAAAATCATAACAAAAAGAGGTTAAATATTCCCATCATTAATTGTTCATTGAAAAAATATATTATAATTTACATTCTCATTTTTAACATAATTCTAAAATGGCAAGAAAAGCAGAATTTTCAATTAACGGGCAAAGCATTATGGCAGAGCTCAAAAAAGTAGACCGAAAAAAGATTTATGGCTGGTCCACCATAGAGGTGTTTGATGAAAATGGTAGTAAGTGTAAGCTTGCAGGTTTGGCCGAAGGTCAGTTTGTGATGCCTTCTGGTTCTACTGCATTGGTTACCTTGAATTCAAATGGAGAAGCCGTTTCAAAGAGTACATTGGTAGGCGTAGACAGTGACGGGAAAAAGGTAGAAAAAGTTCCTTCTATTTATGATGAAAAGGTTATGCTCCGAAAAGCTACTGTTGACGAATACCTTTCTATGGCAGTAAAGGCTGTATATCAACTAAATATTGAGGAGAATAAAGAAGCTTTATTGAATGAACTGAGCACTGGTAAGATCTATTATTTTGTTTTTAACTACAGGGCTGATTATGAGGGTGATGATGCCTTTTTAATAAGCGGGGACGATACCATTTTTGCCATAACGGGTAAATGTGCAGAGCTGGAATTTATTGGCATGGACGATAACGAACAGGAACTTGCTGTAGAAGAAACCCAGGCAGTAGAAGAGGACGATATGGATTTCGCCATGTTTTAATTAAAAGAAAAAAATCATGATTCGATACATAAAATTAGCCAACCAAAAAAACAGGGATGCAGAAGTAACCTTTCGTTCTTTAAATCCTAAGCCAAAGATTAAAATGGTACAAGAATCTGGTGATGAGGTGATTAATAAAAGAGTAGTAAAAGGTACATCAACTAAAAGTGTTCAATCACTACTTTCAAAATACGATGAACAACCAAAAGAAGGGGTTGATTTTCAGATGCAGCTGGCGGGACGATTATCAGAAGACCTTATTACCAGCGACCCGGAAACCGATCTGGAGCTTACCGGTAAATTCATTGAAGGTGTATCCAGGGTATACATCAATGAGGATGAGAAACCTGTGTTCAGAGTAAAAAAAACAGAAAAGATCTTTTCTCCCAAAGCAGAGCTCAAAGAAGAGCGCGAACCCAAATACAATGAGAGCAATATTTTAGGAGACAACATGGTAAAATGGACCGGTAAACTCATGCCTAAGTCCAAGGTCTATAACAAGCTGGTGTTTAATAAGAAATACCAGATCAAACACATCAATGGACTGACTTACGATTTTCTATTTGATATGGCCAAAGAGCTGGCAGATAAGGATGCCCTTATGATGCTGGGAGGAGGAGCTTCGGGGAAAGAACCTCTTGTGATGAACGATGGCGGAAAACCCTACAGAGCTTTTTTGGAAGGAAGAATAAAAGGAGATAAATATTGCCTGATCCTGCACCTTACCGATCAGGAACTAAAACCATTGCCAACTGAAGATAAATAGGAATTTGGACTAACAATAGATATATAAATTATGAGTGTAAAAGTTAAATTAAATTTTCAAATATCGATGCCTAATAATATTGATATAAATGGAGCTGATATTTCTTTAATAAATATCAAATCTCATTTTATGTCTCAGGATTTTCATTTGTCTATTTCAGTTTTGTCTCCTTCTGAAATGGTGTGGAAGTATGATGGCGTTAGGTTTGATTTGTCGAACGAAAACTTAAAAAAAGGCAATTGTTCTTTGGATTGTAATGAAGATGTTACTCTATTAACAATTGATGCTGAATTTATTCTTAAACCAAGGTCAAAGTATATGTCATTAGTTAAAAATCCAGAAACTAAATGGGCATTTGGAGGTTTGTTTATTTCTAAGAAAATATCTTCTTTTGAACACGACTTAAGACTTAAATGTAATAATACAAAAAGTCCTTTGTATACCGCCCAGGTTGTTTCTGGAGGAAGTATCGAAGAGTTTTCTTATGAAAAACGAGAAAAATATTTTCAATCAAAATACCTCCTTTTAAATACAGAAGTTAGTTAGTTTGATTTGAGGTTTAACTTGTTTTAAAGGGTTTAATTTTAAAATATGAAATATATAGTTAAAACGTCAGGAAAACTTTGTCATTATCAGTTTTCTAATATTGGGGAGATAGAAGTTAATGACATTGAGTTTGGAGAAATGGATTATCACGAATTAGAAGAAACTTTTCTCTTGGATAAGTGTTCTCTTGAAAATCAGAAGATTAGTATAGATGATGAGGTCAAATTTGAAATATTTGATGATAGTAATAATAAAATCTTAGAGTTTTATTCGAATGATCTAGAACAAAACGATGATGGAGGTAGTTGTTTTTGTCCAGAACCACAATATAATGAGGAATATAATAATTGTTTGGGGTCTTTTAGTTATTTTAAAGGAGGTGGTCCGGTTTTTGAATTTGAGACTAATGATGAATTAACAGTTGAAAATTTTTCTTATAGTTTAATCATTTTTGAACTCGATGATGGAGAAATATCCTTAATGGATGATTTTTACCATAATAATAAAAAATTAGAAAATACTGATTTTGATGAATCTTGGGGTGCAAATAGATTAGTTAAAATTTGGAAACAAAACGGTGAAGTTTTTGATTTTAACGAATAAAAACAGAACAAAAATAAAGTGATGCCAACATATACAGTTAGATTTCATTTAAGGTCATATCATACAGATGAGAAATATGATCTGGAAGATTTTCAAAGCAAAGAAATATCTGCTACAGATTTAGATGAAGTATTTGTCCTTTTAGATGATTTTGATCCGTCATTCTATGAAACCATCGATGACTCATCAGTTATTAATCATGATGAGAATGCTGAGCTCGATGAAGTAAATGTTGAATATATTGAGATCAAGGATGATAAGGGCAAAATAGTCTATGAGGATAATTCAACAACTGAATAAATAGATTAAAATATGAAAGACCAAGCAATAAAATACAAACGCCAGACGGCATCCAGATATCTGCCTGTAGGTGCAGGAGAGATCACCTCAAAGATAATGGAAGCTGAGCTTTATGGTGTTTCTACCAAGCACGATGGTCACCTTTATCTCTTATGTTATGATGGTAAAAAAGCAGAGCTTATTAACCATGGAGGTAATGTTATTACAGATCTGCCACTTATAAATGAAGCTTCAGATCTACTCAAAGGCAAATGCAAAGATGTGGTATTGGCAGGAGAGCTGTATTTGCACAAAGAAGGCGGACGTACCCGTTCTTTTGATATGACAGCAGCCTTAGATGATAAATCTGCAGATATTTACTTTGCAGCATTTGATCTGCTTACCCTGGATGGGCAGGAAGTGTCTATGGATATTAAAGCATTGGATGAAAAGCTTAATGCTGTGTTATCTGGTGGAAAATCATTACATGCTGTAAAGAACAGCTTTGTAGAAAGCAGAAAGGACATTGCAGCACTTTATAAACAGATCGTTGAAGATGGCGGTCAGGAAGGTATCGTAGTACGTTCTCAGAACGGACCAACGTATAAGGTAAAACCACTGATCACTTTAGATGCTGTTATTTTAGGATATGCAGAGGGAGAGGGAAGCAGAGCCGGAATGCTAAAAGAAGTGCTGGTTGGATTATGTGTGGCAAAAGATCAGTACATCCTGTTAACCAAAGTGGGCAATGGCTACAGCGAAGACGAACGCAAGAAACTGCTCAAAGAACTGGGTAATAAAAAGGTAGATTCCGATTACATTGAAGTGTCGGGATCCAATGTAGCCTTTACCATGATAGATCCCGATCAGGTAATAGAATTCAGCTGCCTTGATGTGTTTGGTGAAAACTCAAAAGGTACTATCTCCAAGATGTGTCTTAGCTATAAAGAGGGTTCTTACACAGCAACTGGAAAACAGCCAATAGCCAGTGTAATATCTCCTGTATATGTTAAAATGAGGGCTGATAAAAAGGTCACTTCAGAGGATGCTGGATTGTCTCAAATCACGAAGATCATTTCTTTGGATAAAAAAAATGATGCTGAAAAAGCAGAATTGAAGAAAAGCGAGATCCTTTCAAGGGAAGTCTATGTAAAAGAAAGTAAAGGCATGAAGATGGTACGCAAGTTCATGATCTGGAAAACCAATAAGGAAGCAACGGGTGAATATCCGGCTTATGTATATCATTACACAGACTTTAGCGCCACAAGAAAGGAAATGCTTAAAAAAGAGATTAAGGTATCGGATTCCAAAAAACAGATCGAAGAGATCTTTGCTGCAGAGCTTGCCGAAAATGTAAAGAAGGGTTGGGAGAAGGTTTGATAAAACAAAAAATATTTTTAAATAAAATAATACCATAAAACATGGAAATTAAAGGTTTCAGACTTCATGGTTAACCTAGGTTAAAATATGTGATATTATATTAAACAGTTAAGAGTTTGATGGAAAAACTATAAGAAAATGAGAGAAGAATTGAAGGAAGATATTAGGAATTATTTAGATAAGTTTAAAAAATGTACTAAAGAAGAATATTTAGACAAAGAATATAAAAGGGTTGATAAGTACAAATCAAAAACAATTGCTCAGATTTTTAAAGTTAAATTAATTGAGCAAAAGTTGTGTTGTCATTTTTGCAATACAGATATTAGAGATATTCAATCTCTAATAAAAAACAATATAATTTACCCAAGAAAACGTGGTAAATATGGTTATAGTGGCATGCACTTTGAAATTGAGCATCTTGATGCAGATAAAAATAATAATAACAGCAAAAATATAGTTCTTGCATGTTATTATTGCAATAATGATAAATCAAATACTATTGAACCTGAAATCTTTAAAGATTTTTTCGGTAAACAAAAGGGAGTAGCATACAAGGATTTAATGAAGAAAAAAAATATTAAACTAACAGATTATTTATACTATCATCACTATTAATAATCAAACCACTTCTTAAAGCAGTCCAAAGAATATATGTCTGTTGCTTCAGTAATATTCTTGTTTTTTAAATCTTCAGGATCAGCATAGGGTCTGGTAACCATCCATTTTTTCAAACCGTTTCTTATTTGCTTTAATGAAGGCTCAATATCAATTAACCATAGTTTGTTTTCTGCGTAAATGATATTCTTTCTATTAATATCTCCATGAACAAAACCAATAGAATGAAGTGTTGCAATAGTTGCTTCTATATCAACCATAAGTTTTTCCCTTTTGCTTTTAGGGATATCGGTTAGCTTCCCTGCCTTTTTTAAATAGTTTTGTTTTACCACTATTTCATCTTTTTCAATAGTAACAGAGGTAGGAGGGATGCTCAAATTATAATTCACAAATGAATTAATAATGGAAATCCTTTTTAAAATTTTATTGTAATCATCTTTTAAGATGCTCGCTTTATATATCTTGAAAAAAGAATTCGTCTTGTGATCAATAAATTTGACCTTCCCAAGTTGCTTTAACTTGTTGGTATGTCTAGGGTTTAATTCGATAATTTAATCCTCTTTAGATTTAGTTAATCTTTATACTTCTAAATATTCTGAAAAGTCTTCTTGTACATCGAAACCCAGATCCATTAACTTCTTTCCAACATAAACTATGGATTGATGGTATACTTTATCCAATATTTCATAATTAATGAAATCATGATTTTCATCTTCTTCTGATGGTCTGTAAATATACGTGGGTGTATTTTTAATTACCTCTTCCAGATCTTTCAATTGCTTTTGAGTTAAAAACATTGAGTATAAATTGTCTTCATACATGATATAATGTATTAAACTATACAAACTCATATCATAGGAACCATCAACCCGATCTAAAAAAAACTTATCATACCCATATCCGGGTCTGACTTTAAATGATCCGCTTGATTTAAACTCTGCTAGATTGAAACTTATTATCTTCCCTATTTTGGATTTAATTATATTAATTATTTTATCAGAGAGTTCCAGAGCTTAAGTATTATTGATAAGATTAATCACTATAAAAGCCAACAGAGAACATGTCTTCAGTAATATCCTCGGGTAATATTTGAGGTCCTCCATATGATTCAACGTCAAAATCACAGCATATTCCTGTGTCCCATTCACCCTCGCAATAACCTTGAGTGACTATGGTGTCGCCAAAATCAGGATGCTTTCCAAAAATGTAAAATCCACCACCGTAATCACCAGCATATTCACTTAATTTAGCTAAAGTATAGTCCCAAAAACCTATATCTTCAGAACTATCAGTAAAAGCTACAGTAACACCCCACCAGTAGCCGTCCCCTTTAAGAATATCGCTAAAAGGCTCTATTTTATGCATAAGGTCAGTTTTAATCATATTATGATAGCCGCCTGTGTTACCTGAAACTTCAACCAGCTTTATTTTTTCAAATTTTCCATTATTATTAATAAGTAAGAATATCTCTGAATCATTATCAAGTCTTACTTTTACTCCTGAGGCAAATTCAGATACCATATCAATTATTGCATTGAAAACGTATGTTTTTAGTGAATCCCCTTCTAAATCAAAAGCTCCATCCTCTAATGTTCCATTAGGTTTTAATACAGCGATGTATGTATTTTTCATTTTCTTACATTTAATTAATAAAGTTAATAAAAGTTAATAAAAAAATGGAAATAGACATAATTGGATTGAATAAGAAATAGCCTAAAATTTGCTTGAATCTCTGCAATTAAATAAAGTTAAAAATTAACTTTAAAACTAAATTATTAAAATAAGCCAGATGGAAATTGAAAATTTCAAAAATCTGATCGAAGGTAATGATCATGAAAACATCAATGTAGACACACTTTTCGAAGAGTTTAAATTCTTATTCTCAAGTGCACACAAGAATTTTACATTTGATCTTGGAGATACTTGGCTGGATGTTGATTATCTGAATCTTGGAATGGAGGCAAAACTTTCTAACGACAGATATTTAAGATTCACTTACGACAATAACGGTTCACCTTGTATAGATGCTTACAAAGGAAATGAGATTGAAATGACTGCAAAAATCAATAAACCGTATGGTGACTTTTTCCCATCATA
>Ga0209992_10002092_pt1 | contig 19090 bp, 19 predicted proteins | sample 2SBtaG_2_FD_182564 | JGI IMG/M metagenome (GOLD analysis project Ga0209992, IMG submission 182564) | Deep subsurface microbial communities from Kolumbo volcano to uncover new lineages of life (NeLLi) - 2SBTROV12_ACTIVE470 metaG (SPAdes)... | ecosystem: Environmental > Aquatic > Marine >... | reverse complement strand
GCGGAAGCGTCAAAGGTTTTGTTGAGGCAACCTGTGAATTTGCCCAGATACAAGGAATTATATAGTTTAAAATAATTTAATTAATTTGAACTATAAGTCAAAATTTCAGGCTTATAGTGCGGTAGCTATTGTAGAATGATGGCTTTACTTTTTTAATAAAAAATTAAATGACTTTTATGTTTGATAATAGCCATTATCGTCATTTATGATTTTTTTTCACTTTTTATAGAAACCAGTCCCTCTACTAATTTATCAAAATAATATGAATGCCATTGAAATCGCTAAAGAAGTTTTCGAAATTGAATCCAAAGAGATAAGAAACTTATCAAATCTTTTAACAGAAGACTTTCAAAAAGCAATTGACCTAATACTAAATTCATCTGGAAAGTTGATTATATCTGGCATGGGTAAATCAGGCATTATAGGAAATAAAATTGCAGCCTCATTGGCTAGCACTGGAACGCCAAGCTTTTTTTTACACCCAGGCGAGGCTTACCATGGTGATCTAGGTATGGTTGAAAAAGAAGATGTTGTTTTACTGATTTCAAATTCTGGTGAAACAGATGAGGTGCTTAAGTTAATTCCATATTTAAGAAATCAAGGTAACCAAACTATTTCAATGAGTAAAGATCCAAGCTCAACCTTGGCAGAAAATACAACATATCATTTAAATATAGCCGTCTCGCAGGAGGCGTGTCCCTTGCAGTTGGCTCCAACATCATCAACAACAACAACATTGGTTATGGGTGATGCTTTAGTAATTGCATTAATGAAAGCTAGAGGATTTTTAGCAGAAGATTTTGCTAGGTACCACCCTGGTGGAAGTTTAGGAAAAAAACTTTTAACTCAGATTAAAGATGTGATGAAAACGGACGATCTTCCTATTTGTCATGAAAATACTAAGATGAAAGACATTATTCATATAATTACAAATGGCATGTGTGGTTTGGCTGTAGTTCTTAAGCATGAAAAAATATACGGAGTGATTACAGATGGAGATATTCGAAGAGCAATGGAAGAGAGGCAAGAAATGTTCTTTTCCTTGGTTGCAAGCGATATCATGACAATAAATCCTAAAATAATTTCACAAAATGAAGGGCTTTCAAGCGCAGAGGAAGTGATGAATAAAAACCATGTAAGCTCCTTAATAGTGATTGATAGTTACAGTCAATTATCTGGAGTTATACAAATACATAATATTTAAATATGGAGCAAAATTAATTACTATGAAATTATTAGATTTTGAAGTCGGCATTGACCAGCCATTTTTTCTTATCTCAGGCCCTTGTGTGATTGAATCTGAAGCCTTGGCTTTAGAAACAGCAGCGTATCTTAAAAAAGTTACTGAAGATCTGGGCATTAATTTTATTTACAAATCTTCTTATGATAAAGCGAATAGATCTAGTACGGGTAGTTTTAGGGGTTTGGGTATTGAAGAAGGTTTACGTATTTTAGAAAAAGTTAAAACTGAAATTGGTGTACCAGTGTTAACTGATGTGCACGAAGACACTCCTTTAGATGAAGTGGCAGATGTGGTTGATATGATGCAAACTCCAGCATTTTTGGTGCGTCAAACCAACTTTATTCAAAATGTTTGCAGCCAAGGTATTCCGGTTAATATTAAAAAAGGTCAATTCCAAGCACCGTGGGATATGCAAAATGTGGTCGACAAGGCTTTTGAAGTAGGCAATAAAGCCATTACAGTTTGTGATCGTGGCACCTCATTTGGCTATAACACCTTAATATCGGATATGCGCGGTTTATCAACCATGCGTTCAACAGGGCAGCCTATTGTATTTGATGCGACGCATTCAGTGCAACAACCAGGTGGTAATGGCCTTACTTCGGGCGGTCAAAGGGAAATGGTGCCAGTGCTTGCAAGAGCTGCAGCAGCAGTGGGTGTTTCAGGGTTTTTCATGGAAACTCATCCAAACCCAGAAATTGCTTTAAGCGATGGCCCAAATATGATTCCGATTCATAAGATGGCTGAGATGTTAAAAGCATTACAAGATATTGATAATATTACCAAGCAGAATGGATTTTTAGAGGACCAGTTAACATGATACGTATTGCAGTTGTTCTAATCTTAATCTCATAGGGTAAAAAATGAAGATAGCAATTATTGGCGCTGGATTTTTTGGATTGCATGTTGCCAGCATATTAAAACAAAAAGATCCAAATATAAAAATGGATATTTTTGATATGGCTGAAACACCTATGAGTGGCGCTTCAGTAAATAATCAAAATAGGTTGCATTTGGGTTTCCATTATCCCCGGTCTGGGTATACTATTTATCAATCAATTATGGGTTATGATTATTATTTAAAGTATTATGGGGACTGCGTAACGCCAGTTTCAGATAATTATTATGCTATTCATGAAAATGGAGAAATTGGAGCTAAAGAATATTTAGCGGTCATGGATGCTTTTTCTTTAGACTATTCTTTTGCGGATAAAAAATCCATCAAATTTAAAAATCCCAATGAAATTAGTTTGCTTTTAAAGGCTCCTGAACAGCTAATTAACTCTAACTTAGTTAGAAATAAATTATTGTCAAGTCTGAGTCAGGCTTTATTTATTCAAGCTGAAATTGATAATATCGATGCTGAGCTAGGGTATGTATATTCAAAAGATAAGTGTTTAGGGAAATATGATTATATTGTTAATGCAACATACATGAATCCTAACCTAGGATTGTCGAAAAAAAATTCTTTTCAATTAAAGCATGAGTTAACCTTGCTTTTATCCGGACAGACAAACCTCCCTTTTTCAACAGCAATAACAATTATGGACGGGCCATTCTGCTCTATATATCCACATCAAGGTGGATTGCACACCCTTTCATCAGTTCTACATACACCATTTATCGAATATTTGAATATAGATAATTTATATTCAAATTACAAAATTAAAAAGAATCTATCAGAAAAATTAAAAGTAAAGGAAAGAATATTGGCACATGTTCAAGAACTAGTTGATGTTAAATTTGAGCTAAAAGAATGCTTACTATCTACGAAGACCAAATTACTTACAGATAAAGGAGATTCACGTGTTACTGAAGTTAAAAGGAATGGTAAAGTGATTTCAGTTATGTGTGGAAAGTTAGATGCGGTCATTTTTGCAACCAAAGGTGTTTTAGAGGAGATTTATGGTTAAGCCTTATATTTTTAAAACCGGAATTGCTGACAATGTTATTTTTGGAGAAAATTGCAAAGTGGCCGATAGTGCTAATATATATAAAGCAATTATAGGAAAAAATTGCTTTATAGGGCCATGGGTAGAGATACAAAATGATGTGATTATTGGCAATAATACAAGAGTCCATTCTCATACTCTAATTTGTGAAGGGATGGTTATTGGAAAGTCATGTTTTATTGGTCATGGAGTGATGACTGCAAATAGCCGCTATCCATCTACAGCTAGCAAGGAGTGGAATTGTGAGCCTCCAATATTGGGTAATGAGGTTATTATTGGATCAAATGCAACATTATTGCCTGGTGTAAAAATAGGAAATAATGCTGTTATTGGTGCCGGCATCACTGTTTTGCGAGATATATTAGATGGCGAGATATATACAGGCGATTCATAGATCTGATGAAATTTAATAGAAATATAGTATTCTGCTTTCCGTACAGGGGCGCAGGAGGCGTATCAAATCAATTTGTCAGGTTGGCCGAAAAGTTATCTAATAAATCGGAATATAAAGCCTATGTTGTTGACTATAGTGATGGATTTATGGCAAAAAATAAAGGAAAAAATGTAACATTAATAGAGTATTTTGATAAAGGTAATGTTGAAGTTCCAAGGAACTCATTGTTGATTTTTCAAGCAATGACCCCATGGAGTATCTTCCCAGCTCTAAAGGTCCATCGCTCGACTTTTGTTTTGTTTTGGCAATGCCATCCAAGAAATTTTGTAATAGATTTTCCTTTTTTTGGACCGAGAAACACCTTATTTTTCAAAATATTATTCTATAGGTATTTTATAAAAATTAAGCGTTTTTATGATTTATTGATTAGAAATAAAGCTCTTGTATATATTGACGGTGTTACATTAAGTGCTACAAATAGTTCTTTACAGGTTGATGATGAAAAAGCTACAATAATCCCAATCCCGATTTCAATTCCAGACGAAAGGGACGTAAGGATTCGAAATAAAAGAATAACAAATACAGAATGTATGAAATTTTGTTGGATTGGAAGGATTTCAGATTTTAAGTACCCAATTCTTATTTATACATTAAAAAAAATAAACGCATTGGCTGACGATTTTGAAGAGGTATTTGAATTTGATATTATTGGGGATGGGCAATTTTTAAATAAGCTTAAAGATGATGTGTCTAGTCTCAAAAAAGTTAAGATAAACTTCCTGGGCGAGCTATCTCCGAGTAAGGTGAAAGGGTATCTTCTAACGAAGCCCGATATGATGTTTGCAATGGGGACATCGGCTGTAGAAGGGGCGATTCTAGGCATTCCAGTTGTTTTATTAAATTTTTCTTATAAAGAAGTACTCGGTGACTATGTGTATAAGTTTCTTCATAAAGACAATAACAATGCTTCAGTTGGTGAGGAGATTAATGAAAATCATATACTTCAGGGTAATATTTCGTTATCACAATGCATAAGAGAGGCTATTGATGAAAAGGATAAATTAAAAGGTGAACTTAGAGCGTATTCTGAATCTGTTCACGGGATTGATTCAATAGTTACAAAATTGGTAAAACATTCGGACAGGGTGACTTTAAAGTGGGGCGATATCCAGGATAGCGGCGTTATGAATCAAGGTTTATTGTATAGATTCAAAAAGTTTTTGAATAAGATTAAGGTAGGAATATAAAAATGATTTCTTTTTTGGATTTAAAGAATTTAAACAATCAATACAGGAAAGAGTTGGTTGGTGCATGTACAAGAGTGATTGATTCAGGTTGGTATGTTGGTGGAGAAGAATTAGTAAATTTTGAAAAAGAATTTTCTGAATATTGCGGAACTAGCTATTGCGTAGGTGTGGCAAATGGTTTAGACGCGCTAACACTTACTTTGCGAGCATGGAAGGTATTAGGAAAATTAAAAGAGGGTGACGAGGTCATCGTTCCTGCAAATACTTATATTGCTAGCATTTTGGCGATTACAGAGAATAATTTGGTCCCAATTCTAATCGAGCCTAATGTAGAAACCTTTAACATTGATCCGAATGAGATAGAAATAGCGATTACTAAAAAAACCAAGGTTATTTTGCCAGTCCATCTTTATGGACAAATGGCAGACATGATTGCAATTATGGATATTGCTGAACGGTATAAGTTAATGGTTCTTGAGGATTCGGCACAGGCACATGGTGCAAGTATAAATGGGCGAAAAGCTGGAAATTGGGGTGACGCGTCAGGCTTTAGTTTTTATCCAGGTAAAAATCTAGGAGCATTGGGAGATGCTGGCGCAGTAACGACCAATGATAAGGAGTTGGCAGATACGATCCGAATATTGGGTAATTATGGCTCAGAGGAAAAATATAAGAATGTTTATCAAGGTGTAAATAGTCGTTTAGATGAGATGCAAGCCGCCTTTTTAAGAGTAAAGTTGAAATATCTAGATTCTGAAATCGAGCAACGTAGGAAGGTTGCACAAAGTTATTTTAATGGGGTAGAAAATTCATCAATCAAACTTCCAAGTTGTGAAAATTTTGAACAGCATGCGTTCCACGTGTTTGTAGTTCGCACACGTCAACGAGATAAAGTGCAAAATTATTTTCTAGAAAATAATATTCAAACATTGATACATTACCCTATCCCTGCTTATAATCAAAAAGCATACAAAGGCCTGTTCACCAAAAAATATCCTAAGACTGACAGTATTCATAGTACGATATTAAGCATCCCAATGAGTTCGACTCTGAAGAATAATGAAGTCAAAAAAATAATTCAAACTCTAAATGAAATTTCTTAATAACTCCAGCCACTGATTTTGGAAATAAGATAAAGTGAATATTAGCAATACATTTGTGTGGACTAGTACACAGACAATTGTTAAGATTTTAAGCGGAATTATTGTAAACAAATTAATTGCTATTTCTTTAGGTCCTGCAGGGCTAGCGATGATTGGGCAATTTCAAAATTTTATTGCAATAGCGCTAAGTGTAGCTAACGGCTCAATTCAGACAGGAATTGTGAAATACGCAGCAGAATTTAAAGAAGATGAGAATATGCTTCGTAGCTTGATAAAGAGCTCGCTATTAATCTCATTATCTTTATCCGCAGTTGTTTCATTGTCGTTGTTGGTTTTTTCAGAATATTTATCTATTAAGATTCTCTATTCAGATCAGTATGAAGCAGTATTTTTTTTTCTTGCGTTTGCTATCTTTTTCTACTCTTTAAATCTGTATGTATTGTCAATATTGAATGGATTTGGAGAGATTAAATTATTAACAATAATTAACATATTGCTAAGCGTGTTGATGGTGTTGTTTTGCTTCCTGCTTGTATATTTATATGACTTGAGTGGAGTTCTATTTGCACTTATGCTTACCCAAGTGGTTGTATTTTTTTTGAGCATTTATTTGATGCAAAAAATTTCCATGAGAAAGATCTTTTATATTGATAGTATATTTAATGCAATCGATAAAGAAATTGTAAATAAATTATTTAGGTTTAGTATTGCAACTTTTAGTTCTGGAATGATTATGACCTTAATGTTGATGTCATTAAGGCATATTATTATTCAAGATTCTTCCATTGAATTGGCAGGAATATGGGAAGCTACATGGAGACTGGTTAGCTACTTTAATTTATTGTTTGTATTGCCATATGCTATTCACTACCTGCCAAAATTTTCGTCCCATAAGAAACTTTCCAGTATTAGGTCGGACTTGAAAGAAGCATACAAGTTTCTTATACCGATCGCTATAATTGTAATTACTTTTATACTTACTTTTAAGCGCGACATAATCGAATTGTTATTCAGTTCAGAATTTTTAGAAATGGCTAATATTTTGACCTATGTGCTTATTGCGGAATTTTTTAGAATACTGGCATTTACTTTATCAAATGTCTTTATGGCGAAAGCTAAAGTGTACGCCATATTGCAGAATGAATTTATTTTTTCATTGACTATGGTGATTCTCTCTTATTTTCTTATTAATGACTTTGGGTTTATTGGAATTGGCTACGCATATTTTTTATCATCAATTTTATTTTTGCTTTTGTGGATTTTGAAATTTAAAAATTTAAAAATATGTTGAATACTCATAGTGTTAACAAAATGAGAAAGAGTTCGTTCCTAGATTTGTCAGGTTTTGGTCTTTCGGGTAAAGGGGCGTTTATTGATTTAATGCGAGAATTCAAAGGTTATGATGTACCTAGATCTAGTTTCGAGTTTTCTTTAATTAGGGTTAAAGACGGCATTATTGATTTAGAGGATGCACTTGTTAGTAACTGGTCACCAGTGAGAAGCGATGTTGCAATTAAAAGGTTTAGGAGGATTGTGTTTGATTTAGGAGAGAGTTATGGAAGACGACAAGTCTATAAATCATTAACATTATCTGGCGCGAAGCTCAATGAAATGTTTGGCGGGAAGTTTATAGAGATTTCAGAAAGATATATTAACAGCTTAATAGATGACACATATATTGGTCCGGTAGTCTACCCCTTGCAGGATGACAATGTCTGTAATAGAGCGCATAAGAAGATCGTGAGTAAGATCACAAATGACTCTTACCTGCATGAAGTTATCTATATAGCCACTGGTGATGATTTTATTAAAAAAACGAGAGAGTATTTAAGTGAATTATTCTGGACTAGAAGTAATGTAGATGGAGTTACTCATGTGATGCATAATGCGTTTGAACCGTTCTATCCTAAAAAATCAATGAATTATTTTCCTGGTGCGAAGTCTATAGTTATTGATAGAGACCCTAGAGATATTTATTTAAATGCATTGAATCATAAGTTAACTAATGATGTGCCAAAAAATATTGTTAATTTTGTAAATAGATTTAGGATGCTCAGAGAAAAAGTCGACGGTCGGCCTGATAAAGATATTTTGAGAATAAATTTTGAAGATCTTGTTCTCAATTATGATAATAGCCTTAATAAAATATATAATTTTCTGGGTGAGAATGAATCAAGCCATATTAACAAGAAAAAGTATTTTAATCCAGAAATTTCACAAAATGCCGTGGGTATATGGAAAGGCAAGAAATATAAGAAAGAGATAGATTATATTAAAGAAAATTTGGATAGTTACTGTATTACTTAATAAGCAATACAGGCGATAATTAAGAAGGAGATATAAATGAAAATATTGTTATTGGCAGGCGGGTTAGGCACCAGGTTAAGTGAAGAAACGGGATTGAGACCCAAGCCTATGGTAGAAATTGGTGGAAGGCCGATCCTTTGGCATATTATGAAAATGTATAGTAAATATGGGTTTAATGACTTTGTGATACTACTGGGATACAAAGGATATTATATCAAGGAGTATTTTGCCAATTATTTTTTACACCAAAGTGATGTGACAATTGATATTAAAAATAATAAAGTTGAAGTTTTAAATAACTCAAGTGAGCCCTGGAAGATTACTTTAATTGATACTGGTGCTAATACAATGACGGGTGGGCGTATTAAAAGAGTGCAAGATTTTGTCGGAAATGAGCCATTTATGTTGACCTATGGTGATGGTGTGTCTGACATCGATTTAAGCAAGTTAGTTGAGTTTCACAAGTCTCATGGTAAATTAATGACAATGACATCTGCTCAGCCAGATGGTAGATTTGGCGCATTAGATATTGCATCAGATAATAGAGTGAGAGAATTTCAAGAAAAACCAAAAGGTGATGGAAGTTGGATTAATGCTGGTTTTTTTGTATGTGAACCAAATGTTTTTGATTATATAACTCAAGGAGATTCTACGGTTTTTGAGCAACAACCACTTAAGAATTTAGCCAGAGATGGAGAGATTTATACCTATAAGCATGATGGATTTTGGATGCCAATGGACACTTTGAGAGATAAGAACGCTTTGTCTAAAATGTGGGATAACGATGAAGCACCCTGGAAAACATGGGATTAAAAAAAAGATGATTGTGTTTTGCTTTCCCTACAAAGAAAGTTTTCAGAAATAAATTTAAGGAAATTCAAATGTTTAATAATATTTATCATAATAAAAAAGTTCTTATAACTGGGCATACTGGTTTTAAGGGGTCTTGGTTAGCAGTTTGGCTATTAAAATTAGGTGCGCAGGTTGTTGGTATATCAAAAGATATACCAACAAATCCCTCAATGTTTGAAGAGTTACAGATTAAAGAAAAGATAAAGCATTATCAGATGGATATACGTGATTTAGACGAGTTGAGCGAGGTTGTCATAGTTGAGAGACCCGATTTTGTATTTCATCTAGCAGCTCAACCAATTGTTTCAACTTCATATACTAACCCCATTGAAACGATTTCATCCAATGTTATGGGCACGGCCAATATATTGGAGGCGCTTAAAGTTTCAAATCATTCATGTGTAGCAATTATGATTACTAGTGATAAGGCCTATGATAATATCGAGCAGATATGGGGCTATAAAGAAAATGATCAAATGGGTGGCAAGGATGTTTATAGCGGCTCGAAAGGTGCGGCTGAGCTTATTATAAAATCTTATTTCTTTTCATTCTTTAATAAATCTGATTGTAATATTAAACTAGCTATCGGTAGAGCGGGAAATGTAATTGGTGGCGGAGATTGGGCGAAGGATCGAATTGTAGTTGATTGTATGGAAGCATGGAGTAAAAATAAAAGTGTTGAGATTAGAAGTCCAGAAGCAACAAGACCTTGGCAGCATGTATTGGAGCCACTTAGCGGTTATTTAAATTTAGGTTTGGAGCTTGATAGATGCGAAGCATTACATGGAGAGGCTTTTAATTTTGGGCCGAGAGCTGAGCAAAATCATACAGTGAAACGATTGTTGGAGGATTTAAGTCAGTATTGGAATTTTGATAAAATTGGGGATGCTTTTACAGTAACTGACAATATACCATTTCATGAGGCTGGTTTATTAAAGCTAAATTGCGATAAAGCACTTTCAGGCTTGAAATGGCAGGCATCGCTTGCTTATGAAGAAACCATTGAGTTTACAAGCCAATGGTATTTTTCTTTTTACAAAACAAACAAAAATATTTTTGATCTAACTATAGCACAAATTGATGCGTATGAAAATATTGCAAAAACGAAAGGGCTTCAATGGACGGAGTAACGCTTACGCCACTTAAAATTATTCCACATCCGAGTGGTGATGTGCTTCATGGCATAAAATCCTCAGAAGATAGTTTTGCTGGATTTGGGGAGGCTTACTTTTCTACAATTAACAAAGACAGTGTTAAGGGTTGGAAAAAACACTCTACAATGACACTTAATTTAGTAGTTCCAAAAGGAGAAATTCAGTTCGTCATTTTTGACGATCGTGACAAATCTACAACTCAAGGGGGATTCATGAGTATTTCATTATCATTAAAAAACTATCAAAGATTAACAGTCTCTCCTGGTTTGTGGGTTGGTTTTAAGGGTTTGTCATTAGAAAATATATTGCTTAATCTTGCATCGATAGAGCACGATCCTGCTGAAGCAGTCAATATGCCATTGGACTTTCTGGATTTTAATTGGGATTTAGAATGCAAGTAAGGCTTTCTAAATGCTCCATATCGCCAGCAGAAATTAATGCGGTAACGCAGGTGCTTGAGTCTGAATTTTTAGGCATGGGAAGCAAGGTTTTGGAATTTGAACAGAGTATTAAACGGTACTTAGGCACAAATATGGATGTTGTTTGTGTTAATACTGGTACATCAGCACTCCAATTGGCATTATCTGTTTTAAATATACAGAAAGGAGATGAGGTTCTAGTTCCATCATTAACCTATGTAGCGACATTCCAAGCTATCTCTTCTATGGGGGCTATTCCGATTGCTTGTGAGGTTAATTCTGACACTTTATTTATTGACACAGATGATGCTGAAACAAGAATAACACCAAGAACTAGGGTTGTTATGCCAGTGCATTATGCCAGTGCATCCAAGGGTATGTCAGACGTTTATACATTTGCTAAAAAGCACCAATTACGAGTAATTGAGGATGCTGCACAAGCATTTGGTTGTTATAGAAATGGAAGCAAAGTCGGTATGTCTGGTGATATTGTGTGCTTTAGTTTTGATGGCATTAAGAATATTACATCAGGTGAAGGTGGAGCGATATTAACATCAGATAGACAATTATTAGAGAAGATGCAAGATGGTCGATTATTAGGTGTGAAAAAAGACACTGAAAAACGGGTGTCCAATCAAAGAAGTTGGGATTTTGATGTTGTAAGCCAAGGGTTTAGATTTCATATGAGCAACATAAATGCAGCTATTGGCATAGAACAACTTAAAAGGATAGGGTTGTTTAAAGAAAAAAGACAGCTTATTGTGCAGCGATATATAGAAATATTGTCACCCATTAATGAAGTTAAATTTCTAAATTTGAATTACAAAGAAATCATTCCCCATATCTTTGTAATCAAGGTTAAGAATCGAGATGGATTAAGAGATTATTTATTAAAATCTGGAATTGAATGCGGCATTCATTATAAGCCAAATCATATGTTGCAAATGTATTCAAACTCTTTAATAACGCTTCCTGTTACTGAATCTCTTTTCAAAGAAATAATTTCGTTGCCTTGTCATGTTGACTTAAGCCTACTGGAACAAGATTATGTGATTCAGAAAATTGGAGAATTTTATAATGCCTAAGGTTTCTGTTTTAATGAACTGTTTTAATGGCGCTCAATTTTTAAAAGAAGCTATCGATTCTGTTTATGCGCAGACTTATTTGGATTGGGAGATTGTGTTTATTGATAATTGTTCTATTGATAATAGTTTAGATATTGTAAATTCTTACAATTCAAAAATTAAAGTTATACAGACCAAAGAAAATATACCCCTGGGTGCAGCAAGAAATTTTGGAATTAAGCAGTGCTCTGGAGAATATATCGCCTTTTTAGATGTGGATGATATTTGGCTTCCAAACGCTATTGAAGTATTGCTTACGATGATTGAAAGTGATAACTATGCTTTGGCATATGCTAGACATCTAAATATAGATATGGATAACAACATTATTGGAAAAATGGCCCCTGTTAAAAAGAAGGGGATGATTTTTGGAATGTTACTCGAACAATTTGATATACCTATAGTTGCTTCAATGGTCTCAAAAAAACACCTTCTAGAGTCAAGCTTGGTATTTGATGATAATATACACGCATCAGAGGAGTATTGTCTTTTTATGCAGTTAGCTGCTAGATATCCTTTTATTGCGTCTAATGAGTTTGTAACTAAATATCGAATACATAATAATGCACTTACTGGTAAGACAGTTTCAAAGTGGGCTACTGAAAGGCGCTATACACTGAATAAAATCCTTCAAGATAAGCCTGAGTTGGAAGAAAAATATTTAAAAGAATTTCAATTTGCTCATGCTCGTGCTGATTACTATCAGGTGCAAGCCTTAGTCTCAGTAAAGAAAAAAGCCGAAGCAAGGAAGGTGCTAAGAGGCATTATTTTTGTTAATTGGAGGTATGGAGTTTTATATTTAGCACTATTATTTCCGATGAAAGTTTGGTTTTTTATTCAAGAAATGAAGTATAAAAGATAGGGTGAATATAAATCCTTCAATATATTTTATTGGAATATGGAGTATTCCATTTTTATTGTCATTCCTTGGATGGAGTTATGGTGTTTCGGCGATAGATGAAAGTCTGCTGATGTATATATTATTATTATTTGTTGTTGTGATGTTGTCATCCTACATGGGCACAGTAATTTTTCCAAAAAAAATACACAGACCTATAAAGTACAAGGGTTTTGATAATTACAACACTGTTAACAGAAAAATTTTATTTTTTACAGTGCTACCTATTTCAATACTACTGATTGAAATTTCTCATTTTGAATCAGTCCCCGGGTTATTGTATTTAGGAGTTGAATCTGTAGGGTATAACGAATTTACAGAGTATCTTGGGGTGCTGCATCATTTACTATTTAAATCTTCATTTCTTGTATTGTCTCTCATTTCATTTTATCTTTATTCAATAAGAAAGAATTCAAAATATTTATTTTTATGGATATTGATGTTTGTTATTGCATTCATACTTGTAAGTCGGTCATTAATGATCGGCATGTTGATTCAGGCGACTATTTTGACTATTTTGAATAACAAGTTTAATTACAAAAAATTTTTAAAGGCATTATTATTTATTTATTTATTTAGCTTGTTGTTTGGGTACATTGGCATGGTTAGAGTGGGCGATTCTCATGGGATGGAGGTGTATAGACAAACTGAAAGTTTTCCTGAAATGTTTCCAGACGGGCTTTTAATGCTATATGTGTATTTAGTGTCCCCACTATCTAATTTATCAAATAATATAGATATATATAATGCTATATCTTTCAACCCTATTGATGTTTTTTATAATTTCATTCCTAGTTCTTTCGTTCATGAAGTGTTTACTAAGTCCGATTTAGAGTTTAAATTATTTGTAGATACTTTCAATACAGAAACATTCCTTCATGACTATTTATCTGCTTTCGGATATCTTGGCTTACTCCCTGTAATTTTTTTATACTTTTTAGTATTTAATCTCGTGCACTTTTTGTCATTGAGAAGCATTAAGTGGAAGTTGATATATGTCGTGATATTGTACGGAATATCTCTAACTATTTTTTCAAATTCACTTAGCCCGGTTCAATTTGCACAGGCCTTGTTCATTTATATAATTTTTACAAAAACTTCAATAAGGAAAAAACATGTTTAAAAATAAAGTTTTATTGATTACAGGTGGAACCGGATCTTTTGGGAATGCAGTGTTGCGTAAATTTCTTGATTTAGATATGAAAGAAATACGAATTTTTAGTAGAGACGAAAAGAAACAAGATGACATGAGGCGTAAATATGCTAATGATAAGCTAAAGTTTTATATTGGCGATGTAAGAGATTACGAATCAATAATGAATGCGATTAAAGGCGTTGACTATATATTTCATGCTGCAGCATTAAAACAGGTTCCATCGTGTGAATTTCACCCAATTGAAGCTGTAAAAACGAATGTTTTAGGTACTGAGAATGTTTTAACTGCCGCTATAAATGCTAATGTTAAGAGGGTGATTTGTTTAAGTACCGATAAGGCGGTATACCCAATCAACGCCATGGGGATTTCTAAAGCAATGATGGAAAAGGTTATCGTCGCAAAGTCTCGACAGGGTGGCGATTCCACAGTAATTTGTTGTACTCGATATGGTAATGTTATGGCATCAAGAGGTTCAGTCATTCCTTTATTTGTTGAGCTTATTCATGAAAACAAAGAATTGACACTCACTGATCCAAATATGACGCGTTTTATGATGACTCTAGATGATGCGGTTGATCTAGTTTTATTTGCTTTTAGTAATGGCAATCCTGGAGATATCTTTGTGCAAAAAGCCCCTGCTGCAACAGTCGGTATTACGACCCAGGCTTTGTGTGAATTAATGGGTAAATTTGATTATCCGACTCGCGTGATCGGAACAAGGCATGGTGAAAAACGTTATGAGTCTTTGCTTTCTAGAGAAGAAATGTCATGTGCTAAGGATATGGGTGGTTACTACAGAATCCCTCCAGATTTAAGAGATTTGAATTATGCTAAATATGTAGATGTTGGGGAAGAGGGTATTACCAATGCAGGTGAGTATAATTCAGACAACACAAAACGATTAGACGTTGAAGGTATGAAGTTGTTGTTAAATAAATTAAAATTTATCCAAGCCGCTTCTAGAGGCGAGATTATTGATCCTGAGGAATAATGTGAGTGTATTAGTAACGGGATCCAATGGCTTTATTGGTAAGAATTTAATTATTCGTTTGAATGAATTGGATATTCAAGTTTTAACCTATACTCGTGAGAACTCAACTCAAAATTTAGAAGAGCTTATTAGAGATACTGATTGTGTTGTTCATTTGGCGGGAGAAAATAGACCTAAGGACGAGAAAGATTTTGATGTTGTTAACGCTGGATTAACTATGTCTATTTGTGATGCTTTGCGTTCTTTAGGTAAGAATACTCCTGTTATCCTGGCATCATCTACTCAAGCCGAGTTCGATAATGCATACGGTAAGAGCAAGTTAAATGCTGAAGTTACTGTGAAAGCACTTGAGATTGATACAGGTTGCCCTGTGCATGTATATCGACTTCCTGGCGTGTTTGGCAAGTGGTGTAAGCCTAATTATAATTCTGTTGTGGCGACTTTTTGTCACAATATAAGTCATGATCTTCCTATACAGGTCGATGACCCGTCTTTTGAATTGAGCTTGATTTATATTGATGATGTTGTTGAAGAGTTTGTTAAGGTGATACAAGGGGCGAGGGAAGGCAAAAAAAAGCCATCAGTTCAGCCAGAGTATAAAATTAAATTAGGCGATTTAGCTGACCAGATTAAGATTTTTCGAGAAAGTCGAAACTCTCTCATTACTGAAGAAGTTGGCAGTGGTTTCGTGCGTAAGCTGTATTCAACGTACCTTAGTTATCTTTCTCCTGAGCAGTTTGCATATTCGATACCTTCATATGGCGATGAGCGAGGAATGTTTGCAGAAATGCTGAAAACAAAAGACAGTGGCCAGTTTTCATTTTTTACTGCAGGGCCTGGGGTGACTAGAGGCGGTCATTACCACCATTCCAAAACTGAAAAATTCTTAGTTGTCCAAGGTGAGGCAAGGTTTGGTTTTAGACATGTAGTCTCAGATGAAACATATGAGATCGTCGTAACTGGTAAAGACTTGAAAATTGTTGAAACTGTGCCAGGATGGTCGCATAATATTACCAATATTGGTACAGAGGAAGTGATAGTCATGCTTTGGGCTAATGAAATTTTTGATCCTGATAATCCTGATACCATAACTCATAAAGTGTAGAGGTAAATAAGATATGAAAAAATTAAAAATTGTAACAGTAGTTGGAACACGTCCAGAAATCATACGTCTTGCATGCGTCCTTAAGAAGCTTGATGAGCATTGCGAACACATTCTGATTCATACAGGGCAAAACTATGATTATGAATTGAATGAGATTTTCTTTGATGATTTAGGAATTAGAAAGCCAGATTATTTTTTAGAAGCTGCTGGAGCAACCGGTGCCGAAACTATTGGCAATGTCATCATTAAAGTCGATAAAGTTTTAGAAGAGATTCGGCCCGAAGCTATGCTTGTTCTGGGCGATACTAATAGTTGTATGGCGCTCTTACCTGCCAAGCGTAGAAAGATACCAACATTTCATATGGAGGCCGGTAATCGTTGTTTTGATCAGCGTGTCCCAGAGGAGATTAATCGTCGTTTGGTTGATCATATGGCTGATATTAATTTAACTTACAGCAGTATTGCTAGAGACTATCTTTTGAGCGAAGGCTTGCCAGCAGATATGGTTATCAAAACAGGTAGTCCAATGTTTGAGGTGTTGAGCACTTATCGTGATGGGATTGAAAGTTCCGATATATTGACGAGACTAGAGCTTAAAACCCATGAATTCTTTGTTGTTAGTGCACATCGTGAAGAGAATATCGATCCTGATAAGAACTTTTTGAATTTAATGGAGTCATTAAACGCAATTGTAGAAGCTTATCAAATACCAATTATTGTTTCTACACATCCAAGAACGCGAAAGCGTATAGATGAAATTAAAGTTGAATTAAATCCAATGATTCAATTGTTGAAGCCATTAGGGTTCAAGGACTACAACAAGCTTCAAATATCTGCTAAGGCGGTATTATCAGATAGTGGTACTATCAACGAAGAAGCCTCTATTATGAACTTCCCTGCACTCAACTTGCGTGAAGCACATGAACGACCAGAAGGCATGGAAGAGGCTGTAGTTATAATGACAGGGTTGGAAAAAGAAAGAATCATGCAGTCACTAGCTATTATTGATAATCAACCAAGAGGCGAACAAAGGCTTATGCGAAAAGTTTCTGATTACTCTATGCCTAATGTGTCGGATAAGGTAGTTCGTATAATTCACAGTTATACTGATTACGTAAATAGAGTAGTTTGGAAAAAGTATTAGTGCCTAAGAAAATATTAATTGTCACAGAGTGTTTTTACCCTGAAGAATTTAAGATAAATGATGTTGCTTTGTCATGGAAAGACAAAGGCTACGATGTTGATGTGCTAACTTTAGTTCCGACTTACCCATTGGGAAAGGTTTTTCCAGGATTTAAAAATGGGTTTTTTCGAAAAGACGAATACCAGGGTATAAATATTTTCAGAGTGCGTGCTATTACGGGCTATAGGAATAGTGTAATTAAAAAGATATTGAAATATATAAATTTTATGATTCTTGGGAGTGTTGCTGCTATTTTTATTGGCAGAAAATATAATTATGTTTTTGGTTTTAATATGGGCGCTTTGACTGATATGTTGCCAGCAGTGCTTATACGAAAACTGTATAAAAAGCCAATGATGTTTTGGGTGCAAGATGTTTGGCCTGACAGTGTCTACGCGTATGGTTTCAAGAAAACTAAAATGCTTTCGACTGTCCTTGATATATTCGTCAGATTTATGTATCGAAATATTGATGCGATTGCAGTTTCTGGAAAAGGCTTTGAGTCAAAATTAGCCCCTTATATTGAGAAAGATTTAATCTTTCATTACTTGCCGAACTGGGCTGATGATTTAGATAATAATCTTACATCGAAAAATCTTGGAAAGTCTAAAGAAGCAACACATTTGACTTTTGCAGGTAATATTGGAAAAGTGCAAAATCTAGAAAATATTATTAATGCTTTTTGTTTGCTTTCGAACGAGTATCAAGAAAAATCTCAACTTAATATTATCGGAGATGGATCTAATCTTGATAATCTAAAGTTACTTGCTAATAACAATCCAAATATTGTTTTTCATGGAAAAAAACCAAGGTCAGATATGGCTAGTTATTATAAGGCCAGTGACTTTCTAATTATCTCTCTTATTGACAAGCCTATTTTTTCAGTCACAGTGCCTGCTAAAACACAAACTTATATTGCAGCAAAGAAACCTATACTTGCTATTATTAATGGCGATACAGCTAGTATTATTCAAGATAATAATCTTGGGTTATATGCTGATCCATCAAAAATTGATGCTATATCCACTCTGTTTCAGAGGTGTGTCGATATGAGCCAGATAGAAAGAAAAAAATTTACCGATGAAAATGATCGATTATTGGCTACAATTTTTAATAAAGAAAAAACGATTGACAAGTTGTTAAAGCTTGTTACAAACAAAGATTAAATGAAAAGACTTTTTGATTCTCTGTTGGTAGTAATTGTTATCATTCTATTGGTCGTTCCAATAATATTGGCCGCTATTGCTGTACGTATAACTTCAAAGGGGGGGTGTTTTTTGTACTGGTCTGATAGGATTGGTAGAAATAATGAAATTTTCAAAATGCCAAAATTTAGATCAATGAGGATTGACACACCTGCTGTGGCAACACATTTACTAGATAATCCAGATTCTTATTTGTCACCAATTGGTGGTTTTTTTCGTCGCTCTAGCTTAGATGAATTGCCGCAACTATTCTCAGTTTTAAAGGGTGATATGAGTTTTGTAGGGCCGCGACCTGCGTTATTTAATCAAGAAGATTTAATTGCTCTACGCACTGAAAAAGGTGTTGATAAATTGTTACCCGGTATTACAGGCTGGGCGCAAGTTAATGGCAGGGATGAATTATCAATTCCTGATAAAGTGGCATTAGATGTTGAGTATTTAAATCGCCAATCGTTTTGGTTTGATATAAAAATATTGTGGATGACTTTTTTAAAGGTTGTGAATTGTGATGGCGTGAGCCACTAGTAAAGATAGTGACTGTGTTAAATTAAGTTATTAGCTTTTCTGTAGTCAATTAATAATCAACCAGTTGCTATCATTCCAACTTTGAAGGTATCTCATTGCGCTGGCTTCTGATTTCCAGCCACCTCTGAGCATAATTTTTTCTAGTGGAATGTTCTTGTCTAACAAGTCAAGTGCAGCACCAACTCTAAATGAGTGGCCAGATAGTTCACCCATTTGATTAAGGCCAGCTTGC
>Ga0209992_10002090_pt1 | contig 19092 bp, 20 predicted proteins | sample 2SBtaG_2_FD_182564 | JGI IMG/M metagenome (GOLD analysis project Ga0209992, IMG submission 182564) | Deep subsurface microbial communities from Kolumbo volcano to uncover new lineages of life (NeLLi) - 2SBTROV12_ACTIVE470 metaG (SPAdes)... | ecosystem: Environmental > Aquatic > Marine >... | reverse complement strand
GGCCTATCAGACGTAGCAACATTTCGGGCAAGAGTTCCTAGTTTATGACCTTTTTTTAATAATATTTGACCAAGTTCGTGACCAAGAAATCCAGTCATTCCGGTTACAAAAATTCTCATATGACAACAAACTTTTTGCCACTTTATAGGTTTTCGTCAAAACTGTAATTATGAAATGCGTTAATTTTTTCAGTTAGTTTAGACATATTTGAAAATTCTGAATCTCTAGGATCAATTTTACCGGATTGAATATCATTCAAAATTTCAATAACAGAGTCTCTAACAGTGTATTTAGGTTCAAAATTTAATGAATTTTCAATTTTTTCAAAAGAAACCTTATAGTTTCGTGGATCCTTTTTTGACTTGATTATTTCAATTTCAACATCAGTGATGAATTCCTTAATAATTTCAGCCAATTTTATCTTAGTATAATTTTCTTTATCATTACCAACATTGTATATCTGTCCAGAAATTAGTTGAGATGGTGCATCTATGGCAGAAATACATGCATTAGCCATATCTTCAACATGTACAAGTGGTCTCCAAAAATCAGCACCAAATATTGAAATTTTTTTATCTACAATTGCATCACGCAAAAATTCCTGTACGAGCAAATCAAAACGCATACGTGGAGACAATCCATGTGCGGTAGCAAATCTAAGAACACATGTTTCAAAAATATCATTATTTTGATCAAGAATGAATTTTTCAGAATTAACTTTACATTCTGAATATAATGATAAAGGCATTACAGGAGATGATTCATTTACTACGTTTTGACTAGAGCCATAATTACTACAAGTTGATGCAAAAATGAATCGTTTCACTTTTTTATTTTTACATATGTTAACAAGATTTTTTGTTGCAAATTCATTAATTTGTTTTGCCGCATCAGGAATTTTTTTACAAAGTGGTTCACCCACGATAGCTGCAAGATGAATAACACAATCAATATTTTGAATAATTGATGAAATTTTTTCTGTTTCACGAATATCCAAATTAAAAAATTCAATTTTTTTTTCATTTATTAAAGATGATATTCCATCATTTCCAAAAACTAGCGAATCAATAACTTTTACATCATAACCTAGACTAACCAGTTTTCTCACTAAAACACTTCCAACATATCCGGCACCACCAGTAATCAATATAGAATTAAGTGAACGCATGATAAATTTCTAAGTCATGTTTATTTATCGTTTGTTAAAAATTGATCATTATGAAAAAAATCAATCAAATTGAGCCATCATTAGGAAATGAAGAAAAAAAGGAATTGGTTGATGTTATTGATTCAGGTTGGTTTACTGAAGCCGGTAAAACAAAAGAATTTGAAAAAAGGTTTGCAGAATTTGTTGGCTCCAGATATGCCATAGCAACAACTAGTGGAACTTCAGCATTATTTCTTGGTCTAAAAGCAATGGGAATAACAAAAAATGATGAGGTGTTAGTTCCAGATATGACATTTGTTGCATCTCCAAATGCTGTTGAATTGTGTGATGCTAAACCTGTTTTAATAGACATTGAAGCAAAATCTTTGAATATTGATCAAGAAAAATTAAAAGGAAAAATTACAAAAAATACTAAAGCAATAATGCCTGTTGATTTCAATGGAAGATCTACAAATATTTTTCAATTAAAAGAATTTGCAGAAAAAAATAACTTGTTATTAATAGAAGATGCATGCCATGCAATAGGATCATTTTATGGTACAAAACATATGGGAACTGTAAGCAATGTTGGGGTATTTTCATTTTCAACTCCTAAAATTATTACAACAGGACAAGGAGGCATGATAGTTACCAATGATAAAAATATTTATGAAAAATGCCTATCGCTAAAAGATTTTGGTAGAGAAAGTGGTACTAAAAAAAATATGAAAAAATCATTCATGCATGAAACTATAGGATATAATTTCAAATTTACTGAATTTCAATCTGCAGTTGGAATAGCTCAGATGAAAAAGTTGAAGAATCGAATTAAAAAGAAAAAAAATATGTTTAAACTTTATAAAGAATTTTTGTCACATATTAAAAAAATAGATTTTATAGATACAAATATTGAAAAAATAACTCCATGGATGATTGATATTTTATTAACTAATAATAAAACTCGTGAAGAATTAATTGATTTTCTTGCTAAAAACAACATTGGAACAAGAATTTTTTATCCACCAATTCATAGTTTGACTCCCTACAAAAATGATGATAAAAAATTCTTGACAAGTACAGATATTTCAAAACGAGGTTTATGGTTACCTTCATCAAATACATTAACTGATAATGATTTAGAACTTGTCTGTAAAAAAATCAAAGAATTTTTTATGGGTTAGAAGATTTTATTGAAAAACCACCTACTAGTTTTAACGCAATAAATCCTATTACAACACCAAACCATAAAGTAAAAAGTCGTACAATAATAACAATTATAGCTGCCATAGATAGTGATATTCCTTGAAGGTTTAACAATCCAGTAAAACTTGCTTCTGCAATTCCTAAACCACCAGGTAGAAAAGATAATGCACCTAAAAATAATGATGAAGCATATGTTGAAGCAATTTCAACAAAACCTAACGAATCTATACTTAGAGCCTTTAAAACAAAAAATACAGCAAATGATATTGTTAACCAATATAACACAGATAATATTATTGAAGGTGCCAAAATCTTGATTTTTGTCGAAGTCTTTAAAATTTCATGAGATTTAGATAATGGTTCAGTAAATTTTTTAGTAAATTTGAATTTTGATAATATAATAATGGATTTATCAAATGTTATTTTTGATGAAAATAAAATAAAAATAACAATTGATAAAACAAATCCTCCTATAACTATAATTCCTATCTGTGGAAAATATAAAATTCCAATAGATGATACAATAACAGCTCCTAAAAGATCATAAAACTTTTCAATGAAAATAAGAGGAGTGGTTTGAGTTCTTTGAATTCCAGATTTGTCTCTTAAGATTTGAGTCCGTAATAATTCACCTACTTTTGCGGGAGTAATTGAGAGAGCAAATCCTGCAATATAGATTAAAAAATCATCACGAAATGAAATTTTTAAACCTAAATTTTTACAAAGTAAACGCCATCGAAGATATAATGGAATCCATGAAGCAACTACAAAAATCAAAATTACAAATGTATATTCGTATTTGAAAGAAATTGAAGACAATTCTAGGCTAGAAACATCTGACAAAAATAGGAAAATAGAATAAAATGCAATTGAAACAAGTACAATAATCAAAAACATTTTTGAAAAATTCATTATTGAAAATGTTCAATAATATACTTTAATCTTTGCTAAAATATGTCTCTCAAAAAATTCCTTTTAAATTTCAAAAAATTTTTGAACAGAGAGATGCATATGTACATCCTCAAACTACTCTACAATTAGATTAATTTTATGAACTTAACTTACAAGGAAATTTGTCATTCTAGTTACAAACACAATAGGAGTATAAAAGAATATCAGAGTTATAAAAAATGTTAGGATTGTGATGTTTGTTTTATAATCTTAATTAATTCTTGTATACGTAAGAATTTCGATCTTTATATTCCTAAAATCATTTATAATATATTAGAAATTTTCAGGTGATGTGTTACTTGTATCTCAAAACGCAGGAAATTATGATATTGTATTACCAAATGACGCAGTGTTTCGAATAAATTTAGCTTGGTGTAACACTATCAATGAACTTGAAGAAAAATTATCAAATAATAAAGAATCAGATTTTTTCATAGATTTACCTGTAGGTAGAATTAAACCTCCAAATAATAGATATACGTTAGACGATATAATTCCAATAATTAAAACACATTCTAATGTAAAATTTTTTGCAGTTTCAAATGTAGAGTCAAAAAACGATTTGATAGAATTTTTAGAAAAACTACCTGATTCAGTTAGTATCGTACCAAAAATTGAGAGTCCAAATGCGGTGAAAAATATTGATGAAATTTGTAATTACTTAAAAACAGAAAAGAAAATGGTAATGTTAGATCACGATGATTTATTTTCATCAATTATTCGTAACAAAGAAAATAAAGATAGTTTTCAAGATTATATAAAAAAATTAGTTGATTACTGTCAAGAAAATGATATTGGATTATTAAGGACAGTAGGAGTTGTGTTTAGTGATGATGAAAAAAGAATTACACAATATGAAAAATAAATTATTTCAATACAAGATTAAAAATTTAAAATATTAATCATAGAAAATAAACAAAAGATTTTTTGTCAACCAAAAATATCCTCATCCATATTTCAACAAAAAAATTTATTTCAATTCAATAATCTTAATGAATTAACAACTAAATTTTCTGTTATTTATATTGATAATTATGAAAATTCATATGAGTCTATTCAAAATATTACAAAATCCTTTTTGAACAGTGGAGGTTATTTACTCATCACTTTTTTAAAATCTTCAATAAATTTTGATGATATATTTAAAAAACTAACATATGATTTCCAAATTATACAAGAAGTAAATATTGAATTATATTTTAGAAATGCATCATTATTAATTTGCAAATCAGAGTAAATATACAACAATTATCGAGAAGAAATATTAACTAAATTTTCTCAATATGAAAATTATGGTAATCAATGTTTTAGCTATCGGTGATACAGCTAATGTTATGAAATCATTAAGTAAAATAACAAAAAAATCTAAAATACACATTGTAAATTTTCCAAAAGATGGAAAAGGGATTTTTATTCATGACGATAATGTAGATAGATTTGTTTCATCTAAAGTAAAGGAACAAGTAGAATACATTAACAAAATTAAAAATAATTATGATATTTGTATTGTAATGGGTACAGGAGAAAGAATTGCGTATTTAGCTGACTTAAATTATATTTCATACTATGTAGGAAGGGATATCGATGCACCAAGATTTATAAAAAATTCTAAAGAAATTTGGTTTAAAACTCCATTACACAAATTAAATTTCTTAGAAAGAAAATTCTATCATAATACATTTAAAAATGCGATTGCACATGTTTCTGGAGTTTGGGTATTTCCATTTCTTGAAAAATATACAAAAAATGGAATTAAAATGGATATGCAAGTAATAGACAATGAACTTTTTGTAAATACAAATCATGAAATAAATATGCAAAAAACAAAATTTACTTTTTTTAGTCCTCAAAGAATAGGTATTCCTAAAGGTAGTGATCTATTGTGGAAAGCTTTAAAGCTTTGTAAGACCGATTTTGAGATTTTACAAGTTAATTGGTTTGATGAATCTACTGATGAAGAGTTAACAATTAAGGAACAATTATTGAATGAACTTCCATCACAAATTAAATTAATTCCAATGATAAAAAGAGAAAAAATGCCTGAATATTATAGTTTTTCAGATGCAATCATAGGGAATATGAGAATTGGTACTTGGGAGTTAGTAGATTTAGAAGGGGTCATGTGTGGAAAACCAGTATTATCATACAGTGATCCAAACCATAAATTATTGATACAGGGAAATTATATTAAATCACCATTTCTACCATATTCAAATAAACCTGAAGATATTGCAAAAAATATTGATAAAATTGTTTCATCAAAAAAATTCAGGGATGAACTTTTTGAAAATGAAAGAAAATTTGTATTCAATTCAACAGATAAAGAATGGATATCAAATTGGTGGGATGAATTGTTTGAAACATTTTCTCAAAAATATGGAAAAATTCATAAAAATTCTTCTAGTATTTCAATTAAAATTAGAATGGCATTATTTCTAATTGGAAATAGATTGTATTGGAAAAAGATTAAAAAATTAATTAAAATTTAGAAATTTTATTGTTTTATTTGTTTTCTAACAAAATCTATATCTTTATGGTTTGCAATAGTACGAGTGTTTTTGAAATTAGATAGTTTTTCATGTAGTTCTTTAATTTCTTTTAATTCGGAATCAGATATTTTGTTATTTTGATAAAATCTAAGTATAATATCCAAGAGTTTTAGATTTATTTCTAATATCATTTCAGTGTTAGCAATATTTCTAGATGAAATTGGATTACTTTCAATCATTATCTCTACTTCAGATTGAAAGGCTTTTGTTCGTTTAAAGTGAGCATATCCAATTGATGTCAAGATTGGAATTCCAAGTACAGATACAATTAAAACATATTGAACAAAAGTTGGAAAAATAGACATTAAAGCAGGAACTTTTTCAATCGCTAAATAATATGTTACAGTTAAAGTGTTTATAGCAGCAAAAATAAATGCAAAATAAGTAGACCATCCCATTCTAAAATAATACCAACCTCGAAATCCTTTGGGTTTGCCCATAAAGATACTAAAGAAGCTGGATATATCAATATCTCGCTTAAATTGACTTTGTTAAAATGAATAAAAATTAACTTTTATAGATATCCTAATTTTTTTAATTCTTCTCGAATTTTTGCTTCTTCCTCGTCATTAAGAACTTCCGTATCATTAAGAACTTCGTTATTTGTGAAATTTGAAAATTCAGTTATAATTTCTTCCATTTCATGAATTTTTTCTGGATTTTCTTCATAGATATTTTTATTTTCTTGAGTATCGTGAATAAGATCATACAGATGTATGTTTAATGATGGATTTCGTGCATGTCTAAAATATTTATATTTTGAAGTTCTAATTCCCACTTGATCATTATCTGAGAGTTTCTCATGAGGTATGGTATGCATATAACAAGAATTTTCCTCACAGTTATCTCCATGAATTAAGGGTAATAGTGATTTTCCTTGAATTTTTCCAAAATGATTAAATCCTAAGAGATCAAAAACGGTAGGAAAAATATCAATACTTCTAGTTTGTTGTTTTATAATCAATGATTCCATTTTATAACCAGAAAAAAGTAATGGTGTTCTAACAAGCTCATCAAATAACGATTGAACAAATGGTGGAAGTCTTGAACGTATTTGATATTCAGTTAAATTCTGATTTGCTACTTGTAATCTTTTATTTTTTATAATTTCTCTAGTTTTGTTAAAAACACTAGCACCAAATTTATGAGAAAATTTTGGCATTATTTTCCTCCCAACTTTTAATCCTAATTTTAAATCAGGTTCAAATGATGTATTATCTTTTTCGTCAAAAGGAATTGGATATCCATGATCTGATGTTATAATAATTAATGTTTCTTCTAAATTTAACACATCAAGAAATTTTTTAAGATAATAATCAATAGAAGATACTACTTGATCATAATCATCTTTACCAAATTTCTCATCTTCAAATTTTTGGGGTACAACTCGAGGCCAATGTAAATCCATTAAATGAATATAAAAAAACCAAGGTGATTTCATAGGTGAATTAAGTATTTCAAGAATCTTTTCACCTACACCATCAAATAATGATTCTGCAGGAGGTCCTTCATCATAGGAATATCCTTTTGAGCTGATGTTCAAAAGTGGTGACAAAGAAGTTACTTTAGGCATAACAGTGTAAATAGAATAGTCTTCATCAATAAGAGATGAAAGATAATTTTGACTTTTAAGAAGTAATTTTATTTCTCTTGTTCCAGTTACACATGGAAATACACCATTGAAGATTGAATTTAATGAAAGAGTGGTTCCATCAGCAGATGAAATATTTTGGGAAAAATATACTCCGTTATCTCTCAATTTATCTAAAGTAGGAGTAAAAGATGATTTTTCTTTTCCATAAAATCGATCAGCACGAAATGAATCAAATACTAGAAAAAGTATATTTGGTTTCAATTTAATTAATGAAATTTTTGATTAATTGAAATGCTTCTGCGTTTTTGAAACCAGATTCAACACCTCTTACATGAGAAAGACTTTCAATAAAATTTAGGGAACGTTCATGTGAAAAAGGATTAATTTCACTTTTGTATTGGTTTAAGGCTTTTAATTTGAAGGGTAATTCTTTGGAAATATCCACATACGTATTTGGATTAGATGGGGTTTTATTTCTACCCCCACATAAAATTGGATATAATACTTCAATTAATTATAGATTCATGTAAATTTAATATCCTTGTATTCATCATAGTTCTATTATCAAATTTTTTAGTGATATAATCAAATATTATGTAGAATTTACAATATTTACATAAATTCATCAATTGAATCATTAATGAAATTTATGTCATGTTTTGTTAAACTAGGATACATTGGAAGCGTCAATACTTGTTGAGATATTTTTCAATTACAAGAAATGTATGATTTGAAATCTCAAGAAAAGAGTATTGAAGAAAAATTACGTAAACTAGGTTATATCACCTGAAAAAATTATTTCAGCACGAAATATTAGATTTTTTTGTAAAAATTAATAATAGTAAAATACGAAGTGGACGAGTTACACTAGATCCAGTACTTATAAAAAACAGATTCATGGAATCATTATAGAATAAAATTGAAAGCAATAATTATTGCAGCAGGTATAGGATCAAGATTAGGTGACTTAACAAAAAATTTACCAAAACCTTTGATAGATGTGAATGGTAAATCAATTATTGAAAGACAAATTGAAGTATTTAGAAAGGTTGGAATTAATGAAATTACAATAGTTACAGGTTATAAAAAAAATAAATTCATTTTTAAAGATGTTAATTATGTGTTTAATCCAAAATATGCCGAGGTAGAACAAACATTTAGTTTAATGGTTGCACGAAAACAAATTTTTGGTGATATCCTCATATCTTTTGGTGATATAATTTTTGAAGATAAAATAATTGAACAGATTTTAAAAATAAAAAATGATGTTGTGATAGGTGTAGAACCGAATTGGATAAAATCATATGAAAAAAGAGTAGATAATCCCCCCACAATGTCAGATTTTATTGCAATTAAAAATGGAAAAATTATCAAACTTTTTAGAAATTTAAAAGAATTTAATGAAGATTGTGTGATTACGGAATTTACTGGTTTATTCAAATTGTCTCCAAAAGGCTCGAAAATAATTACTGAAAAATATGCATTTCTAGAACAAAATCATTCGGGTAAATTTCATGATGCTATTTCATTGAAAAAAGCAAAAATCATTGATTTGTTACAAGAATTATATGAAAATGGTGTCAATATGGAAGCACTTATCTTAAAAGGGAAATGGTGTGAAATTGACACTCAACAAGATTTAGAGATAGCCAAACAAATGTTCAAGTAGAAAATTTTAAGTTTTACAAATCAGATTTTTGAAAAATAGTTTATATATTGATACAAATAACTATTATTCTTTGAAACATAATAAACCATTAAAGATCTATTTAGGTGATTTAACATATGATACAGTTACTTTAGCCACCGAAGCTATGCCACTCAATATTGGTTTTGCAGCAAGTTATTGTATCAAAAAATTTGGCTCAAATGTAGATATTACACTTTTCAAGTATATTGAGGAATTAGACGCAGCTATACATAATTCCCCCCCAGATATTTTGGGTTTGAGTAATTATTGTTGGTCTCATAATGTTAGTCTTGAAATGTTCAAAATGTTAAGAGAAGTAAAACCAGACGCATTAACTGTTATGGGCGGACCAAATTTTCCCATTGATTTCCCATCTCAAGGCAAATTTATGAAAAAACACTCACAAATTGATTTCTATGTTCCTGTAGATGGAGAAGAAGGTTTTTCAAATATTGTTGAGCATGCATTAAATTCAACTCGTGAAAAAATGAGAGAAGAAGTATTAAAAAGTGAAGTTGATGGTTGTGTTTCATTAGACTCAAATGGGAAATTAAAATATACAATTCCTGTACTTAGAATAAACAAACTTGACGAAATCCCATCACCATACACAACAGGATTAATGGATAAATTTTTTGATGGAAAACTTACACCAATGTTACAAACAAACAGAGGATGTCCTTTCAAATGTACATTTTGTACCGATGGCAAAGATGAAGTTAACAAAGTAAATTCATTTAGCACAAAAAGAGTCAAAGAAGAACTTGATTATATGGTAAAAATGATTCCAGAAAATACGCATAATTTGTTAATTAGTGATTTAAATTTTGGAATGTATCCTCGTGATCAAGAAACTTGTGACTATATTGCTGAACATCAAACAAAGCATGATTTTCCACATTTTATTCTAGTTTCAACTGGTAAAAATCAAAAAGAAAAAATTATCAAAGCCATTAACAAATTAAGTAGTTCAATAAGATTGGTAATGTCAGTTCAATCTATGGATCAAGAAGTTCTAACAAATATCAAAAGAGATAACATTAGTGTTGATCAAATGATGCAATTAGCACCTGCTATTAAGGATGCCAAATTACTTACAAGATCTGAAGTAATTTCTGGATTGCCAGGAGATACATATGAAGTTGAAATTAATACTCTGCGAGATCTGGTTCATGCAAGGATGGATGAAATACAAGTACATACTTGTATGTTACTTGACGGATCTGAAATGGCGACTCCTGCAGAAAGAAAGAAATGGAAATTCATCACAAAATTCAGAGTTCTTCAAAGAGATTTTGCAGAATTAAGTAATGGGAAAAAAGTTGTAGAAGTTGAAGAAGTAGTAGTTGGTAATGACAAAATGACTATAGATGAGTATATTCAAATTCGTATTTTGGCATTTATTATCTATGTAACAGGAAGAGGAATTGTATATGATCCAATTTTAAAACTTCTTAGAGAACATGAAATCGATATTTTTGATTTTTATTTAAGAATCAAAGATAATTTAGATACTGCGCCAAAATTAATTCAAGATTTGTTTAGTCGTTTTGAACAATCTTCACGAAATGAATTATGGGACTCTAAAGAAGAAATATTAGAATATTATCAAGATAGTAAAAATTACCAAAAACTATTGGATGGAGAAGATGGGATTAATGTAATGTATCATTATCTAGCTGAAGTTACTGCAGAAAATATGGATTCATGGGGAGATTATATTTTAAGAATTGCTAAAAATCTGTTACAAGAATCAAAAGAAAACAATATTGATATCGATGAAGAATTTTTACAAATTTCAAATTATTGTCATGGTGTATCCCATAATACTATGGGAGTAGATCGTATGTCAACAAACCCCGAATTTGAATTTACTTATGATGTTATTAGTTGGTTAGAAGATTCTAATGAAGCACATCTATCAAAATTCAAACTTCAACAATCAATGAAAATTTCATTTCACTTGACAGATGAACAATTTAAATCCATTCAAGATACCATTGAAATGTTTGGAAATACAAAAGTTGGAAGAAGTAAGGCAATGAGAATGATAGCAATGGAAACTCTTTGGAGACGTCCTATCAAATCAGTTAAAAATAATTTAGAGAACCAACTAGTTCAGTAAAACTAAGGCATGGTTAATTATCTACTGGAGGATATTTTAATTCGTCAAGTCGAATTATTTTTGATTTCCAGTCATCACTATCAAAAGAAAAAATTCTAAAGCCTGGTGGAATTTTATCACATTTTAAAAAATCTGCTCCTTTTTGAAATTGAACACTAGTAGCAGGAGTAGTAAATATGGTAATATTTCCTAAATTTCCCTGAAATTCTTGATGTACATGACCACAACTAATCAAACGAATTTGTCGGTTTTGTTTCAAAGTTTCTATGAAAGGTTTAGGATTTTTTAGACCCAGCAAATCAACCCATTTTGTTTTTACAGGTATTGGAGGGTGATGCTGAAATAGAATAGTATTTTTATTCTTGTATTTATCTAACATGCCTTTTAACCAAAGTAACGTTTCATCAGAAATAGTACCATAAAGCTTTCCAGGTACATGAGTATCTAATCCTATCAACTGCCAAGAATTTGTAGAAATTAAAAAATTTATGGGTCCGTTTTTGTTTTCTACACATTCAGGAAAAACTTTACGAATTAATTTTCTATCATCATGATTTCCAGGAATAATTTTACATTTTGGAATCATATCACCTAAGAGTTCTTTTACTGTTTGATAGCTAATTAATTCCTCATCAGAAGTTAAATCACCAGTAATAACAATATAATCAAAAGTAATGTTCAAATCCACAACTTTGACTAAAATATCTTTTAAGGTTTTGATAGTTGGAACGCCCAAAAATTTTGTTTCAGGATCAGAAAATATATGAAAATCAGTTAGTTGTAAAACATTTAGAGTCATTATTTATCTAATTCATAATGCTTTATAATTAATTGTAAATCAAAATTAAGTCATGATTTTTGAAATAATCCAACAAAATTATATAATGAATTCAAGAACTATATGTTCTGACTAAAGAGAAAGTGTATGATGGTAAAGCCTTTAATGTAAATATTCATAATTTAAAAATTAAAGGAAAAAAAGTTAAACGGGAAATTATTGATCAAGTTGATGCTGCAGTTGTTTTAGCATTTGATGGAAATGAGGTGATTTTAATAAAACAGGATCATTTTCCGCAAGGTAAACTACTTGAAATCCCTGGAGGTAAAATAGAAAAAAGAGAAAATCCAAAAACTGCAGCATCTAGAGAATTTGCGGAAGAGACTGGGTATCACGCAAAAAAAATTAAACATTTATTGACATTTTATCCAAATGTAGGGTACAGTACTTTAACTATTCATTGTTTTGTTGCATCTGAAGTAAAAAAAATCAAAAACCCAAAGCCAAATGATGAGGATGAGTTCATAGAGGTAAAAAGAATGAATTTCAAAAGACTTTTGGAATTAATTAAAAGTGGAAAAATTAGTGATGTAAAAACTATTTGTGCTGCATTAGTATATGAATCAAAAATTCTTGGTAAATAATAGACTAAATTATATTTCTTTAAAATTTCATAAATTTATGAAAGCCATAATTCTTGCAGCTGGAATCGGTTCTAGATTAGGTGAACTAACAAAAACATTGCCAAAACCATTGATAGATGTGAATGGTAAATCAATAATTGAAAGACAAATTGAAGTATTTAGGAAAGCTGGCATTAATGATATAATTCTGGTAATTGGTCCCTTTGCTGAAAAGTTTTTGTTTAATAATGTCAAATACATTAATGGAAAAAAATCATTTTCGCATAACATTCTTTATTCTTTAATTGAAGCTAGATCTGAAATGACTGATGATATTATCATTTCATACGGAGATATAATTTTTGAAGATAGTATAATTCAAACAATTTTAAATTCTAAAAATGAAATTGGTTTAGCAGTAGATCTTAAATGGAAAGAAATGTACAAAAATAAACCTAAAAATCTTGTAGATAAAGTATGTAATGTATTTATTGAAAACAACCAAATTAAAAAAATTGGTTATAAAGAAAATTTAGGAGAATCAGGGGGTAAAACTATTGGGGAATTTATTGGGTTAGCTAAATTTAGTAAAAAAGCTGTGAGTAATTTTCTAGAAATTTATTTAGAATTAGAAAAGTCTCATAATGGAAAATTTCATGAATCCCCATCAATAAAAGAAGGCATTATCACTGACATGTGTCAAGAACTTATAGATAGAAATTATATCATTAATCCAATTTTTACAGATGGAAAATGGTGTGAAATTGATACTGTGGATGATTTGAAAAATGCAAAAATATTATTTCAATAAAATTTAATTAATTATTGATCTTTCTTGAATTTTTACAAATTCTTTCCACAAAATATTTTCAATTTCTAATCCAGTGTTAATGAGGTTATTTTCTTCAAGAGAATCATGTTTCAAATCATACAATTCTTTAGTATCATTATGCTCATTTACAATTAATTTCCATTCAGAGGTACGTATTGATTTTGTATTAGGTCTTTTTGGTGGCGTTTTAGTATTAAGAGGATTTCCAGTTTCAGTGTAGGCAAAATTCTCTTTAGGGTTTTGATTGTTAATCAAAGGAAACAATGAAACCCCATCTAATGGTTCAAAATTAGTATCTAACTTAATTTTCAAGTGTTCAAGAATGGTAGGCATGAAATCTACACTTCTTACTTGGGAAGTAATCTCATTGTGTTTTAAATCTGAAGAGAAATAAGAATAAAATGTATTAATTGTGGATTCATAACAAAGTGCTCCATATGCACGTTCACCAAATTTTTCTCCTAAACTCATTCCATGATCTGAAAAAATTATTATTATAGAATTTTCCCATAAGTTTAACTCATCTAATTTTTGTTGAATATACTCAAGATATTTTTCAGCATCTGTAAACAATCTATCATATCTTTCTTCATTTTGTTTTCTATTTTTAAAATATTCATCACTAAAATTAGTAAAGGATTTTAAAACAGAATCTCGTATACCTTCATGAATTCCACTATAATGTAAATGTAAGAAAAAATTTTGTTTTGAATCTACCAATTTTTTCATTTTACATAATAATTTGTAATGATGAGTTTTAAGATTAATGTTACTTTCATCAGATACATAATATTCATCAAAATTTTTTTTGGGCATGATTAACTCAGAAGGAACATCTGCACATGTATAGAAATTATTTTCATGTAAATAATCAATAATTGTTTTGAATTTAACATGATTAAATTTATGTGAATGCCAATAGCTGTAACAGCCAGTTCTATTTCCATATGATCCACTAATTAAAGCATATAATGCTGAATTAGTATATGGTGCATAAGGTATTGATTGTGAAAAGAAAACAGAATGTTCCTTTCTGAAATTTTGTATTATAGATGAATTTTTTGCTCTATCTACTCTACCACCATCAATACAAATTAAAATTAAATTTTTTTTCAATTAATTTTCTAAATTTCTAGTTTACTTATATCACTTTTGCGAATCAATGTATTAATTAAAACATACAAAACTCTCTTTGTAAATTATGAATACAGGATTAAATACAATAATAATTGATGAAAATATAGTCTGGGATGAAACATTATGCCCAAGTCTCAGTTAACTGTTAAAAATATCAGGTTATTTGAAGCTAATTAATAGAAAGTTTTTATTGTTTTTTAATTTGTTCCAAATTATATGAGTACGGTTTCTCCACAAGCAATTGAAGAATCATTAAAACAATGTATGGATCCTGAAGTACCTCTTAACATTGTAGAGATGGGACTAATCTATGGAATAGACGTTGCAGAAAATAATGATGTTAATATTAAAATGACCATGACTACTCAAGGCTGCCCACTTCATGAGACTTTAGTTGAAGATGCAACTAGATTTGCAAAAAAAGTCCCTGGAGTTAATAATGTCAAAATAGATATTGTGTGGGAACCTGCATGGTCAATGGATAAAATGACCGAAGAAGGAAAAATGAAAATCAAAAATATGGGTGCTGCTATGAACACTCCTGCTCCAATTAACTATGAGACAGCATTACCTCAAGGTGTTGGAAAATTAGTTCAACAAGAGGATGGCTCTATGGTATTGGCAAATGAACATGATCAAGGATTTATGGTAAATCAGGCAATAGTTGATTTTTGGAAATCGTGTAATGGTCAACGAAAAGTTACAGAACTTGTAGAAGTATTTGCACAACAAACTGGATTGCAAAGAAAACAAGTTGAAAAAGAAGTTATGCAATTATTACAACAACTTAGGGATGGTGGATTAATTGCTATTGCAGGCCAACCTGATATCCCAAATGTAGAATTTAAAAAATAATTTTAAGTACTTAGTTTTTTAGTAACATGTTTAATTCAATATTATGTTAAAAGAAGAGCATAATAAAATAGCCAAAATTGAAAATTTAATTTGGGAGATTGCACAAATTATTCAACCAAATTCACATATTGAAACAGAAAATATTGAAAAAGCAAAAAAAGAATTGATAGAAATTTTTAGTGCCTAAGATATGAATATTGGGTGTAGTTCTAACGCATTTTCAAATTATTCTTTGACTAGTTCAATTGAAATTATATCCAAAATTGGTTATGATGGGATTGAGATAGTGTTAGATGAACCGCATGCATTTTTACCTTTACAAAAAAATGAAATTACAAAAATTAAAGAATCTCTTTCAAAAAATAATCTTCTAGTATCAAATCTTAATGCAAACACCGTGTTAGGATGGAAAAATGATTTTAATGGAGAAAAATTTGAACCATCTTTGTCTAATTCTAATCAAAAACTTCGTTCTTGGCGTATAGAATATACAAAACAAGCAATTGACCTTGCTCATTTTTTAAATTCAAAATCCATTTGTATAACTTCTGGTCTTATTGATGTGGAAAATACTGAACAATGTTTATACTTATTTCGAAATTCATTAATTGAACTTGGTGAATATGCTGAAAAAAAGAATGTGTTAATAGCCATTGAGTATGAACCATATCTTTTAATAGATAATTCTGAAAAAGTTTTAAAATTACTGTCTAATGATTTTAAAAATATTGGATTAAATTTTGATACATGTCATGCAGAAGTTACTAAAGAAAATTTATCCAAAACCATCTCTTCATTTGGACAAAAAATTTTTCATACTCATATTAGTGATTGTAAAAATAATGTACATTTCCACTTAATTCCTGGTTTAGGTGATATCAATTTCAATGAAATGTATCATTCATTAAAAAATATTGGATATGATGGATATTTGACTGCTGAATTATATCCATATTCAGACAATCCAGAAGAAGCAACATCAAAGGCTTTTATCTATTTAAAAAATTTGATGAATTGAAATGAAGTTCATTGATCCTCATATTCACATGTATTCACGAACTACTGATGATTATGAAAAAATGGCTCTTGCAGGAATTAGAACTGTAATAGAACCATCATTTTGGTTAGGACAAGAAAGAACTTCTTCTGAAACTCTAAAAGATTATTGGGAATATATTATTTCATTTGAAAAAAATAGAGCAGCTGAATTTGGAATTGATCATTATTGTGCAATATCTATTAATCCAAAAGAAGCAAATAACAAAGAATTTGCTGAAAACTCTTTACAAATTTTGGGAGATTATCTTCAAAGAGAAAGTGTTGTTGCACTAGGAGAAATTGGGTTTGACTTAATTTCAAAACAGGAAGAAGAAATATTTAGAAAACAATTACTGATGGCTGATGAATTAGAAATTCCTGTTATTGTCCATACTCCACACATCAACAAACTTGAAGGAACAAAAAAAACTCTTGAAATTATTAAAGAAACCAAAGTTGAACAATCAAGGATAATAGTAGATCATAACAATGAAGATACTATTGAATTGTCGTTATCATATGATGTTTATTCAGGAATAACTGTCTATCCAAATACCAAATTAAGTCCATTTCGTGCAGTAAATATTATGAAAAAATTTGGAACTAATAGAATTTTAATAAATAGTTCAGCTGATTGGGGAATATCAGATCCACTCAGTGTTCCTAAAACAGCACTTGAAATGGAATCTCATGGATTTAGTCAAAAAGAAATTCAAAAAGTATTATTTACAAACCCTAATTCATTTTTTAAACAATCAAAAAATTACAAATTTAATGAATAAAATGAAATTTGCATTTAGTTCAAATGCTTACAGAAATTATAGTATTGAAGAATGTATTGATTTTATACATTTAGCAGGTTACGATGCTATTGAAATAATGTGTGATACTCCTCATGCATTTCCCCCAATTTCAGATGAGAAAATAAAATCAATTATTAATTATCTTAAAAAAAATTCAATGTCTATTTCAAATCTAAATGGATTTATGATGACTGCAATTGAAGATTTTCATCATCCTTCATGGATTGAAGAATCTCAAAATTATAGACAAAAACGAATTGAGCATACCAAAAACTGTTTGAAATTAGCTCATCGACTTGGTGCAAAAACTGTTTCTACAGAACCTGGAGGCCCTAAAACCAATCAAACTACTGAAAAAGAATTAGAGCTTTTTCAACAAGGGTTACTTGAAGTATTGCCTTTGGCTGAAGAATTACAAATTTGTTTACTTGTTGAACCTGAACCTGATTTATTAATAGAAAATTCTACTCAATTTATAAATTTTATTAAAAAATTTGATTCAAAATATCTTGGATTAAATTTTGATATTGGACATTTTTTTTGTGTTCATGAAGATCCTGCAAAATTAATTCATGAAATGCAAGACTATATTCATCATATTCATTTAGAAGATATCGATTCATCACGGAAACATTATCACTTAATCCCTGGTCATGGCTCAATTGATTTTAAAGAAATTTTTACTTCACTAAACTCTGTTAATTATAATGGATTCATTACAATAGAGCTTTATCCTTATCAGAATAATCCTCAAAAAGCTGCCATCGAATCAATTACATTTCTAAAATCTATTCTTGAAAATGTTTAAAGATTATCTACAACTAGTTAGAATTCCAGGCATTTTTACTGCATCAAGTAATGTTCTGATAGGTTATTTTTTTTCATTATCTCAGACCGAAGTTTTTCCATTCCCATTTCTCCTTCTAACTTCAGGGATGCTGTTTTGTTCAGGCATGATATTTAATGATTATTTTGATTTACAAATTGATAAAAAAGAAAGACCTGAAAGACCATTACCTTCTAAAAAAATACCAAAACAAAATGCATATTTACTTGGTATCATTTTTCTAATCCTTGCAAATCTCTTTGCATCAATTGTAGGATATTTTCCATTAATTATTTCATTAATTATGACATTATTGATTATTGTTTATAATTATAAAACAAAATTTTTTTCATTTTTAGGAATTTTTAATCTTTCATTGATTAGATTTCTAAATGTAGTGTTAGGGTTTTCATTACTCTCCATTACATTTAATATTATTCAATATGCAATCCCTATAGGGATTTTTGTGGCAGGAATTAGTATTCTTGCAAAAAATGAATCTAGTTTAATTACATCTATTTCTAAAAAATTAAATTATATTTTTATTTTAATTACAATAGGTTTTGTTTCTGTTTTAATAATAAATAATTTTCAAATCGAATCATTAGTTTTTCTAGGATTGTTTTCAATAGTGCAATTACATGCATTACTTGAGAAAAAAATTCAGAACCAAATTACACTCCAGTTACTTTCAATTATATTGTTAGACGCTATTTTGATTTCAATTTTAGCATCATTTTATGCATCTATTTTGATATCCTTGTTGTTTATTCCTGCATATTTTATTGCAAAAAAATTATATTTGACATAAAATCTATGAGTTTATTTCAATCCAATTATGATAAAAATTATGAAAAAATTAATTGTTTTAGATATTGTTGGTTTATCAAAAAAACAATTTGAAAAATTAAAACCAAAAAATATTTCTAAAATTTTAGAAA
>Ga0209992_10002086_pt1 | contig 19117 bp, 8 predicted proteins | sample 2SBtaG_2_FD_182564 | JGI IMG/M metagenome (GOLD analysis project Ga0209992, IMG submission 182564) | Deep subsurface microbial communities from Kolumbo volcano to uncover new lineages of life (NeLLi) - 2SBTROV12_ACTIVE470 metaG (SPAdes)... | ecosystem: Environmental > Aquatic > Marine > Volcanic... | reverse complement strand
TCCGTGAACGGCTCGGACCTGGGGCTCAACAGCCAGACACTGAGCTCCGACGACTTCGATCGGGACGATGTCGTGACCTGCTCGGCGACGCCGGTGGACTGGAGTGGTTCCGGGGATTCGGTGACGTCGTCCGAGGTCACGATCGCGAACAGCGTGCCGGTGGTCAGCGACGTGACCATCGACCCGCAGCCGGCGACCACCAGCGACACACTGACCTGCGCCTGGACCTTCGACGACGCCGACGGGGACAGCGACAACAGCAGCGTGGCCTGGGCCAGCGGCTCCAGCACCCTGGGCACCAGCGCGACCCTGTCCGGCAGCCTGCTGGCCGACGGGGACACCGTGACCTGCACCGTCACGCCCAGCGATGGCACGGACACCGGCACGGCGGGCAGCGCCTCGGCCAAGGTCGGCAACGCGGCGCCGTCGATCAGCAGCGTGTCGATCAGCCCCGCGACCGCCTATGTCGGGGACACGCTGACGTGTGCCTACAGTGGCTACAGCGACCTGGAGGGGGACACGGACGCGTCGACCTATTCGTGGACCATCGCGGACGGTTCGGTGGTGGGGACCTCGGCGGACCTGGTGGTCACCGCCGCCCACGGCGATGCCCTGACCTGCACGGTCACGCCGTATGACGGCAACAGCACCGGCACGCCGCTCTCGGAGACCCGGACGATCTCGAACACGGCGCCGATCGTGACGTCGGCGGTGATCAGCGGCGACGCGGTCGAGGACGGCACGCTGACCTGCACTGGGACGGCGAGCGACGCAGACAGCGACACGCTGACCTACAGCTACGCCTGGTCCGTCGGGGGCATCGATGCGGGTGTGACCTCGGACACCCTGACAGGGACGGACTTCGACAAGGGCGACGAGGTCACGTGCTCGGTCACAGCGAACGACGGCGAGGACGACTCGAACACCGAGAGCTCCCCGGCCGTGACCATCGACAACACGGCACCGGGGGCGGCGACGGTCAGCATGTCTCCGGCCGAACCCGTTGCGGGCACAGACGACCTGGTCTGCACGATCGACCTGGAAGCTGCGGACAGCGACGGGGACAGCGTGACCTATGAGATCGCCTGGGAGGTCGACGGCCTGGCCTACACCGACGCCACGACCACGACCTGGACCGGCGACACGGTGCCGGCGGCCGACGTGATGGCCGACGAGACCTGGACCTGCACCGTGACGAGCTTCGACGGGGAGGACTATGGCGGGGAGGCGAGCGGGAGTGCGACGGCGAGCTGTGAGGTGTTCACCTGGTACCTGGACTTCGATGGGGACGGGTACGGGGACGCGAGCAGCTCGACCGAGGACTGCAGCGACGCAGGACCAAGCGGGTATGTTTCAGACGACACGGACTGCGACGACACCACGACCGCGGTGAACCCGGGCGAGTCAGAGGTCTGCGACGGCCAGGACAACAACTGCGACATCCTGACCGATGCCGACGACCCGACGCTCGTCTCGGTGACGGTCTCGGTGCCTGGGGACTACGCGTTCATCCAGGACGCGATCGACGCGGCGTGTGATGGCGACACCGTCAGCGTGGACGCTGGCACCTACACGGAGAACATCGACTTCGCCGGGCTGGACATCAACGTGTCTGGGGCGGGTTCGGAGACGTCCATCATCGACGGGTCTGCAAGCGGATCCGTGGTGACGATGGACATCGGGACGTTGAGCGGCTTCACCCTCCAGAATGGTGCCGCGAGCTACGGAGCTGGGCTCTACGTCGGTGGTCTGGGCTCCGTGATGCTGGAGGACCTGGCGGTCACGGACAACAGCGCGACCTATGGCGCGATTTACGCTTCCCCTTCCGGGGACCTCACCGTCTCGGACTCGACGGTCGCAGACAACACGGCTGACTATGGCGGCGCCTTCGTCCTGATGATGAGTGGAACATCCGACATCACCCTGTCCAGCGTAGAGATGACCGGCAACACCACCGACGTGGCACACGGCGTGATCTGGGCGAATCAGGACAGCTCCGGCACCCTGACCCTTGAAGACATGCTCGTCTGGGGCAACAGCTCCGAGCAAGGCATCCACGTCGACGCTCGCGATGGTCTCACGACTCTCACGAACATTGTCCTCTTCGACAACTCAGGAACGTGCGCCAACCTCTACGACCGTGATGGCGACATCGAAGTCACCAACGTGACCTGCGTGTCGAACAACGGGGATGGCATCGAATTCGACGACCAGGGCAGTGGCTCCCTGACCGCCGTGAATGTCCTGAGCACCCACAACGGCGGCTACGGCATCGTGGGGAACAACACGCCCGTGGTCTCCCTGACCTACAATGACGTCTACGGGAATGCCTCTGGCGAGTACAGCGGCCTGAGCGATCCCACCGGCAGCGACGGGAACCTGTCCGTCGACCCGGACTTCGTCTTCTTCGACGCCTCCGCCGCCGCCACAACCTGGGACCTCCACCTCGACCCCGCATCCCCGCTGATCGATGCAGGAGATCCAAGCATCACCGACGACGACGGCACGACCAGCGACATCGGCGCCTACGGTGGGGCGGCTGGAGACGCCTCCTACAGCCATGACGACGACAACGACGGCATGGCCGACGGCTGGGAGGACGCCAACGGGCTGGACTCCACGACCGACGACTCGGGGGACGATCCGGATCTCGATGGTGCGACCAATCTGGAGGAATACACGGCCGGCAGCGATCCCCAGACCGCGGACCAGGTCGAGACCTGCGACGGACTCGACAACGACGGCGACAGCTCGGTCGACGAAGGACTCTCGACGAGCACCTGGTACGAAGACGCTGACGGAGACGGGTATGGGGACGCGAGCACGAGCACCAGCGACTGTGCACAGCCGAGCGGCACGGTCTCGGACGACACCGACTGTGACGATGCCGCAGCAGCGATCAACCCGGGCGCCGAGGAGATCTGCTTCGACGCCGTCGACGATGACTGCGACGGCCAGACAGCCTGCCTCTCCAGCCTGTCCGACGCCATCGCCCTCCTCGGCATCGCCACCGATGACCGGGCGGGCAGCGCGGTCTCCAGTGCCGGAGATGTGAACGGGGACGGCTACGACGATCTCGTGGTCGGGGCCTTCTACGCAGACGACGGCGGCAGCGAGTCCGGCGCCGCGTACCTGGTCCACGGACCCGTGACGGGCACCGACTCGCTGTCGAGTGCCGAGGCCACATTCATCGGGGAGGAGAGTGGCGACACGGCCGGACACAGCGTGGCCGGGGGGGGTGACCTGGACGGCGACGGGCTCGACGATCTGGTCATCGGGGCGATCGGCTGGGACGTCTACGGCGTCGCTTACGTGGTCTCCGGCAACGCTTCTGGCACCGTGGATCTCTCCGGAGCCACGGCCACACTTCGGGGCGGGGCCAATGGAGACTGGGCTGGCGCGAGCGTGGCGATCATCGACGACGCCAACGGCGACGGCCTGCACGACCTGCTCGTCGGCGCGTACGGCGTCGACACGAGCGCTTCCCTCGTGGGCGCGGCGTACCTGTTCCATGGCCCTGTGAGCGGAGACATCACGCTGACCCTCGGGTACGATGCCGAGCTCCAGGGCTACTCGCCGAGCGGAGGGGCAGGGTCCGCGGTCGCAGGTGGGGACATCGACGGCGACGGTGTGGCCGAGGTCCTGGTCGGCGCGCCGTGGATGTCCACCGATGCAAGCACCCTCTACCAGGGCGAGGCCTACCTGCTGAACGGTCCTGTGAGCGGCTCGAGCTCGCTCTCCTCTGCCGACGCCCTGTTGACGGGCGAGGCCGCCGACGACAACGCGGGTCACAGCCTGGCCATCGGCCCAGACCTCGATGGAGACGGCTACGGTGACCTCCTCGTGGGCGCCTACGGCGAGAGCACCACCGCCAATGGCGCTGGCGCTGTCTACGTGATCCATGGCCCGGTCAGCGGCTCGATGGACCTGGGCTCCGCAGACGCGAAGCTCCTCGGCGAGGGGACCTGGGACCACGCCGGCGCCGCGTTGGACGCCTGTGACGTGGACGGTGATGCGGTGGCCGACGCTGTCGTCGGCGCCTTCAATGACTCCACCGAAGCCACCTACGCCGGAGCCGCCTACATCGTGCTCGGCCCCCTGAGCGGCGCCATCGACCTGGCAGAAGCCGAAGCCAAGCACACAGGCACCGGCGCGAATGCCTATGCGGGGTACGCCGTGGCCTGCGCTGGCGACACCGACGGCGACGCCCTCGAGGATCTGCTCATCGGCTCGTACGGCGACGACACCGCTGCATCGGGAGCAGGTGCGGCCTACCTGGTGTTGGGTTCCAGCCTTTGATGCAGCCCTCGGACGGGTGCTGAGCGCCAGCGGCTATCCTGGGCCCAGGAGCCCCCTTGTCCGCCACCACCCCCATCACCGACCTCCTCGGCGCCGACGGCCGCCCTTACTTCCTGTGGGACGTGCCGGACATGGACCTAGACGGCTTCCGAACCGCACTCGGGGACCCGGATCCGGAGATGCGCGCCTACTGGGTGGGCAAGCTCATGCGCCAGGCGAAGCCAGAGGACGTCTTCTTGTTCGTGACCCGCGCAGAGATCCAGGAGCTGTGGCCCCGCCTGGAGCGCTACCTGGGCAAGGGGCGGGAGTTCTGGACCTGGCTGTTCGCCCAGTGGGAGCGGTTGGGTGTCGTCTCATAGACTCAGCAGGCTCCAGGTCCAGATCCTGAAGCTCGCGGCGGACATCGAGCCGCGGTGGCGCTTGACCGGGGGTGGTGCCCTCTGCGGATTCCACCTTGGGCACCGGCTCACGGCAGACCTGGACCTGTTCTGGGCAGGCCAGGACGCTCTGGGCCCCTGGGCCGACGAAGTCTCCCGCAGACTCGAGAGGGCGGGCCTGAAGCTGGTCCGGCTCCAGGACTTCCCCGGCTTCCGCCGCCTCCAGGTCTCGACCGACCACGAAGACACCGTGGTGGATCTCGTCGCAGACCCTGTCCCGACCATCGAGTCCCCAGAGCCTCTGGCGCTCGAAGGCACCGAGATCCTGGTCGACACGCGCCACGAGATCCTGGTCAACAAGCTCAACACGCTCCTCAGTCGCTCCGAGCCGCGTGACCTGTTCGACGTCCGTGCATTGCTCGCGCTCGACGCCGACCTGGCGGCCGCCTGCACCCACGCCAGCCTCAAGGACGGCGGCTTCTCACCGCTGACCCTGGCCTGGGTCCTCGAGACCCTGCACATGCCAGCGGCGGGACCCGCTCTTGGACTGGACGACGAGGCCGTCGCCGAGCTGGCGAGGTTCCGCGATGATCTGCGCGACGCACTCGTTCAGCTCGGGCAACCTGCCCGATAGCGGACGGGCACCACCTCGGTCACTCTCGACGTCATCGCCACGGCCTTCCCCGAGCCGACCATCACCGGCAGGTGCTGAGAGGGACCGGCTCAGAAGAGAGCCAGCCCCTCTCACACCACGCCCCCCAACACCGTCAACCCCGACACCACCATCGGCGGGCCGGCCACCAGCCCGTCCCGTCCGACAAAGCCAAGCCCCCTCACACACTGCACCGCGATCGGCGCACCCGTCTCTTCCTGGAAGTACCGGAGCGAAGGGGCCAGCCGGGTGTCCGAGCGCTTGACCTCGACCAGGACCCAGGGCTCGCCGTCCCGACTCACCAGGAAGTCGACCTCGCGCTGTTGCTTGTCCCGCACGAAGTGCAGGCCAAAGTCTCCCAGGCCGTGGTCGGACCAAAGGTGAACGGCCTTCAGCAGGTGGCAAGCCACCAGGTTCTCCCAGCGGGCGCCGGGGTCCTCCACCAGGGACCAGTCCCACAGGAAGACCTTGGGCTCCTTCTTGAGGGCGCGACGAACGTTGCGGGACCAGGGCCGGATCCGAAAGGCCACGTAGAGCCCCGACAGGGCATCAAGCCAGCGCCGGACGGTGTCCTGGGAGACTCGCAGGTCCCGGGCCAGGCTGGCGGCCGTGGTGAGCTGCCCGGCCCGGTGCCGCAGGAGCTCCACCAGGGTCTCCACCAGGGACACCTCGTGGATGCGCGTCAGGTCCCGCAGGTCCTCCCGCAGGAGCTGCTGGGAGCGCAGACGGCGCCACTGCCGGTGGAAGCGCTCGTCGCGCAGGAGGTAGGGCTCCGGAAACCCGGAGAAGCGTTCCAGGGCCTCCAGGTCCTCGGAGTCCAGCGCCACAGGTGGCCGGGTAAGCCCCACCCAGGGCCGCGCCAGCTCCCCGACGCTGAGGGGGTGCACCCGGTAGGACAGATAGCGCCCGACGAGGCTGTCGCCGCCCGTCCGGAACACGTCCAGACGGGCGCTGCCGGTCACCAGGACGTCGAGTTCATCGCCCCGGCTGTCGAAGAGCCCCTTGAGCAGGTCCTTCCAGCCTGCGTGCTTGCGCAGCTCGTCCAACACCAGCAGCGGCTTCTGCTCACGGAGCTGGTCCAGACCCACACGTTCGGCGATGGCCTCGGTGCCCGCGAGCATCACCCGCCGATCGCTGACGTCGTCCCAGCTCAGGTAGGCCCCGGCGCCACGCTCGGCCAGCGCGGCTCGGGCCAGGGTCGTCTTGCCGACCTGGCGAGGGCCGGAGAGAAAGAGCATCTGGCGACGAGTCTGGAAGTGGTCTCGAATGACCTGTTCGTACAGGCGGGGCACAACCTGACCCAAAGTAGCTCCATCATAGAATAGTCATGACCATTCTACGATAGGCACTCGAAACGTCAAGCGGTAGAGGACACCTGCACGACAGGGGACCTCAGGACGGGGTTGCCCTCCTTGCCCCGTGCACCCGCTTCGCCGATCATGCGGTCCTCCAGAAGGCCCGTCCGTGCTCCTCTCCCCCCTCTCCTTCCTGCTCGTGCTCGCCGGCTGTCCCGAGACCGGCGTGGACACCACCAACGACGCCCCGGTCGCCACCCTGGTCGGTGTCAGCGACGGCGACTCGGTAGACCCGGGCCTGCTCCAGGTCCAGGGCCACGTCACCGACTCCGACGACATCTGGCAGGACCTCGAAGTCACCTGGTTCCTGGGCCCGGCCGTGGTCTGCGGTCCCGAGGCCCCGGACAGCGGCGCCGATGCGCCGGTCAACACGCTGTGCACCTTCGACCTGCCCCCCGGAGAGCCTGCGGAGATCACGCTCTCCGTGGTGGACCCCTTCGGAGAGACCGCCACCACCTCGGTCACCCTCGACGTCGTCGCGACGGCCTTTCCCGAGCCGACCATCACCGCGCCCGAAGCCGACCAGGCCTTTGACGCCGGCCTGGACCTCTCTGGCTACATCGAGCTGGCGGGCTCGGTGGTGGACCCGGACAGCGAGGCCGCAGACCTTCAGATCGCCTGGACGGTCAAGGATCTGGGCGGCACCGAGCTCTGGTCCACCGCCGAGGTCACCCTGAACCACGACGACGGCTCCCTGGTGCCCGTCTACGCCCCCTGGCCCGACCCGGGCAGCTACCAGGCGCTCCTGTGGGCCAGCGACGAGCACGGCAATCAGACCACGGCGTCGGTGACCTTCTCGGTGCTGGCGGAGAACGTCGAGCCGACCTGCGCCATCACGGCCCCCGCGAATCTCACCGTCGCGGCCGACGGCGAGGCGGTGACCTTCGAAGGCACCGTGCTCGACGACGACGGCGACCCCGAAGACGTCGACGTCACCTGGACCTCGTCCCTGGACGGGGAGCTCAAGGCCGGGAACCCGGACACCGCTGGGGAGACCTCGGTGCTCGCCTCGGCCCTCTCCCCGGGCTGGCACCTGGTGACGCTGGACGCCACGGACACCCGCGGCGGCACCTGCAGCGACGAGGTGAACGTGCTCGTGAACCGGCTGCCGGTGGCCACCGACGTGGTCATCACCCCGGATCCGGCGGTGGAGAGCGACACGCTGACCTGCTCCTGGGGCTACAGCGACGACGACGGGGATGCCGAAGGGGACACCAGCGTCGGGTGGACGGTCGACGGCGTCGCGGCGGGCACAGAGGTCACGCTGAGCGGGGCCTTTGCCGAAGGCAGCGTTGTGCGGTGCACCGTCACCCCTCACGACGGGCAGCAGGCGGGTGCCGAGGCCGTCTCGGCAGAGGGGGTGATCAACTCCCGGCCGGCCCTCACCGACGCCTTGATCTCGCCCGACCCGGCCGTCGTGGGTGACACCTTGACCTGCAGCTGGTCCGGCTGGAGCGACGCCGACGGTGACACCGACCAGAGCACCGTGGCGTGGGCTGTGAACGGTGTCTTGGTCGGAATCGACACCACGCTCGGCGAGGGCTTCGTGGGCGGAGACATGGTGACCTGCGAGGTCACCCCCCACGACGGGCTCGAGGACGGCACGCCGGTGTCCACGTCGCTGGCGGTCGACAACAGCGCACCGGTCCTGGCCGACGTCACCCTGAGTCCCGACCCGGCGGTCGAGGCCGACACCCTGACCTGCACCCCGGGCACCACCACCGACCCCGACGGCACGAGTGTCTTCACCTATACCTATGGCTGGACCGTCGATGGCAGCGGGCTCACCGAGACCGGCAGCACCCTGACCGGCGACCACTTCGACAAGGGCCAGGGCGTGGCCTGCGAGGTCACGCCTCACGACGGCACCGAGTCCGGGGCGGCGGTGGGCTCGAACACCGTCACCATCGGCAACACGGCGCCGACTGTCAGTGACGTCAGCATCTCGCCAGAGAACCCGACCAGCGCCGACGACCTGACCTGTGCCTACACCGACGACGATGTCGACGGGGACACCCTCACGGCCTCCATCAGCTGGGACGACGGCACCCGCATCATCGGCACTGGCACCACCCTGACGGCCGGCGGCGACCACAGCGACGGCGAGACAATCACCTGCACCGTGAGCGTGAGCGACGGCACGGCGAGCGACGGGGGCAGCGCTTCGGTCACGGTCACCAACAGCCCGCCGATCCTGTCCTCGGTCTCGATCGTGAGCACGGGGGACTACGTCGAGGGCGAGACCCTGACCTGCACCCCCGGCAGCGTCACCGACTTCGACGGCGACACGCCCACCTATGCCTACGCCTGGAGCGTCTCCGGCTCCGACCCCGGCGTGAGCGACGCGGACCTGGACTCGGACCACTGGGCCAAGGGCGACTCCGTCAGCTGCACGGCGACGCCCTACGACGGCACCGACTGGGGCAGCCCGGTCACCTCCAGCGCCGTGACCATCGTGAACACACCGCCAGGCGCGCCTGCGATCAGCGTGCTTCCCGAGGACCCGGTGCCCGGCACCGACGACCTGCAGTGCTTCGTCGACCTGGACTCCGCCGACGCCGACGCCGACAGCGTGACCTACACCTTCGCCTGGGAGGTCGACGGCACGGCCTTCACCGGGAGCACGACCACGACCGACCACGCCGGCGACACCGTGCCCGCCGAGAACACAGAGACCGACCAGACCTGGACCTGCACCGCGACACCGAACGACGGGGAGGAGGACGGGACTGCGGCCACGGCCGAGGTGACCGTGAGCTGCGTGCTGGTGACCTGGTACGCCGACGGCGACGGCGACGGGTTCGGCGACCCGTCAGCGCCGAACGAGGACTGCGAGGAGCTGCAGCCGTCGAGCTACGTGGACGAGTCCACCGACTGCGATGACAGCGATGCGAACGTGAATCCGGGAGAGACGGAAGTCTGCGACGAGGTGGACAACAACTGTGACGGCGGGGCAGACGACGAAGCGGTCGACCTGGATGGCGATGGGTTCGTAGACGCTGCTTGTTCGGGAGGAGACGACTGCGACGACTCGAACGACGCAGTGTCACCGGATGGGATCGAGGACTGGTCTGACGAAGTGGACGAAGACTGCGACGGCTGGACTTCAATACTGCTGGAAGAAGACTTCGAAGACTGGCCGACCGGGACCACCTTGACTTCAACGGCCTCGACGTCCCACAACGACTGGCAAGGCTCCAACGCCTACGCGAGCTCGACAATGTCCTGGGATGGGGTTGCGAGTCTCTATCTCCCCAGCCAGGATGATCCCTCACCCGCATCCTCCAGTGCCTATGTCGAGTTGCCCGAACTTGAGTCAAGCGACTTCCATGTCCAGTTCGTCTACTACGATCCCGGCAACCACGTCGAGTTCGACGAATACACAACACTGATCAGCGGGTTCATGCTGCGGGAGGGCGGCAGTGGCTCAGCCTACATCGTGTCCTCGTATCAGTGTCTCGGATCAGGCTACGCCGTCGACCAATGGTGCATCATCGACGGTAGTGACAGCTCGGTTGTCGCAGTTCTCGGCTCGAGAGACCCCGCGTCATGGACGACATTCTCAACAACGGTCACCTATGAGTCTGACGGAAGCGTGCTCATGACCGTCTGCCAGGAGTCGACCACGACCACGACCTGTGCAGAGGACCTCGACTTCAGTGGAACGACATTCAATGGACTTGGATTCCTTGACGACCACAATCATGCCTTCGCAGACTCGGTCGTCGTCTACCAATGAGTCCACCTACGATGAGATGAGAAGGGTCGTTCACTCCCCCGACAACCCCCCATACCCCCACAGCAGGAACACCCCTCCCGCGTTCCCCACAGCATCCGTGTAGCTCGGGGCCCCCGCCAGCAGCTCCGCAGCGCCGTCTCCGTCCAGGTCCCCGACCAGCACCGCGGCGCCAAAGGTGTCCGCGGCGTCCACGCCCTGGACCTGCGGCAGACTTGTCAGGCCACCGCTGACCGGCCCATATGCTACGTACACGGACCCCTCCTGGGACGAACTCGAGATGGTCGGGATCCCGTCTGGATTGCCCACGACCAGATCATCGACCCCGTCCCCATCCAGATCCCCCGTGGCCACCGAGTAGCCCGCATTCTCATCGTCAACGTGACCCGTGAGCTTGGTCTCGCTCGCCAGCGAACCGAGCTTGCCTCCGGGCAATCCCGATGACGACCCGTACACGACATAGGCCGCACCGTCGATGTCGCCACCCAGGTAGTACCCGGGCGCTCCGATGGCGCCGTCCAGGTACCCGTCTCCGTCCAGATCCCCCCAGGCCACGGCTTGCCCCGCGTAGTCACTGGAGCTCTCCCCCACGATCTGCTCGCCAAAGTCCACGATGTCTCCGGACCCCGTCACCGGGCCGGCCATGTAGAAGACCGAGCCCTCGTTGCTGGAGTTGTCGTCCAGGGAGGAGGCCCCGACCAGCAGGTCATCCAGGCCGTCCCCGTCTGCATCGGCCACCGCCAACGCATCCCCCACCTCGGCGTTGGCGTGCCCACCGACCAGGACGTGGTCCGCGTTGTCCAGGGTGACCGTGCCGCTCAGGGACCCGGGCCCGTCGAACAGGTAGACCGCGCCTGTGAGGTTCGTGCCGCCGTCGTCGTACTTGGGAGCGCCGATCGCGATGTCGTCGGCACCATCGCCGTCAAAGTCCCCACCGGCCACCGCCGTGCCCGCCTTGTCCCCGGACACCGTGCCGATGAGGATCAGGCCGGCACTGCCCAGGCTGCCGTCGGAGGTGGTGCCGGAGCCCGTGACCAGGTAGGCCGCGCCCACGTCGCTCACCCCGCCGACGTCGACCTGCCAGGCCCCGACCAGTACCTCGGCAACCCCGTCGCCGTCGATGTCCGGCGCGGCCACGGAGCGACCCGCCGCGTCGTTGGTGTCCACGCCGGTCAGCTTGGCGAGCCGGGTGCCCAGGTCACCGCTCGTGGGGGAAGCCCCAGACACGACGTAGACCGCCCCCACGTCGCTGGAGGAACCGTCCACGCTCTGGGCCCCCACCAGCACATCGGGCACGGCGTCGCCGTCGACATCGCCCAGGGCGAAGGCGGTGCCCGCGTGGTCGCTGTCGCTCTCCCCGGTCCAGACCACGGCATGACCCCAGGTCGCCAGGTCCACGCCGGCGTCCATCCAGTCACACTCCCCACCCGACGGACTGCCATCACAGTCGTCGTCCACCCCATTGAAGCAGACCTCGGCCTCGGCGGGACTCACCGCCGAGTCGGCGTCGTCGCAGTCGCCGTCGATGTCAGCGTAGCCGGAGCCCGGCGCCGAGCAGAACCTGGCGCCGGAGCCGTCTTCGCCGTAGCCGTCGGAGTCACCGTCCACGTACCAGGTGTCGCCGTCCTCCGCGTCCTCGTCGGTGTTCGCGTCGCAGTCCTCGTCGCTGCCGTCGCAGGTCTCGGAGGCCCCCGGGTAGACATCGCCATCGGTCGGGTCGCAGTCATCCGAGCTCGCGACATGGTCGGCCGGGGCCTCACAGGCGTCCTGGCTGTCGCTCACGTCTCCGTGATCGTCGCCGTCCAGGTCGGCGTACCAGGTGGGGGCGTCGACCGCGTCTTCGTCGACCGAGGCGTCACAGTCCTGGTCGGCGCCGTCGCAGGTCTCCGTGGCGCCCGGGTAGACGTCGGTGCGTGAGTCGTCGCAGTCACCGGTGGCTTCTTCGAAGCCGGACGGAGGCGTGCAGGCCTCGACGGTGGTCTCCCCCTCGCCGCCATAGCCGTCGCCGTCGCCGTCGCGGGTGTAGGTCCGAAAGTCGGTCGCACCCTCGTCGATGCGGGTGTCACAGTCGTCGTCCTCTCCGCCGCAGAGCTCGTCGGCGCCCGGGTGGATCGTGCCGTTGGAGTCGTCGCAGTCGGAGGCGTCGTCGGTGAAGTCGGTGGGGGCGTCGCAGGCGAGAGTGGTGTTGGCGGCGTCGCCATAGCCGTCCTGATCGGTGTCGGCGTACCAGGTGCTCGCGTCCGCGGCACCGGCCTCGTCGACCGTGCCGTCGCAGTCTTCGTCGAGCAGGCGGTCGCAGAGCTCGGTGCCTTCGGGGGAGACCAAGGCCCGCGCGTCGTCGCAGTCGTCGGCATTCCCCACAAACCCGCCGGTCTCCTCACAGAGCCAGGTCTCGCCGTCCGGGTCACCGTAGCCATCGCCGTCGAAGTCCCGGTAGTACAGGGTCTGGTCGATCGCGCCCTCGGTCGGGTCGTCGTCGCAGTCCCGGTCGGCCGCGTCGCAGAGCTCGTCGGCGCCGGGGTAGGTCCCGGGATCCGAGTCGTCGCAGTCCCCGCCGACCGTCACGTAGCCCTCGGGCGCCGTGCACCCGGCCTCGGCCACCGCCGTGTCGCCAACGCCGTCGCCGTCCTGGTCGCGGTAGAAGACGTACTGGGCCAGGGACGGGTCCGCGTCATCGCAGTCGATTCCCCCCGCGCCGACCCACTCGAACCCGTCCCCGTCAGCGTCGGTGTCGATGAGACACCCCGAGACCGAGAGCAGCATCAGAAGCGCCACGTGACCACCGCTCCCACGCCCAGGGCGGCCGCGACCCCACCGGCGACGTAGCCCCCCTTCACCAGGCGATCGTTCCAGTCGATCCAACCGTTCACGTCGTCGCCCGAGCAAGTCGCCGCGCCATCTCGGCACTGCCCGTACTGCCGGTAGAACCAGGTCCCGACCCCCAGTCCCGCGACCGCCGCGACCCCGGCGACCCCCGCCCCGGCACCGAGCAGGCGCTGCACCTGCAAGGGCTCCCGAGACTTGCGCTCCGGCACGACCCGAGAGACGTCGATGCGCCCCCAGTCGAAGCCGCTCGCGGCCTCCTCGGACTCGAAGCCAGGCGGCAGGCCACCCTGAGGAAGCATCCAGGTCAACACCTTGCCCTCGCGCTCGTCCAGCAGCTGGAGCACGACCGGACGACCCACCGGCACGGCGCCGTTGATGGTCTTGACGCCGTTCACCCGCCAGACGGACCACATCACCAGGGGCAGCGGCAGGCCGGGCCCCGGCGGGGTGTGGCTGGCTTCGGCCTGGGCCAGGAATTCCTGCAGCGGAATGTCGGACAGCTTGACCTCGGTGGCGATGGTGAACCCTGGCTCCAGGTCGAGCAGGGCGTGCATGGCAGCAGAGGTGGTCTCCAGGTCGTCCCGGCCCCACGCCTCGAGCAGCTGGACCAGGAACACCTGGCGCACCTCGCCGGGCTCGAGCAGGGCCTGCAGACAGGGCAGGTCCTCGCTCAAGGCAGCGTGCTGGAGGAGGAACTCCTGGTACAGGCCCCGGTCATAGGCCGTCAGGGCTGCGTCGAGCTGTCCCATGACCTGGGGAAAGGTGGCGGGGCAGGCGGCCTGGGCAGCGGCAGCGGTCAGCAGCAGCGCGAGCACGGTGGCTCCGACAGAGGGGTCCCGGGCATTCTATCGGGCGCATCCCGTGCCCGACCTCCCTCAAGGACCCTGAGACGGTGTCAGGATCCAGCGCGGCAGCGGATGGGCGGGGTGGCTTCCCGGTGGGTGGAGCGCTTCATCGCCCTCTCGAAGCTGGGCGGCCCGGGCCCATGCGGCCCTGGTCAGCTCGGCCACCACGGCGGGCTCCTGGGCAGCCAGATCATGACGCTCTGTGATGTCTTCCGCGGCGTACAGCTCTGGGCTGGACCGGGGGGAGACGACGAGGGTCCAACGCTCGTTGCGCAGCACGAGCCTGGGCTCTGCGGCGACGTTGCGGCCGTACGGGGCGTCCAGTCCCAAGACACCGAGCTTCCTTGTCTCTTCGGAGAGCCTGGCTTGAGGGGCCAGTCCGGCTAGCGGGAGCCAGGGAGCGAGGGTCGCCAGGGTGGGCAGGACGTCATGCACCGCGATCAGCTCGGACCGGCGCCCCGGGGGCTGGCCAGGGACCTGCAGCACCAGGGGTATGCGGAGCTGCTCGGCCCACGCCGACCCGTGGAAGGGGACGCCGTGTTGTCCCAGGCCCTCTCCATGGTCCCCGGCCACGACCAGCGCTCGTCGATCACCTCCGGGCAGGGCAGCGACCCGGTCCAGCAGCCGGTCCATGGCCTCGTCCTGGAGTCGGATCTCCCGGGCGTAGGCCCGCTGAGCCTGCCCCACCGGCACCGGGGGCAGGCCCGGAGGTGACAACGCGGCTTCCATGTCCCGCTCCTGCCGCCAGCGCGCCAGGTCTGCTTCGGGCCAGAGCCCGGCGGGCCAGTCCGACGCGGGCTCGTAGGGCCAGTGGGCGTCGAAGAGATGCACCCAGAGCAACCACGGGCGGTCAGGGTCGACGTCGTCGTCCAGCCAGGCCACGGCACGAGTGACGGTCTCCTCGGCTGCCCGAGCAGCGGACTCGGTCTCGTCGTACACGTCGAACCCGGCAGCCAGGCCGGTGTGCCGGGCGAGAGGAACGGCGCTGACGAACGCCGCGGTCTGGAAGCCCTCCCCCCGGACGACCTCGGCGAGGGTCGTCACGCTGGCGCCCAGCGGGTCGTGGTCCCGGGTGCCCACCAGGTTGGAGAGCACCCGGTGTGACAGGGGATGAGTGGCCGTGAACAGCGAGACATGGCTCGGCAAGGTGATCGACAGGGGTGCGTATGCACGCTCGTACAGCAGGCTTCGCTCGGCCAGCGCCGTGAAGGCCGGACCGGTCTCCACCCCAAAGCCGTAGACCGCGAGATGATCCGCCCGCAGGGTGTCCAGGGTCACGATCACCAGAGACGGTGGCGGCGGGTCCTGGCAGCCCGGGAGCAAGCTGGTCTCGGCCAGGACCAGCAGGAGCCCCAGGCGGGCTGTCGTCGTTGCCATCCAGACCCTCTCCGGATCGGGATGCTACCTTCCACGGGCAAGGAGGTGTGGTGATCCCGGCCCGCTGGACGCCGTCTGTTGCGACCGCCACCCTGTGCCTCTCCTTGGCCTGCTCCGGCACCGCCCATGCCGCGTGTCCCGCCACGTTTCGCTCGGTCATGGCCGAGGCGGAGACTGCCCTGGTGGCCTTCGAGCAGGGCGAAGTCGCCGCCTTCACGGCCTCTCAGTCCAGGCTGATGGGCGAGCTGGTGTGTATCGAGTCCCTGCTGGAGTCGGATGAGCTCGTCCAGATCCATCTCGTGACGGCGATCGGGGGCTGGCTCCGAGACGACCTGGTGCTCGCCCAGACCGCCATCGTGTCCATTCGGGCCCTGGACCCGGACTTCGACCTGCGGCTCGCCTTGGCCGTGTCCGACACGGATCTGGTCACGCTCGCCGAGGCCGCGGCAGCACCGGGCGAGAGCGGGCCACGGGTGGCGCTACCGGTGGTGCCCTGGAGCACCTGGCGGATCGAAGCCAAGGAAGGCGCCACCGACGCGCCAGAGGGTCGGCCGGTCCTGGCCCAGCTGGTGGACACCCGGTCCGGCCAGGTCCGCACCTGGTACCTCCAGGCTGGCGGGGTGCCGCCCGCTGTCCGGGGCAGGTCCGAGAGCACAGCCCTTCGGGGCGCCCTGGCCGTGGGTCCGGCCGAGTCCGAGCTGGCACTGACCGCCGAGACTCCCTCGGAGATCCTGGCCGCACCCGTGGTCTTCGTGGGCGGGGGCCTGCGGACCTTTGCACCTGCGTCTGGTGTCGCGTTGCCCTCGGCCGGTGGACCCGGCGTCGAGGTGGCCGGCGGGCTCGTGCTGGGACGTGGCTGGCTCGCAGTGGGCGCGGAGCTGGGGTACGCGGAGCTCCGGGCCCGGCGAGAAGGTGTGGCGGAGACCCTCGAAGGCAGTGAGCTGTTCCCCGGCGATCTCATGCGCTGGGGACGGGCGGCTGTCCTGGGGTGCGTGAGGCTCGGCGACACCGAGGGGTGCGCCGGACCGGAGGCCCGGGTCGGGGTCGTCCAGGTGAGCGATGCGGACGCCGGACCCGGTCAAGACAGCCTGTTCAATTCGGACGGGCCTGCGCTGGGGATCGGCGGGGTCGGACGTCTCACCTGGTGGCCCGACTGGATGACCCTGCCCGTGGACTTCGGTCTGTCCTTGGCCCTCGGGGGGATCTGGGACGGTGTGCTGGGCCACAGCTGGGCCACGGGCTCGGTCGCGCTTCGGCGGGGGGCCCGATGAGCGGCGCCCGGTTCTCAGCAGCCTTCGTGGCGGCCCTCATCGGGGTGGGCTGCACCACCTATGCGCCCGTGGATGTGGACGGGGACGGCCTGACGGCGAGTCAAGGTGACTGCGACGACGCCGCAGCAGCAGCCTTCCCGGGCAACGAGGAGATCTGGTACGACGGCATCGACGGCGACTGCGACGGGTGGAGCGACCACGACGCCGACCGGGACGGTCACGACACGGTCGAGGCCGGCGGTGGCGACTGCGATGACACCCGAGCCGACATCGCGCCGGGCCTGTCCGAGCACTGCGACGACCCCCAGACCGATCGCGACTGTGACGGGATTCCGGGCGGCGAAGAAGACGGTGCGATCGGCGCCGTCCCCCTCTACGAGGACGTTGACCAGGACGGACACGGCGCGGGCGAAGTGCGCTGGCTCTGCGAGGCCTCATCCCTATGGACCGCCAGCCTGGCCGACGACTGCGACGACGCGGCGCCTTCGGTCTACCCGCAGGCGCCCGAGCTCTGCGACGGCCTGGTCAACGACTGCGATGCGACCGCGCTGCCCGAAGTCGAGCAGGATGGCGATGGCGACAGCTTCGTGGCCTGCGACGTGGACCCGGGCGGCTGGGCCGGCGATGTCATCGCCGGCGGCGGCGACTGTGATGACGACGACGCTGCGGTCTATCCGGGCGCCGAGGAGCTCTGTGACGGACAGGTCAACGACTGCCTGAGCGGAGTCCTGCCCGATGACGAGTCCGACAGCGACGGCGACGGCTACGTGGTGTGCGAGTACGACGCGGCCACCTGGGTCGGCGCCGACTCGGTGGAGGGCGGCGCCGACTGCGACGACGACGACGGGGACATCTCGCCGGTGGCCCAGGAGACCTGCGACGGCGCGGACGACGAAGACTGCGACGGGACCGTCGACGAGTCCGACGCCGTCGACGTCTCGACCTGGTACCGGGATCGAGACGGGGATGGCTTCGGCGACGCCGCAGAGACCGCGGTCGCCTGTGAGGCGCCGAGCACCCACGTGGCCTTGGGCACGGACTGCGACGACAGCGATGCGACGGTCTCTCCGAGTGGCCTCGAGGTCTGCGACGGGACCGTCGACCAGGACTGCGATGGACAGGTGGACGAGGCCGGGGCGGCTGACGCGGAGACCTGGTACGACGACGATGACAACGACGGCTTTGGGGATGCCGGCGACAGCCAGACGGCCTGCGAGGCCCCGGACGGCCATGTCTCGGACGCCACGGACTGCGACGACACCGACGCGATGGTCTCACCGGATGGCGTGGAGACCTGTGATGGCGTCCTGGACGAGGACTGTGACAGTCAGGTCGACGAGGCCGATGCGGTCGGCACGTCCACGTTCTACAGCGACGGCGACGGCGACGGCTACGGAGCGCCCGACGACAGCACAGAGGCCTGCGAGGCCCCGAGCGGGTACACCTCGGATGGCAGCGACTGCGACGACGCCGATGGCGGGGTCTTTCCCGGCGCCGCCGAGGTCTGCGACGGTGCCGTCGACGAGGACTGCGACAGCTCGGTCGACGAGGACGGCGCGGTGGACGCGGCGACTTGGTACGCCGACGATGACGGCGACGGCTACGGGGACGCCACAGACACCCAGATCAGCTGCGAGGCCCCTGCCGACCACGTGACTCTGTCGACGGACTGCGACGACAGCGACGCCTCCGTGAGCCCGGACGACCCGGAGGTCTGCGACGGGACGGTCGACGAGGACTGTGACGGCCAGGTCGACGAGAGCGACGCCACTGGCACGTCGACCTGGTACCACGACGGCGATGGCGATGGCTACGGCGACCCGGCGGTCAGCTCCGAGGCGTGCTCGGCGCCCACGGACTACGTCGACAACGACCAGGACTGCGACGACAGCCTGTCCGGCTACGCCACGACCTGTCCCTGGGTCTCCGTGGCGGCTGGGACGGACCACACCTGTGGTCTGCGCAGCGACGGCTCGGTCGAGTGTTGGGGCTCCGACGCCGACGGCCAGGCCACCGCACCGGCGGGCACCTTCCTGTCCCTCTCCGCGGGAGCAACCCACACCTGCGGCGTGCAGACCGACGCGACCGTCTCCTGCTGGGGCGGCGGGGACCCGGTCTATGGGAGTGGTGCGGCCAGCCCACCGGGGGGGACCTTCGACGCGGTGACTGCGGGCGGTGATCACTCCTGCGGCGTCGAGTCGTCAGGCTCACTGGCTTGCTGGGGCTCAGATGGCTCCGGACAGGCCACGCCGCCGACCGGGACCTTTGCGGCGGTCGCTGGCGGAGGGGAGCACAGCTGTGCCGTAGATGCTGCGGGCACGGTCACCTGCTTCGGCTCGGACGCCGACGGCCAGTCCAGCCCACCCAGCTCGGCGTTTT
>Ga0209992_10002083_pt1 | contig 19135 bp, 11 predicted proteins | sample 2SBtaG_2_FD_182564 | JGI IMG/M metagenome (GOLD analysis project Ga0209992, IMG submission 182564) | Deep subsurface microbial communities from Kolumbo volcano to uncover new lineages of life (NeLLi) - 2SBTROV12_ACTIVE470 metaG (SPAdes)... | ecosystem: Environmental > Aquatic > Marine >... | reverse complement strand
GTCGTCCTCGCACTCCTGGTCGCTTCCGGTTCCGCCTTTGCGAACCCCTGCCCCAAGGGCAACAACAGTCACCTCGGCGACCAGACTGGCGCCAATGCGACCGAGACCCAGAAGGCCGAGCTGGACCGCCTGGCAGCTGCCGCCAACACCGCGGGCAACAGCGGCGCAGCGTCCCTGTCCCACCAGGGCTTCCGGACGGCGTTCCCTCACTAGGACAGCCCCGACACCGCACCCGGGCCCGCGCCATCTGGCGTGGGCCTCGTTGCTTTCTGACGTCTGAGCTACGCTCTGCACGTGCTCCTGCTCCTGTCCTTCGCCTGTGTTGAGACGTCGATCACGGCCATCGAGTACACCGACACCTGGGTCCAGGGAGAGCGACCGCGGGGTGTCGACGTGCTCTGGGTCCGAGACGACTCGGCCACCATGACCGAAGAGCAGGACCTGCTGCTCGAGGCCGCCGAGGCCTTCGTGACCGGCCTGAGCCAGGCCGACGTGGACTTTCACCTGGCCATGGTCTCGACCGACGTGGAGAACCAAGCCGCCGGCACCTTGTTGGGCCCGGTCCTGACCCCCGACCACGCCGACCTGGCCGCTGCCTGGGAGGAGCTCCTGGCGGTCGCGACCACCGGCAGCCGAGACGAGCACGGGATCGCGGCGGCGCTGGTCGCCGCAGATCCGACCCAGCTCCCCGAGTTCGCCCGGGCCGACGCAGACCTGGAGATTGTCTTCTTCTCCGACGAAGACGACCACGGCGAGACCGAGACCGCCGACGTCCTCCAGGCGCTCCAGGATCCCCGACCGGGCGTCGTTGTGCGGGTCACGGCGATCGTGGGCGACGCCCCCGAAGGCTGCGCGTCCCTCCAGGCCGCCGCAGACCCCGGCTTTCGCTACCTGGCGCTCCAAGAGCTCACCGGCGGCCTGCGCGAGTCGATCTGCAGCCCGGACTATGGGCCCCTCCTGAACCGGGTGGGCCTGCACGCCCTGGGCATGGTCGACCGCTTCTTGTTCAACAACTTCCCCGATCCCTCCAGCCTGGAGGTCTACGTGGACGACGAGCCCGTGCCAGCGAACACCGAGCCCGGCTGGACCTACGAGATCGGCGACAACTCCCTGCGCTTCGACAACGACGCGATCCCCGCCCCGGGCGCCACGGTCTACGCCGTCTACAAGCCCTTCGTCGGCTACCGCCTCGAGCCCGATCCGGACGATGAGACCGGGGTGCGGTGATCCCACCGGGGTGTACCCACCCAGACGGACTCTGAGACAAAAAGGCCTCACTCGGCCCGCGAGCCCCGATAGCGCTGTCTCCCCGGCCGTGGTCCAGACCTTGCAGTAAGAAGTTTTTCCTCTCCAAGGAAATTCTTCTCCAGGACCCCGAGGGTGGACCGTCGCGAGGCGGCTCGAGCGTCAGGGAGGAGGTCACAGCACCGCCCCAGCCTCGACGGGACCGCCCCATGCGCCTGACCGCAGACCTTCGCCCGCTCCTCACCCTCGTCCTGGTCCTCAGCCTGCCCGCCTGCACCCGCACCGTGGTCACCGAGGCCGGCCCGGACAGCGACACCGAACCCACGTCGGAGATCGTCCGGTCCTGCGCGACCGTGATGTCCTTTGACACAGGGCCCGATGGCACCGCGCTCTACGAGGGCCAGGATCTGACCCACGCCTACGGGGCCTGGGGCGTGACCCTGACCACCCACCAGGTCCGGGACAGGACCATCGCGGGCACGGGCACTGCCTTCGACTCCAGCTCGCCGCCCCCGGGCTGGGCCGATCTGGGCACCCCGAACGAGTCCCACGGCGGACCTGGCTCGGGCGCCGACGACGGCCTGACCAACCACCAGGCCCTGGGCAACCTGTTGATCGCCACCCCCAGCTGGGAGGACCTGGACCACGACGGCCACGTCGACCACCCCGTCCCGGACACGGACGGCGGCTGGTTCCGCTTCGACTTCGACAGCACCGCCTGCGTGCACGGCCTGGACCTGGTCGACGTGGACCCCGACGAGGACCCGGCCGAGGTCCGCGCCTATGGCCTGGACGGTGCGCTCCTGCTCCATCGCAGCCCGGGCAACAACGGCGACAACAGCGTGGTGCACCTGGACCTGGACGCCTGTGGGGTGAGCGTCCTGTACGTGGACCTGTACAGCGACGGCGGCGTGGACAACGTGTCCTTCTGCGCAGAGGGCGAAGAGGAGTCCTGCGACGGGCTCGACAACGACGGCGACGGCGACACCGACGAGGACTTCGCCGACACCGACGGCGACGGGACCGCCGACTGCGTGGACACCGAGACCTGCGACGGGGTCGACAACGACGGCGACGGGCTGACCGACGAGGGCTTCCCAGACGTCGACTACGACAGCACCGCCGACTGCGACGAGCTGGAGTTCTGCAACGGCGACGACGACGACGGCGACGGCACGGTCGACGAGGGCTACCCCGACAGCGACGGTGACGGTCGGGCGGACTGCCTGGACGAGGACTACTGCGACGGCCTGGACAACGACGGCGACGGCACCATCGACGAGGGCCAGCCGGACAGCGACGGCGACGGCACCGCCGACTGTCTGGACAGCGAGACCTGCGATGGCCTGGACAACGACGGCGACGGCACCGCCGACGAGGGCTACGGCGACATCGACGGCGACGGCATCGCCGACTGCGTGGACACCGAGGACTGCGACGGCCGGGACAATGACGCCGACGGCAGCGTGGACGAGGGCTACGCCGACACCGACGGCGACGGCCTGGCGGACTGCGTCGACACCGACACCTGCGACGGTCTGGACAATGACGGCGACGGCGCCATCGACGAGGACTACTCGGACACCGACGGCGACGGCACCGCGGACTGCATCGACACCGAGGACTGCGACGGCCTGGACAACGACGGGGACACCTACATCGACGAGGACTTCGACGACAACGACGGCGACGGCCTGGCGGACTGCGTCGACACCGAGACCTGCGACGGCGCCGACAACGACGGCGACGGCGCCACCGACGAAGGCTTCGCCGACAGCGACGGCGACGGCGCCGCGGACTGCGACAGCGCCTGCCCGCTGATCCTGGACTTCGACACCGACGGCGGCGGCAACCCGATCCAGGCGGGCCAGGACGTGTCCGAGGCCTACGGCAGCCTGTGGGGCATCCACATCGCCGTGTACGACCTGGGCGGCACGGTGCCGAGCACCCCCATCGCGTTCGACTCCGCCGCGCCCACCGGTGGCGACGACGACCTGGGCACCCCCAACGAGGCCCACGGCGGGCCCGGCATCGGCAGCGGCGGCACGTGGACCAACCTGACCCCACTCCAGAACCTGCTCATCAACGCCGAGAACACGCGCGACAGCGACGGCGACGGCCTGGTCGACGACCCGGACGACGAGAACGACGGCGCGACCTTCGTCATCACCTTCGACGAGCCCCACTGCGTGGACGGCCTGACGATCCTGGACATCCAGAACCACCAGGGCGACGCCGAGCTGCTGTACCAGGACGCCGACGGAAACACGCTGGCGACGGACACCGTGAGCGGGGAGACGGGCAACAACCACCGGGCCGACGTGACCCACGAGGTCTGCGACGTGTCGGTGCTGATCGTGACCCTGCAGAAGGACGAGGCCCTGGACGAGCTGAGCGTCTGCCCCGGCGACGCCTCCGAGGCGTGCGACGGCCTGGACAACGACGGCGACGGCGCCGTGGACGAGGGCTTCACCGACACCGACGGCGACGGCACCGCGGACTGCGTCGACAGCGAGACCTGCGACGGCGTCGACAACGACGGCGACGGCGCCGTGGACGAAGGCTACGCAGACACCGACGGCGACGGCACCGCGGACTGCGTCGAGAGCGAGGACTGCGACGGCTTGGACAACGACGGCGACGGCGCCGTCGACGAGGGCTACACCGACACCGACTCAGACGGCATCGCGGACTGCGTCGACACCGAGGAGTGCGACGAGCTGGACAACGACGGCGACGGCACGGTCGACGAGGGCTTCGACAGCAACGGCGACGGCGTGCCCGACTGCCAGGAGTGCCGCAAGGTGATCGACTTCGACTCGGACCCCGACGGCAACCCGATCCTGGCCGGCGAGGACACCTACTGGACCTACAGCGACTGGGGCGTCTACATCAGCGTCTGGCGGGACACCGCCATGACCAGCGTGGGCAAGGTCACGGCCTTCGACTCCAGCAGCCCGACCGCCGGAGAGACCGACCACGGCACCCCGAACAGCGCCTTTGGCGGGCCCGGTGTGGGCAGCGACGGCGACACCAACGACACCGCGCTGAACAACATCGGCGTGAGCACAGAGGACTTCACCGACGCCGACGGCGATGGGATCTGCGACAACCCGGACCCCGAGGACTCCGGCGCCTGGATCGTCCTGATGTTCGCCGACCCGATCTGCCTGCACGAGCTCAAGGTCATCGACGTGGAGGAGTCCGAGCGCACCGCGATCGTCTACCTGTACGACACGTCGGGGGCCCTGGTCTACGAGGCGGACATGGCCGCTCTGGGGGACAACTCGGTCGAGACGATGGCCTTCGACGTGTGCGACATCGGCGGCATGATGATCGACGCCTTTGGCGACTACGGGATCGACGACATCGCCTTCTGCCCCAACGGCACGGACGAGACCTGTGACGGCACCGACGAGGACGGCGACCGCCAGGTCGACGAGAGCGGCGCCTGTGGCGACCTGTCGGGCTTCGACACCGAGCTCATCGGCCAGAGCGCCGGCGACGAGGCGGGCATGAGCGTGGCCGATGCTGGCGACTACAACGGCGACGGTGTGGCTGATCTGCTGGTCGGCGCCTGGCGAGAGGACGCGGGCGGCACCGACGCCGGCGCGGCCTATGTCTCCTTTGGCACCCTGCCGGGCGGCTCCACCAGCCTGAACCTGGCCGACGTGAAGATCGTGGGCGAGCAGGCCGACGATCGGCTGGGCACGTCCCTGGACGGCCTGGGCGACGTGAACGGCGACGGCTACGACGACTTCGTCGTGGGCGCCCCCCTGAACGACGACGGCACCACGGACGGCGGCAAGGCCTACCTCTTCTACGGCCCGACCAGCGGCACCCTCGACGCGGGCAGCGACGCCGCCTTGTCGCTCATCGGCGGTGCGACCAGTGGCTACCTGGGCACCAGCGTGGCCCGAGCGGGAGACACCGATGGCACCGGCGTGGCAGACCTGATCGTCGGCGCCTATGGCTACAACAGCGGCCAGGGACGGGCCTACGTCATCCTGGACCCCAGCAGCAGCACCACCAGCACCGACGCCGTGTTCACCGGCGAGAGCGTCGGCGACGCCGCTGGCTATGCGGTCAGCAGCGCCGGAGACTTCGACGGCGACGGCTTCGACGACTACCTGATCGGCGCCACCGGAGACGACGCCGGCGGCACAGACGCCGGCGCGGCCTACCTGGTCCTGGGCCCCTCGGGTGGCAGCGTGGGCCTGGCCAGCGCCGACGCCAAGTGGACTGGCGAGACGACCTATGACTACGCCGGCTGGTCCGTGAGCCCAGCGGGGGACTTCAACGGCGACGGCCTGGACGACGCCATCGTCGGCGCACCCCTGAACGACGACGGCGCCCTCGAGGACGGGGGCACCGACAGCGGGACCGCCTACGTCATCTTCGGCGGCACCAGCGGCACCGCCAGCCTGGGCGCGGCCGACCTGATCATCCACGGCGTCACCACCGACGACTACGCGGGCTACTCACTCGCCGGCGAGCTGGACCTGGATGACGACGGGCGGGACGACGTGGTCATCGGACAGATCGGCGTCGACGGTGGCGGAACCAACGTCGGTCAGGTCACGATGGTCGCCGGGGGGGCCTGGCTGGGGACCTACGACTTGAGCCTCTCGCCTTCCCACAACGTGTTCACCGGCACCATCTCCGGGGACGAGGTCGGCAACAGCGTGCACGCAGCGGGGGATCTGGACAGCGACGGCATCGATGACCTGATCGTCGGTGTGCCAGGCGCCAACACCGGGGGCACCAACAGCGGCCAGGCCTGCATGATCTACGGCGGACTCTAGAGTTCGTCCCCCGGGAGGGGGCAGGGCGTCGGCCGACGCCGACGCCCTGAATTTTCATGAAGGTCCTGGGGACTCTCCTCGTCGACAAGACGGCTACACGCCGTCTCTCGACACTGGAGCACCCCATGATCCCGTTGATCCTGCTGAGCTTTGGCTGCACCGGCACCGACACCTCCTGTGACACCGCCAGCTGCGGCGACAGCGGCACCGCTGGCAGCGCACCCGTCGACCTGTTGCTGGTGATCGACGACTCCCCCAGCATGGCGGAAGAGATCGGCGCCTTCGTGAACGCCCTGGACATCCTGGTCGACGAGCTGGCGGGCCGCGACGCCCAGGCCCACGTGATCCCCATCGGCGTGGAACAACACGCCGGCGCCCACCTGGGAGGCGTGAACCTGGACGCCGCCGGTGCCCTCGAAGACCTCCAGGCCCTGGTGAGCGGGATCGGCACAGCCGGCTCGGGCACCGAAGAGGGCCTGGAGACCGTGTTCGAGGCGACCTGTCGGGCGGGGGGCGAAGTGCCGGCAGCCTGCTTCGACAACACGTCGGTCGTGACCGAGATCGAGGCGGACACCAGCCTGGGCCTGTGGCGGGAGGACACGGACCACGTGGCGCTGGTGCTGAGCGATGAAGGCGACTTCTCCCGTCGGCTGGCCCTGGGCGACGCCGACGTGACCCCCTACCTGGACCTGTTCGCCGCTCTTGAAGAGCCGGTCGGCGTGACTGTCATCGGGCCCGAGATCGACAGCTCCGGGGCCAATCGCTGCGGCGCCATCGCCGAGACCTGGTCGACCGAGCGCTACATCAACGCCGCGGCGGCCGCAGGCCTGCCATTTGAAGCCCTCACCGACGAAGAGGGCGCTGGGACCTGCGATCTCCGGGTCGAAGAGGCCCTCGCCGCGATCGCCGGAGCCCTGTGAGGATCAGGCTGAAGTCCGGGACCCTCTGGTGCGATGATGGTTGTGGGTCCATGACGGAGCACGGGATTTGGCACACCAGAAGGGATCGTGGATCCCGGGCGGGCAGAGGGCGGCGATCGGGCTGGCCAACGACTCGATCAGCACGGGGCTCCTCCAGGTGCTCGACGACCTGGCGGACCTGCGGGTCCAGGTCCGGCTGAGCTGGGCCGACGCCGGCAGCCGGGGCCGCCTGCTGCGGCGGGTCGGCCAGGAGCTGCGCTTTCGGCCCGAAGACGGCGCCGTGCCCGATCCGGACACCCCGCTGCGGGCCACCTATGAGAACCCGGACGGGGTCCAGGGCTTCTCGACGCGGGTGGTGGCGATCGAGGGCAGCACCTGGCGCCTGGAGGTGCCCAAGCAGCTCGCCGACCTGGCCACACGAGGCGAGCCGCGGGTGCACGTGCCGGGCTCGGCCGACATCACCGCCGAGCTGGCCGACGACGACGGCAAGGTGGTCGAGGTGGGCGTGATCGACCTGAGCATGGGTGGCGTGGCCCTGGCCTTTGACGCCCAGGACCTGCCACCGCACATCGGGGAGCGCCTGACCTGTCGGCTGCGACAGCGGGGTGACCGCATCACCACGGCCAAGATCGAGGTCGTCCACCTGAGCTGTCCCCCAGGCGGTTCCCTCAAGGTCGGCTGTCGCTTCATCCACGCCCGCGCCGACGCCGAGCGGGCCATCGCGCTGCTGGTGGCGCGCTACACCGCCGAGACCGCGATCCGCTGACCTGCTGTTGACGGGGCCCGGGGTAGATTCCCCCAGCACCGCGTCTCGCCGTTGATCCTCCTCCTCACCGCCTGCAGCCTGTCCTTCCAGGAAGACACGGCCGCGCCCGCCGCCGAAGGGCCGATCATCCCGGCCGAGGCGACCCTGCACCGGCTCAGCGACAGCCAGTGGCGCAACGCGGCCGAAGACGTGACCGGGGTGCGGTTCACCGGTGAGCTGCCTGGCGACTACGTGATCCAGGGCTACAGCGCGGTCGGCGCGGCCGAGGTCACCATCGCCCCGACCGACCTGGAGCACTACGAGGCCGCCGCGTGGGTCGTCGCCGAGCAGGCCATCCCCGACGCGACGACCGCCCTGGGCTGCACCCTGTCAGCCCCCTTGGGCGAGGAAGACCTGGTGCCGGACAGCGCGGCCTGCCTGCGGGGTTGGCTCAGCGAGACAGGCACCCGGGCGTGGCGGCGGCCCCTGACCAGCCTGGAGCTGGACACCCTGGCCCGGCTGGTGGACCAGGTCCAAGAGGTGTCCGGCAGCGCGACCCTGGGGGTGCGGGCCGGCCTGGCGGGACTGCTGGCCAGTCCCCACTTCCTGTTCCGGGTGGACCGAGGCGTGCCGGACCCGGCCGTGCCCGGCCGGCTGTGCTTCACCGGCACCGAGGCCGCCAGCCGCCTGAGCTTCCTGTTGTGGGACACGGGCCCCGACGACACGCTCCTGGCCGCGGCGGCTGCAGGGGAGCTGGACACACCGGACGGCATTCGCGCCCACGCCGAGCGCATGCTCGACGACCCCCAGGCCCGCCTGGCCTTGGCGGACTTCTGGGCCGAGTACATGGACCTGGATCGGGTCGCGCTGGTGGAAAAGGACGGGTCGCTCTACCCCCAGGTCGACGACGAGCTGCGTCGGGCGATGGTCGAAGAGATCCGGCTGCTCTTCGACGACTTCGCCTTCGACGACGTGGACTTCCTGGGGCTGTGGACCACGGACCTGGCGTGGGTGAACCAGGACCTGGCACCGCTCTACGGCACCACGATGAGTGGCGACACCCTCCAGCGGGTCCGGCTGAGCGGCGAGGAGGACCGCGGGGGCCTGCTGGGCCGAGCCGCCTTCCTGTTCCTGAACGCCCACGCGACGGTCAACTCCCCGACCCACCGGGGGCGGTTCGTGCGAGACACCCTGCTCTGCCAGGACATCCCGGCACCCCCGGCGGGCGTCGTGACGTCGCTGGAGTCCATCGAGGACGGCACCCTGCGGGACAAGCTCGAGGTCCACATGTCGGACCCGAGCTGCAGTGGCTGTCACGCGCTGATGGACCCGATCGGCTTCGGCATGGAGCACTTCGACCCCATCGGGCAGCGGCGGGAGCTGGACAACGGCCTGCCCATCGACGCGACCGGGGACCTGGACGGCGTGGCCTTCGATGGCGCGGGTGGGCTGGGCGAAGCCGTGGCGGGCCACCCGAGCCTGGCGGGCTGCCTGGTCCAGCAGCTCTACCGCCACGCCACCGGTCAGCTCGCCCGGGGCCAGGAGCACCTGGCGCTGGCCGCGTTCACCGACGCCCTGCTGGACAGCGGCGGCAGCTTCCGCGAACTGCTGCTCACGATGGTCACCGACCAGGTCTTCCGCACGGCGGCCGACGGGGGCGGCAGCCCCCCTGACGAAGCCCTCTGTGACGGCCGTGATGAAGACCTGGATGGCCGGGTCGACGAGACCCTGGAGCGGTCCTGTGACGCCGTCCACGGCACCGGGACCCAGCTGTGCGACGCCGGCAACTGGGGCGCCTGCGTAGGCCCTGGGCCGGGGTTCGAGGTCTGCGACGACCAGGACCAGGACGCCGACGGCGCGGTGGACGAGGGGCTGGGTGCCGACGTGGTGGCGGTGTCGTGGGACACCCTGAGCGCGGCCCACGGGGACTGCGACCCGGCTTCGACCAGCCTGAGTGGCGCCTGCTACGCCGCAACGAACCGCACCTGTGCGGCCCAGGCCTGCAGCGTCACGGGCTGGGGCCCGGTGGCGCTCGACGGCGCCAGCAGCCAGTCGGCGCTGTTGTGCCTGGACTCGGTGGAGGCGGTCGTGGTGAGCACCACCTACGGCCACCTGCAGAGCATCCACGGGGGCTGCAACACCGACAGCCGGCTCGGGCGGGACTGCAACGCCGCGATCAGCCGCTTCTGCAGCAGCCAAGGCCTGGTCACGGGCTTCGGCCCGCTGGAGAACAGCGGGGACGACCTGGCGGTCGCCTGCACCCCCGGGGCCGCCTATGTCCAGACGACCTACACGGCGCTCGAGGCGTACGAGCCCACCTGTGACGGCGAGACCGCCCGGGACGGCGAGGTGTGCAGCGCCGCGATGCACCAGCTGTGCCGCGACCTGGGCCACCGCAGCGGGTATGGGCCCCTCGAGAACCACGAAGACGAAGCCCACGTGGCCTGCGTAGGCACCCACCCGGAGGCGCTGTGAGTCGCGCCCAGCCCAGCCGGCGCCTGGTGCTGCGGGGTCTCGTCGCCGGTGCCGCCGTCTCGGTGCCCCTGCCGCTGTTCGACGGCCTGTTGAACAGCCACGGCACGGCGTGGGCCAACGGCGACGACCTGCCGACCCGCTTCGGCATCTGGTTCTGGGGCAACGGCATCAAGCCGTCGGAGTGGATCCCCGGCACCACCGGCGACGGCTGGAGCCCGTCGAGCGAGCTGGCGCCGCTGTCGGGGCTGGTGCCCTACGTGAGCGTGCTGTCGGGCATGGAGGTCAAGACCGACACCCACCCCCACCACTCGGGCATGGCCGGCATCTTCACCGGCATGAAGTACCAGAAGCTCGACGACGTGCGGGACACCATCAGCTCGACCTTTGCCGGGCCCAGCGTGGACCAGCAGGTGGCGGATCTGTGGGCCGGCCAGACCCCGTTCCGCTCCCTGGAAATCGGGGTCACCAAGTTCCACGGGACCGACGAGGGCAGCACCTTCGAGCACCTGTCCCACAACGGGCCGAACAACCCCAACCCCTGCGAGTACGACCCCGGCGCCCTGTACCGGCGCCTGTTCGGCATCTCGTCGGACGTGCAGCTGGACCTGGCCCGGCGCAGCGTGCTCGACGCCGTGCTGGACCAGACCACGTCCCTGCACAGCCGCCTGGGCGCCGCGGACCAGATCCGCCTGGAGCAGGTCCAGGACTCGATCCGCACCCTGGAGACCCGCCTGGCGAGCGACGGTGGCAGCTGCCAGGTCCTGGACCAGGAGCCCGCCGCCATCCCCGACGTCAACGGCCAGGAGCAGATCGAGGAGAAAAACGCGCTGATGTCCGAGCTGACCGCCCTGGCCCTGTCCTGTGACCTGACCCGGGTGTTCTCGGTCCAGTGGTCCACCGCCGGCTCCGGGGTCGTGGTCTGGCAGGTCGGCGCCACGGACAGCCTGCACCAGACCAGCCACGACGAAGCCGACCCACAGCCCACGGTGCACGCGGCCACCACCTTCACCATGGAGAACCTGGCCACGTTCCTGGGTGGGCTGCGGGACACCCCCGAAGGCGACGGCAACCTGCTGGACCGCTGCAGCATCCTGTGCACCAGCGAGCTCAGCGACGGCTACGCCCACACCAACGACGAGTACCCCATCCTGATCGCCGGCCTGGGCGATGGCCGGCTCAAGGGCGGCCACCACTACCGCTCGTCGAGCAGCCGCAACGCCAGCCAGGCCGTGCTCACCGCTGTCCAAGGTGCCGGGGCGTCCATGGGGAGCTTCGGTGCCGACGCGGGCTATGCCGACGCGCCGATCACCCAGGTGTTGCGCTGAGCAGCTTCAGGGAACGCTGAGCACCTGGGCGCAGACGGGCGGGATCGCGTCGGCGGTCTCGCTCAGGCAGTACTGGAACGCCGTGTGCTCCCCGATCTCCACCGCGGTGAACCACGCCCGCACGCCGGTGTCGTCCAGCAGCGTCTGACAGGTGTGCTTCACGCCGCCCACGGTGCAGGGCAGCGTGGTGCCGATGGTGCCGCCCAGCTCGGCGGCGAAGCCGTGGAAGGTGTCGGCGATGGCCTGCTCGGCTTCGGTCCGGGTGCGGGTGTTCACCCACACCAACAGGTTCTCGCCACAGGAGATGCCACCGCCATTGTTGCCCATCTCGCCATAGGCACAGCCCGGCGGGACCTCCAGGGGCACGTCGAGCCAGACCGTGGCGCTGCGCCGGGGGAGCCCCGCCGGCAGACCGTCGGCCAGCAGGGCCTGGAGCATGCGCTCGCAGGTCACGCCATAGGGCGCGGAGACACAGCCCGCAGCCCGCATCCCGCCCAGGATCGGCTGGGCCACCAGCACGCCCTCTGTCGGGTGGCGCTTGCCGCTGTCCGGAAACGTGACCTTGAAGCCCCGATAGCTGGTGGCGCCGATGATCACCTGGGTTTCGGTGCTGGTCATCTGCACGCCGGCCTGGCGAACCCAGGCGTTGGAGAACTCCACCAGGACGGTCTCCAGCGTGCCGGCCGGGCGATCGCTGAACCAAGCGGTCTCGTCCCCACAGGTCAGGAGCACGGTCTCGGGGGCCACCGCGATCGCTTGGCAGTCGTCCAGGGGCTGGCCCGCATGGGCGGCCAACGTGAGGAACCCGATGAGCACGCGCGACCTCCGGAGCGTCCTGGGAACCCCCAGCCATCCCGGCCTATCCCAGAGGCTGGGTTGACAAGTCCTTGGCGGGTCCCTGACACCGCCCTGACGGCGATCCGGGGTCCACTGCGGGTGGCTCTGGACGTGCTCCCGCGCACGTCAGCACCGCAGGCCCGCCGGAGGATCTGTGCGTCTGCTCCTCGCCACCTGTTCCCTGCTGCCGCTGACCGCCTGCTCGTCGAGCTTCCTGGGCGAAGCGAGCGTCGAGACCACCGACCAGGCCTTCACCGAGGCGGCCCACGAATTCGACGTGCCCCGGGACCTGTTGGTGGCCCTGGGCTGGACCGTCACCCGCCTGGAGACCCCCGAGATCCATGGCCACGGCGGAGAGAGCGCGACCCACCACGGGATCATGGGCCTGGCCCAGGGTGCCCCGACCGGGCCCTCGCTGGACGCCGCCGCAGAGGCCCTGGGGGTCGGACCCCAGGTGCTGAGCCAGGACGAGTTCCTCAACATCCTGGGCGCCGCCAGCGAGCTGCGGGCCCAGGCCGACGCCTGGGAGGACGAGACCGACACGCCGATCGAATCCCTGGGCGACTGGGCGCCGATCGTGTCCTGGTACGCCGGCATCGACGATCCAGGCATGCAGCGCTCCTTTGCCCGAGACGTCTACCGCTGGATCGACCGGGGGCTGGACGTGACCCTGTCCGACGGCGAGCGCATCGTGCTGCCGCCCCAGGACGTCCAGGTCCCGTCCCTGGGACTGGAGCCCCTGGGCGGCGTCAGCAGTGACTACGGCGGCACGAGCCAGTTCATCGCGGCCTACAGCGGCAACTACAGCAACGACAACCGGGGCGTGGGCGACATCGACACGGTCGTGATCCACACCGCCCAGGGCAGCTACTCCGGCACGGCCTGGTGGTTCGCCGACCCCGCCTCCGGGGTGTCGGCCCACTACGTCCTGCGGTCCAGCGACGGCGAAGTCACCCAGATGGTCTGGGAAGAAGACGTGGCCTGGCACGCCGGTCACTCCAACACGAACGACCGCTCCATCGGCATCGAGCAGGAGGGCTACGTCGACGACCCGAGCACCTGGTACACCGAGGCGATGTACCAGAGCATGGCGGCCCTGGTCTCCGACATCTGCAGCCGGTACAGCATCCCCTGCGACCGGGGCCACATCATCGGGCACCACGAGGTCCCCGGGTGCTCCGGCGGTTCCGGCGGCGGCTCCAGCTGCCACACCGACCCGGGCTCCGGCTACGACTGGGACCACCTGATGAGCCTGATCGGAGGGTCGAGCGGTTCCAGCAGCGGCACGTCCAGCTCCGGGGGCACCAGCACCAGCGCCGCCACCGGCGGCCTGGTCGGCTTCGTGCGGGCCGATGACGTCTACGACACCACCGCCGGCATCGGCGGCGCCACGGTCACCCTGTCCGACGGCCAGGTCTTCAGCAGCGACAGCGACGGCTGGTTCGAGTTCTCGGCCGTGGCCCAGGGGGTCGTGAACCTGACGGTCTCCAAGAGCGGCTACAGCACCCTGACCGACAGCAAGGACATCGCTTCGGGCCTGACGAACTGGAACAGCGTGGCCCTGACGGCCACGAGCTCCGGCTCGAGCGGCTCCGGCTCGAGCACCGCCGGCTACAGCCCCACCGACTGGGAGACCGTCTACGGCCCCGAGGTCACGATGGACTGGCCCGACGACGGCGCCCCCATCTTCCAGGTCGAGATCTGGTACCACGACGGCGTCGACTGGCGCTGGTACCACACCTACAGCGAGCGCCCCGACGAGAAGACTTTCTGGCCCGTGGTCGACGACGCCTGGTACGCGTGGACCGTGCGGTCCTTCAAGGGGGGCTGGACCGCCTGGTCGGACCTGAACTACTTCTGGTTCGAGAATTGAGGATGTGGGCGGGAGATGTCACCTCTCGCCGGGCCAGACCGTAGGAAGAGCAGCCTTTCCTCCCGAGGCCCTCCATGCGTTCGCTCTGGCTCCTGCCCGCACTCCTCTGGTGTGGAGACGCCTCCGCCCAGTCCTGCCCCGACGCCGGTGCCGATGCCTGCGTGGACTGGCTGGCCGGCCTGACCGGCGCCAGCGAGGGCTCGGGCTTCTGGAGGCACCAGCTCCAGCGGGCCGCCGACGGCAAGACCAACGGCGTGGCCGTGACCGCCGAAGAGCTCGACATCCTGCTCGAGGACCTCCGCGGCTTCGCGCTCCCCGAGTCCATGCACATGGACGGCTACCTCGAAGCCGTCGCGGTGCTGGAGGTCGTCGACAACAGCGACGCCGGCATGAAGTTCGGCAAGGAGCTGCTGCTCGCGGAGCTCAACCACTTCTACGGGCTGGGGCTGTCTTCGGCAGCGATGAGTGAGCACATCCTCTTCCGCTGCGAACACCTGGCGATCCGCATCGGCCTGGGCCTGGCGGATCCGGCTGAGGTGGCGTGGTATCAGCAGGTGTTGGCGACGCTGAACAGTCTCTGAGCCCCTTGACGCCCCACCCCGTGAGCCCCCCTGGTGGAGACGTCCGCCTGACCCTGCGGACCTGCGAGATCGACCTGGCACGCCGCCAGGTCTACCGCGAGGGCGCCACGCTGAAGCTGACGGCCCTGGAGGGCGCGCTGCTCGCGTACCTGGGGGCCCGTCCGGGACAGACCGTCGACCGCCAGGAGCTGCTGGAGCAGGTCTGGGGCTACCGCCCGGGCGTGCGCTCCCGGGCCGTGGACCACGCGGTTCGCCGGCTGCGGGCCAAGATCGAGCGGGACCGCGCCCAACCGGAGCACCTGGTGGCTGCGTACGGCGGCGGCTACCGACTCGAACTGCCGGTCCAGATCATCACGTCAGAGGACTTCGTGGGCCGGACCCAGGCCCTGACCGCGCTGCAGGACTGGTGGAGCCAGCCCGGTCGGCTGCGCGTGTTGGCCGGCCCGACGGGCATCGGCAAGACCCGGCTGGCCGAGGAGTGGTGCTCTGCGCTCCGCCGGCGGGCCGACTCGGTGCCGGTGTGGAACTGCGCCCTGCGAGGCGCGGACTCGCACCAGGAGGTGCTCCGGCGGGTGGCTGTGGGTCTGGGGGTGTCCCTGGGTGGCGCGGCCTCTGACCAGGCCCGCCAGCTCGGCCGGGTCCTCGCCGACAGGGGGCCCGCGCTGCTCGTGCTCGACGATCCCGGTGCAAGCCTCGGAGCCACCGTTCGCCTGGCCACGGCCTGGGTGGACCAGGCCCCGGATCTCCGGGTGCTGATGACGTCGCAGGAGCGCCCCACGGACCCCCGGGTGTCGGTCCAGCCCGTGCCGGCGCTCGCGGTCGACGAGGCGGTCGCGCTGTTCACGCTCCTGGCGCGGCCCTCTGAAGACAGCGACGACGTGATCGCCGAGCTCGTCTCGCGCCTGGACTGCCTGCCGCTGGCGGTCAGACTCGCGTCGGCCCGGACGGGACTGCAGTCGCCCAGACGCATCCTGGCACTGCTGGACGAGCGCTTCGAAGGGCTCGCCCCAGACGCAGACGGGCTCGACGCCGCCTTGGCGTGGGCCACGAGCCAGCTGGCGCCCCAGGAGGCCGAGCTGCTCGGGAGGCTGGCGGTGTTTCGGGGGGGCTTCGGCCTCGACGGCCTGGACGCCATGCTCGACGCCACCGCAGCCCAGGATCGGGCCAGCGCTGTCACCCGGCTGGAGGCGCTGGTCCGGCGCTCCCTGGTCCAGGTCTGGCCGGGCAAGGTGCGCCGGTTCTCGCTGCTGGAGAGTGTGCAGGCCTGGGCGTCCCGCCACCTGATCGACGACAGCACCCGCGACCGGGTCTACGCCCGCCACACGGCCTGGTGCCTGGCGACTGCAGAGGCCCACGTCGCCGTGCTCCACGGTCGGAAAGGGGGCGAGGCGCTGGACGCCCTGGAGCGCGACCAGGACAACCTGCGAGCGGTCCTGGCCCGCGCCCTGCCCCACGACCCCGCGATCGCCATCCGAGCCGGGCTGTGCCTGGACCCCATCGTCGCCCGCCGCGGCCCGGCCAGCGCCCGGCTGGCCCTGTGGCAGGACCTGGCCGAGTGCGCGGATGACGCGCCCTTGCTCCTCCGGGTCCGAGCGCTCCGGCTCTACGGAGACGCGCTGCGTGCCTGCGGGCGGCTGCAGAGGGATCTGCCGGTGCTCGAGCGGGCTCTGGCCCTCGCCCTGGATCTGGGCGAACCGGCCGAGACAGCCCAGGTCCACATCTACCTGGGCGTCGCTCGGCTGGCGCGAGGCGAGCTCCCAGAGGCGGCGGCGCTCTTCACCGCGGCAGGCGAGCACATCGATCCCCACCAGCACCCCTGGACCTGGTTCATCGCCCAGGCGAACCTGGGGCACGCGGCGTGGTTCGAAGGCCGGATCGACGAGGCCGAGGAGCGGTACCTGCGCGCCCTGGGCGTGGCACGGGCCACCGCCAACGACCGCGGTGTCGCCCTGGCCCTGGGCTATGTCGGCAACGCACGCCTCCAGACCGGAGACCTGGACGGGGCGGCCCGCGCCTTTACCCAGGCCCTGGAGGCCCACACCCAGGTGGGCGACCTGCAGGCCCTGGCGGCTGCACGGGGGAACCTGGGCATGGTGCGGCTCGAGCAAGGCCAGCTGACCCTGGCTGCCGAGCTCCTCGGCCGCGCCGCCCGCCAGGCTCGGCGCCTGGGCGCCGATCGCTTGGAGGCCGTCTTCCTGGGCAACCTGGCCGTCGGCCAGCTCTTCCAAGATCAGCCCGGCGCGGCCTTGGAGACCGTCGAGCGAGCCCTGGGCCTGCACCAGGCCGTCGGGGCTGACCCCCGGGGCGAGATCCTGCTGCGGGGCTACCGCGCTCTGTGTCTGGTCCGGTGTGGAAGAACGGACAGCGGTGACGGCGTGCTGACGAGGGCCCGACAGGACGCCCAAGGCCTGACCGATCCGACCATCGACGTCTTCCTGGATCTCTGCGAGGGGCTCGTCGCGGCGTCCCGGGCGGGTTGGCCACCGCTCGCCGACCCCGCCGCGCCGCAGGGAGGCGCGGTCGACGTGCGCCTGGTCCGCGCCCTCCGGCGACGCTGGAGCGGCTGACCCCCCCGGGGCTCACTCGATCGAGCTGGCCTCTGCCCGCACCTTGGAAGTGCCTCCCACGACGTGGTCGATGGTGCCCTTGCCGTCCGTGGTGATGCTGTCGACCGCGGAGTCCTGGACCACCAGGGTGCCGACGGATGCGGACTCGACGTGCAGGTTGCCCACGTCGGCGTCTGCGAGCAGCATCGTCTGCACCGGCCCGACCACCGTGACCGTGGCCATCGACGTGCCGTCGAGCTGGACCACGGTGCCCTCTCCCAGGGTCAGGCTGTCCACGGCGACGTCCTGGACGGTGGACCGGGAGATGCCCGCGTCGAGCTCGATGGCGATGATGCCGGTCTCGAGCGCCGTGCTGCCCCACTCGGTGGTCTCGTAGAGCACCGTGCCCTCTTCGTCCTCGACGGTCACGCCGTCCGAGGACGCGGAGAAGGTGATCTTGTTGTAGTAGAAGGCCACCTGCTCCCGGACCTCGAAGGCCAGGTCGCCGTTGCCGCCGTCGAAGCTCAGGGTGTCCGTGTCTGCGGCATAGGACACCTGGAAGGTGCCGAAGCCGACCAGCCCAGCGGCGTTGTTGCCCTTGTTGTAGAAGCCATTGATCATCACCACGCCCCCGATCACAGACGCGAGCTCGTCGCCGTCGTGGGAGAGGGTAATGGCGTCTTCGTCCAAGGTGATCTGGATGTCGCCGAAGTCAGCCTCGACGGCCAGCGACAGCTCCTCCATGGCGACCTCTGAGCCTCCCTTGGCGGCGTGGACAGGGGGGAGCGCGAGCAAGGCCAGGGCGGTGATCATGGGAGCCTCCAGGGGTTGCCCCCCAGATACCTCCGGTCCCGGGGACCAAATGTCGCAAGGTGGCCTCAGCTCGGCCCGCGCGCATGAAACATGCCTGCCCGCCCAGGAGTAGTGTGCTGCCGTGCCGCTGCTCCTCGTCGCTGCCGCCCTGGCCGTCCAGCCGGAGCTGACCCGCCCGGGACCCCTGCTCGACGGGGACGGACAGCTGGTCGAGACCGGCTGGGCCCGGGCGCCGATCAAGGCCTATGACCGGGCCCAGGTGCCGGGTCGGGCCAAGGAGTGGGACAACTTCAACGTCTGGACCGCGGACCACTCGCTCGCCGTGACCGTGGCCGACGTGGGCCGCATCGGCCTGGTCAGCGTGACGTGGCGAGACCTCGCCACCGGGGAGCTGGTCACCGAGCGGGAGTGGATCCCGTTTCCCCGCCTGGCGCTGCCCCCCACCCCAGGCCAAGGCCACGTTCGCCACGACGGCGACCGGATCGACGTGGCCATCACCCATCACCCGCCGGACCGCCGACGCCTCCAGGTCACGACCCCGACCCTGACGGCCGACGTCTGGCTGGTCCGGGACGCCCACGACGACAGCATCGTGCTGGCCCACCCGTGGGCCGAGGGGCCCGAGTACTTCACCTACAGCGTCAAGCAGCTCCCCCTGGACCCGGTGGGCACCGTGCAGCGCGGTGCCGTGACGCTGACCCTGACCCCCGACTCGGCGTTCGGGGTGATGGACTGGGGGCGCAGCGTTCGGCCCCGCGAGGGCACCTGGCTCTGGGGCTTCGGGGCCCAGGGCGACGTGGGCTGGAACCTGGGCGGCGGCGGGCCGGCGGACCAGGGCTGGACCCAGAACGTGGTGGTGGTGGACGGCGTGGCCCACGCCTTCGGGCCCGTGACCTTCTCCTGGGAGGATCCCGACGGGCCCTGGCGGGTGGTCAGCGACGACGGCGCCCTGGACCTGGTGTTCTCCCGC
>Ga0209992_10002081_pt1 | contig 19142 bp, 17 predicted proteins | sample 2SBtaG_2_FD_182564 | JGI IMG/M metagenome (GOLD analysis project Ga0209992, IMG submission 182564) | Deep subsurface microbial communities from Kolumbo volcano to uncover new lineages of life (NeLLi) - 2SBTROV12_ACTIVE470 metaG (SPAdes)... | ecosystem: Environmental > Aquatic > Marine >... | reverse complement strand
GGTGACGTGCCTGAACGCCTGGGGTGCGGCCGACGTGACCTTCACCGGCAGCGTCGCACTGGGCTTCGACATCGGCCCCGAAGGACTCAGCGAGGTCTGGGTCGAGGACGTCGAAGACATCCCCGACGGCCCCCTGACCTGCCTGAGCGGCGCCATCTGGGACGCGGCGTGGCCCCCCTTCGCCGACGACACGACCGTGACCTACCCCTTCCAGGTCGAGGTGAGCCGCGACACGGGGCCGGCGCAGTGATCGCAGGCCTGCTGGTCCTGGCCTGTGCCGATGCGCTCCCGTCGGCTGGCATGGAGGTCACCGACGCCCTGAGCGTCCAGGCCCTCGGCGACCTGGACCGCGACGGCCGCACGGACTGGGGGGTCGCGATGGGGTCCCAGGACGGCGGCGGCGTGGGTCTGCACCTGTTCCTGGAGGGCATCCCGCTGGGCGAGACGTGGGACGCGGCCGACGAGGACCGGCAGCGCAGCGCCTGGGTCGTGCCGGGCGCGGACTCCGACCAGACCCCCCGGATCCTGGCCCCAGGCGACCTGGACGGCGACCGCTACGACGACCTCTTCATCGGTTGGTGTGCCGGTGACACCGCCACGACCTGTGATCCGGAGAGCCGCGTGATCTGGGGCCGGGAGACGTGGTCCGACAACGACGCCACGCCGGCGGATCTGACCGCGTCAGGCGCCGGTGCCCTGGCCGCCCCCCACCCCCTGGCCGACCTGGACGGCGACGACCTGGCGGATCTGATCGGCGGGACACCCGAAGCGCCTCCGACCGACCTGCTGCTCGGCAGTGCGGACCGCTGGCAGGGTGCGCTGGGCCCCGAAGACCTCATCACCTGGTCCGGCGACGTCGAGATCCTGCAGCCCGTGGGCGACGTCGACGGCGACGGCCTGGGCGACGTGGTGACCCAGGGCGCCGACTGCGCCCTGTCCTGGAAGAGCGGCGCCGAGGACTTCGACGACTTCGAGGCCAACCCCACCCAGGCCGAGGTCCTGCTGCCGGACCCGGGCTGGGGGGCCGTGGTCCCCGGACCAGCCGGCGATCTCGACGGCGATGGCATCGACGACTGGTGGCTCCGCCCCACAGGCGCGGTCTCCGGATGCGAGGACCCGGATCCAGACGCCGGCCTGGTCCTGGTCCAGGGCCGCTCGGGCGGGCCGGACCTGCTGTACGCGGCTGTCCTGGCGCCAGCGGGAGACGCCGCACTGGTCGACATCGTGGGCGGCGGAGACTGGGACGACGACGGTCACGACGACCTGATCCTCCTCACCGAGGACACCGGCGCGTGGACCGTGCTCCCCGGCGCCGACGTGGTGTTCGGTGCCCCGGGGCACCTGCTCGGGACCGACCGGGTGGAACAGGGGGTCCTCGGCGGCGCCTGGTGGCTCGGCAAGCTCGACGAGCAGCCCGGCGACGAGCTGGCGATCGGCGTCCTGGACACCGGCTCTGGCGGCTACACCCGTGTCACAGGCCACTCGACCGGCCCCTGAGTCTGCGCCCCCGCTGCTGCCCCGACGTGAGGCATGATCGGCTGCCGTCACCCCGCGAGGCAGACCCCATGGATGACATCCAGCTCTTTCTGGCCGACGACTCCGGCGAAGAGGCCCTGAAGGGCGGCCTGGAAGAAGACGCCCTGGCCGAGGCCGACGCCCCGCCCGAGGACCCTGGCGAGGGCGGGCCGCTGAGCTTCCGGGCCAGCGACGAGGACCCGAACGACCTCTACGCCCAGGGCTGGGGCGTCATCGCCCCAGAGGGCGCCGAGGGCGACCGCCTGCTCCAGATGATCCAGCCCCTGATCGACAAGCGCACAGAAGACCAGGACATGCCGGTGACCGTGTTCCGCGTCCCCCCGGACATGGACCACGAGCAGTGCCTGGACTGGGTCGACAAGGTGCTCGAGGACCCGGACGCCGACGTGGCGGACATCCCGGCGTACCTCACCGTCCTGGGACGCATGGACCAGGTCTCCCTGGCCCTGCAACAGGTCGCCGCCATCGACTCCTACGTGGGCCGGATCGGCTTCGAGCGGGAGCAGGACTACGAGTCCTACGTGGCCAAGCTGGTCGCCCATGAACAAGCCCAGGCCGCCATCGATCGGGGCCGCGCCCTGTTCTTCAGCAGCCTGGACGGGACCGGGGCCACCACGGTGGCCCAGAAATTCCTGATCGAGCCGACCCTGGCCGACGCTCGCCGCTTCATGGAAGAGGCCAAGACCAACCCGCGCAAGGACCGCTTCCCGGTCAGCGAGCTGCTGGAGCTGTCGACGGACCGCTACGAGTGCGACGCGTCTGCGATGGTCGACGCCGCCCGCAGCGCAGCACCCAGCGTGCTGTTCTCCATGAGCCACGGCACCGGCAGTCCCAAGGACGGTTGGAGCAGCGGAGACCACCAGCGCCAGGTCCAGGGCGCGCTCTCGCTGGGTGGCGGCGAGAAGCTGATGGGCGAGGACATCGCCGGCCGCCCCTTCCTGCCCGGCGGCATGTGGTTCCTCTTCGCCTGCTACGGCGCGGGCACTCCGAACCGCAGCGCCTACTTCCACTGGCTCGCCAAGCTTCGGGAGCAGCGGCGCTTCCGGGGCCGGGCCGAGCGCGTGCTCCACGGCCTGCCCGACGGCAAGGAGCGCCCGTTCGTGGCCAACCTGCCGCTCACGGCCCTGGCCAGCGAGCACGGCCCGCTGGCGGTGCTGGGGCACCTGGACCTGGCGTGGTCCTACAGCTTCCAGGACCCCGGCCGCCGCGGCGCCGGCCGGCACAAGCGCTTCCAGGACGTGCTCCGTCAGATGGTCAGTGGCAGCCGCGCAGGCATCGCCCTGCACGAGCTCCTGCGGGCCCGTCGACAGCTGGACCAGGAGATCGCGGTCCGGGCCGATGCCGCTGCGGCCGACAGCGAGAACGCGGAAAAGGCCGCCCGCCTCGAGGACGGCCACCGCTGGATGCTCCGCGCCGATCTGGACGGCTATGTGTTGCTGGGGGACCCCGCGGCCCGACTGAACCTGGCCCCGCGGGCCCGCGTCGCTCGCCAGGCCGCACCGGCCCCAGCCCCGACGCCTGCACCCATGCCCGTGGTGACCACCCCGACCCCGGCCCCCACGACTGCCCCCACCGGCCCAGACGTGGACACCATGGAACAGGCCGTGCACGAGCTGATCATGGGCGAGGAGTCCGTCAAGGCCCTGGCCGCAAAGTACGACGTCTCCCGCGGCACCCTGCGCGAGTGGGAAGAAATCTACACCGAGGCCGGGCGCGCGGCCCTGCAGAAGCACCGCGGGCGCTGACTCAGGGCCCTTCGAGGTCTCCGAGGTGGCTGTCGAAGCCAGCGGCCTCGACCGCTTCCTGCAGCCCGTACTCGTTGGCCAGGTTCGCGTCGAAGGTGACCAGGGCCTCGGCGTTGGGAAGGTCCATGACCACCCCCGTCACGCCCCGCGTCCGGCGAAGCTCGGCCCGGACCTTCTGGGAGGCCGTCGCCGAGTTGAGGCCGTCGACCATCAACAGCGCCTGCCGGATGTCCGGGGGGACCTCGTCGACCGGGCCGCTCTCGCAACCCGCACAGGGCAACGCCAGGCTGCCGACCAGTCCGATGAGCATTCCCGTCCGCGCCAGCCCCATAGCCACCTCCTGTTCCTGAATCGGGCCGGGACCACACGACCTGAGCCCCCTTTTCGCTAGGAGCCGGGTCTGGTTGAATGGCGGGCCAGACCCGAGGCTCCCGATGGACAAGGCCCCCGACTTCTCCAAGTCCCACATCCGCAAGATGGTGAAGCTGTTCAGCGCCCTGCACGTGTTCCTGTACCGCCTGCTCGGCGGCCGCCTGGTCGGCGGCAAGGGCACGGTGATGCTGCTGACCACGACCGGCCGCAAGAGCGGCTTGGCCCGCACCAAGCCGGTGATGTACCTGGAAGAGGGCGAAGCCATCTACTGCGTCGCGTCCCGGGCAGGGTCCGCCAAGCATCCCCTCTGGTACAAGAACCTGGTCAAGACGCCCCAGGTCACCGTCGAGGTGATGGGCCGCGGTCCACAGACGCGCACGGCTCGCACCGCGTCCGACGAAGAGCGGACGGACCTCTGGCCGCGCCTGGTGGCGACCTATGCGGACTTCGACACCTACCAGAGCCTGACCGAGCGCGCGATCCCGGTGGTGGTCCTGGACAAGCTTGCCTGAGCTGTCGCCGGTCGGCGACAACCGGCGCTACCGGCGACACCGGGCCGTGCTCGATCCGCACGCCTCGGTGCTGAAGCGTTGGCACGGACCGTGAAACACAGGGGACCGACCCTCGACGGAGTCCCCCATGTCCAGCCTGTTCGCTCTGCTGCTCGTCGCCTGCGCCACCCCGGGCCAGGACACCGCCCTGCCAGAGGTCTCCTGCCCCGCGGACAGCATTGCAGCCCCCGGCTTCCACGCCAGCCTGCAGGCGGTCCTGGACACCGCCGAGGACGGCGCGGTGCTGTGCGTGGCCCCGGGCACCTGGGGCCCGGTGCGCATCGACCGGCCCGTGACACTCATCGGCGGAGCCGGCCCGCTGCACACCGAGCTGCACGGCCGCCACGACGGCAGCGCCGTCTGGATCGCCGATGCCGGTGCCGTGGCCCTGCACGGGCTCTCGATCACCGGGGGCAAGGCCACCCTCGGTGGCGGCCTGCGGGCCGAAGGGAAGTCTCACGTGACCCTGGTGGACGTGCTGGTCAGCGGCAACGACGCCGAGCGCGGCGGCGGGGTGGCCGTTCTCGACGGGGCCTTTCTGGAGTCCGAGGACACCGTGGTGGTCCTGAACCAGGCCGACGGCGCCGGTGGCGTGTGGGTCCAGGACGCGGCCATCGACCTGGCCGGTGTGTCCCTGCTCTCGAACCAGCCGGACGATCTGGGGTGCAGCCGCAGCTACGGCTGCGACTGAAGGCCGGCCCGGAAGCGGGCCACCGACCGGGCATCCCACGCACCCAGGACCTCGTCCAGGGCCACCGCCAGGTCCTGGGGCGCCAGCCCCGACAGCCACAGACCGGCGATCGCCCCGATGACCTGGGCGTGATCGCTCGCGTCTCCGTACAGCGCCTCGGCGATGCCAGGCACGTCCTCGACCAGCCTCTCGACGGTGTTGAAGACAGCGATGGCGGCGAAGTTGCCGCCCAGCTCGAGCACCCGCCGGGTGAAGGCCAGATCGGCCCGGGCCCGCTCGACCAGGCTCAGGTCCGCCCGACCCAGGGTCAAGGCATGGGCCATCAACTGGGGCGCCTGGGCCAGGGTCTCGGGATCCAACCCCGACGCCAGGTGCACCGCGAAGAGCCGGCGCAGGGCCAGGAAGTCCTGGAAGACCCGGGTCACGCGCTCGGGGTCGTCGCGCAGGGCCTCGAACCAGAGGGGGATCAGCCCCAGGCCGGCGCTGCGAGCGGGGTCGAGCACCACGCTCCCGCTGCCAGGGGTGACCGCCACGAGGTCCAGGGCCTGCAGTCGGGCCAGCACACGCTGGACGGTGGGCACGGTCACACCGAGCTCCAGGGCCAGCGCCCGCACCGACGGCAGGCGACTGCCCGGCGGCCGCTCGCCGCGCAGGATCGCGATGGCCAGGCTGCGCTCCAGTCGCGCCGCAGTGTTCACAGGATCTCCGTGCCGGATGACTGTATAACACAATTGTATTATACAGTTTTCACCCCAAGGAGCGTGCATGGCCCCCCTGGACCTCGAGACCCGACTGGCACCGCTGCGCAACGCCGGCCGCCTGGCCGAGCTCCCGACCCCCTGGCAGCTGCTCCAGGCCGAGCTGGAGATGGCCCCCTTTGTCATCAGCATCGACGTGACCGACGAGCCCTTCTACGCCGGGGCCCCCCTGCGCCACCCGGTGGTGCGCCAGCCCTTCATCTTCCGCGAGGTCGGCTGGGACCACCTGCGCATCGGCACCGGCCTGCGCAGCGGGCTCCTGCCGATCTGTCGACACCTGATCCTGACAGTGCACAGGGGCATGCCGGTCTGGGATCTGCAGCTGGTCCACACCCATGCCGACGGTCTGGCCACCCTTCGCCGCGCGATCGAGGACCAGCTGGCCGACGAGAGCCCCACCGCTCGCCGGCTCAACCGGCTGGCCCGGCGCCTCATGCCCGATCCCCGGACCTACCACCAGCGCTTCGTGGGCCCGGACGGCTGGATCGCCCAGGCAGAGGCCCTGGACTACCCGACCGCAGACCAGGCCGGCGCGACCCTGCCACCGGAGTACTTCAGCCTGGTCGGGTTCCTGGAGCACGCCCAGACCGGCTTTCCGGCCCGCTTCGCCGACGTGGCGTGGCATCGGTGGCCCGGCCGCCTGCTCCGCCTGCCCCTGCGGCTCTACCGCGAGGGCGGATCCCTGGGGTGGGCGCGGATCCCCCTCCGGGACGGATGAGCGCCTCGCGCCGCATCGAGGTCCGCGGGTCGGGCGGTCCCGACGTGCTCCACGTGGTCGAAGGGCCGATCCCGATCCCGGGCCGCGGTCAGGTGGTGATCAGAGTCCAGGCAGCCGGCGTGGCCTATGGCGACGTGATGCGCCGCCGAGGCGTGCTCGCGCCGCCGTGGGCATTCACCCCCGGCTACGACGTGGTGGGCCGGATCGCGACGGTGGGCCGCGGTGTGGACCCCGACCGCGTGGGTCAGTGCGTGGGGCTCTTGCTCCCGGGCATCGGCTTCGGCGGGTACGCCGAGCACGTCAGGGCCCGGGCCACTCGCCTGGTGCCGATCCCCACCGGCCTGGACCCCGTCGTCGCCGTGGCCTTGGGGCTCAACTACGTGACCGCCTGGCAGATCCTCCACCGCCAGCTGCGCCTGCCGCCAGGCGCGTCGCTGTTGGTGCACGGCGCAGCGGGGGGTGTCGGCACGGCGCTCGTGGAGCTGGGCCGCCAGGCGGGCCTGACGCTCTACGGCACCGCCTCGGCCCCCAAGCACGAACAGGTGCGAGCCCGGGGTGCCGAGCCCATCGACTACCGGGCCCACGACTTCGTCGACGTGTTGCGTCAGCGCCTTCCCCAGGGTCTGGACGCGGTGACGGACGGCATCGGCGGGAACCACCTGCTGCGCTCGCGCCAGGTCCTGCGCCGGGGCGGTGCCCTGGTGTTCTTTGGGGTCTCCGGCGACGTCGCCGGCGGCATGTCCCAGGTGCTGCGCGGGGGGGCCGCCCTGCTGCGGCTGGCCCTCGATCCCCGGCTACGCCTGCGCCTCTACGGCTTCATGAGCAGCCCGGCCAGCCTGCCCTGGCGCTGCCGACAGGACTGGGCCCGGCTCCTCGACCTGGGCGCCTCGGGCGAACTGGCGCCCGCCATCGGTGCCCGCATCCCCCTGCTCCAAGCCGCCCAGGCCCACGACCTGGTGGACCGGGCCGCGGTGGTGGGCAAGGTCGTGCTGACCGCTTGATCAGGCGCCGACCTGGGCCTCGCTGAGCACCGTGGACTGGCCCCCGCTCCACTCGAACAGGGCGATCTTGGCGCCGCCCTGGGGGTGGGGCTCCAGGGTCACGCCGGTGAAGCGCTTCAGGGTGGGCACGGTGTCGCCCTGGGTCTGGCTCAGGCTGGGGTTGCGGCGCAGGGTGCGCAGGAAGTTCAGCCAGTCTTCCTCGGGGGCATCGGCCGGCGGCAGCTGCATGAGGTGGATCCACGTGCCCGAGTTCACATAGGTCAGGTCGCCTTGCTTTTGGAAGCGGGCCGAGTGGGTGTGGCCCAGCACGACCGCCTGGGCCCGGTACTTGGCCGCCAGCCGACCGGCCTCGGTCCACTCGGCGTCGGTGGGCACAAGCTCGAAGTACTTGTCGCCGGAGTCCCCGGCGAGCTTGGCCTGGGCCTTGGCGTAGACCTGGAAGCCCTGGCGGGCCATCTTCAGAGCCGCGGTCTTGAGGTTCGGGTCCTCGTCGCCCTCGGCGAAGTCGAACATGGCCTCGGGGTCCAGCAGCTCCTCGAGGGCGAAGATCTCGTCGTCGGTGAGGCCGGCCTGGTCGACGGCGTCCGCGAGCCCCAGGTCACCGTCGTCCTCCTCGTCGTCTGCGAACGTGAAGGCGTCGTCGGCCGTCCGGAACAGCTGCCACAGGATGCGCAGGGACGTGCCCTGGGCCACCAGCTTGACCGCGGTGGGGTTCACGGCGATCGCGGCCATCGCCGCGCCCTGGAAGTCGGGCTTCAGCAGGTCGGCGAACCGCATTTGGAAGTCCTTCTTGAGCGGGTTGAGCAGCTTCTTCACCAGCCGCGAGCCCGCCGGGTAGGTGAAGTTCGTGTACCGCCCCAGCCGGGGCTTCTTCTTGAGGCCGTTCCAGTCGATGCGATTCCACTGGTCGCTGTGCTCCCCGTGCGCGACCAGGATGCGAGCGCCGTTGACCTGGGCGATGCGAGGCTCCTCGCCCAGCTCGAAGCGGAGCCGGGACGACACGTTCCGGGGCTGGCCCAGCGCGCCCTGGATCACCTTCTGGACCTCGGGGATCGCCAGCTCGATGTCGTGGTTGCCCACCCGGACCACCACCTGGCCGCCGGCGGCCAGGATCTTGCCGACCGAGCGCAGCACCGCGGCCGTCTCGCGGTTTCGGCAGATCGCGCGGGTCTGCTCCTCGGCCCGGGAGACCTTGAGCCGCAGAGGGTCCTCGTTCATCAGGTAGTCAAAGGTGTCCCCGTTGAAGATCACCGTGGTGTCGCGGCTGGCCCAGGTGTCCAGCAGCTCCGGCAGCTCGGCGCCGCCTGCATAGATGTCGTAGCCCCGGCCATTGCCCAGGTGGACGTCGCTCAGGATCAAGGTGCGCATGGTCTGCCTCCGCGCCGGGGTGAGGGGCGCAGAGTCTACCCCCTGGCAGGTTGGCCCAGGGGGCCGGATCCCCTCAAGACACGACCCAGCACGACCGATGTGGCAGCTGAGTCGCGTCCGTCGGAGGACCCATGAGCGAGGCGTTGGCCGCAGGCCAGGTGACTGTCGAGACCGTGCTCGAAGATGAGGGCTGTTCCTTTGATCTGGTCCAGGCCGCCACGAGCCTGGCCGAGGCCGACGACGAGCTGGCAGACCTGGTGGTGCGGATCGCAGCGAGCCCCATGATGGGAGGCCGGCTGGTGCCCGCCGACGTGGGCGAAGCCGCGGGTGCGATGGGTGCCACGATGTTCCGCGATGTCGTGCTGTGGCACCGCCTGATCCAGGCCCTCGAGGACGCTTCTCCCATGATGGTGGAGCGGGCCGTGGCCACGGCGGGCATCGCCGTGCACGACCTGGGGCCCCGCAAGGACAGCGCCGAGATCGCCGACGCGATCACCCGGGGCCTGGCGGCGACTCTGGGGTCCGCACGCCTGTTGTCCCGCCTGGAGAACTCCGCGTTCTCGGAGCTGCTCTCGCAGCTGACCGGCGACCGCCTGGCCCAGGCCGAGCGCTTCTTCTTCGGATCGTCGGGCGCCGACGAGCTCGATGCGCTGGCGCAGCGCTGGAACCTGCCGGGCGCGATGGCCGACAAGTTGGCGCCCCAGCATGGGAGCAAGGCCGCGAGTGATCAGGCCGCGTGGGCCGTCCGCGTGGCCCAGCTCGACGAGAACGACGACGCCTGGCCGACCCTCGAGAAGGTCGGTGCCCTGTTCGGCTACGAGGACCTGTCGCTGGAACCGAGCAACCCCTCTCTCGATGCCGGGGGACTGGCGGTGCTCTCCAGCCTGTTGGGCGCGTCACAGGGCGTGCCCTCTGCCGAGTCGGACGAGCGGGTCCGCTCCGCCATGGACCTGGCCGCGGATCCGCGCTTCATCTGGAGCTTCGCCGAGAGCGCGGTGCACGCTGCCACGCGGTTCCGGACCCCCCTGTCGGTCATCGCGATCGCCTGTGGCGGCGATGTGTCGGACGAGGACACGGTGAGCGCCCAGATCGCCACCTTCCAGTCGATTCGAGACCTGGTGCGCACCAGCGACGCCATCGGCCTGCTGAACGCCACCCACTTCCTGATCGTGCTGCCTGGCACCCGCCCCCAGGGCGCTCGCACGCTGGCGGAGCGCATGGCACACCGGCTCCAGACCGCCGCCGAGTCGCGCAGTGAGGTCTACGCCTGTAGCCCCCACCACGTGTACAGCACAGCCCTCAACCAGGAGAGCACCCAGCGCCCGACGGCCGAGCAGCTGGTCCAGACCGCCCTGGACGGACTCGCCGAGCTCAAGCGGGCTCGCGGCGGCAAGCTCTGTGGCTACAACGACCGGGACTTGAGCATCTTCAGGCCTTGATCGCCTGATTGGCGCGCTATCACCGGCCCCAGACAGCCCTATAGGCGACAATCCAACCCAGAGTCATGCCCCAGGCCCAGAACCCCTAAATATAGGAATCCATGCCAGATTGGCTAATGCTTAACAAAAGGTTCCTGACCCCGGTTCTCCCCCCTCTCCCCCCCGGTTCCCCCCGACACCGAATTCCCCCGGTTCCCGACCCACTTGAGACCGGCCTGGCGAGAGACCCGAGCCTAGGAGCTGCGCTGCTTCTCCAGCTCGGCCATGACCTTGTCGGGATCGGCGGCCTTGCGCATGACCAGGTCCGCGAGCACGGCGTCGGCCTCGTCGGAGATCACGGTGAAGCGCACGGCGAGACCCGTGGCGTCGAGGCGCACGACCTGGGCGCCCAGCTTGACCTTGCGGTCCCCACCGGGCATCGGCGCGAACAGCAACAGGGTGCAGCGAGCGCCCATGTCCAGGACCTGGTCGCAGGTGATGTAGGCGCCTCGGATGCTCAGGTCCCGCGCCATGCCCATCACCATCTCGCCATCGGCGCTGGCCAGCACCACTTCGGCGGCGATGGTGGCGCGGGTGTGGGCCCGCTGGTTCGGCTGGGTACCCTTGCCCTGTGCGGCCGCGCCCTGGCCCACGTGGGCGATGAACAGGGTGCCACCGCCGTAGTCCTCGATGTCCACGTCGAGCTGCATCCAGGAGCCAAGCCCGCCGAGGGCGCGGCGGACCGGCTTCGGCAGGCCCTGGTCGACCTGGTACACGGCCTGGAGCCGGATGTGGGGACTGTAGGGGCTGTTGAAGAACCGGGCCGAGATGTTCATGACCTCGTAGTGGTTCTCCTCCATGGTCTGAGACAGCTTCGCCATGGCCCTGGCCTCGTCCACCAGCTCCGCCGAAAGCATCGACAGGGCGGCCCCACAGGCCGCGGCGAGCGCCAGGGAGCACAGGCACACGGCCATGATCTGGTCCCTGTCATCCACGTAGACGGCCACCTGGTGTGTGCGCGTCACAGAGCTCGGAGCACCGGGCCTCGTCCGGGCGGTGACCGTGCGGCCGAGCAGGAGCCGGAACATGTTCCCGACCTCGTAGGGCCCTGGGAGGTCGTTCAGGGGGCTGGCGACGGCAGCGCTCATCGAATGAACGGCGCCAGCGCCGCCTGCAGGACATCGGCGGTGAAGGGCTTGGCGATGAAGAAGCTGGCCCCCGCCCTTCGAGCGAGCTTGCGCATCTGCGGCGTGCACTCCGAAGTCACGAAGCCCAAGGGGATGGGAGACCCGGCCCGGGTCATGTTCTCCAGCAGCTCCAGGCCGTTCATCACCGGCATGTTCCAGTCCGCCAGGACCAGGTCGGGGCTGCGCTGCTCGACGACGTCCAGGGCCTCGCGACCGTTGCCGGCCTCGACCACGTCGTGGCTGCCGTAGCCCGCCTGGCGCAGGGCCCTGCGGATGATCATCCGCATGGCGCGACTGTCGTCCACGATCAAGATGCGCATGTTTCGGTCCCCTAGTCCCCTGTCGCAGAAGTTCGCGAGGCACTCGCGAAGCAATCGTCGCGCCTGGTGGATTCCAGACGCGGCCGGTGTGGCCGAGTCACATCAACGCGGCTGGGAGCCGCCAGGCGCGACGAGGGCGAGCGAGTGTCCGTGAACTTCTGCGACATGGGACTAGGCGAACATCGACTGGAGATCCCTGGCCAGGTTCTCCACATTGTTGGCCGCCTCGAGCGAGTGGCTGACCCCACTGGTCGTGGTCTCGGCGGTCCGGGCCACGCTGGTGATGTTCACCGCGATGTCCGAGCTGCCCTGGGCCGCGTCGGCCATGCGCCGCTGAATCTCGCTGGTGCTGACCGTCTGCTGCTCCACCGCGGTGGCGACCATCGACTGGATCTCGCTGATCCGATTGATGATGTCTCCGATCTCCTCGATCGCCTCGATGGCGGCGTTGGTGTCGGTCTGGATCGTGCCGATGCGCTCGGCGATCTCCTCGGTGGCCTTGGCGGTCTCCTTGGCCAGGTCCTTGACCTCCTTGGCGACCACGGCGAAGCCACGGCCGGCCTCGCCAGCGCTGGCGGCCTCGATCGTGGCGTTGAGCGCCAACAGGTTGGTCTGCCGGGCGATCGACGTGATGGCCTTGACCACGGCGCCGATCTCCTCGCTGCTGTCGGCGAGCTTGCCCATGATCTGGTTGGTGTTGTCGGCCATGGACACCGCGCTGTTGGCGACCCGGCTCACCTCGTGGACCGAGTGCGCGATCTCCTGGACCGAAGAGTTCATCTCCTCGGCCGCCAGAGCCACGCTCTGGACGTGTCGACTGACCTCCTCGGCGGCGGCACTGGCAGCGTTGGCCTGGGTGAAGGTCTCGTCTGCGTTGTTGCCGATCGACGCCCCCACGTGGGCCAGGTCCTGGGCCGACGCAGCGATCTGCCGGGAGTTCTTGCCGATGGCACCCAGGATCTGGCGGCTCAGCACGCCGGTCAGCAGCGTGTTGAACACGATGACCACGATGCAGGACCCCAGCACGATGACCATCGTGGTGCTCGTGGTCTGGCCCATCGTGGCCAGCTGGGTGTTCAGGGCGTTGAAGGCCCGGGCGTGCACCTGCTGCAGCTCGGGCAGGGCCACGGACAGGACCCGGGAGGCCTCGGCGACCGCGCCGCCCGCCTCCATGGACTTGCCCTGAAGCACGAGCTCGAAGCCGGCCTCGACGTGCTTGTTAGCCTCTGCGAAGCGCTTCTTGGCCTGGGCGACCGCGGCCTGGGTCTGGGTGTCGGCCGTCGCCTGGCCCAGGGAATCGAGCTCTGCCCGCATCTCCTCGTAGCGCTCGGTGTAGCTGGGCACGCGCTGGAGATCGCCGAACAGGACCACGTCCTGGGCGGGCTCGAGCAGCTTGTCCGCCAGATCGACCATACGGCTGGCCTCGATGTAGGCGTCGGTGACCTCGGCCACCACGTCACCCTGGTCGCGCACCTGGGTGAGCTGGACCCACGACACCAGACCGAGCACGGCGAACATCGTGCTGACCACAGCCGACAGGGCCATGACCCTGCGGCGGTAGGAGAGTCGGGTTGCGTTCTTCATGGGGTCCTGGCCGGGGCTGGTCCGTGGATCTGTTCGGCCCAACGGCCGCGCTCTTGAGCCGGAACGGACCGCGCCCCCGACTGGATCAGGCTGCGACCCGGCGCATTCGGAAGCAGGTCGTGCGATCCACTCGGACCGCTTCGAACGCCGGATCGACCGCCAGTGTGCTCTCGGTGGCCCCCAGGACCAGGACGCCGTCGGGCCGCAGGACCTCGCGCACCCGCCCCAGGATGGCCCTGCGGGTGTCCAGGTCGAAGTACAGCAGGACATTGCGCAGCAGCAAGACGTCGACCTGGGGCACTCCGCGCCAGGGCTGGGTCAGGTTGAGCTGGCGAAACTCGACCAGGCGGCGCACATCGGGTGCGACCTCCCAGCTGCCGGACTGCCCCCACAGGTAGCGCTTGCGCAGCTCATCCGAGAGCCCACGGGCCGCTTCGCTGTCGTTGTAGCGGCCCTGGCGAGCCCGCTGAAGGGAGGACTCGGAGATGTCGGTCGCCAGGATGCGCACACGCCACGACCCCAGCTCCGGAAAGTGACGCCTGACCATCATGGCCAGGCTGTACGGCTCCTGGCCCCTGGAGCACGCCGCCGACCAGAACTGGAGCGACCGACTGGACCGTCGGGCCTCGATGAGCTTCGGCAGGACCTGTTGCCGGAGGGCTTCGAAGGGGTGGCGGTCCCGGAAGAAGTAGGTCTCGGTGTTGAGCACGGCCTCGACGACCTGGCGCTGAATCTCGGCATCCGGCCGTGTGCGCAGGCGCTCGATCAGGGCACCGGGTTCCGGGAAGGACATGCGGCTGGCCAGCTGGGTGAGCCGCATCACCGCCAGCGGCATGCTCTCAGGCACCAGCTGCACCCCGGAGCGCCACTCGACCAGGTCCCGGACAAAGGCAAAGGCGTCCTGGTCCATGGCCTCGGTGGCGGCGCGTCTGCGCTGAGACGCGGGGCCCACACACGCCTGGGCGACCGCCCTGGACCCTGGGGCGGCGGGAGCGACCGGGGCGGACCTGGGCGCGGCCACCCGGCCCAGGCGCGGGCTCGGCGAACGCTGGGGCCGCAAAGGGAACGCACGCCCGATCGAGATGCGCCGCTCCAACTCGGCCGGCAGCTGCCGCAACGTCACGACCGCGTCGGCGTGGCCCGCGGCCTGGACCTGTCCCGGCATGCCCCAGACCACGGCGCTGGCCTCGTCTTGGATCAGCACCTGGCCGCCCGCCTGGCGGATGAGCCGGGCACCCTCGACCCCGTCGTTGCCCATCCCGGTCAAGATCACCCCGAGCACGCTGTGGCCGACCATCCGAGCCGCCGAACGAAACAACACGTCGACCGAAGGCCGACAGGAATTCACCGGCGCCCCCTGGTGCAGGTGGAACTGGGGCCCTTCGGACCCGGCCACCAGGGTCATGTGCCAATTTCCGGGCGCGATCCAGGCCTGGCCGGGCACCAACGGCGTGCCCGAGCGAGCCTCTGAGACCGGAAAGGCGCACCGGCTGTCCAGGGAACGCGCCATGCGCTCGGTGAAGCCGGCGGGCATGTGCTGGACGATCAGGATGGGCACCGGCAGCTCGGCCGGGAGCTGCGGAAGGATCTCGACCAGGGCCGACGGGCCACCGGTCGACGCTCCGATGACCAGCAGATCGATCTTGGACGGAGCCCGCCTCAAGAGCAGAGCGCCAGCAGCTCTGCGCTGTCGAGCAGCAGGACCAGGCCACCCGGGGTCTTGAAGGCCCCGGCGATCAACACGCCGTCTCGCTGGACCGGAAGCGCCGCGATCGGCTCCCAGGCATCGGGGTCCGGCTCCTCCACGTTGCCCACCTGGTCCACCAGGAGCCCCACCACCCCGGACTCGGTCGCGATCACGACGCTCATGGGCCGGGCGTCCGGCGGACGCGGGGGCAGCCCCAGAGCCACGCGCAGGTCGACGGCCATCACGATCTCGCCGCGAAGGTTCATCAGACCCTCCACGAGGTCCGGCGCCAGGGGCACCCGCCGCACGGGCTTCCAAGGCAGCACGGAGCGGACCCCAGCCACGTCCAGGGCAAAGACCCGATCGTGCAGGGTGAAGGTACAAACCTGGCGCGGTGGTGTGTTCACGCGCTCACCGGATCTGCCTTGAAGACGGGGCCCCGCAGCAACAGGGCCAGGTCCACCAGGTCGGTCACCCGCCCATCGAGCACGGTCGAACCTCGGAGACCCGCGCCGCCGCCCTCTCGCTTCAGGTCCACGGCCTGGTGCGTGATGTCCAGGATCTCATCCACCACCAGGCCGACCCGGTGGGGACCGCAGCGGGCGATCACGACCTGGAGCGCCCCCGCCCAGTCCCCCCCGCCGTCCAGCCCCAGCAGCTCGGCCAGCGAGAACATCGGCAAGAGATCCCGCTCGAACTGGACCACGTGCTGACTGCCCCCCCACTCGAGTTGCTCCGCCGGAATGACCTCCAGACGCTGAATCTGCGCGACCGGGATCGCGATCCGGCGACCGCCGACCTCGGTGAGCAGGAGCGCCTCCTCGGCGACCTCGGCCGCGGGCTCTGCGGCCGCCATGGCCAGACCGATCGCGTCAGAGGTCGCCACGATGTCAGCCGCTCGCGCCAGCCCCATCACGTCCAGGATCAGGGCGATGCTGCCGTCGCCCAGCGTGGTCGCGCCGGTGTAGAGGCCCAGGTTTCGAAGCAGCGGGTCCAAGGACTTGACGACGATCTCCTGGGTGTCCTCGATCGCGTCGGCGACCAGGCCGTAGCGGCGGCCGCGGGCCTCGACCACGATGATGAACAGGTCCCCCTGTTCTTCTTCGTCCTGGTCGTCGCTACAGTCCAGCTGCAGGACCTCGTCCAGGCACACGATGGGCAGCAGGCCCCCCTCGAAGCGCATGACCTGGACCCCGTGGAAGTCCTCCAGTTGCTCCTGGGCTTCGCTGCGGCGGACCACCAGCAGCTTCTTGAGCGCGTCCTGGGGCAGCGCGAAGCGCTCGCCGTCGCAGGTGATGACCAGGGCCGAGATGATCGCCAGCGTCAGCGGAATGCGGATCCGGAAGGTGGTGCCTTCCCCAGACTCGCTGTGCACATCCACCGAGCCGCCAATGTGCTCGACGTGGGTGCGCACCACGTCCATGCCCACCCCTCGGCCTGCGAGCTCCGTGACCTGGTCGGCTGTGCTGAACCCCGGGGAGAAGATCAGGTACCAGACCTGTTCATCGCTCGCGGTCCTGGCCTTGTCCTCGGTCCAGATCCCGCGCTCGACCGCCCTTCGACGGATGCTGTCGACGGGCAGCCCACCGCCGTCGTCGCGCAGCTCGATGACCACCTGGCCCGACTCGTGGTGGGCACTCAGGGCGATCGTGCCCTCGGCGGGCTTGCCCCAACGCATCCGCTCCTCGGGGAGCTCCAGGCCGTGCACCACCGCGTTGCGGACCATGTGGGACAGCGGGTCCGTGATGGCCTCGATCAGGGTCCGGTCCAGCTCGGTGTCACCGCCCTCCAGGTGCACCCGCACCTGCTTGCCCGTGGTCCTGGCCGCCGTGCGGACCATGCGCGGCAGGCGATCCCATAGGGTTCCAACCGGCTGCATACGGGTGCTCATCACCGCGTCCTGCAGCTCGGTCGTGATCCGGTCCAGGCGGCCGACGCCATCGAGCATGGTGTCGTTGCCCAGCCTGAGGCTCACCTGACGCAGCCGGTTGCGGGCAAGCACCAGCTCGCCGACCAGGTTCATCACCGAAGTCAGGACCTCGACGTCCACCCGGACCCGGGTGGCGATCGTGCGTTCGCTGGCTGGCTCGCCGGCCTCCGGACTCACGTCCTCCGGACTCAAGGGTTCCGGGGCCTGGGCGTCTGGCGGCCCCTCGGCCTGGGGCACCGGGGCCCAGGTCTCATCGCCACTGGGCACTCGCAGATCCTTCAGGCGATGGATCAATCCCCCAAGGTCCTGGCCCGCGTCGACGCCGCTCTCGGCGATCGTTTGCAGGCGCGCCCTGAGACCATCGACCAGGGCCAGCAGGGCATCCACCACCTCGACATCGGCCACCCGGCGCTGGTCCCTCAGGTCCGAGAGCAAGCTCTCGCCCGCGTGGGCGAGCGCACCCAGGTGCAGGTACTCCAGGTGGTTGGCCACGCCCTTGATCGAGTGAACGGAGCGGAAGATGGCGTCCACCGACGACGCCCCCGCGCTGGGGTCCTCCAGATCCAGGATCCGGGCCTCGAGCTGGGCGATCGACTCCAGGCTCTCCTGGAGGAACTCCTTGACGATGGCGTCGTGCTGGACCATTGGCTCGTGGGCTGGACCTACTCCTCAACGTCTCCCAGGGGGAGACCTTGAGCCTGGGTGCTACAGGGCCTGGGCAGCCGGCCGATACCAGCTCAGCCCGAAGCCCGCTGCCCAGCCGTCGCTCGGGTTGTTCCGCGCATAGGCCGTGGTCATCGCACTCAGGTGCAGGCGGAAGCCCTGCTTGATCACCAGGCCGAACTTTGCGCCGACCTTGATCGACGTCATCGACAGGGCCGCGAAGCGGTCCTCGGACGTGGTGGAGCCCTCGCCCCAGTCCCGCCCGTCCGGGCGGTGCAGACCGTCCACCACCAGCCCGAGCTGGAGCCTCTGGCGCGGCTGCACGGTGAGCTCGGCCACCCCGGCCAGCTCGTGCCGGGGCACGTCCTGGTCCGCTTCGGGGTCCTGCAGGACCCGATGGCTGTACCGGGCCGCGCCGTAGCCCACCACGAGCAGCGGGCCGACGATGGCCATGCGCCCCACCGACAGGTGGGCACCCACGTCGTTCTGCCCGTCGCCCATGGACGTGAACTGATCCCGCGCTCCCCGCGTGTGGGCGCCGATGCGCAACACGGGGCCGACGGTCAGGGTGACCGGAGAGCCCATGATCTCGTCGAGCACCCGAAAGCGGTAGCGCGCGTCGACGGGCATGGCGCCGACCTCGGTGTCGCAGGTCGTGCCGGTGCAATTCTTGGAGCCCGTGTAGGTGACCTGGGACCACCCGCCGGCCAGCCGGAGCTCCACGGAGCTGCGCTGGGTCACGCCGACCTCGCCGGCGAACACCGCCGTGTGGGTCAGGACCCGGGTGCTGATGGCCACGTCGTTGCCCGACAGGGAGCCTTGGGCCCCGCTGAAGGTGGTCCACGAAGTCCCGGAGACGCCCGAGTAGAGCGCGACATCGCCTCGGCTGAGGACCCAGGGGTCATCGCCAGCCTGCGCGGCAGGGGTCCACATGAGACCTGCCAGGACAGAAAAGAGTGACAGCGGGCGCATGGTGCTCTCCGGACCCAGGAACACGGGGTCGCCCCTCTGGTCGGATCAGCCGCCGTCGGCATGAACCCCCCCCGTGGCGGCCCCCGAGGCCCTGCGTGCTAAAGTCCGCCCTCTCTGGAGGCGAGATGAGCCGCTGGATGCCGCTGGGGCTCCTGCCCCTCCTGGTCGGCTGCGATGGACTCCTGACCTGGGTCTCCCAAGACGACGTCGACGCCCGCCTGCTGCAGATCGACAACGACGGGGACGGGGTCAGCGCGGCGGCCGGTGACTGCGACGACAGCGACTCGTCCTTCTCGCCCGAGCTGCCGGAGAGCTGGTACGACGGCCTGGACCAGGACTGCTCCGGCGACGCCGGCGAGCCGGACTTCGACGCCGACGGCGACCTGTACTTCCACGCCACGGTCAACGACTGGCTCACCGATCAGGGCCAGGAGACCAAGGGCGACAACGAGCTGGACTGCGACGACGCCGACGCGACGATCAACCCCAACGCCGACGACGCCTGGTACGACGGCATCGACAGCAACTGCCAGGGCGACGACGACTACGACCAGGACGGCGACGGCTTCCAGGCCCTGGGCGAGATCGACGGCGGCGACGACTGCGACGACACCGACGGCGACACCTGGCCCGGGGCCACG
>Ga0209992_10002080_pt1 | contig 19146 bp, 12 predicted proteins | sample 2SBtaG_2_FD_182564 | JGI IMG/M metagenome (GOLD analysis project Ga0209992, IMG submission 182564) | Deep subsurface microbial communities from Kolumbo volcano to uncover new lineages of life (NeLLi) - 2SBTROV12_ACTIVE470 metaG (SPAdes)... | ecosystem: Environmental > Aquatic > Marine >... | reverse complement strand
CAAAGGCAAGATGAACGGGCCGTACAAGACGTACTACGCCGACGGCAAGCTCAACACGGTCCGCAATTACAAGGACAACAAGCTGCACGGGGACTACAAGCAATACTGGCCGAATGGTCAGGTTAGGTTCCACCGGCAGTACAGCAACTACAAACCGGTCGGCACCTGGAAAGGCTGGTACGAAGACGGCGCCAAGCAGAGCGAGCAGACCTACATCGACGGCAAGATCCACGGCCTCGCGCTGGCGTGGTGGCCCGACGGAAGCAAGCAGACGAGCACGCCCTACGACTTCAACAAGATCGACGGCAAGCTGCAGCGTTGGTACCAGGGCGGCGATCGGCAGGAGGTCACGCACTACGTCAAGGGTTACCGCGAGGGCAAGTCCACGCTGTGGTTCCCCGGCGGCCAGCTGCAGCAGGAAGCCACGTACATCAAGAACCAGTTCACGGGCTCGTTCAAGCGATGGGCGTCGACCGGCCAGCTGATCGTCAGCGGCACCTACGACAAGGCCAAGAAGACCGGCAAATGGGCCAAGTGGTACCCCGACGGCAAACAGCTCAACATGGCCGAGTACATCAACAACCAGCTCAACGGGCCGTTCTCCGCGTGGTACGCCGATGGCACCAAGGCGATGGAGCACGGCTACAAGTACGGGGCGCTGCACGGGCCGCTCAAGGCGTGGTACGGCAACAAGCAGATGAGCAAGTCCGAGGCCTACGAGTCGGGCAAGCGCCACGGCAAGTTCAGCGCGTGGACCTACGATGGCGACTGGACGCAGACGATCTGCTACCAGAACAACTACGCGAAGTGGAAAGCTGCGTCCGAAGACGAAGGCAAGAAGAAGTCGTGCCCGTAGCGCAGCGCGGCACGTGAGGTGCCCTGCGCAGATCGGCACATCGGTTGGCGGGGTGCAAGCGAGAAGGGAGTCGGGACATGTTGTGGACAGAGACGAAAACGGCGGCCACCGAAAAGGTCGTTAGCAACCTTGCGACCTTTGACGTGCGGCGCGCTGCCGCGGCCTTCAAGGCGACCATGACCGCCGTGCTCGTGGGCCTGGCCGCCACCGCGCCGATGATCCCGTCGACAGCGATGGCGTGTGGGGGCTGCTTCTCGCCCCCGGGTGTGCAAAGCAACCAGGCGATCCTGCAGGACGCCGAGCGCGTCTTCTTTCACTACGATCCGGGCACCAAGAAGACCCTCGTCTGGGTCGAGGTGAAGTACAGCGGGCTCGCCAAGGACTTCGGCTGGGTGTTGCCGCTGCCATCCAAGCCCAAGGTCGCGGTCGGCACGTCGTGGGTGTTCGACCGCTTTGACCAACGCCAGGCGCCGCGGTTTGCGACCAGCGTCGAGCCGCAGGATGAAAACTGTCAGTCCTGGTACACGTACTGCTACGGCAACGAGCCATCGTCGGCGCAAAATGGCCCCGGATCGGGAAGCAGCGGCGGTGGATTCGCGTCCGATGCCGGTTCGAGCGCGGGTGCGTCCGAGGATGGCGACAAGGGCCCCGTCCAGGTGCTCGAACAGGACAAGGCCGGTCCCTACGACTACGAGATCATCGCCGCATCCGAGGCCAAGCCGCTGCAGCAATGGTTGAAGAAGAACGGCTACAAGATGCCCGACAAGGCGCTGCCCATCCTCGAAGCCCACATCAAGAAGGGCGACGTGTTCGTGGCGTTCAAGCTGCAAAACGGCGCCGGCGCCAACGAGGTACGACCCGTGGTGCTCGAGATGGAGGACGCCGATCCGTGCGTTCCCTTGCGCCTGACGTCTATCGCGGCGAGCGAGGACATGTCCGTGGTCGTCACCCTCGCCGGTGAGGGACGCGCGATCCCGAAAAACCACATGCAGGTCGAGCCGAACCTGGCCCGCCTCAACTGGTTTGCCAACGCCAACAACTACGGCCAGCTGCTCAGTGCGGCGATCGACGAGGCGGAAGGGCGCGCATTCGTGACCGAGTTCAGCGGTCCCACCAAGAACCAGGGCCCGCTCGCCGGCGCGCCGAAGATGGTGATCGATCCGGTGTACAACGTTTCGGACGCCGAGAGCCTCGGACGCGCCCTCATCGACTCGAAGATGCCGATGATCCAGGACCTCGCCAACACGATCGAACGCGCCACCGGGCTCGCCAAGGCGGCCAGTGTCGAGCCGCTTCAGTACTACACCCAGCTGCGGTCGTGCGCGCAGCAGAAGTACAACAACCAGTACGTCGGCTACTGCAAGACGTTCATGGGCGAGCGCGCGACGATGCCGGTCGACGGCAAGAAGCTCGGCGACATGGTCAAGAAGGACTTCATGGACCCGCTCGCGGCGGTGCAGGCGGCGATGGACGGCAGCAAGACGGTCACCCGCATGGTGATGCGCATCTCGCCCGAGGAGATGGACCGCGACCCGCTCTTCGCCTTCAACAAGGACCTGCCGGCGGTTTCCAACCAGAAGACGGCGCGTTTCAAGCGCGTTTGCTCCACGGGTTGGTACCCCTATGACTCGGTTCGCTTCACGCTCGACGGCTACGGCAGCTGGGTGATCAAGGGACAGCTGCCCGGCGAAATCCAGGGCGGTCCGGTCGGCAACAACGCCATCGACCCACGATTCGCCAAGGCCGCTGCAGCCGCCGCGATCCTCGTGCAGGACGAAAAGGGCAACCCGGTCGAAGTGGGCAAGGACGAGACCGAGCTCGTCGACACAGCAATCAAGGGCTCGATCCCCGGCAAACCGACGCTGCCAGCGGGCATGACGCTCAAGTCCGGCGGCAAGCGCTGGACGCCGCCCGAAAACGACCCGACCGTGAAGTTCATCGAGCAGCGAGACGACAGCAAGTGCACCGTCTGGCACGTCGTCAAGGCGTGGGAGACCGGCAGCGAGAAGGCCGCCAAAGCCGTGATGCCCGGCGCCGATAACGACGCAGATGAGCCGGTCGGTGGCTGCTCATCCGGTGGCTCTTCGGGGGACGCAGCGCTTCTCTTCGCCGAGCTCTTCGCCATGTTGGCGGTGGTGCGTCGCAAGCGCGTGACCGCTGCATAGCAGACTGCGCCAAAGCTTCGCCTCGGCGCAGGTGCTCGTTGTTTTGCAAGGGGCTGAAACAGCCCCCTCGGCCAAAAAAAGTGTCATTTTTGATTCCTGCGAAGAATCTCCGTTCCTTCACAGGAATCATTTTTCCGGCCTCACCCCAAATTCGCGCTCCGCGCGGCAGACTGCATTTACGTCCCCCACGATGACCGGCACGATTTGCGGCGCAGTCTGCTGGCCACGAGCGCAGTTGAGTGGTTTGTTCGCCGGCGACGCGAATTTCGGCCGTTTTCCAGGGCCAAAATCGACGTAGAGCCGGCTAGCGGTCTCCAGGATGCGTTTGGATGCCTTGAGGCTATTGATATAGCTTCGCGGCCGATCGCGGCCTCCAGGAGCCCCTGGCGCGATTTGGGGCTCCCACGCAAAATGCGAGACTGGCCGCTGAAACACCCGCTGGAGACGCCTCGTTATGCCGAATCTGCTTGAAAAGAACCCGATCCACCTCGGACTTGGCGCCAGCGCCGTCATCGAACCCGAGTTCACCGACATGACCTGGTACGAGGGCTACGCCGCTCGGCACCAAGCGGACGGGACCGAGGGGCGCCTCGTGTCCATGTACACGTTCAGCGGCGATTGGAACCACTGGGAGATGCACCCCAACGGCCACGAGGTCGTCGTCTGCGTCGCCGGGAGCCTCACGTTGCTGCAAGAGATCGATGGCGAGGAAGTGGCGACCACGCTGACCAACGGCGAATACGCCATCAACGAGCCCGGGATCTGGCACACAGCCAACGTGCAAGAGCCCTGCACGGCGCTGTTCATCACCGCCGGCGCCGGGACGGAAGGGCGCCCCCGCTAAGTGACCGGCATTGCCGCTAGCACCTGACGCCCCCGCTATTCGGCGGCGACTCGCTAACCTTCGATCCTGTACTTCTTGATCAGCCGATACAGCGTTGTGCGTTCGATGCCGAGCGCACGCGCCGCGTCGATTTTCACCCCGCCGGCATCTTGTAGGGCTGTGGCGATCCGGGCTGCGGCCTGGCGGTCGAGGTACGCGTGCAACCCGTCGCCTGGAGCCTCGTCCGGGACTTCGCTCGCGCCGGGCAGGAGCAGGTCGCTGCGTTCAAAGACGTCGCCGCGCGCCAGTACCACGCCGCGTTCGATCGTGTTTTGCAGCTCGCGCACGTTGCCGGGCCAGTCGTAGCTGATGAGCCAGCGATCGACCTCGTCGTCCCAGCCGGAGATCGCGCGGCCCTGCGCGGCATTGGCGGTCGCGAGAAAATGACGAGCAAGGGGGCGCACGTCTGCGCGCCGTTCCGCGCTGGACCTCACCTTCTTGCAGCACGCGCAGGAGCTTGGCTTGAAAGCTGCCGTCGATGTCGCCGATCTCGTCGAGCAGCAAGGTGCCGCCATCGGCGCGTTCGAAGAGGCCGGCCCGTGACCGTTCGGCGCCCGTGTACGCGCCTTTTTCGTGGCCGAAGAGCTCGGATTCGAGCACGCCCGGCGCGAACGCCTTGCAGTTGACCGCTTCGAACGGGCCACCGACGCGGCGCGAGTGGGCGTGAATGGCCTTGGCGACGACCTCCTTGCCGGTGCCGGACTCGCCGGTCAGCAGCACAGTCGCGTTGCTTGCCGCGGCGCGTTTGGCGAGGTCGAGGACGGCGCGCATCTGGTCGGACTCGGCGACGGCGTCGGTGACTCCCCAGTGGCGTTCGAGCTGGCTGCGCAGGTGCTTGTTCTCGCGGTTGAGGCGCCGGTGATCCCCGTCATCCGCGACGCTCAGGTCCACGCGGTCCGCCATCGGCGCGATCGCCACGTCCACGCAGCCGTCGTCCTCGGTAGCCTCGGCCGCGTTGACCAGCAGCCCAAGCACGAGCGGTACGAGCAGGTCGGTGTCCGCCTCGACCATGCCGTCGCCGGACTCGTCACTTTCCGATCGCCGAGGTGCTCGCGGCCAAGACGCTTGGCGGACGCGACGATCTCGGCCAACTGGACCTTTTCGGTGTCGGCCTGGATGGGGCGCGCGTACTGCAAGATGGCGCTGACGAAGGCCTCGAGCCGGTCGACCTCCTCGCGGATGAAAAGGCAGACGCGACGCTGTTCTTCGGCGTCCTCAGGGAGCTCTTCGGCGAGCAACGAAGCGGACGAGCGCATCACGCCAAGCGGGTTGCGCACCTCGTGGGCCACACCAGCGGCCATACGCCCGAGCGTGGCGAGCTTCTCGGACTCGATGAGCTCCCGCCGGTTGCGCTCGAGCTCGACCATTTGCGCGCGGATGGTGGCGGCGTCGAGCCGTGACTTGCGCCGCAGCTGCGCCATGACGCCAATGACGTAGCCGAAAAGCGCGAACGACGCGCCGAACAGCAGCATGACCGGCCCGAACACGCTCTCGCCATCGATGCGCATGTCCACGCCGATCCACGTGAGGCTCACCGTATCGAACACGCCGATAAGCAAACCGGCGAGCGCACCCATCATCGGCCACTTGTCGGCGCGCGCCTTATCGGTGGACGAGGTGTTGGGCGGCTGGGTCATGGATGGGCTCCGATGCTTCGACTCTGGCACTTGGGCTCTGGCACTTCGACTCTGGCGCTTCGACTCTACAGCGCAACAACACTGCAACAACCGCGCCAGACGCAAAAGCGACGTATGTGCCGTGATTGAGCGTTGCAGCTTTGCAACGTGCGTTGCGTTCGCGCACCATCTACCTTCGGGTGGAGGTCAATAATTTCAGCCAGTTACTGTCTTGGCACGACCGTTGCTCCAAGAGGGCACGTCAACGGCGCTCGCCACGGCAACCTGGGCAACAGGCACCAAATGTGGGCGCACCAACTGGAGTCCCAAATGTCCAAGCTGCAACTCGTCCTGCTCGTCGTCCTCGCTGATTTCCTCGCCCTCACCGGCTGGTCACTGTATGCGGGCGGCTTCGAGACCATCATCGAGCAGGCGTTCGCCAACCCGATCAACATCCAGGTCGCGGTCGACCTCGCCCTTGCCATCGGTTTCGTGTGCACGTGGATCTGGAAAGACGCCAAGAGCCGCGGCGCCAACCCCGCTCCATGGGTCGCCCTGACCGCCACGACAGGCTCGATCGGCTGGCTGCTGTACATGGTCATCCGCCCCGGCAACGCCGTGCAGACCACGCGCTTCTCTGCCCGCGCCGCCGCCTGAAAGCTCGGTTCTCGTCTTCGCGGGGCATGCGATCGCTCGTGTGCCCCGCGCTCGTTTTGGCTGCGCGCCTCGCCCCGTAGTCTGCTTGCCTTGCCCCGTAGTCTGCTTGGAGGACAAACCGCGCTACACTGCGGCATGGCCGATCCCTCCAAGCCCGATAGCCCACCGCGCGCAAAGACCCGCCGCCGCCGCAGCCCCGCGCAGCGCGCCATTCGCATCGCACGCAAACGCATCGGCAAGTCCGCCGAAAGAACGGCCAGCGCCTTCGTCAACGGCCTCGATTGGTGGCTGCGCGATCCGACCGATGTGGTGGGCCACACGCCCTACGAGCTGGTTCATCAACGCGACAAGCTCGCCGTTCGCCGTTACGAGCGGCCGGACACCACCGTCGATTGGGGCATGGGCCGGGTGTCCGAGGTCGAGCCGGTCGCCATCCCGGTGCTGCTCGTGCCGCCGCTGATGGTGCAGCCGTTCATCTTCGACCTGACGGAGAATCGATCGCTCGTGATGACGATGCTCGGCGCCGGGCTCGACAGCTATCTGGTCGATTGGGGCGAACCGGACGCTAGCGATCGCCGCGTCACGGTCAGCAGCTACGTGATCGACTGGCTGCCGGACGCGATCGACGCCGTGTGCCGCGAGTCGGGCAGCGAACGCGTGTTCCTGCTTGGGTACTGCCAGGGCGGCATGTTCGCGCTGATGCAAACCGCGGCGAATGCGGACGACCGCGTGGCTGGAATCGTCGCGATCGCGTCGCCGATCGACAGCGCGAAGATGGGCGTCATCGGCTGGATCGCGCGCAACGCTCACGAGCAGATCGACCAGGTCGTTGGACTGATGGGCAACGTGCCCGGCGAGCTGTCCTCGCGCGCGTTCAAGTTGATGGATCCGGTCAAGACGGTGACGCGTTACACCGATCTCTTCCTCAACCTCTACAACGACGAGTACGTGGACGGTTTCGATGCCCTGACCGCGTGGACCGACAACTTCATCGACTACCCCGAAGATGCGTTCCGCGAGCTGCTCCGCGAGTTCATGAAGGGCAACAAGCTGAAGAACGGCTGCTGGGAGCTCGGCGATCGCGTGATCGATCTGCGTACGATCACGTGCCCGCTGCTCGCGTTCGCCGGGCAAACGGACAACGTCGTGCCGATCAAGGCGGTGCGCGAGCTGTTGGCGGTGGCGGGGTCGACCGACGCGCGCTTCGAAGTCGTGCCCGGCGGCCACATGGGCGTCTTCGCCGGTCGTCACGCTCCCGAAGCCGTATGGAAAGTTGCAGCAGACTGGATGCGCGAGAGGGCTGGATGACGTCCTGACCGGGATTTGTCGGGATGTGAACGCGCTTTACGCGTGGCCGAATCTCCTGTACTAACTCGTCAGGTTAATACCGACTTTGGACCGACACGGCGCGACCGACGCGATGAATCCAGACGTCCATCAGCTCAACACCGAACCCGGGGTAACCGTCTTGAGCGACGAGCCCGGCGAACGCCGTGCTTATGTCACCGTGCTCGCCGGCGAACTGCCTGGACGGATGCACCGGGTCCGCTCGACAAACACGCTGCTCGGACGCGGCGACGACTGCGATGTGACGTTCATGGACCTGGCGGTGTCGCGCAACCACGCGCGTATCGAACGGCACGCCGATGGCAGCGCGAGCCTCGTCGACCTCGACAGCATGAACGGCGTCCTGCTCAACGGTGAGCCGATCGACCGCGGGCCATTGCGCAGCAGCGACAAGATCCAGCTTGGGCCTTCGGTTGTATTGCGGTACGACCTGCACGACGCGCTCGACGCGCGGTTTCAGCGCAGCCAGTTCGCCGCGATGACGCGCGACACCCTCACCGGCGCACACAACCGCCTCTACTTCGACGACGAGATCCGGCGCGAGGGTCCATTCGCTGTTCGGCAGGGCATCGAGCTGTCCCTGTGCATGATCGACGTGGATCGGTTCAAGGCGATCAACGACATGCTCGGCCATCGAGCCGGCGACGACGTGCTGCGAAACGTCGCGACACGGATCGACGGGGCGCTGCGCGAGTACGACATCCTCGCGCGCTACGGCGGCGACGAGTTTGCGGTGATCCTGCGCGGCACATCCCTCGGAGACGCCGAGCTGACGGCCGAGCGAATTCGCAAGGCCATCGAGGTCGTGCCGATCCGCCACAGCGACGGCGAGGTCGATGTCACCGTGAGCATGGGCGTGAGCGGTATCCAGGAAGACGACATCTACAACGTCGAACACCTCATCCAGACGGCCGACCTGCGCCTGTACGCCGCCAAACAGGCCGGTCGGAATACCGTTGTCGCGCACGGCCGAATGACTCTGCAGTCACCTGTCTATGACGCCGAATGGCTCGATCAGCGTGACCGCCGGAGGACGTCCACAATCGGCTCCAAGTCGCGGCAGCTGGCCGACACGCATCGAAAAGAGCGCCGAGCGATGGCCCAGACGCGTGACGCTCGTCTGCCCGATATCGCGGACCCGACACCGCATGACAAACGGCGCAACGAGAACACCGTGCCCGCTCGACGCGACAGCGATCCGTCCGACTGATCGAGGCGCTCGCCTGCATTGAGACCGAGCGACTTGCCGCAAACGCCGGTTTGCGCTACCGATCTGCGCCCTCATCCACCCCGCTGGCCCGCGCCACGCCCCGGAGAATGCGTCATGAACACCGCGACCCTGAATCTCGCAACGAAGATCGCCGCCGCCATCGCCATCGCCGCGCTGTGCGTCGCGTGCGGCAAGAAGGAAGGCAAGTCCGCCGCCAAGGTCGACGAGGCCAAAGCAAAGGCTGGCGAGGCCGCCAAGAAAGCCGGCGAGGCCGCGCAAGCCGCTGGTGAAGCCGCCAAAGCCGCCGGCGAAGCTGCCGGGGCCGCCGCCAAGGAAGCCGCCGTCGCCGCCGAAGCCGCCGCCAAGCAGGCCAAAGCCAAGGCCGAAGGCGTCGCCGCAACCGTGAAAGAAGGCGCCGAGGCCGCCGCCGCCGTCGCCAAGGCCGACGCGAGCAACGCGCTGATGGACCCGTCGAAGGCCACCGAGCGCGCACCCGACACCTACAAGGTCAAGTTCGACACCACCAAGGGCGCGTTCGAGGTCGAGGTGACCCGCGCCTGGGCTCCGATCGGCGCAGACCGCTTCTACAACCTGGTCAAGGCGGGCTTCTTCAAGGACATCGCCATCTTCCGCGCCATCCAAGGCTTCATGTTCCAGTTCGGCATCCACGGCGACCCGAAGGTCATGGCCGCCTGGCGCCCCGCGCAGATCAAGGACGACCCGGTCGACTCCGCCAAGGCCAGCAACAAGCGCGGCTACCTCACGTTCGCGATGGGCGGCCCCAACACTCGAACGACACAGATGTTCATCAACTTCAGCGACAACACCAACCTCGATGGCATGGGCTTTCCGCCGATTGGCAAGGTTGTCGGCAACGGCATGACCGAGGTCTGCGACAAGATCAACACGGAGTACGGTGAAGGTCAGCCGCGTGGCAAGGGCCCGTTGCAGGGCATGCTCCAGCAGCGCGGCAACGAGTACCTGAAGAAGGAATTCCCCAACCTCGACTACATCAAGACCGTGACCCTCGTGAAGTAGACGCGGTCGTTCAAACGGCTCGCTAGCCCTTACGTTGCCGGCGCAAACGTCGCAGGTGCCGTTTCCACCAGTAGCGCCAGTGGCGGGCGACGTTGCGCTGGTTGCGGAGCTTGCGCCTGTAGCCATCGCTGATTTCGTGGCCCGTGAGCGCGGTCAGCACCCGTTCAGCGTTGCGGCGGACGACCTTGCTGCGGTGGCGCAAGGCGCGGATGAGCTTGGGCACGTCAGCGTCGCCGAGGCGACCGGCCTTGAGCCGTACACCCCACGTCGAGAAGCCGCGCCGCATCCACGACAGCCAGGTGCCACCCTTGTTGATCTTGTAGAACTTGGCCCAACGGGAGCGTGCGTTGCGGGGCGCTGTGCGCTGGTTGGTGACGTAAAGCAGCGCCTTGTGGGCCGCCTTGCGCACCGCCGGGGTCTTGCTCCGTAGCAGGCCGATAAGCGTCGGCACGGCGTGTTGGCGGCCATGCTCTTCGAAGATCTCGGCGGCGACAACGTGGAATCGCGGTAGAGCCGTGGCGCGAACACTGTCATGCAACAGCGTGCCGGGCGCTTTGACGACGACGTGGGCAACGCGCGTCAGATCTGGCGGCCGCACAGTGCGGTAGAGGTTGAAGACGGACACGGCCCAGGCGGCGCTCTTGATGTGCTCGAGCTGGGCGAGAATCGGCGCCCCGGATTCGGGGGCCGCGATGTTCAGCAGGGCGTTCATGGCGGCCTTGCGGACGGCGGTATCGGGATCGATGAGGCGCTCAGCCAGCGGGCCAACGGCGGACGCAGCGCGAATCATCCCGAGCATCGACACGGCTCGGCGGCGCAGGCGCGCGTTTGAAAGGTCCAGCACGCGGGTCAGCGCTTGCACATGCTCCTGGAACGTCTCCTCGCCAAGATCGGCCCATTCGCGGTGCGGCTCGCGCATGACGCAGCCGTACTTGCGGTCCTGGTGGCTGCAGTAAATGCGCACATGGAAATGGTCGTTGTGCGGCGCGGAGTCGGAGGGTTGTCGCATCACCTCGGCCATGCGCGCGATGATCGGCGCCGGCACGGTGTTTGCGCGAGCGGCGGCCAGGATGCGGCGCTTCAACCAGCGGGCGACGAACACCCACTGCACGCTGACCTGCTCGTCTTCGACCATGGCGCGGACCAGCTCCATGTTGCGGCGTGCGTCGAACTTGAGCTTTCCGTCCCACGAGCCACCGCGCCAGTTGAACTTGACGAAGTTGTCGAGGACCGCGGGCTTCTTGGTCTCCTTGTCGATGGCGTACATGCACAGGTCGACATCGCGCCCAGCCTGGTGACTCACGTGCCACTGCGACCGGCCGCCGTGGCGCAAGGAGACGTTGCCGATGGCGAGATCCGGGGAGTTGCGCACGCGTTGTTTGACGCGCTGGCCGAGGCGGGGCAGCCAGGCCTTCATCTCGTCGGTGCCGTAGTGGGTGCCGCGCTCGCGGATGTGGGGGAAGAAGCGGTAGCCGTTGCCCGACAACGCGATTCGGGAGCCGCGCACGAGACGGCCTCGGCTGGTCTTGCCGTAGCTGAGCGACCCGGACGGTTGTGCGAGCAGCCTACGGGCCTTCGCCGACGTCATCTTGCCGCGACAGACGGTAGGCGCCTGCGTGCGACCGATCGGCGCGGCGGTGGGAGCGCGCGAGACGGATACTGCGCCCGCCTTGATGCTCACCCGCTTGGGCGCCTTGATCGTGCGGACGGCGTTTTCAGCGACCTTGGCGTCGGAAGATGGAGGACACAGCAAGCCGATCGCGAGCAGCGTCGCGCCAAAGCCACGGACTGTGAGAACCCGCATCATGTCGCCAGCATACGGGCAACATCACGGCCAAGCGACTATTTCGTCACCATGAAGCTCGACGTCCAGGCCGGCTGTCCGGGCGCCTTGCCGTCTTTGAGCATCGTTTCCCACTCGCTGTCGGTGTAGCGCTGGATCTCGCCGGGATCGACCTCGTGGTAGCGGAAAACCGGCCCAACGAACGCCTCGGGCGAGCCGCACTTGTCGGACGTGAACACCATCAAGTTGACGTCGCTCGTGGCCACATGAAGCACGCCGGGCGGGCCCAGCGGCGGCAGCGTGTTCGGGTTGGTGTGCACGTCGGCGATGGTCGGCTTGAACTTGTCGAAGTTGTCGGCGCGGAAGTACAGCGACGTGTACCAGCCGTTGAAGATGGGGCCGCCGCACATGTTCTCGATGACGATGGTCTTCTTGAGAAACGAGATGTCGTCGGCCGACAGCTGCTCGCCCTTGAGCTCCTTTTTCGCGATGGCCTGCAGCGCCAGCATGTGCATCTTCCAGTTGTCGAAGAACTTGGCGACCTGCGTCTTGAAATACTTGTTCTCAAACGGCGCGTTGGCGAGGGACTGACCGGAGATGTCGGCCATCTTGGCGAGCGCACCGTAGAACTCGGGGTAGGGCTCGACGAAGCCGTCGGGGTGCTCACAAGCCACGCCGCCGGTGTAGCTCTGCTTGGCGTAAAGGATTGTGTCGTGGCGCAGCTGGGCCCAGGACGCGAGCTGTGTGCGGGTCGATTTGTCGGCCCACGCCGTCGAGTGCATCGCGGTCGGGTGATTCTTGGTCGTGGTCGGCTTGTTCAGCGTGCGCAGCGCGGCCAGCCAGAGGTTGTAAAGGTTGTCTTCCCAGAACGTCGGGTCGTAGCTGTCGACGAGGAACCGAAGCGTGTGCAGCGCGCCCTGGTAGGGGTGTTTTTGCAGCTGGTCTTTGAGCAGCATAAGCGCGTGGTTGTTGCCGAGCACGAACATCGCGTCGAGCGGATCGGGCATCCGGCGCTTCACCTTGACGCCGTTGTGGACGACGCGGTCATACACGACGTTGCTGAAGACGTAGGAGTCGACGACGAAGCGCTGGCCGAGGAAGGCAAACGACGGCGCGAGCGGGGTGGGCTTGGACGAAAGCGGGTTGGTCGTGAGCCAGTGGGAGGCGATTTGTTGGGTGCCGTATTTGCCGCCGAGCAGCGTCTTCTTGATGGCGTCCTCGGTCTCGTTGTCCGCTGCGAAGACATCGGCGGGCGCGGTGAGCTTGAAGTCCTTGGCGAGCGCCTCGACACCCGAAAAATCGATGTAGTCGACGGGGCCAACCATCAGCGTGATGAGGTCGTTGGCCTGGTGCCATTGGGGCATCGCTTTGCCGTTGGTGGTCGCGTTGAACAAGGCGATCGACGTTGCGACCTGGGCGGGGTGGTAGACCCACTGGCCGGACTGGGCATCGAACTCCATGAAACGAAGGTCCGCGCGTCCCAACCACATCATGCAGCGGAAGTACTTCTCGAGCTTCGGGTCGCCTTCGTAGTGGCCGCGGGGTTTGAACTGCGAGAAGTCCATCTTGCGCTTGGTGCCGAAGATGACGACCTGCTTGAGCTGCAGGCCCTTGATGTGGCCGAGGAAGTTGGCGACCTCGTCGTCAAGCGTCGCGCCGGCATTTGTGTTGACCGCGCTGCCGGCGAGCAACGAGCGGGCCACCGCCACAAAGAAATCGGCATGGTCGATGGCCTTCTTGGCGTCGCCTGACGCGTTCTTGGCGTCCTTGGCGAGCTGACCGTGGGCCTTGGCGAGGGCGGACTGCACGCTGCCGAACAGAACCTCGCGCTCCAGACCCTTGAGGATGTCGTCATACGAAGCATGCAACGCCTGCAGGATCATGTCGGTCGTGACGAGGATCGGCAGGTCCTTCTTGAAGACGTCCAACAAGGCGTGCGCCATCGTCTGCTTGGTCCAGCGCTCGGACACGACAAAACCGTTCTTGGCGAGCTTGGCCGTCTCGTCCTTGTTGAGCGCGAGCTTCTTGTCGATGACGTCCATCCACTGCGCCTTGAGCGGGTCGTAACCGAGCTTGCCGACGGGTTTGGCGGCGTCTTGCGGTTGGTACTTGCCGATGATCTGCTCGATGGTGAGGGAGTCGGCTTCCTTGATGACGTTTTCGAGCTTGGCGACAAAGGCCTTCTTCTCGGGCGCCAGGTCGATGGGGGCGTTGTTGCGCGCCGCGGTGCTTGCGTCTGACGAGCCGCCGCTGCTGACCTCTGCGGTTACGCCGTCTGGCGCCGAACCCGCGTCAGCTTCCCCGCCGCCTCCCGTGTCGTCGGTGTTGCAGGCACAAAGCGCCGCAGCGAGGGCAGCGATCAGCGCGAAGTGGCGAATCGGTTTGGGCAGTGCTCGCATCGTCGTCTCCAGCCCCGGTGGCGGGGCGATCTGTTCACGCTGCTTGGAGAAGCAAGACGCGTGCCAATCGTCGCGGAAAAGCCGGGCGGCGTAAACGGGCAATGATCTCAGGCCGTTTTGGGCTGTGTTGGACGCGGGACGACAGCGGTGGAACGGGAGGTCGTCGCGGGTGGGGTCTCAAGGGTGTGGCGTTTTTGGCCACGCTGTTGAGAATTCCTACATGCGGAGGGGCTACGGGGCGACGGTGACGACGTTGATGGAGAGGTTCGTGCCGTCTTTGGACTCGTAGCCAATTGTGACGGCGCCGCCTGCCGGCCGAGCTGTCGCTGTGATGCCGCGATTGGCCAATGGGGCCCCGCCGAGGGAGTCGGTGTCGCGAGCTGAGACTCCGGTGAGCTTGGCGATGATTGGTTTCGCGGCTGATGCCGCGGCCGTATGGATCTCGCCCGTCTGCCCCGCTCCAGCCGACGCCAACAGACTGATGGCGACGGTACCGTCGGCGCGAAGTGTTGAAGTCGTGTTCGAATAGCCGATTCGGCAATCGCTGCTGAACACATTGGCACTGAACAACTGCTTCACGACGGTTTTGCCACTCCTGCGGGTTCCGTAGTGAATGCGGTGGTTGGTGCCGGCTACAGTTGCGATGGTGAATGCCACGCCCCCGCCCTTGATCGCCGTCGAGCTAATCGCGCAGATGGAGGAAACACCTGCGAGCACCGTCTTGCCGGCGCCAGACTGGGAGTCGATCCACGTCTCCGTAGAGCCCTTCTTGCCGCTCTTGTCGAACGGTGTCGCTTCCAGGCGTCGCCGCGAGCCGTCCTTGGACATCGCAAGCAGCCAATACCGCTGGGAAGCAGCACCGGTATCAACAATCGTGGGCCGAACCTGCGAAAACGCGCCACTGGGGTTCACCGTGGACCACTTCATGGAAGTCGGAGTCCCGAGTCCGACCAGTTGAGACAACGGCGCGGAGTTGAGTCCGAAACCATTGGGCCGCGCAGACATGAAGCTACGCTTGGCGACCGAGGAAACGCTCCCAGCCGCCCCATCAATGGGTGCGAATGCCGGAGTCAGGAACAGCGGGAAGTTCGGCGCGGATTTCAGGCAAACACTGCCGCTCGCCTTCGCCCAGACCTGGCCGCTTGTCGCCTTCGACGTGTCCAGCAGCGCGAACCGCATCACTCCGCCCTGGCCAGCACCGGTCAGACAACCACCCTTGTCCAGCTTCTTCGTGTCCGCCTCCAGCCAGTGAACCCAGGCCTGCGTGCTGCTCTGCGGGTCAGCGGCCACGGACGGAAATCCCTGGCACACACCCGCCTTCGAACCGCCGGCAAGGTGCGCCTTGAAGCTCACGACAGGCGGCTTCACCTTCTTGCCGACAGGCGCCACCTGGTCGTCAAGCACCGCCGCGCGGAGCTCGGCCCCCTGGCTGATTTGCCACTTCCCGCTCGATGCCGTCGCGCACGCCTGGCTCTGGAACACCACCCATGTACGCGACAACCCCAGCTTCGAATCCAGCACGTGACGCACCACGGCGGGGTTGGTCGGCTCCGGGTTGGCCGCGTCCTTGCTCGCCACCACCACCGGCTTTGTGCTCAGGCAGGCGTTCTTCTTCGCGTCGCAGCCGTGACCGTACGGGCACTTGTCCACGTTTGCGCACCCGCTGCTCTTGTTCGCCAGCGTGTTCGAAGGAGCGCACGCATCCCACGTGCAGCCCAGCTTGTCGTCGCAAAGCGCGTCCTGCGTCTCGTGCTTGCAGGTCCCGCCGCCGTCGCACACGTCCTTGGTGCAGGTCACCTTGTCGCTGTCGCACGCGGCGCCCTTGGCCACCGGCAGCCACTTGCCCTGGTGCTTGGACGGCTCGCACGACAGGCAACCCGACCCGCTCTTGCTCCCAGCCTTGATGCAGGTGCCCGAAATCAGGCAGTGCGTCGCCAACACCTTGTCGTGCGTGCACGTGCCCTTGCCGTCGCAGAGGTCCTCGGTACACGTCGTCCCGTCGTCATCGCACTTGGTGCCCTTCGTCAGCGGGGTCCACGCCGATTGGCTCGCCAGCGGGACGCACGAGGTACAGCCCTTGCCGCTCTTGGTGCCCTTCGCCACGCAGGCGCCGGAGATGAGGCACGACGTCGAAGCCACCTCGTCATGGGTGCACTTGCCCTTGCCGTCACACGCGTCCACCGTGCACGACAGCTTGTCCGGACCGCAGGCCGCGCCCTTGGCCAGCGGCGACCACGTGTCCGAAGACTTGCCCGGGTCGCAAACCTGGCAGCCCGACGCCGTCGCAGCCTTGGCGAGGTGGCACGCGTTGTCGATGAAGCAGGCCCCCGCGCTCACCGCGACGTCGCATACACCCGCCTTGCACGTGTGGGCCGTGCAGGACTTGCCGTCATCGAGGCACGCCCCGCCCGTCTTCGCCTTGTGCAGGCAGCCCTTGTTCTTGCCGGTGCCGGGTGTTCCAGCGCTGCCGGCCGGGTCGCAGGTGTCGGTCGTGCAGGCGTTGCCGTCGTCGCAGGTGCCGGCCTTGGTCGATGGCGTGTGCTTGCAGCCGGCCTTGGGGTCGCACGAGTCGTCGGTACACGGTATGCCGTCGTCGCAGGCCGAATCGTCCGGCTTGCCCGCGCCGCATTTGCCGTCCGCGCAGGTTTGCGAGGTGCACGCGGCCGAGTCGGTTGTGCACGTCGCGCCGTTGGGAAGGGCCGTGGTCTTGCAGCCGTCCTTGGGGTCGCAGACGTTCTTTTTGCACGCGCCGGGATCGCCCGAGCACGCCATGTCGTCGGGGGTATGGACGCAGGTGCCGGAGCCGTCGCAGGCGTCGGTCGTGCACTTGTGGCTGTCTTCTTTGCACGTGGTCTTGGCGGCAACTTTGGTCCACTTGTCCTGCCCTGCCCCGCTCGGGTCACAAACCAGGCAGACGTTGTCGCCGTCATTTTCGCCCTTCTGCTTGCACACGCCGCCGATGCGACACCAGCCAACCGCGACTTTGTCCGTCAGGCACTTGCCCTGCGCGCTGCACAGGCCGACCTGGCACTTCTTGCCGCCGTCACACGACGCGTTCGCCTTCTTCTGCGTCCATTTTGTCTGGTTCGCGGCGGACGATGAGTCGCACACGACGCAGCCGCCCGAGCCTTGTTTGGACTGGCCCTCCGGCACGCAGATTTTTTCGCCTGCAGTCGCGCCGGGATTGTCGTCGTCGACGTAGCACTGGCCCGCCTCGATCTGCGTGGTGGCTTCGCACTTGCCCTTGTCCGAGCACGCGGCGGTTTGACACGCGGCCAAGCCAGCCTTGCTGCACTTGCTGCCCGGCTTCTTATCGGACCATGCGCGGGGGTCATCGGGCGCCGAACATGCCTGGCAGGGGTTGGCTGGGTTGAGCGTCGTGTTCGCGTAACAGATTTGCTTGCCGGGCTCGCCGATGAAGCACTGATCCGCCTTGATCTCGGCGTCGTGTTTGCACGCGCCCTTTCCGTCGCAGCGGCCGACCGTGCAGTGGTGAGGATCCGCCCCGTCGCCGCTGCTGCAGTCGAACGTATCGGGCCGTGCCTGCATCACGCACAAGCGCGTTGACCCGTCGCAGGTGGGCTGCCAGCAAGTGCCGGTGGACAACGGCTTCCATTTCTTGTCGGCGAGGCCTTTTTCGCAGTCGGCGGCGGTCGAACAGAGGAAGTCGTGATCACCGACGCATTGGCCTTCCTTGCACGTCTCACCGACGTTGCAGTCCTGGTCGGCCGTGCAAACGACAGCGCCCGGCTCGGGCAGGTTGCCGCAGCCGGCGAAAAAGACGAGCAACCAAAGCGCAGCAGCGTAGAAAAAGCGGCGGGTGGCGGCGTCGAGGGGGGCGTGCGCGGGCACGTCGGCCTCCATGGAAGTTGCCAGCGCGCAGGCTAGCAGTTGCCGGAGGGCGCGCAAGTTGTCACGCATGAGCGCGTGCACGCACCGCCGCTTTTAGCGACGACGACCGCGACGGCGGCGACGGCGACCGCGACCGCTCGACGTGCCCGACACGGTGATGGTGATCTTCAGGTCACCGGTCGCGTTGTTGGTGCGAAGCTCTTTGCAGATGTCCGACGCGGCGGCCAGAACCAGCTCTGCGGCCATGTTGGCGGCACCGGTGCGGGCCACTTCGAGGTTCATCGCTGTGGGAGCCGCCTCGGAGTCGCCACCGCTCTGACCGTCGGCCTCGTTGTCGTCCTCAGATTTGGCCGGAGCGGCCCCGGTCAACGCCGCCACAGTCGCCGCGTCAATATCTTCGATGGGAGCGTCACCATCGTCTGCGTCGTTGTTCTGAACGTCGGGCGGGTTGCGCATCATCGCGCGGATCTCGGCGAGCTCTTCGGGATCGAGTTCGTCGTCTTCGCCAGAGGGCCGCCGCTCCTCATCTTCGTCGCGCAACAGCTCGCGGAAGCTCGGTGGCGGCAACATCGACGTCTCGCATACGCGGGACCACATACGCTGGATCGTTACGTTGCGCAGCTCGTCGAGGAACACCGCGATCGAACCATCGGGGGCCAACGACTGCTGCAGCGCATTGTGTGCGGAGTCCAGCGCGGCGATGGTCGTCTTATCGACGTTGCTGACCGTGGCGTCTTCACGGGCCTTGCGAAAGCGGGCGTCGGACTCGATGACCTGGCCGCGGCTCAGGGCGTAACCGCTCCAAAGGACGCTGGAGAACGTGCGGACGTAGGGATTTTGGTGGTACCCGTAGTTGAGCAAGCGGTCGCCGAACGTGGCTTCTCCGCTCGTGACCGGGGTGCGCGGCAGGGCCGAGATCGCCTGCTCCATGTAGCGTCGGTCTTGGTCGGCGATGGACGGTTTGGGAACGGCGGCGTTATTGCGGCGGCTCATGAGGTCTCCTTGGTGCGGCGATGGCCGCTTCGTGTGGTCGAATCTGGCGAGCCAGCGTGGTGCGGCGGCGGCAGGGAGGGCGCGTCGAGCTCGTGAATCGTCGAGCGTGATGACGGACGTGCGACCGGATGCCGGCCAGTGCCACCAAGCCTACCAAACGTTGATCGGCACGCCAATTCGCAAAGACCTATCCTGTTCGATCGGTATACTTTATGAAGACACCCCGCGGACGGCGGGTGCGTGGTACGATGGCTCATGGGCGACGACCATCCGCCATCTGAGCTGCTTTGGTACGCCGTCGTGTTCAGCCGACGCTTCTGGCACGCCGGCGCCCACTACTTGCAAGC
>Ga0209992_10002079_pt1 | contig 19150 bp, 26 predicted proteins | sample 2SBtaG_2_FD_182564 | JGI IMG/M metagenome (GOLD analysis project Ga0209992, IMG submission 182564) | Deep subsurface microbial communities from Kolumbo volcano to uncover new lineages of life (NeLLi) - 2SBTROV12_ACTIVE470 metaG (SPAdes)... | ecosystem: Environmental > Aquatic > Marine >... | reverse complement strand
CAAAAAGCTAAATTAATGGCTAATATTGATTTTTTCCGAAATTTTTCTCAAGCTATTAGTTTACCAATTTCACCATCAAATAGTGCGATTCAGCCTTTGATTATCGGTGACAGTGAAAAAGCACTGAGTATTAGTCAAAAACTGTTTGAACAAGGTTTTTACGTTAGCGCTATTCGAGCACCAACCGTACCTAAGGGTACAGAACGTCTAAGAATCACACTAAGTGCTAATCACACACAAAGTCAAATTGAGCAATTACTCACTCAAATTAAGCATGCTATACAGTAGTACGATTGGTACGGGTCCTGACTTAGTTTTACTGCATGGCTGGGGTTTTAATTCAGAATTATTCAATGATCTTATTGATCAATATAAAAATGAATATCACATAACTAAAATTGATCTGCCAGGTCATGGACGAAGTGATGAAGTTGCTGGTGGCATTACCGAATGGTGTGATGAAATTATCAAAATACTGCCAGATAATCCAATCTTACTAGGCTGGTCATTGGGTGGGCTGCTGGCGATTAATATCGCTACCAAAATTAAAATATCCAAACTTATTTTGGTAGCCTCTACACCTAGATTTGTGAAATCAGAAGATTGGGCGTATGGCATTGATGAGAATAATTTTCGTCAGTTTTCTGATGCACTACAACTGAATCTATCAAAAGGTTTGAAGCGCTTTGTCAGCTTACAAACTCAAGATAAAAATCAATTAAAGACCTTAAACCAATCAATCGATAAATTTCCTGCATCAACAAAAGCACTCAACCAAGGATTAGAGATTCTCCTAACCACTGACTTAGTAGATGAGTTTAATCAATTAAAAATTCCAATAAAGATAATTTTAGGTAATCATGACACATTGGTTCCTTATCGAATCAGCAATTGGTATGATAAGGCTAAAATAAAAACGCAAATGTTAAACAAGGGTCACTTGCCTTTTTTACATAATGATTTCACACTATGAATAAATCTATTGCACCAATACTCTTAAGTGTTTTTAGTGTTTTTTGGGTAATGCTTGCCATTAATCCACTTTATCGAGACATCTGGGTTGCTGAAAATATCATTCTGGTTATTTGCCTTATTTATGTAATCTCAACCTACAAAGTATCTCACTTTACCAATACCTCATACTGGCTAATTTTTTTATTTTGTATCATGCAAACCATTGGTGCTCACTATACCTATGCAGAGGTTCCTTTTGGCTTTTGGATGGCAGACTTATTAGATATTCAACGTAACCACTACGATCGATTGGTGCATTTTGCTTTTGGCTTTTTACTGGTATTGCCATTCAAAGAGTTGATCAATCGAACAGTCAAATTTTCCAATCACTTTATAGAAATTTTTATATTAGTCTTGATATTCCTTGGCATTAGTGGCTTTTATGAAATACTTGAATGGCTCTATGCAATCTTTTATGAACAGCAACAATCTCCACAGGCAACAGCGGATTCATTTCTTGGATCGCAAGGTGATATTTGGGATGCCGAAAAAGACATGCTCCTTGCTGGCCTTGGGGCTTGGTTGTACTTAATGTTTTTTAACCCCAAGGACAGCAATAAATTTATTTAATCTTAACTTCGATTTGCTTAGGTTTTACTTTAGCCACCTTAGTAATGGTTAAGTTCAAAACACCATCAACAAACTCAGCTTTGATATTGCTAGTTTTAACAGTATGAGGCAAAGTAAAACTTCTAACAAAAGAACCGTATGTACGCTCAACACGGTGTCTTTTTGTGTCTTCAGTTTCAACGTTTTTCTCACCCTTAATGGTTAAAACATTATTATCAATGGTTACATGCACATCGTCCTTATGCACACCAGGTAATTCAGCCCTAACCATGTAAGACTTGTCGTCCTCTTCAATATCAACTGCAGGCATCCAATCACCCTTTTCGAACTCACCTAAAGGGTGGTCAAAATGCTCAAACATTTCATCCATTTCGGCAAATGGGCGCATTAATGTTAGACTCATCACAACCTCCTTTTTTTATTTATACGACTACCTCACTTCTATAGTACGCCTCTTTTCATCTATATGCTGATGATTTGAGTATAATTCAGACATATTGGTCTTTAATCTAGGGGTTATGATGACAGCATTAGTCGGTGTAATTATGGGGTCAAAATCTGATTGGCCAACCATGAAACATGCAGTAGAAATGCTGGAGGAATTTGGCGTGCCACACGAGGTTGAGGTAGTTTCTGCACACCGAACACCAGACAAGATGTTTGACTATGCTGCTAGCGCTCAGTCTCGAGGCTTAAAGGTTATTATTGCTGGTGCAGGCGGTGCAGCACATTTACCAGGCATGGTGGCTGCTAAAACTATCGTGCCCGTACTCGGTGTACCGGTTCAATCACGCGCACTCAGCGGACAAGATTCACTTTTATCTATTGCACAAATGCCAGGCGGAATCCCGGTTGGAACACTCGCTATTGGTGAGGCAGGTGCAAAAAATGCTGGCATCTTAGCAGCGCAAATTGTCGCCAATGAAAATTCAGAAATTAGAGCTAAAGTCGCTGCCTTTAGAGCCAAACAAACCCAAGACGTTCTTGATAATCCAAACCCACAAGATTAACTGATGAAAATCGGTGTTTTAGGCGCAGGCCAGCTCGGAAGAATGATGGCTATTTCAGGCTATCCTTTAAACCATCAGTTTGGGTTTTCAGGTAACAGCAACAACGAACCTGCAGCACTACTTGGACATATGTTTGCACTTGATGATAATGCGGACAATATTGAATCTTTAGTTGCGTTTGCGGATGTTATCACTTATGAAAGTGAGAGCACTGACGTTGAATCAGTTAAGGAAATCAGTAAAAATACTCCAGTTTACCCGGGAGAAAAGTCTCTTTACACTACACAACATCGTGGCCGTGAAAAGACCCTATTTGATAAACTTGACATCCCTTGTGCGCCCTATCAAATGGTAAACTCTGAAGCCGATTTAAAAGCTGCTGTAAAGAAAATTGGCCTGCCTGCTATTTTAAAAACAGCCACTGAAGGCTATGACGGTAAGGGTCAATTCTTGATACGAGATAATAGTCAAATATCTGAGGCTTGGCAAAGCATAAAAGGCGTTGAATCTATTCTAGAAGGGTTTGTTAATTTCAAACGCGAACTTTCTCTGATTGCTGTACGTGGTATCGATAACGACCACAAATACTATCCTTTAGTTGAAAATACGCACCACGATGGCATTTTAAGACTGACCATCTCCCCTGCTCAAGCCATTGACCAAGCCGTACAAGAAACAGCAGAACACTACATGCAGACCCTACTCGACGAAATGGATCATGTGGGTGTTTTAACCATTGAACTGTTTGAAACAGAAGGCGGTTTAGTGGTGAATGAGATGGCACCACGGGTACATAATTCTGGACATTGGACTATTGAAGGCGCTAACACTTCGCAATTTGAAAACCACGTGCGTGCAATTACTGGCATGCCACTTGGTGACACCACACCAACGCACGCATTTAGCGCTATGATAAACATCATTGGTGTATCTGGGCCAACCGATGTTGCGCTCAACATGCCTAATGCACATTTGCATTTGTACGATAAAACAGAACGCGATGGCCGCAAGTTAGGCCATGTCAATATTACAGCCAGCTCTAAAAAAGAGCTTAATCACAGCATTCAGCAATTAAAAGATTTTTTACCAAAATAAATTACTACAAGGGTTTATAACATGTCAGAACAATATAATTGGCCTTCAGCAATTCTCTACCACCCAACTGGAGACCCAATCAACATTAAACCAATTGATGATAACGAATCGTTTGGCGCTGATGAGTTAGAAACTTTTATCGGTGGCCCGGTTGGTCATATTAAACTTGATAACGGCATGTTGGTTATTAACGATCAAGGTAAAGAGATGGGTTTACAAATAAACGATATGGCCAGTAAAAATGGTTATTCTTTATATGGTAATGTAATTTTTGTATCAAAAATTATTCAGACTGAGCCAGTCAAATTTGACACTAAAACTATTAATTAAATTTTAAAAATACTCTGTCAAATATTCTGTAATTTAAACTGTTCTGCAAGCCCTGTTTCTAATTGGTAGGCTTCTTTTTCACTAATGGGCTTATCACGCAAATGCTGTATCACATGAATCATTTCATGACAAAAAGCTGTGATAAATTGATTGCGGTTTAAGCCTTTGTCAATATCAACATAGAACTTTCCCTCGCCTTCATGATCAGTCCACGCCTCGGCGTGCTCGACATCCTGTATTCTTAAATCGAGATCAATTTTCTTTTTAATAGATAACGCTTGGGAACAAAAATGATAAAGCTCTTTGGCTAATTTCTGTTGAGATTTTGTACCACCTTCAATATAGATCACACCCCAAATCGCTTGTCCAGATAAGCCATAATGTCAGATGATTCGTACATCCAAGTAATCTTGTCACCCTCTTTAACTCTTAAACAGGGTACCTTGACTTCACCGCCACCGGCCAATAACTCAGCGCGGAACTGGCCTGTTTGAGCATTGCGAGTTTCTATTGGTAGATTTAAGCGCTTGATGGTTCGACGTGTTTTAATACAAAACGGACAAGCGTAGAATTGATACAACTTTAAAGATTCTACTTGCTTGTTAACTTCAGCTTGCTCCGATTCGCTACGCTTAAGTTTTTTTGGTGAAAATATCCAGTCAATAAATACGATGATTCGGCCCAAACCCTCTCTAAAGGCTTTTAATAATAATTTCATTTTTCCTCTCTTGCCGTGTAGGCTGTTAATGTGTTTTCCAATAAAGTTGCAATGGTCATTGGCCCAACACCACCAGGGACAGGGGTGATCCATGCAGCGTGTTGTTGTGCTGAGTCAAAATCTACATCGCCAGCCAAACTACCATCATCTAGGCGATTAATACCGACGTCAATAATAACCGCACCTTCTTTAATCCAATCACCTTGAATCAGTTTTGGAATGCCAACTGCCACTACCACGATATCAGCTTGTTTGACTTTACTGGATAAATCTTGAGTTTTGCTATTACAAATGGTCACGGTTGCTCTTGCATTTAAAAGCTCCATCGCCATTGGCCGACCGACAATATTGGACGCACCTACGACAACACAATCTTTGCCCACTAGATCAATGCCTGTGGTGGCAATCATGGTCATCACCCCCTTGGGTGTGCATGGGCGTAAATACGCCTTATTTTGCATGAGTTTGCCGATATTTTCACTATGAAAACCGTCAACGTCCTTATTGGGATTAATCGCCTCAATCACCTGATTGGCATCTAAGTGATTTGGCAATGGCAACTGTACCAAAATGCCGTCAATTTTATCATCAGAATTAAGGCGCTCAACTTCAGCCAATAACTCCGCCTGAGTAATATTGGCAGGCTTGTTAATCTTCTGTGAATAAAAGCCGACTTCCTTGCAAGCGTTGTCTTTGTTGCGCACATATACTGCGGAAGCAGGGTCATCCCCCACTAAGATAACTGCCAAGCCTGGCTTTCGATTAAGTTTAACCACTTGCTCAGCAATACTGGTTCTTAATTTTTTTGCAATTTTCTTACCGTCAATAATCATTGCAACGCCTCTCTGACTTTTTCTAAATCATCTTGTGTATCCACACCAAAACCTGTTGCCTCACAAGCAGATGCAACATGAATATCAAAACCTTCATTTAAAACGGTCAATTGCTCTAACTTTTCCACTTGTTCGTAGGTTGAGCTGTTCATGGTTAAATACTGTTTAACAAAGCCCGATCGATACGCATAAATGCCAATATGTTTAAAACATAGAGCTGCATCAAAATCAACCTCTTCTCTAAAAGCAGGAATGGGTGAACGAGAAAAATACAGTGCTTTGCCAAACTTATCAAACACGACTTTGACGCAATTCGGGTCTAGATATTGGTTTTTATCAATCACGTTTTCACATAAAGTTGCCATTTGCATTTGACTATTGGCTAAATTATTGGCGACTTGCTCAATCACATTAGCACCTAACATTGGCTCATCGCCTTGAACATTAACAACAATCTCATCATCATTAATCGACAACTTGTCTAATACTTCTGCAATGCGTGAAGTGCCTGATGTGTGGTGATTGCCTGTCATACAAGTAGTTGCGCCAAAATCATTGGCAATAGCTTCAATACGTGTGTCATCTGTCGCAATAATTACACGAGAGGCGCCACTTTTAACGGCGTTTTCATAAGTGTGTTGAATCAGTGGTTTACCATGAATATCTTGCAATAATTTTGCATTCAGACGGGTGGATGCGTAACGTGCAGGAATGATAACGGAAAAATCCATCAGCTTATTTTTCGTGCCTCTTCAATTAATAAAACAGGAATGCCATCATTAATAGGATAAGCCAAGCCACTAGTTTCACAAACTAATTCATCGCCTACTTGTTTAAGTAGTGCTTTGCTTTTTGGGCAAACTAGCAATTTAAGTAAGGCTTCATCAATCATAATTTATTTGTTAATTCAGTCAAAAAATCGTCGCTTAATTCAGCTTCAACATGCAAATACCACATTTGATCTGTCGCGAATTCCTTACATTTTACACAATCCTTAGCCGTCATAAGAATAGGATAATTATCGTCAAAAATAAGATCCGATTGGGTGAATGCATGGTGATCAGAAAAGCTGTGTGTTTTTGCCTTAACACCAAGTTGGGTTAAAGTGTCAAAAAACCGCTGTGGATAACCAATACCCGCCACACCGTGGCAAGTTTGTTGACTAAAATAATCCAAGGGTTTCTGTTTATTTGTGGTGACATTAATAAATACCAAAGGCTTTAATACTGAAGTCACTTCACCTGTATGCTGCTCACCATTGTTAATCACAAAATCAACGGTTTTTAATCTTGATTCTGGTTCTCTAAGTGGGCCAGCTGGCAAGAAAAAACCATTACCAAAACGTCGCTTACCATCGACCACAGCAATCTCAAGGTGCCTACCCATGGCATAGTGTTGTAGGCCATCATCACTAATCACAAGATCAACATTGTGATCAATAATCAAATCTTTAACTGCTTGAACGCGGTCTTGGTTTACCATCACCGGTACTTGGGTTTGCGCAGCAATGAGTGACGGCTCATCACCTGAAACACTGGCCTGTGTATTTTGATCAACCAATAAACTACCCTGAGTATGCGAGCCACCATAGCCACGGGAAACCACCCCAACTCGCTTGCCTTGTTGCTTGAAATAATTGACCAATGCAATAACAATAGGGGTTTTGCCACTACCACCAACGGTAATATTGCCCACTACAATGACATTTGTATTAAAACGATAGGTGGTTAGTAGCTTTGTTTGGTAAAGAAATCTTCTAATATAAGATAAAAGATAAAACACACCTGAAACTGGCAACAGTAAATAATTAACAAGCTCTCGATTATTTAGATTCATCACAAAGATCTCTAAAGAGTTATTCCTACCTTTAAAACGCTAATTATGACAAAATATCAGCACTATGAGTGTTGAATTTAGTATTTCTAACCAATATTTACGTTCTAATCGTAAAAAGGGCTTTGTTTCCTTTATTTCTGGCGTCTCTATGGTGGGGCTAATTCTAAGTGTCATGACACTTATCACTGTATTATCAGTTATGAACGGCTTTCATAAAGAGCTTAGAGATAGAGTATTGAGCGCTATTTCACATTCAACCATTAGTGAATACGATGGTGCTTTAAATAATTGGCAAGCGCTTAGATTGTCCGCTAATCAAAACCCGCATGTACTTGAGTCATCACCCTATATCGAGCGCTACGGCCTACTTAGTATTAATGGCAGATCACAAGGTGTTAGTGTGCGAGGCATTAGTCCAACTCTAGAAAAAAGCACCTCAATCTTACTTGACAATATTAAAAGCGGTAATGCTGATTTATCCAACACCAATATTTTAATTGGCTCTGGTTTGGCACTGCAACTTGGCGCCAATATTGGCGATAAAATTACCCTACTAACACCTGAGGTTTCAAACAGCATTATTGGTCTTCAGCCTCGTTTTAAACGCTTTACTTTAAGCGGTATTTTTGATGCTGGTATTAATGAATATGACAACAATCTGGCTTTTATTCACCTTGATCAAGCACAAAAACTTTACAACATGAAGGGTGTTGTTTCTGGCATTAGACTTAAAGTAGACGACTTATTCGAGGCTAAAAAAATCACCAATCAAGTGGTTAAAAAATTAGGCGATAATCACTATTACGGCACAGACTGGACACAGAAAAAGGCCAATTTTATCAAAGCGCTCAATCTTGAAAAACAAATGATTGGCATTGTTTTATCACTTATTATTGCTGTTGCTGCTTTTAATATTGTCTCAATGATGGTGATGGTGGTAACCGATAAGAAAGCTGATATTGCTATTCTTAAAACCATTGGCATGACGCCTAAACGCATTGTTAAACTGTTCTTTTACCAAGGTATTACGATTGGTATTGTCGGCATTACGCTGGGTATTATTTTAGGTATTTTTCTATCGCTTAATATTGAGTCTGTTGTTAGTGGTATCGAGTCCATACTGGGCTTTCAATTCTTTCCTAAAGATGTGTTTTATATCAACCGATTCCCTTCTGAGATTCATTTAAGTGACATAATAAAAGTGGCTATTGGTGCTTTTGTTTTGGTTGTTCTAGCGGCAATTTATCCAGCAAAGCGCGCCGGAAAAATTGAAATCGCCAAGGTGTTAAATCATGAATAGTTTAATTCAATGCCAACAAGTGAGCTACCACTACAATAGTGGCGAAGTCAAAACAGCTGTGCTCGAAGCGCTTAACTTAGATATTGCCTCAGGTGAGTCAATCGCTATTTTAGGACAATCAGGCTGTGGTAAGTCCACACTACTTAACCTGTTAGGCGGTATGAGCCAACCTAGTGCGGGCCAAGTATTTTTAAACGGTCACAATTTAAACCAATTAAATGAAGATCAAATCACTGATCTGCGTGCTCAAAACCTAGGCTTTGTCTATCAATTTCATCATTTGTTAAAAGATTTTAGCGCACTAGACAATGCGGCCATGCCGTTACTAATACGTGGCGACAGCAAGCAAGATGCTTTAACATCGGCCAAAGCCTTACTCTCAAAAGTCGGTTTAAAAAATAGGCTTGATCATCGACCTGCTGAGCTTTCTGGTGGTGAGCGTCAGCGTGTTGCTATTGCTCGCGCCTTAATTACTCAACCTAGTTGCTTACTAGCTGATGAGCCAACAGGTAATTTAGACGCTAAAAATGCAGCGGACACGCTTAAACTTATGATTGAACTTAATCAAACGCTAAACTCGGCATTAGTAATCGTGACCCACGATGAAAAAATTGCACAACAAATGCAACGAGTGTTAATTTTAGAAAATGGGCGACTTAGCGAATCTTAGAATCTGTTCTGACGATTGTATTGCTATCATCCACATAACATAGCTTTGGCGCGTAATTTTTAAGCGCTTGTTCGTCATACTGAGCGTAAGCAGCAATAATCAATAAATCGCCCACGTTAGCCTTGTGTGCAGCTGCACCATTCACTGAAATAACGCCGGAGTTGTCTTTTCCACGAATCGCATACGTGGTAAAACGATTGCCGTTGTTAATATTGTAAATTTGGATTTGTTCAAAAGCACCAATGCCAGCAGCATCTAATAACACACCGTCAATCTCACATGATCCTTCATAGTCAACTTCACAGGCAGTTGCTGTTACTCTGTGTAATTTTGCTTTTAGAAAAGTTCTTTGCATAATTGTTTATTTTAATAAATAAAGACAGTCTCTTACAAAATTTTAGAATTGATATTTTGTATTTTAGTCCCTTTTAAGAAAGAAGTTATTAGGTTAGTATTTTTTCCTTTATGCAAGGCGAATTTTAAAAATCCGAAGGCGCATAGTCGAGCTATGTAACTGAGGATTTTTTAAATACAACACAGTCAGAAAGAGAAAATACTAGCCTAGGAATTGGATCATAATACCTGCGGCTATCGCTGATCCTATCACACCCGCAACATTCGGCCCCATCGCATGCATCAATAAGAAGTTATGTGGATTAGATTCCAAGCCGACTTTATTAGAGACACGAGCTGCCATTGGCACTGCTGATACACCAGCAGAACCGATCAATGGGTTAATTTTACTTTTACTAAAGAGATTCATAGTTTTTGCCATAATCACACCAGAGGCGGTACCAATCGCAAAAGCAACCATGCCCAATAGTAGGATGCCCAATGTTTCAGGCTGTAAGAATGTGTCAGCCATTAGTTTTGAGCCGACCGCCAAACCTAAGAAAATAGTTACAATATTAATCAAAGCATTTTGTGTTGTATCACTCAAACGATCAACCACGCCTGATTCTTTCATCAAGTTACCAAAAGCAAACATACCTAGTAATGGCGCTGCATCTGGCAATAATAAAGCCACCAACATCAACAACATAATTGGGAAGATGACTTTTTCTGCTTGAGAAACTTCTCTGAGTTGTACCATCTCAATTTGACGTTCTTTTTCTGTTGTTAATGCACGCATAATTGGTGGCTGAATCAGTGGCACTAATGCCATATAAGAGTACGAAGCCACTGCAATTGCACCTAGTAATTCTGGCGCTAATTTACTCGCCACATAAATACTGGTTGGGCCATCTGCGCCACCAATAATTCCAATAGCAGCAGCATCGGTAAGACTAAAATCGAATATACCTATAGCTGTTAAAGCCATCGCACCTAAAAGCGTCGCAAAGATACCAAATTGTGCCGCCGCACCAAGCAAGAGTGTTTTTGGATTAGCCAATAATGGACCGAAATCTGTCAACGCGCCCACACCCATAAAGATAATTAATGGAAAAGCACCTGACTCAATACCGATTACATAAAATACATGCAAGATACCACTACCTTCTGCAATGCCAGCGCCAGGAATATTGGCTAAAATCGCACCAAAACCAATCGGCAATAATAACAATGGCTCAAAATTTTTAACAATGGCCAAGTACAAAAGCAACATGCCAACTAACAACATAAGGCCTTGACCCCATGCCATTTGATACAAACCAGTATTAACCCAAAGTGTGTTTAATTGTTCCATGTTAAATTATGCGAGTGTTAATAAAGTTTGGCCCACTGTCACCGAATCACCTTCTTTCACGTTAATGTCGGTAACCACACCACCTCTAGCTGCTCTGATTTCAGTTTCCATTTTCATGGCTTCTAAAATAACCAAGACATCGCCTTCATTAACTTTTTGATTTGGCGCCACCATCACTTTCCAAATATTACCAGAGAGTGGTGCACCAATTGCTTCACCATCTGTTGTTGGCACATCAGCAACAATCTCTTTTTCAGAAGCTTCAGATGCTGGTTCTACAGCATCTGAAGCTGCTTTCATTGAAGTAACATCGCCACCAGCTGACACTTCAACGGTGTAAGAAGCACCTTTAAATGAAACCGTGTAAGTACCTTCCTCACTGTCTGGCCTTGTGCAGTTTTCACTTGATTGTGGCACTGGTTCAAAGAAGTCAGGGTTGTTTCTATTTTCTAAAAACGAAACACCGACTTGCGGGAATAAAGCATAAGTTAATAAATCGTCAACTTTATTGTCAGCCAAAGTAATATTTTTATCAGCCACAATTTTGTCAAATTCTTGTTCAAGAATATGCATCTCTGGTGCAATATTATCTGCTGGACGACAAGTGATAGGCTCGCTTCCTTCTAATACCTTAGCTTGCAAAGCTTGATCAACCGGTGCCGGTGCTGCACCGTATTCACCTTTTAAAATACCAGCCGACTCTTTCGTAATAGTTTTATAGCGCTCACCCGTTAATACATTGAGTACTGATTGTGTACCAACAATTTGTGATGTTGGTGTGACTAATGGAATATAACCTAAATCTTTGCGCACACGGGGGATCTCTAACAATACTTCATCCATCTTATCTATTGCGTTTTGCTCACGGAGTTGGTTTTCCATATTGGTTAGCATGCCACCTGGCACTTGTGAAAGCAAGATACGCGAATCTACGCCTTTAAGTGAACCTTCAAATTGTGCATATTTACAACGAATTGGCCTAAAGTAAGCATCAATTTCTTCAAGTTTTTCTAAATCTAAGCCTGTTTTTCTTGGGCTATTTTCTAAAATAGAGACAACAGAGTTAGTCGCCGAATGACCATAAGTCATACTCATAGAACCAATGGCTGTATCAACACGATCGATGCCAGCTTCAACTGCTTTAATAATGCTTGCAGTAGAAAGACCTGTGGTCGCATGTGCGTGTAGTTGAATTGGGATATCAACCGCTGCTTTTAGTTCTTTGACTAAGTCATAAGCAACGTAAGGCTGTAACAAGCCTGCCATGTCTTTAATACAAAGCGAGTGTGCGCCCATGTCCTCAATCTCTTTAGCCATGTCAACCCAAGTTTGCATGGTGTGCACTGGGCTAACTGTATAAGACAATGTGCCCTGTGCATGCTGACCGAGTTTAATGGTTTGATCAGTCGCTGTTTTAAGATTGCGCATATCATTCATCGCATCAAAAATACGAAAAACATTCACACCATTATCAACACAACGATCAACAAATTTGCGTACTACGTCGTCACTATAGTGGCGGTAACCTAATAAGTTTTGCCCTCTAAGCAACATTTGCTGAGGTGTATTTGGCATGACCGCTTTAATCTCACGAATTCTATCCCAAGGGTCTTCACCCAAATAACGAATACAAGAATCAAACGTTGCACCACCCCATGACTCCATTGACCAATATCCAATTTTGTCTAATTTATCTGCAATTGGCAGCATGTCATCGATACGCATACGTGTTGCAAATAATGACTGGTGCGCATCTCTAAAAACCAGTTCGGTGATTTCAACAGGTTTACCCTGTGCACTATTAGATTTTTTGGTGATATTTTTTAAAAACTTTAACATTGTCTATGCCCCTCTGTGCATCTTGATGGCTTGCTCAATGACAAATTTAGTCTCTTCATCTAGCTCGTCTTTTAGACTTAAATTGTCGTTATGATGGATTTCATCGTCTTGAGGCGACTGCTTATTCATTTTCTGGATAATAACTGACATAGCTTTAGTGACGAACACCAATAAAGTTAAAAACAAAAATACAAAGCCCATGCCAAATAGGGTCAGGTTTATTGCTTCTGCTATTAAGTCTGTTTGTTGTTCCATGTTATTTCTTATCTGTTAATTTTGGTACCGATGGACGGGGTCGAACCGTCACTCCGTGAGGAACCGGATTTTGAATCCGGCGTGTCTACCAATTCCACCACATCGGCAATAATAAACGTTACTTATGCCTAAAGGTAATTCTACCCTTGGTTAAATCATACGGCGTCATTTCAACGGTGACTTTATCGCCAGGCAAAATACGTATATAGTGCTTTCGAATCTTCCCAGAAATATGAGCTAAAACACTATGGCCATTTTCCAGTTCAACTGTAAATGTTGTATTGGGTAGCTTTTCTTTAACCACACCCTCTAATTCAATATAATCGCTTTTTGACATCGTATTGTCTTTATCTCAACTTAAGTAAATGGGATTATTTTACCCGAATGTCTAGCCTTAGACAAAAAAAGGGAAAGGCTCTAGCATTATTCAAATAAGCTATAATTAGCGTATTTTTAGCTAACGTTAACGGACGATGAAAACAAGTTTTGAATTTTTCCCGCCAAGAACTGACAAAGGTAAACAAACTTTAGCGCAAGTTCGACGCGAATTAAGCGCAATTGACCCTGAATATTTTTCAGTGACATTTGGCGCTGGTGGATCAACACAAGAAGCCACACTTGAAACGGTTTTAGACATTCAAGCTAATGACGGCGTTTCTGCGGCGCCGCATTTGTCATGCATCGGATCTGAAAAAGCAAAAATTATCGAACTACTTAATCAGTATAAAGCTGCTGATATTAACCGATTGGTTGCACTGCGAGGTGATATTCCATCAGGTGTACGCGATATTGGTGATTTTCATTATGCTAACGAATTGGTTGAATTTATCAAATCTGAATACAATGATCATTTTCATATTGAAGTAGCCGCCTACCCCGAAGTACACCCACAAGCTAAAAACATCCAAACCGACCTTGTGCACTTTGCTAACAAAGTAAAAGCGGGTGCAGATAGCGCTATTACTCAGTACTTTTACAATGCCGATGCCTACTTTAGGTTTAAAGATGAAGTAGAAAAATTAGGCATTGATGTACCAATCACACCAGGCATTATGCCAATTACTAATTACACGCAGTTGGTTAGATTTTCTAACTTATGTGGTGCAGAAATCCCTAAATGGATTTTAGAAAGACTAAAGCTTTATGAAGATGATTTGGAGTCTTTGGCGCTATTTGGCACAGAGGTCGTCTCTAATTTATGTCAAACCCTTAAAGAGCAAGGTGTAGATAGCTTTCATTTTTATTCAATGAACCGGACTGAGCCGTCACTATCGATTGCTAAAAATTTAATCTAGATTTAATGAGGTTGGGCTTTAACCCAGCCTTGTAGTTTGTGCAATGCTTCTTTATCTTGAGAATGACAACAAGCTTCAAGCACTGCTAAGCGTTCACCCAACTCTTCAAAAACCATTTCATAATGTTGGTTTTTAATCTCTTCTTTATAAAACTTAGACTTTAAAGCAGCGATTGCACTGATATAAGCTTTTTCATTTTCAGCATGTGCAGTATCAACTGAGCCTGATTTATAAATAGCATCATTTTTAATCTGCTGCATTTTCTGGATACGTTTGTCTTGCTCAGAATGTAAGCTGGCATTTGGGTATGCTAATCTCAAGCTGTCTGTGGTGACGTAACCCTCATGTGTTTGTAACTTGCCACTGTTGATTTGATCTTGAATATCAAAACGACTAATGCCTAACATTCGTGCCGCTTTGGATACGCTTAACTTAACCATCTTCTCTCCCAAAAAAAAATAAGTTATAGTTGACAAAATAACTGTGTTTTATACATTTGTCAAGTGTATTAGTATTTTATAAAATTGATTCTATTGCCTGGACAAGCCCTTCATCATTAGTTTGTGGTGCAACTTCGACCTGATTAAAACCAACCGATTGCGCATAAGTTTTAATTCTTTCACTCAACACAGCTAATGGATATTGCTTGATCAGATCAAACGCATCAGCATCCATTTGTTCAACCATTGCCATCAGAGTAGATAGGTTTTCTACACTGGTGATGGTAATCACACCTTGGTCACTTTTTAAAAACTGAGTTAACGATGCCTGATGAAAAGACACAACCTTACATTGAGTGCGCTCATATACTTCAATATACTCAACTGTGTTATTTTTACCTAAACCCTCTTTCAAGGTTTCTCGGCCGCCCTTACCTCGGAATATCAAAATATCTTTGTCTGATAATTCGCTCACCTCAGGCATTGCTAATAATGACTCGCTAGAGGCTTTGGTTTGTGGAAAAGCATCCACTTGAAAACCATGGTCGTTTAACTTTTTTGCCGTGGCTGAGCCAACCGCAAAAATTTGATCATGGCGATGGCCTAAAGAGCTTAACACCTCAAGACCATATTCCACCGCATTAGCACTAATAAAAATAACCACGTCATAACGCTCTTTTAAAGGCGCACTTTTTAACGCTTCAATTTTTAAAGTTGGAAATAAAAGCGCCTGATGACCACGCTCATTTACCAATGTTTCTAATGGCTTGACCTGATTAAGCGGCCTTGTTAATAAAATATTCAAAATATTAAAACCCTAATAGTTCGGCAATAATGCGAATTTTGTTTAATGCTGCACTTTCTGCAAATTTGCAAATCAATATGGTTTTGGTATTAATACTTGAGACTTCCTCAAGATAGGCACGCATCTGTTTTTCGTTCCAAACTTCTGAAGAATACAAAATTGGATATTGAGTAAAACTCAAATTTTGATCACTAACTTTGGCTTCTTTCAAACCAAGTTTGAGTGGTTTAGATGATTGAAAACAAAGTCGATAATCTGATAACAACGCCATTACAGCTTTATTTGGCGCTTTATCAACTTCACAAAATAAAGTAAAGTGTTGTTGGTGATCAACCACAGCACTTAACAATTGATTTAGCTGCTTAGCATCAAGTAATTGAGACTCTTTGATTGATAATACCAACTCAAACTCTTCATCAGTCTCCTCAATGTCTTGGAAAATCTGATCAAGATCCTCATCGGTATCGATTGGCAAAGATAGGGTTTTAAACATGGCGGAGTAATAATCAAACCGCCAGTCTGATGGCAGATCATCTGGATAAAAATCGTCTTGCAAGTCTAAGCCGCTACGGCCAATTAAAAATTCTGTTTCACTCATTGATACTCAATCCCTTTATAATAAGCAAAAGCTCAAACAACTTAAAAAATATGACCGCTATTCTACTACCAATTATTGCACTATTATCAGGATTTGCACTTTTAATTTGGAGTGCAGATGAATTCACTGACAATGGCGCAAAAATTGCCAATATTTTTAAAGTATCGCCACTCATTATTGGTTTGATTATTTTTGGCTTCGGCACCTCTGCACCTGAAATGCTGGTTTCAGGATTGGCCGCCTGGGATGGCAATACTGGCTTAAGTATTGGTAATGCCATTGGTTCTAATATTTTTAATATCGCCCTGGTACTGGGTGTTAGCGCTATTATTATGCCGATTCAAGTATCGGGCAATATCCTCAAAAAAGAATGGGTTTTCTTAATGGTTGCTACACTTTGTGCAGGCCTACTATTAAGCGATGGACGCCTTGATTTTGTTGATGGTCTAATTCTGTCATCACTTTTAGTATTATTTTTAGCGTACACATTAAAAGAGTCTAAAAATAAATCTCACCATGAGTTTGATGAATTTGAGCAGGTTGTCGAAAAAGATCAAACTGGAAAAACTTGGGGCATGTTACTCTTTAGCTTAGTAGTGCTGATATCCAGTGCAAAGCTAGTAGTGTATGGTGGTGTTGAAATTGCCAAGTTTTTTGAGGTCTCTGATTTAATTATTGGCTTAACCGTGGTTGCGCTTGGTACTAGCCTACCTGAGTTGGCAGTTTCTATTAGCAGCGTCCTTAAAAAACAATTTGAGATGGTAGTTGGCAATGTCATCGGCTCCAATCTTTTCAACACAATTGCCGTATTAGCCATCCCTGGGCTGATCCACCCTTCTACCGTGCCTGAAGAAGTTCTGAGTAGAGATTATCCAGTGATGTTATCACTGACCGTACTGTTGTTTATAGTCTCATATAAATTTAAAAAAGATCATATTATTAATCGCTTTGAAGGAGTTGTTTTAGTTAGCGTCTTTGGCTTTTATCTATGGCAGCTATTTTGAATCTCGCTCTAGATGATGAGAACGCAACAAAGCAGTTCTCACAACAATTGGCACAATGCACAAAAAACACAAATCAGGCCATTGTGATTCATCTCGAAGGGGATTTAGGCGCAGGAAAAACCACGCTTGCTCGGGGCTTTATTCAAAGCTTTGGTTTTGATCGCGTCAAGAGCCCTACTTACGCTTTAGTGGAAAGTTATGAAAACAACAACATCAGCATCCACCATTTTGACTGCTACCGTCTGAGCGACCCAGAAGAGCTTGACTATATTGGCATACGCGACTATCTTGGCCCCAATCACATTCAACTGATTGAGTGGCCAACACTGGGCAAAGGCGCTATTGCACCAGCTGATCTAAGCATCTCACTCAGTGGTGTTGATGAGCAAAGAGACTTATCCATAACCGCCCACACACCCATAGGCGAGCAACTGCTTCAATGCGTCAATTCCTAATCGTTTGCCTAAGTTGGCTATGCCTAGGTCATACTTACGCCGAAGAAAAAACCACGTTACATGATTTTCGTTTTTGGACATCGCCTGAGCGCACTCGCATTGTTATCGATGTTGAAAAAGGCGTTAAATACCAAGTTAACACCAAAGACAACAAAATCGATCTAGCCATTAATAATGCAAAGCTATTACGTGAAACTTACGACAAATTGTTTTACCAAGATCAGCGTATTGTCAAAACACGCTTAAAACGCAAAAAAGATAAACTACATTTTTTAATAACAACCTCAAAGCCTTATCGCGTTAAAAGCTACACCCTAAACCCTAATCAAAAATACAAACACCATCGCTTGGTGCTTGATTTATATGGCCAACAAGCCAGCACTGTTTCAACTAAAAAACCGAAAAAATCAGTTAAAAAATTAGCCAACAAAACCACGCAAAAAATCATCTTGATTGACGCAGGGCACGGCGGAGAAGATCCAGGCGCTATTGGCCATAAACGCACTAAAGAAAAACACATTACCCTTCAAATTGCTAAAAAATTAGCCAAAAAAATCAACCAAACCAAAGGCATGAAAGCCATTCTTACACGCAAAGGTGACTACTACGTTGGACTAACCAAACGCATTAGAATTGCCCAAGCAAACAATGCTTCGCTATTTATCTCTATTCACGCAGACTCTGTAAAACGCAAAAGTGCAAAAGGCGCATCAGTCTACACTTTGTCAGAACGTGGCGGATCCACCCAATTTGCCAAACGCTTAGAACGCTCACAAAATACCGTTGATCAATTTGGTGGTATTGAAACGCTCGTAGAAGGCGACCAATATCTCAATAAAATTTTATGGGATTTTTCTAGAAAAGACCGAAATACCCAAAGTCAAAAACTTGGGAGTAAGATCCTGCAACAAATGAGCAAGATTGGCTATTTGCATAAGAAAACCCCACAAAAAGCTGGCTTTGTTGTGCTCAAAACCCCTGCCATTCCTTCAGTATTAGTAGAAACCGCTTTCATCTCTAATCCCCAAGAAGAAAAGCGTTTAAACAACACCAAAGAACAAGACAAAATCACCAATGCTATCTATCAAGGCATCCTAAACTACTATAAATAGCCCATTTACAAAATTTGTGAAATTTTTCACAATTGACATACTCGATTAATAAAAACCCTGAAAAAGGCTATTTTTTAGGGTTTAAAGGCTATTTTTGATCGTTATTTGTTAAGGTTTTTGGGTTTTTAGCAGTTGTTTTAAAAATTTGCTAAATTTTCTAAGACTTGCTTGGCGCTTGCTCTTCTTCAGGTGGCTCGTAATTGGGATCATTCGGATTCATAAAGATAAAGCCGTAACCATTTTCAGTATCGATTTCGTCAAAATCAACCACCATACCCTCCAAC
>Ga0209992_10002078_pt1 | contig 19152 bp, 22 predicted proteins | sample 2SBtaG_2_FD_182564 | JGI IMG/M metagenome (GOLD analysis project Ga0209992, IMG submission 182564) | Deep subsurface microbial communities from Kolumbo volcano to uncover new lineages of life (NeLLi) - 2SBTROV12_ACTIVE470 metaG (SPAdes)... | ecosystem: Environmental > Aquatic > Marine >... | reverse complement strand
CTCTCCCCGCTCGTCTTCGGTCAGTTCGATCCTGAGGGCAGGGCGTCCTCTTCGCTTTGGCGTGCTCATCCCGTCATTTGATCAGGCTGGATCTATTTGTCCAGACTTTTCTGACTCAGGTGACTAGTCCCCCCGGGGACTACGCCCGGGCGCGGAGCTCGCGGCGCAGGATCTTCCCGGAGGCCGACTTCGGGATCGTATCGATGAACTCGACGATCCGCACCTGCTTGTAGTGGGCGACGTGCTCGGCCACGAACGCCTGCACGGCCGCCGCGTCCAGCGATTCGTCCGAGCGGACCACGAACGCCTTGGGCAGCTCGCCCGCCTCGTCGTCGGCCACGCCGATCACGGCCGCGTCGGCCACGCCGGGGTGAGTCAGCAGGAGCGCCTCGAGCTCGGCGGGCGGCACCTGGAACCCCTTGTACTTGATGAGCTCCTTGAGCCGGTCGACGATGAAGGTGTGCCCGTCGGCGTCGATCACCGCCACGTCGCCCGTGTGCAGCCAGCCGTCGGCGTCCACCGTCGCGGCCGTCGCCTCGGGGTTGTTCAGGTAGCCCTTCATCACCTGCGGGCCGCGCACCCAGATCTCGCCGGGCTCCCCCGTCGCCGCGTCCGCCCCCGTCTCGGCGTCGATGAGACGCGCTTCGGTGCCCGCGACGAGCGTCCCCACCGACCCTGCCCGGTAGTCCCCCTCGCGGATGGCGTGCGTCACCGGCGACAGCTCGGTCATCCCGTAGCCCTGCGCGATCCCGCAGCCGAGCCGGGCGGCCGCGGCCTCGGCCACCTCGCCCCCGAGCGGCGCGGCCCCCGAGAAGATCTGCCGCACCGACGACAGGTCGTACGCATCGATGATGGGGTGCTTGGCCAGCGCGAGGACGATCGGCGGCACCAGGAACAGCCGCGTGATGCGGTGCGTCTGGGTCAGCTCGAGCATCTGCACGAGGTCGAAGCGGGGGACGGTGACCACCGGGATGCCCAGCGACACCATCGCGTTCATCAGGATCTGCATCCCGTAGATGTGGAAGAAGGGCAGGACGGCGTAGCAGACCTCGTGGTCGCCGAACGCGCTGTGGGCCCGGAACTGCTCGAGGTTCGCCACGAGGTTGTGGTGCGTGAGCATCACCCCCTTCGGGAAGCCCGTGGTCCCCGACGAGTAGGGCAGGACCACGACGTCCTCCCGCACGTCCACCGGCACCTGCTCGATGGGCTCGCCGAAGAGGGACGCGAACGGAGTGGCGTCCCCCGGCCCGATCACGACGACCTCGTCGATGCCGACGATCGCCGCCGCCGCCTTCGCCGTCTCCAGGAACAGCCCGACCGTGACGATGCACGTAGCACCGGAGTCCCTGAGCTGGAACGCGATCTCCTCGGCGCCGTAGGTGGGGTTGAGCGTCGTGATGGTGGCCCCGGCCAGCGCCAGCCCGTGCAGCGCGACGACGTACTCGGGCAGGTTCGGCGCCAGCATCGCCCACGTGGTCCCGGGCCCCACCCCGCGGGACGCGAGCCCGCCCGCCAGGGAGCGGATCGACCGATCGAGCTCCGCGAACGAGACGGTTCGGCCGGTCGCGCCCTCGATCAGCGCGGGTCTGTCGCCGAACTCGGAGGCGCGACGGAGGATGTAGTCGGTCACCGACAGCTCGGGGACGACGGGGGCGGGCAGGGTGCTTCGGTAGGTGGTCACGGCGGGAGTACATCACTTCGACCGGCGGTGCTCTACCCTCCCGCTCGATGCGTCGCCTCCTCGCGGTCCTGCTGCTCGTCGCCCTGGCGCTCGCGGCGTGGTCCCTCGCCGCCCCGGGGGAGGCGCCGACCGTCGTGGTGGCCCCCGGCGATACGCTCGGGAGGCTGGCCGCGAACCACGACGTCACCGTCGACCAGCTGCGGGCCTGGAACGACCTCGCCGGAGACCTGATCCACGTCGGCGACGCCCTCGTCGTGGGCCCGACCCCGCCCCGCCGGTTCCCCTTCGCGGCGCGGGACGAGCCCGAGATCGAGGCGGCCGAGCCGCCTCCGCCCGTCACGTCGACCGCCACGAAGCGGCCGCGCGCCACCCCGACCCCCGGCGACGAACGTCGCACCTGGCCGAAGCTCGTGCGCCCCGCCGCGAAGCCCTGCCTCGACGCCACGACCCTGGGCGACGGCGACGCGTCCATGGGCCGCAGCGTGGGCCTCGACCCGGACGAGGTGGGCGCCGTCGTCCGGTCCTTCCAGACCCAGACCCTCCGCTGCGCCGACGAGCACCCCCAGGCCGGGGGCACGATCCACGTCGAGCTCGCCATCGGCTGCGACGGCCGGGTCCTGCGCTCGGACGTGATCGACGACGGCGTGGGGGTCCCCGGTTATGCCCTCTGCGTGGCCGACGTCATGACCTACGCTTCCTTCCCCGCTCACGCGCGAGACGAGGTCGTCACCCAGGTCCCGCTGATCTTCCGCGCCGCCCCCCAGGAGCTCCCATGACCCGCGCCTGCCTGCTCGTCCTCCTCACCCTGGCCCTCGTCGGCTGCCCCCCGTCCGACGACGACGACACCGCGACCGACGACGACGACGCCACCGACGACGACGACGCCACCGACGACGACGACGCCACCGACGACGACGACGCGGCCGGCGAGACCGTGGAGTCGTGCTTCGAGCACATCACCGAGGCGAAGAACGAGACCGAGATCGTGGTCTTCGAGGAGGCGGGCGGCGACGTGCGCGCGGGCCTCGTGCGGGTCATCGATCCCGACGGCGTGGGCACCTCCGGGACCCGCATCTGGGTCGGCGGGGGCCTGGCGGTGGAGCATCCGGACGGGGTCGTGTGCGTCGTCGAGCCGGCGGCCCTGGTGTACGGGATCACGCACCACAACTTCGACGACACCCTGCACACCGAGGTCGACGGAGTGCGCTGGGCGATCGGCATGCGCGGCGACTTCGACAACCCCTGGGACGTCTGGGTCCAGCAGGAGCCGCTCGGCGGAGGCGAGCCGAGCTGGGGACCGGTGCACGTGGCGCCCGTCAGCTGCCTCGAGCACCCGGGGGCGACGGACTGCCTCCCCTGGCCTCGCTGAGCGCCGACCACGGGTGCTCTAGACTCCGGCCGTGCCGACACGCCCCTCCGAGCTCCCCGCCCCCGGCGGTCGCGTCCTGCACCTGGGCCTCGCTCCCGGAGAGATCGCGGACCGCGTGGTCCTGGTCGGCGACCCCGCCCGGGCCCTGCGCGTGGCGGCGCGCTTCGAGCGGATCGACCACGACGTGCGGCGGCGCGAGTACGTCACCCTCACCGGGCGGCTGCGAGGCGAGCGGGTCTCCGTGATCGGGACCGGGATCGGCACCGACAACGTCGAGATCGCCCTCATCGAAGCGCACGCGGTGCTCTGCCACGACCTCGCCACCGGCCTCCCGCTGCCGGACGCCCCGCAGGTGAGCTTCGTGCGCGTGGGCACCTCCGGCGGGGCCCACCCGGACATCGAGCCGGGCGCGGCCGTCGTCGCGGCCTACGCGCTGGGCCTCGACAGCACGGGCCTCTTCTACGAGGGGCCCGCCGAGGACGACGTCGTGCTCGATCTCGAGCGCCGCGCGACCGAGCTGCTGCGCGAGGGCGAAGACGTACACAGCCGGTTCCGCGGCGCCGTCCGTCCCTACGCCTCCAAGGCCGACCCGGCCCTCGTCGATGCGCTCCGGCGGGCCGCCGCCGCGGGGGGCTTGCACACCCTCGTGGGCGTGACCGGCACCCTCCCCGGGTTCTATGCGCCGTCGGGCCGGTACGTGGAGCGGCTCGCGGCGACGGTGACCGACATCAAGGAGCGCCTGGGTCGCGTGCGATCGGGCTCCTGGCGCCTGCTGAACTACGAGATGGAGTCGAGCCTGCTGTTCCTCCTCGCGGGGCAGCTCGGCCACCGCGCAGGGACCATCTGCCCGATCATCAGCACCCCGGGAGAGCACGGGCGCGTGATCGACTACAAGCCGGTGGTGGAGCAGGCCATCGACGTCGGGCTGGCCGCTCTGCTGGCCTCGTGATCTCCAATACTGCAATTCTGCAGTTTGTGCGAGCGCACTCGCTTCACGAATCCGCAACCAAGCAGCTTAGGCTCCTCACGTCGGGCCGGTTCGACCTCGCCCACCCACCGACCCCGTCCAGGAGACCGTGATGCCCCCCAAGACCCTCGCCAAGTTCTTCATCGGCCTGCCCGGCTTCTTCATCCTCGCCTCGGGGCTCATGTTCATGTTCGCGCCCGAGAACGCCGCCGCGAAGCTGATGCTCGAGCCCCAGTCCGTCGACGGCTGGTCCAACATCCGCGGGTTCCTGGGCGCGCCGGTCATCGCGGTCGGCGCGTCGATCCTCCTCGGGGCCATCACCGGGAAGCTGGAGTACGTCCGCTCCGGCGCGATCTTCGTGCTCGCGCTCGCCTTCGCCCGGATCCTCTCGCGCGTCGTGGACGGGCCCTACGACTCCTTCGGCGTCTACCTCGCCGTGCCCCTCGTGGTGTTCGCGCTCCTGGCGATCGGGCACAAGCTCCTGGTGAGCGGGGACGGAGCCGAAGCCACGGCCGCCTGACCGAATCGGGCTCGAGCCGGACGCAGCGACGTCAGCCGGCGATCTCCAGGCCGACCTTGCGCCGGTCCCAGGCCCCCGACGGCTCATCGGGCGCCCACGGCTGCAGGTACATGCTCGCCTGCGTCGCACCGAGAGGCCGGGAGAAGTGGTAGCCCTGCCCCTCCGCCACACCGTGATCGCGCATGGTCCGGTACTGGGTGCGGGTCTCGATCCCCTCGGCCACGATCGCGAGGCCCAGCCGATCCGCCATGTAGATGACCGTGGCGGCCAGCTCGTCTCCGCCGGCCTCGTTGATGGGCGAGATGAAGCTGCGGTCGATCTTCACGACGTCCAGCGGGTATTGCTGGATGTAGCGGAGGGACGACCAACCCGTCCCGAAGTCATCGAGCGCCAGCACGACGCCCACTTCTTCAGCTCCGAGAGCAGCTCGCGGGTCCGCCGGACGTCGGCGGTCAGGCCGCTCTCGGTCAGCTCCAGGTGGAGCCGCTCGGGCGCCAAGCCGGTGTCGTCGAGCACGGCGCGAACGCAGTCCAGGAGATCGTCCGTCGAGAACTGGGCCGCGCAGAGGTTGACGCTCACCCAGGGCTCCGCGCCGGGATAGATCCGGTCCCACTCGACGAGCTGACGACAGGCCTGCCGAAGCACGAGGCGGTCGATCGCCACGATCGCCCCCGTGGCCTCCGCTCGGGGGAGGAACTCGCCCGGGGATACGAAGGCGTCGCCTCGCTTCCAGCGGACCAGCGCTTCGAAGCCCCGCAGTCGGCCGTCATCCAGGGACACGATGGGTTGATAGAAGGGGAGCAAGCCACCACCCTCGATCGCGTCGGCGAGCCGATCGTCGAGCTCCAGGTCCCTCTTGGCCCGCTCGACCATGGCCTCGTCGTAGGTCCCGATCGGCGTCCCAGTCATGCTCTCGGCCGCCTGGAGCGCGGCGTGACCGTCGCGCAGCACGTCGTCAGGGGACTCATGATGTGGCGCCAGGAGGACCACGCCGGCACGGACTCGAAGGGAGATGGTCCGCTCGGGGAGAGCGACGGGACTCTGGACCCGCGTCGCGAGGTACTGGGCCCGCCGGGAGGCTTCGGTCAGGCTGTCCACGCCTGCGGCGAGCACGGCGAACTCGTCTTCGGAGATCCGGCCCACGATGCAGCGAGGACTGATGACCCCGGAGAGGCGGTCGGCGGCGGCTCGAAGCATGAGGTCGCGCGCTCGCGGCCCCAGACCCCGTCGGACCAGGCTCCCCCGCTCGATGCCGATGACGAGGAGGGCCGAACCCTCCTCGGCGAGCCCACTCCCAAGGGCCTCGTCGATCGCGCGCCGAAGCGCGGTGAGGGACAGGAGCCCGGAGACCGGGTCCATGTCCTGGGCTTCGACCAGCCGCGACCGGGCCTCGCGCTCCCTCAAGCTGACGTGGTCGAACGCGTGCTGCCCCATCCGGAACACCAGCACGATCATCACGATGTTCCCGATCACCGCACCAGCCCCCATGATGGGGGTGTTCGGCGCGCTCGACTCAGGCAGCCGGCCGGTGGCTGGCCCCCCACGCGACGAGGACCGACACGACGATGCCGGCGAGCGCCGCGCCGTAGAGCGCCCTGGGCCCGAGCAGGACTCCGCACAGCGCCACCGCCGAGACGACCGCCACCGCCGCGGAGGTCTGGACCCCTCCGAAGAGAACCATCCCGACCAGAGCGGCGGTGAGGAACGTCCATCCGAAGAGCCGCGCGGCGGTCAGCGCCCGCCCGCGGACGGCCGCGGCGGCGGCCCACCAGCCCGCCACCACGATGGCCAGGAGCAATCCGAGGGCCTCCAGCGGCGCGGATTGACGGAACGCGACCAGGCCGAGCGCGCCCGCGCAGAGGACTCCCCCCAGCCCGAAGGCCCGAACGGTCCGGGGGGTGAAGGCCTCGTAGACCGGGGCGTCAGCGGTCCTGCCGGAGGGTCGCTGCACGTGCCGCGAGGCCGCGGGGGGGGTCTCTGTCATGGAGCACCTCTTCGGACGGCTCGAGTCGAGCTTGAGTGGACACAAGATCAGGCTGACCGGCACCAGTCCTCGACGGCCAGACCGTCGACCTCCCGGAAGTGCCTCGTGTCGTGGGTCACGAGGGTCAACTCGCGGCTGATGGCGTGTCCGGCGATGAGGGTGTCCATCTGCCCGATGGGGCGGCCCTTCCTTCGAAGGCCGGCGGCGACCTGGGCGGCGGCGTCCGTGTCGTCCCCAGTCAACGGGAGGATCTCGAGCCCACCCAGGAACCCGCGAAGCGCGGTCCAGAGCCTCGGCGACGCCCGAAGGTGTGCGCCGAACTCCAGCTCGAACTTCACGAGGACGCTCGTGCAGACCTGCTCGCGCCCGGCCTCAGAGGTGAGTCATATATCTCGATATGTACCACGCAAGAGCGGTGCCGCGACCGCTACCCCTCAGCGAGGGACCCCCCAGGATTCTTCGCCAGGTACTGCTGGTGGTAGTTCGGAAGTACTTGAATTTCAAATAGTTGGCGACGAAGTGGACACAAGACCTGGGGAAGTGAACACAAGCCCCTCACCCTGCTGGCCCGTCTGCCGCGGAGGAGTGGAGGCCAGCCACGAGCGCGTCCAGCCTCCGGCGGACCTCATCGAGTTCACCCTGCCATGAGGAAGGCCCCTTGCTCGCCGCCAGGACGAGCTGAGTCGAGTCGGGCTCTCCGATCCACTCAGCCACCTCCCGCACCACCAGAGTCTCCTCGCGAGTGGCGATCGTGCCGATGTCCCGGCCGAGCAGCCAGGCCGGCGCCAGCTCGTAGGCCAACCCGGAGTCGAGGAACTCGTCCGAGAAGCAGCGTTCCGAGTCGGCTTCCCAACGGTCCAGGAGCCAGCACAGGTGGTCGATGTCTCTTCCCGCCCGCTGCAGCAGGCGCACATCGGCCAGCGTGACGAGCTTCAGCAAGGCGACGGCGGGGGGCGTCGCAACAGCGAGGCGAACTCCCTCCACCGGCTCCATCTCGGTTGCCGCGGTCCGGGCCGTTCGAACTCCCGCGAGGGACATGACGTTGCCGTCCGCCCATTCGATTCGACCGGCCGCGATGGCCTCTTCGGTAGCCGGCAGGAGATCGACCATCGCCGGCTGCCCTTCCCGCACCGAAATGGGGGGTGTTCCCGGAACCCGCTCGACGGGTGCAACCCTCTTGAGCCAGCGGTGCTCCTCGCGAGCGCGCTCCCACCCAGGGAGAGTCCGCATCGCTGCGACGATGGCGGCCTGGTCGAGAGATACGCACAGGTCGAGGTCACGCGTGTTGATCGGCAGCCCGGGAACCCCCAGCCGAAGGGCCGCTGCGCCCACCAGGAGCGGACGTCCTGCACCGAGTGCCTCGAGAAGCTCACCCAGTACTTCGAAGGGTGGCGAGTCGCTCACGAGCCCGTCCCGTTCAGGCCGTCACACCATCGAAGAACCATGGTTGCGACCTCACGGGCACGTTCGGTCCCTTCCACGAGCGACTCGGCGTGAATGAGGAGAGGGTGTGCCAGGGCGCGTCCGCCCGCGTCGAGGGGCTTCATGAACGCCATGGGGCCCGGCGGCGCGACGACGAGGAAATCGCCGTCGGGGTCCGGAGCGCCGCCGATGGCCTTACCGAAGTCCGGAGGAACCGCTGAGGCGTGGAGGACGTAGCGCCGACCTTCGTAGTAACCCGTGAGCGCGCCCGCGGCCATGGTGCCTCCCCATCTCCACCGCGGCGGCTCGTCCGGGTCGCCCAACTTGTCGTAGACCTGCTTCTCCGGGAGGGCACGGGTCCCTCCCAGTCGCCATGCGCCGAGGATCAACTCCGGGCGCAGCACGTCCAGGTACCCGGCCACCCAGCGCTGCACGGCCTCGTGCAGGCGAGAGTCCATCCACCGACGACTCCTTCCCCGCCCGACTACCCAGCCGGCGTCCGTCATCCTGGCGAGCATGTCGGAGACGGCCTGACGGCTGGCGCCGGATGCCTCGGCGATCTGCCGGAGGGGCGCGGCCAGCAGTGGGGGGCGAATCTGCGACCGAGGGCCGTGAGTCCGGTCCGCGGGAGGCCGAGGCGGGCCGACCGAGCGTACCGAGGTACGCGACGGAGGCCCAACGAAGGGATCGCGTGGATCCGGGCCACGGACCGACCGAGCCAATTCGCCCTTCGCTGCTGGGAGGTCGCCGCCGGGCCCGGGCAGCGTGCGGTCAGCCAGGAGGGCGAACAGGACTCGGTACCCCGCTCCTCGAACACCCCGGGAGTAGGCCGGGCGGCGCGGCATCGGGCGCCCCTCGACGTGCAGCAACGCGCCGGAATCGAACTCGAGATGGCAGTTGCCTGCGGCATCGATGTACTCGGCGCCACGCTCGACGAGGTGGGCGGCCATCGGCCGGCTGACCCACGGGGCCAGGAGCAACCATCCGGCGGGGTCGCCCATCTGTGCAACAGCGTGGTCCACCATCTCGCGGGTGAGGTTCGAGCGAAGCACCATCGGGGCCAGCCTGCGCGTCTCCCTGCCCAGCGTCAGGGCGACCCAATGGTCCTCCCGGCGGGCGGTCAGCCCCGGGAGTTCGGCCAGCCGCTGTAGGTGCGCCCGGATTTCGTCATTCTCAATCACGAGACATTTATAGCATGACAAGCCAGGGCGGGGTCATGGGCGGGGGGAGATGGGACGACGCGGGGCGGGTGCGTGTGTCCAGCTCGGCGAGAAGCGGAAGACCTCCCCTACTCCGGCGCGAGGGGCGAATCGGGGCACGACACGCCAGTGCCGCCAAGTCCGCAGTACCCGTTCGGATTCTTCGCCAGGTACTGCTGGCGGTAGCTCGTAAAGCTCGTGATTTCAGGTGGTTAGCGGCGAAGTAGACACAAATTCTCCGAACGTGGACCCAAGAACCGGCCTCAGGGGCCGATACGGCGGCGGCAACTCTCGGCTCGGCGGGCCAGCCCTTCCGCCAGCCGACCGATGAGCGGGTGGCTGAGTCCCGCATCCTTCATCTCGTTCGCAGCGCCCTCGAGCTCGTCGGGTAGGCGGTCGGTGAGGTGGGCAATCGTCGAGATCGTCTCGTACGGGTCGATGGCGAGTTCCTCGGCGAGCTTCCGCCAGCGCCGGCCGTCGATGTTCGGCAGGCGGTACTCGCCTCCAATCTTCATCGCCAGCTTCAGGCCCCGCTCCTCCATGTGGAAGTACGCGAGCGCAGAGCCGAGGTCGTAGAGCGGGGCGAGGCGGACCCGACCGGCGCCGGCATGCAGGAGCGAGTAGTTCTTGGCGTGTCCGTCCGTCCCCCCGATCAGCCAGTTGAAGGCGAGCGCATCCAAGAACGCCCCGATGTCGTCGGCCGGGCGGCTCGAGTGGGACCGGAGCACACCGACGACGGCAGCTGGGGTCGGGCCGCCTTCAGCCTGGTACTTCCGGGTCGGCGGCAGTCCGAGGGCCTGGCACAGGTCCTCCTGGTGGACGCGCAGGATCGGCTGGGTCTTCGCGAGGGCCGTCAGGGCCTCGGCTCTCCGACCGTCTCCCGCCTCGCCCGCCGCGACCGCGAGGGACGCCGTGAGCAGGCGGTCGTAGCGCTCGATCACGGTCGCGGGCTCGTCTTCGAACCAGACAACCTCGGATGCTGCCGCGGGGAGCCCCAGACGGCGGGCGAGCGACAGGCACAGATGCTCGTTCTCGACGTGCCCGTCGAACTCCTCGGAGCGGGGCTTGAGGATGTGCGTGGTCGGCGTCCAGCCCCGCGGCACGCCCCAGCGGCCCTCGAGTCGAAGCAGGGCCGTCTTCGGCTGGGCTCCCGCGAGACTGAACTGGCCGGTGTCCTGCGGGATCCGCCATGCGGCCCGGTCGGCGCGCAGGGTCCTCAGCCGGTCGGCGACGTCGGCGTCCGTGAGCCACTCGACCTCGATGCCCGCAGGAGGCGCCTTCGCATCATCCAGCCGATCTGGCCGAACGAAGCGGACCGCGCCGGCGCAGTCCTCGCCGACATGGGCCATCAGCGCGTACGCGTTTCGTGCCGAGACCTGGAAGCGGGTCCCCCAGCGGCGCAGCACGGCCTCGCTGTCTGGGAGCAGCCCCCACAGGAACGCGTCGATGGCGTCGTGGCTGTGCTCCCGCGCGGCCAGAGGCATGGACAAGGAGAGCGGAACGGCCCCCGGGCTTCGTCGCCAGGCCTCCTCGTAGACGAACTGCAGGCGGCCGCCGCGTGCCCGGCGCACCTCGCCGACCTTGTCCGAGCCCAGGATGGCGACGAGCAGTTCGCTGCTCACGGCTTCCTCCCCCTCGCCCGGTCGAGGAGGGCATCGATGTCGGAGCTGGAGATCGCCGGGCCCGGCGCGCTGGCGGTGCTCCCGTCGTCCATGGCCAGGTTCACGCCCAGCGCCTCGAGAGTTCGAAGGACGAGGCCGAGCTGGGCGCGGCTCTTACCTCCTTCGATTTCGACGATCCACTGGCGGCTCACACCCACCCTCTCCGCCAGTTCGCGCTGGCTGAGGTCGAGGGCGCGGCGACGGTCGCGGATCGCCGCTCCAAGGTCGCTGACGGATCGAATGGGTATGGGCATCGGTCTCCAGGCCAAGTCGTCGTTCGCCGACATACTAGATTTGTCAGCGAAAGGCGACAAGTCCAGAACGTCAGCGAGCGGCAACTGCTCCAAGCCTGGAAGTGGACACAACTCCAGAACGGAACGGGCCGGCATGGGACGGATCTGGGCGGGCTCTTGTGTCCACTTCCCCGGGAAGTTCCTCAGCCGTCGGCCAGCGGCGAGACAGGGCACGCCCGTCCCCCCCCAACCCGCAGTACCCCCCCGGGTTCTTTGCCAAATACTGCTGGTGGTAGTTCGGAAGTAGTGTGAATTCAGATATTTGGCGGCGAAGCAGACACAATTCGGAGGAAGTGGACACAAATCCTCAGCCCCCCCCACCATTCCCTTCCAGCCCCGCGCGGTGGCCGAGAATCTTCTGCACGAAGGAGTCCGCGCCAGCGACGATCCGGCAGGCAGCTCCGTGGACTTCAGCCTCGTTGGGCCTCCCGGCCGAGGCCTCGTGGGCGTACTGCCAGGCGAGGCTGACGTCCCGGCTGTCGATCTCGTAGCCGTAGCCTGCGGCGAGCCAGTGGAGGGACGCGATGGCGCAGTCCGCGGCGAACTCCGGGTTGCTGTCCAGGTGGTCGCGGGCCGCCCGGTTCAGGGTCTTCGGCGAGCAGGGGGACCGCCGCGCGAGGGAGCCGGCGAGGTGGTACAGCTTGAGATGCTTCGCGGTGGCGAACCACTTGCCCTCGTCCCCGGGCGTCGAGGCGATCAGGTCGGCCAGGATCTGCTCTGGCTGGCGAGCGGGGTACTTCTTCGCCAGGGCTCGGAAGATGGCGAGGTTCGTCGTCTCGGACGGGGCGGAGAGGGCGAAGCGCTCGTAGGCCTCGTCGGCCCGGCCTGCCTCGAGCAGGATGCGCTCGCACAGCTGCGCCATCGAGCCGGGGTGGTCATTGAGGCCAAGCGACCGGGCTGCGTACTCGATGGCCTCGTCGACACGGCCGAGCGCGGCCAGTGCACGGACGCCGTACTTGCGGTGATGCCACCAGACGAAGGGCGCGCGGTCGACCAGCGCCAGCAGTTCGTCGTGGCGACCCGCGGCGAGCAGGCTCGACAGGCAGGCCTCCGTCCCCTTGAAGTAGCGCCCGGGCCGATGGTCCGCCCAGCTCACCCGAAGCGGCTCGACCAGACGGTCCGCCCACGCCGAAGCGCGCTGGGGGGATGCGCACAGCTCGCCCCAGGAGTCGGCCAGTCGCTCGATGTAAGGCATGTCGTCGTCGACGTAGGCCTGCCAGAGCCGCTCCATCCAGCGGTCGCGCGACGGCTCGTCGGCGGGCGCGGCGATGAGGATCGGAACCAGCGCGTCGATCGCGCGGTTGACCGCGCTTCCCATCGAGCCCGACGAGCTGTCCACCTGCGCGATCGCGGGGGAGACGCGCTCCAAGAACAGGACGGCCCCCTCGGCCCCGAGCAGCGGGTCGCTCTTCGCGGCCTTCTTGATCTCGGCGACCGCCTCCCGGACGCGGGTCACAGCGGCCTGGGAGCGCCAGCCGAAGGCGCGGGCGCGGAAGCGCGCGCGAAACGCCCACTTGTGCCTCTTCGCCGCGCCGGTCCCGGTCATCCCTCCTCGTGCTCCCTTGCTGGGACCGGCCCGTTCAAGAGGAGCGCATCGGATCGACTGCGAGCGCGCTCGATGGCGGCGCCCAACCTGCGTTCGAGCAGCTCTCGGGGCGGCAACTCGGTCAGGTACTCGGCCACGTGGATGCCGCTCGCCTCGAGCTCCAGCAGCTCGACCACCTGCTCGCTCTTGCTCGCGCACAGAATCAAGCCGAGCGGCGACTCTTCCCCGTCCCGGCGCTCGTGCTTGTCCAGCCACCGCAGGTAGAGCTCGACCTGTCCCTTGTCTCTGGCCTTGAACCGGCCGAGCTTGAGCTCAATGACGATCAGCCGCCGCAGGCCGCGGTGGAAGAACAGGAGGTCGAGGTAGTAGTCCTCGCCCCCGATGATCAGTCGTTTCTGGCGCGCCACGAAGGTGAAGTCGCTGCCCAGCTCGAGGATGAACGCCTCCAGCTCCCGGAGGATGGCGGACTCCAGATCGCGCTCGCTGAAGGTGTCCTTCAGCCCGAGGAAGTCGAGGAAGTAGGGGTCGCGGAACACGACCTCGGGAGTGACGCGCTCCGCCTCTGCCAGGGCGTCGAGCTCGTGCCGGATCAGCGCTTCGGGCTTCTTCGACAGGGCAGTCCGTTCGAAGAGCATCCCGCCCACACGCTCTCGGAGCGCGCGCACGCTCCAGCGCTCAATGCGGCACATCTCGACATAGAAGTCGCGAGCGAGGGGGTCCTTGACCAGGAGCAGCTCCGTGAAGTGGCTCCAGCTCAACTGGTTCGACAGCGTCGAGACTTTCTCTGCATCGGGGAACGCTTCTGCGAACCCGATCATCCGGTGCAGGTTCGGGCGGCTGAATCCGCGACCGTAGTCCGCGGTCAATTCTCTCGACAGCGTCGAGACAATCCGCTCCCCGTAGGCCGCCCGTCTGTCATCGAGCAGCTCGACCCGAATGCGGTGCCCGACCTGCCAGTAGAGCGCGACGAGCTCGCGGTTGACGGTCGTCGCGACCTGGAGCCGCGTTGTCTCGATCAGATCGCGGAGATCGGCCAGGAGCCCGGAGGTTGTCAGGTCGTCGGACATCAGGGCGCCAAGGTACGACTCCCGCGGGGGCGAGTCCACGGCGGGGACACAGGAACGGTCGGGACGGCGTGGGGCGGAATCTTGTGTCCAGTTCGGACGAAAGTCGAAGCCTGCCGCTACCCGTCAGCGAGGGGTGAAACGGGACATGAGACGCCTGTGCCACCCAACCCGCAGTACCCGTTCGGGTTCTTCGCCAGGTACCGCTGGTGGTAGTTCGGAAGTAGTGTGAATTCAGATATTTGGCGGCGAAGCAGACACAAATTCGGAGGAAGTGGACACAGAATCAAGCTGCCCGGCACCAGTCCTCGACCGCGAGGCCGTCGACCTCCCGGAAGTGCCTCGTGTTGTGGGTCACGAGGGTCAACTCGCGGCTCAGGGCGTGCCCGGCGATGAGGGTGTCCATCTGCCCGATGGGGCGGCCCTTCTTGCGAAGACCGGCGGCGACCTGGGCAGCGGCGTCGGTGTCGTCCGCGGTCAACGGGAGGATCTCGAGCCCACCCAGGAACCCGCGAATCGCGGTCCAGAGCCGCGGCGAGGCCCGCAGGTGGGCGCCAAACTCCAGCTCGAACTTCACCAGAACGCTGGTGCAGATGTGCTCGCGGCCGGCCTCCACAAGCCGCGCCATCAGCACCTCGTCGCGGTTCCGCAGGGCGTAGCTCACGATGTTGGTGTCGAGCAGGTACTTCACTCGAACGGGTCCCGGAGCTGCTCGGTCGCGTCCAACCGCGGGATGTCCTCATCCCACGCGCCGAAGCTCGACCAGAAGGCCTCACTCCACCCGTCGGTGATCGGCTCGAGGACGATCCGGCGACCCTCCCGGTGAATTCGGACTTCCTCGCCGGGAAGCCGAAACTCCTTGGGCAGTCGCACCGCCTGGCTCCGCCCGTTCATGAACAGCTTTGCTGTCTTCATCAGCTCACCTCCGTCGGAACAAGTATATATCGTGATATATACCAAGCAAGCCCGGTTGTCGGGCCCGGGAAACGGATGGGGCGGCCGCGGAACTTCCCTTGTGTCCCGTTCGCTCGATAGCCGGCCCCGGCGGCTACCGCTCCGAGAGCGGCGAAACGGGGCAAGAGACCCCCGTCCCGCCCAACCCGCAGTACCCCCAGGATTCTTCGCCAGGCGCTGCCGGTGGCAGTTCGAAAGTGGTTGAAGTTCAAGTAGTTATGTCGCTACTGAACACAACCAAAGGAGAAGTGGGCACAAGCAGACCCTCATCGCGGCCAACGGGCCGCCGGGATGCCTTCGAGGGCGGCGGCTACCCGGCGCTGTCGGGTCGCTGGGCGCTTCGCGGAGCCAACGTGGACGGCCCAGGCTCGACGCATGGATGGCGCGAGCCGGTCGAACGCCGCGGCCAGCTCCGGATCGGCCTCGATGACCGAGCGGAGCTCGTCGGGGAGGTGGAGCGGTCCGGGCTCCGGGTCCAGCTCGATCACGACCTCCACCTCGTCACCGACCTCGACGTCGGCCTCAGCCCGCAGCTCCCTGGGAACCGCCATCCGGTAGACGCCCTCCCCCTTCGCCACCCCGCGCCGGAAGGGCACAAGGGCGAGCGTCCCGCGGACACTCCACGGCCCCGCCTTCCCCCACGCGGCGTGTACGCGCTCGGGGATCACGATGAACACCCAGTTCGTGTAGGGCGCCTTCTCGCCGGCCACGAGCCTGGCGCGGAAGCTGGTGGGCAGCCGGGCACCGGGTCCGGGCGGGACGCGACCGGAGGGCGGCGCAGACGTCTCCTGAGTCACGACTCCTCCGATGGCATCGGCGGCCCGTGGTAGCCGCGGCGGCGCAGGAGCCCGGGTTCGGGTCGGTGGGTCGCACGACGATCGGACGGCCCTCCCTTCCCTTCGAGTCGCCTCCGCGCCGCCTGACGGCCGCCGCGTCGAGCCGAGCAGGGGCTTCGCGACGACGGCGGGGGGCCCTGACCCGCCGATCCTGGGCCGGGCTTCCAGGTCACGGCGAGGCTCCCGGAACTGCCCGCCCCTGGAGGAAGGCGCGGACGTAGCGCTCGACCTCGACCTCGACCTCGAGCGCTCGGTCGACGAGTCGCGCGCGGCGGGCGAGGCCGACGACGAACAGGGGCCCGATGAGAGCCGACAACGTGAGCAGGGGGAGCTCCTGCGGCAACGCCCCCCGCGCCTGGTGGTGGACGATGATCTGCGCGATGGCCTGAAGGTTCGCCCACACCTTGTCCAACGCGGGGCGCAGCTCGCGATGCTGCGGCACCTCGACCAGCAACATCGGGATCACCGCCCCGACCTGATCCTGGGTCTGCAGGTAGGCCCGCACGATCCCGACGAGATCCGCCTCGACGTCATCGGTGGTCTCGACCGTGGCCAGCGGGACCCCCTCGAGCTGGGCGCTCAGCGCGGCGCAGATCAGCTCCGCCTTGCCCCCATAACGTCGAAACAGCGTCGCCTCGTTCACACCAGCGAGCGAGGCGATCGTCTTGGTGGTCGTGCCGTCGTAGCCCCAGCTCACGAACAGCCGCGTCGCCGACTCGAACACCGCTGTCTCGTCGATCCGGCGGGGCATCGATGAGTGAACCACGCATCGACCCCCTCGCAGGACTGGGACCCAACGAGCGCGCGCTGCTCGAACGACTCCCGACCGCGACGCTGCGCCGGCTGGCAGCCACGGTGGTACGAACGAAGATGAGGCTCCAGTTCAAGGGGTGGCTGCAGTACGTCCTGCCGCTGGGTCCAGCCGCGGCGCTGGGCCTGCTCTGCGGACTCGGCCTGCTGGTGGGACTGCCGCGGGTCGCGACCGGCTTCGGCTGCGCCGCCGTCGGGGTGCTCGCGATCGCGCTGTTCGACGTCGTCACGGTGAAGTTCCGCTTGCACCCCCCCGAGGGTCGACCGGCGCGCCGAGAAGGCCTGGGGGCCTTCGATCTGATGCGGGTCGAGGCGCTCCCGGGGTGTGTTCAGCAGCGCCGAGACCGCAGCGCCGGGCAGGTCGTGGCCGCTGACCTCACCATCATCCTCAAGACTGAGGATCTGCACCCCGCCCTCGTCGTTGGCGAAGGCGGCGACGTACTCGGCGACCTGGTCGCGCACGGCCCGGCGTTTCCGCGCTGTCTTCTTGCCCAGCGGCCCCTCATACATCGACTTGCGGTCGAAGTGCTGTCCCTCCTCGCGGTCGAGGAACGGTGTGACTTCGAATCTCGAACCTGGGATGCCCGCGGCCATGGGCGGTCAAGGTACGACTCAGAGCCTGCGGAGTCCACGGGCCCAGGCCCTCACAGCCAGGAGGGAAGGCCCGGGAACGGACGGGACGGCGTAGGGCGGACTCTTGTGTCCACTTCGGCCGCCAATCGCTCGCGCCAGCTACCCCTCCGAGAGCGGCGAAACGGCGCACGCGACGCCCGTCCCCCCGAGTCCGCAGTACCCGCCCGGGTTCCTGTGCAAGTACTGCTGGTGGTAGTTCGGAAGTGATGGAATTTCAGGTGATTAGCGGCGAACTGGACACAAATTCGGAGGAAGTGGACACAAATAGAGGTTCTACTCGCCCAGGATGAGCCGCCGGTAGGCGCCGCCACCTTCCCCGGACTGGACCCATGACGACAGCACCTCCGGGACGACCACCTCGACTTCGGAGCCGTGGCCGCGCACCCAGCGAACCAGGTCGTAGGTGATGTGCAGCTTCATCTCGACCTCGATCCGGCCGTCATCCAATTCGTTCGGCTCGTCCTGCGTCGGATGGACGCGATGGAACTGGAAGTACGACCGCCAGCCGGGAGCGAACCTCAAGATGACCTGCTGGGCCAGCACCCCAGGCGGGGCGACGAAGATCCCAAAGCAGTTCTCGAAGACCTGCCGCGGGTCGTAATCAGCCAGGAGGGGATAGGTGAAACCCTCGTTGGAGACTCGGATCCTGGACAGCCGCGCGGCGTTGTAGATCCGCTCGGTGTCGATGTGGTCGACGCGCTCGGAGTCGTCGAGACAGCGAGCGTAGAGGTACACGCCTTCATCGGCGAGAAGCAGGGTCCACGGTTCGAGCTTGATGCGCAGCACTGCGCCCGAGAACTGCACGTACTCGGCCTCGACGACCTTGCTGCTCGTGATAGCCGTAGCGAGACGATCCACGGTGTCGGCGTCGAGCGCGAGCGGGTTCACGAGCCGGGTGCTTACGTAGAACGCTCGGTCACGGGGGTCGCGCCAGCCGGTGGGCACTGCGAGCCGGCCGGCGTGGTCGTCGACCAGATTGGAGAGGATGCGACCGATCTCACCGTCGCGGAACGCGTGCAGCATCTGGCGGGCCGCCTGCAGCGCCCAGACCTGCTCCGGGCTCGTGCTCTGGTCGGTGGGCCAGGTCCACGCGAACGACTCGGCCCGGCCCCTTCCTGGTCGCACGTTCGCCACGTGCGGTAGCTCCTCGGCAAGAGCGCGAAGCCGCTGCCGGACTGCGTTGGTCTGCCCAGGCCCGTCACCGACGATGTCGCGGACACGAATTGTGTCTCCCTGCATGATCCGACGGAGGGCCCGAAGCGTCTGACGCAACGACTTCAAGTTGGTCCGCGAGGCACTCATACGTTCCTCCAAAGATGATCGTCAGAGGATCATGCTCGACTAGGTTGATCTCTACACGATCATGTTCGCAGACGGGCTCTTGCCACGTGTCGAGCGCGTGATGAAGGGATGCCTGCGCCGCACCTCCGCGGCAGCAGGAGATACGAAGATGGCGAAGAACACAGGGCGCGGGCACCGCGTCGGAGCAGTCCGGGACCGGTCGCAGGTCCACAACCCCAAGACCGAAACCTGGACGAAGCGCGACACCGGGACCGGACGCTTCCTGGACCAGAAGGCCGACAGCGAGCCCTTCAAGGGTGTTCGCCGCGAGCGGAACGGCAAGGAGTAGGCGGTCATGGGTGCGACGATCCACTGCCCGAGCTGCGGGACAGCGCAGATCACGACTGCTCCGGTCGGCGGGTTTACTACCTGCTTCCGCTGCGGCACCGGGATGACCGTGCGCCGGCCGCGGTCGACCAGCGGCCCCGGCCTCGGCCAGCTCCTCATCGGTGCGGTCGGCGCGGCCGCGGTGGGCTACGGAGTCACCCAGGCCTGGCGCCACTTGACCAGCCCCCGCGTCTTCATCAGCCATGCGTGGACGTACAACGAGGACTACTACCGACTCGTCGGTCTCCTCGACGCGGACCCCGAGTTCGAATGGATCAACAACTCCGTGCCCGAGCACGACCCACTTGAAGGCGGCACCGCCCGCGAACTCCACGGCCAGCTCGCCGCCCAGGTCACGCGGTCCAACGTGATGCTGGTGATCTCGGGGATGTACGTGAACCACCGCGAGTGGATCCAGGCGGAGCTAGGGATCTGCATCCCTGAGGACATGACCTCCGGAATCAAGTTCTGAGAGCAGCCTCCAATCGTGCTCTGTCACAGATGCGGGCGACCTCGGCCTCGACGCGGCGGAGGGCGTCGGCGAG
>Ga0209992_10002077_pt1 | contig 19154 bp, 20 predicted proteins | sample 2SBtaG_2_FD_182564 | JGI IMG/M metagenome (GOLD analysis project Ga0209992, IMG submission 182564) | Deep subsurface microbial communities from Kolumbo volcano to uncover new lineages of life (NeLLi) - 2SBTROV12_ACTIVE470 metaG (SPAdes)... | ecosystem: Environmental > Aquatic > Marine >... | reverse complement strand
GGATCAGGAGTTGCCCACCGACTCTTGGCGATAGAAGGTGAAGAGTTCTGCCACGCCGATGGCCTTGCTCTCGATGTCTGCGATCACGTCGGCTCCCACCTGATCCGGCGCGAGGCCGCTGAACTCATCCAGGGCCAGAACCTTGAAGACGTAGCTGTGGGCGTCTGATCCGATGGGCGGGGCTGGCCCGCCGTAGCCGTTCTGGCCGAAGTCGTTGACCGCCTCGACGGCGCCGGGAGGGACGAGCCCTTCGAAGACCGTGCCCGAGACCGGATCGATTCCGGCGACGACCCAGTGCACGAAGCCGTCGTTGATGTCGGTCATCACGATCGCGATCTCGACGGCCCCGGCGGGTGGATTGCGCCACTGGAGCTCGGGAGCCACGTTTGCGCCTCCGGCCGTGTGGCGATGGGGGAGCAGGTCTCCCGGGCGCACAGCAGGGCTGCGGACCGTGAACGTCCCCGGGATCGCGTCGGCGAACAGGTCGACGGGCACCGTCGTTGTGGGAAGCGGACGCGGGGTGGCGCCGCCGGTTCCGGGCTCGCGAAGGGCTCGACCGTCGTTGCTGCAGGCCGAGATCAGCGCCGCCACGGCAACGATGAGAAAGGCGCGACGTAGAGGAAGAGGGCTCAAACGAACTCAGTGTGACATGCACCGAGGTGACACGCTGGGCAGGTGACGGACCGGGAGTCCAGGCCCAGGCGCCTCCGTACGCGCCCGTCAGGGGGCTCGTCACGCGCGCTCGTCCGGCGTGGTGGGCCCCTTGCTCTTCGGGGGCTACTGGGTCCCGATACGACCGGCGCGCGCCAGAGCCTCGTTGCCCTGATGGCGTCGAGTGTGACCGCCACGCTCGCCGGCGTTCTTCTGGCGAGCATCACTGGCACTCTCGAACGACTTCCCGGTCTGCTGGTGCTCGTGCCGGCAGCCATCGGGATGCGCGGCAACATCTTCGGCGCGCTGGGAAGCCGCCTGTCGACCACCATTCACGCCGGCACTTTTCGCGTGTCGCGACGTGTCGACAACGTCGTCGGCCAGAACCTCGCCGCGGCCGCCGTCCTCTCGCTCGCCACTGCGGTTGCTCTTGGCGTGGTCACGAAGGTCCTCGCTCCCGTCTTCGGCCTCGAATCGATCATCAGCCTTGCCGATCTGATCGTGGTGTCGACCGTGGGGGCGATCCTCTCCTCGGCGGTCGTGCTCGTCGTGACTCTTGGGCTCGCGGCATCCTCGGCCCGCTACGGGTGGGACCTCGACAACGTCAACGCGCCCCTCGTGTCAGCGGTCGGAGATGTCGTGACTTTGCCCGCGCTCTTCATCGCGAGCGGACTCGTCAGCGTGCAGATCCTCACGCCGGCGCTGGCCCTCGTGCTGACCGTGCTGGGGTTGGCCGCGCTCGTGTGGGGCTTGCGTGAGCCTCTCGAGTTGCAGCGACAGATCCTCAGCGAATCGCTGCCCATCCTGTTCGTCACCGGCGGGGTGCTCGTGTTCGCAGGTGTGGTGATCGAGCACCGGCTGGAGGACTTTGCGTTGTACCGGGCTGTACTCATCCTCGTCCCCGCATGTCTCACTGGCGCCGGCGCGATCGGGGGGATCCTGTCCGGGCGCCTTGCCAGCAAACTGCACATCGGTGTCATCGAACCGACGATGGTCCCGGGTCGCTCGGCTCGCCGCGACCTGTCGTTCGGCTTCGTTCTCGCCCTGCCGGTCTTTGTGGCCAACGGGCTTCTCGCCCACGTCGGCGGGTTGATCTTCGATTTCACCAGCCCGGGGCTCCCCCGGTTGATGGCGATCTCGCTCACCGGAGGGCTGATCGCGACCGTGCTCGCGGGCCTGATCGCCTACTACGGCACCATCATCGCGATCCGGTTGGGCGTCGATCCCGATACGTACGGGATTCCGCTGGTGACCAGCACTGTCGACCTCGCCGGCGCTGCGGCGATCGTCGCTGCAATCTCGTGGATCGGACTCACATGACCCGTGCTGGCTCCTTGTTCTGTTCCCTACCCTGTGAAAAACACCATGGATGACAAACCGAGGAATCTGAAGGCCATGCTCGCCGACGCGAAGGACGCGTCGGAACTCATGGTCGACCTCGCGTACGCCGCGTTGTATTTCGACGACGACGGCATGGCCGAAGCGGTGCTCGACCTCGAAGAGGACATGTCGGACCTGGTCCACGAGATGCGCTCCATGGCGATGCTCGCGGCGCGCCACCCGCGCGAGGTCGACGGCATGAGCTCGGTGCTCCAGGTCGTGTCCTCGCTCGAGCAGATCGCCAACGCGGCGGTCGACATCGCGAACATCGTCCTGCGCAACCTCGGGATACCCCAGGCGCTGGTCGTCGATATGGCCCAAGCAGCCGAGGTGTCCCACCGCCTCGTGGTGGCAGGCGGGAGTCACTTGGCCAACCGCCCGCTTTCCGACATGGAGCTTCCGATCGTCGTCGGGATGCGGGTGGTGGCGGTCCAGCGCGGGCGACGCTGGCTCACTGACGTGGGTGGCGAAGACATCGTGGAGCCGGGCGACGTGCTCTTCATGCGGGGCGAACCAGCGGGGATCGTGCGCCTGCGTGAGCTTGCAGCCGCACCTGTCTGGGTGCCCCCGGCGCCGGACACTTCTGCTGTCGTGACCGACCTCGATCGAGCGGTGGACACGCTCGTCGAGATGAAGAACCTGTCAGAGACCGCGATCGGCCTGGCCTACTCGGCATTGGTACTCCGCGACCACGCCCTCGCGCGCGAAGTGCGTTCGCTCGAGGAGCGGCTGGGTGAGATGAAGGCGTCGCTGCAGACCTGGGTGCTGCGCGCCGCTGCGGACAACCTCGACCCCTCCCCATTGCGCGGGTTGCTCCATCTCGCCGAGGCCGCCGACGACATCGGCGACCAGGCGCTGCAGATGGTGTCGCTGGTTCTGGACCAGGAGGATGTGCATCCGGTGCTGGCCCTCGCCCTGGGCGACACCGACGACGTGGTGGTGCAGGTCCCGGTGGGGCCCGCGAGCACGGCGGACAACTCGACGCTCGGTTCGCTCGGCCTGTCGGTGGACCCCGGCTACAACGTCCTGGCGATTCGGCGAGCCGGGAGCTACCTCTACAACCCCCGTAAGAATGTCAGCTTGAAGGCAGGCGACGAACTCCTCGCCTCCGGCCCAGAGGAAGGACGAGAGCGTCTGGCCGCCCTCTGCGGCTACCAGATCGAGATCGACGAGGAGACAGGGCAGGTGGAGCTGTCCCCCGTGAGTTGAGCAACGTCGGTGCCTGACACCAAGTTGCTCAACTTTCGGGGTGGGGCTTGCCGGCGGGTCAGCGGCGGACGTGAAGGGGTCGGCCGTCGAGACCCAAGGCTGCTTCGGTGATCGCTTCGCTGAAGGTGGGATGCGGGCGAATCGTGGCGGCGACGTCTTCGACGGTGGCGGCCAATTCGATGGCGAGCGCGATCTCGCCGACGAGCTCGGACACCCCGTGCCCAGCCAAGACGCCCCCGACCACTGTGCCGCCGGTGTCGGCGACCAGCTCGACGAAGCCGTCCGTGGCGCCGATCGTCTTCGAGCGCGAGCCCGCCGTGAAGGGGAAGCGGAACGACTGCACCTCGAGTCCCGATGCAGCGGCCCTGCTCGGGGTCAGCCCGACCTGCGCGATCTCGGGGTCGCTGAAGATCACCCCGGGAATCGCTGCGGGGTCGAAGGCGGCGTGGGTGTCTCCGTGCAAGGCTGCGACGGCGACCTCGGCCTCGGCGGTCGCCTTGTGGGCCAGCGCGGGCCCCGGGGTGATGTCTCCGATCGCCGCAATCGAGGGGGTGGCCAGACGGTCTGGACCGACGACGACCAACCCGCCATCGTCCAACGCGACGCCCGCCACGTCGAGGCCGAGGTCGTCTGTGTTGGGTCGCCGCCCCACCGCCACGACGACGACATCGGCCGGGATGGCGCCGTGCCCGTCGACGACCACGCCGGCGTCGTCCAGATCTGTGGCCGCCGAGCCGGTGATGACGGTCGCCCCGAGTGCCTTGAGGCGGCGGCTGACGAGCTGGCTCGCCCGTTTCTCCACCTCGGGTAGCAGGCGATCGGCGAGTTCGAGGATCGTGACGTTGCAGCCGAGCTTGGCGTAGGCCGTGCCGAGTTCGACCCCGATGTAGCCACCGCCGATGACGACGAGCGAGCCGGGGAGTTCTTTCAGCCCGAGTGCTCCTGTCGAGTCGACGACTCGTGGATCGTCTTGCGGAATCGTGGGGAGATGAATAGCTCGGCTGCCGGTGGCCAAGATGCACCTGCGGAACTCGAGGTGCTTCACGTCGTCGCCTGCCACCACCGCGACGCGGTTGGGCCGACTGAAGCGGGCGGTTCCGTCGACGACGGTCACGCCCGCGGCTGCCAACAAGCCCGCCACTCCCGTGGTCAGACCGTCCACCACGTCGTCGATCCCCGCTCGAATGCGGTCCCAGGACCATGTGGCGCTGAGCTCCACTCCGGTGTCCGTCGAACCCGACGAGGACACCAGTGCGGCGGCGTGGATCAGCGACTTCGAGGGGATGCAGCCCACGTTGAGGCATACCCCGCCGAGCGCCTCGCGCTCGATCAGGGTCACTTCGGTGCCATGTCGTGCAGCGTGCAGCGCCGCGGCGTAGCCACCTGGACCTCCGCCGATCACCAGCAGATCGGTGGACTCTGCAACCTCGCCGACGACCACCTCAGCCCCTCACGCGACCATCAGCGACACCGGATGGGTGAGCAGCCCGGCGATGTGTTCCTGAAACGCGGTCAGGACGTCGCCATCGATCAGACGGTGATCTGCACCGGTTGCGATGGGAAGCGTCGGTCGTGCTGCGACGGCACCGTCGACGACGAAGGGTCGTTGGCGAATGGCGCCGAAGCCGACGATCGCCACCTCGGGAGAGCGGATGATGGGTGTCGCGAAGCGCCCGCCGAGGCTCCCGTAGTTGGAGATGGTGCAGGTACCGTTCCGCAGCTCGCCGACATCGATCGTCCGGCTCCGGGCTGCCGCAGACAGCCGCGAGATCTCGGTGGCCAAGTCCATCAGGTCGCGTCGGTCGGCGTCGCGGATCACCGGCACGATGAGGCCGTCGTCGCTCGCAACGGCGATGCCGATGTCGACCCGGTCGTGAACCGTGATGCTCCCGGCTTCGGTGTCGATCGACGCGTTCATGATCGGAAAGCGCCGCAACGCGCGGGCGACCGCCGTCACGAGAAATGCCAGCGGCGTCAGGCCGTCGCCAGCGGGTCGGAGGAGCTCTTTGATCTTGGCCCGTCCAGCCAGGAGGTTGGTTGCGTCGATCTCGTCCATCCCATGGATGTGGGGGATGGACCAGGAATTCTCCATCGCACGTGCGGTCACGCGCCGGATGCCGCGCAACGGATGCTCGCCGATGGGCATCTGCCCGACAGCGTCGGTCGAGGGTGCCGGGGTGGTGGAGATCGTCGCGCGCCCCGCAACCGGACCAGGCGCTGAGCGCGCGGCGACGAGGTCCTGGTCTGTGATGCGACCTCCCGGGCCGGTGCCCGTGACCGTCGACAGGTCGACCCCAGCCTCACGCGCCCGCCGCCGCACCGCCGGCGAAGCCTTCGGGCGCACGCCTGACGACGCAGCCGCCGGCCCAGGAGCCGATGCGGGCTGTGGCTCGGCGGGTACCGCGGTCGGGGCGGGAGGGGCAGGCGGCGCCGGTTGATCCGAATCGGTCGCGATCTCGATCAGCAGATCGCCAACCTTGGCGATCTCGCCGACTTCGGGGTGAATGGCGGCCACCACGCCGGCCGTCGGCGCGGGCAGCTCGGTCTGGCTCTTGTCGGTGAGGATCTCGACCATCGGCTGGTCGCGCCGAATGGAGTCGCCGGGAGCCACGAGCCATTCGATGATCTCGGCCTCCTCCAGCCCCTCGCCAACATCGGGCAGGCGGAACTCGTACGTGCTCATGGGCTCGCCACCGTGGCCCGGATCGCCGCTGCGATTCGGCCTTGGTCTGGGACGTATCGATCTTCGAGCTGGCCAACCGGGTACGGGGCGTCGTACCCACTCACCCTGGCCACGGGGGCCTCGAGCGACCACAGCGCATGGTCGTTGATGAGGGCGATGATCTCCGATGCGAAGCCGTTGGTCTCCACGGCCTCCTGCACGACCACCGCTCTTCCACAGTCCTCCACCCCCTGGACGATGGCCTCGAGATCGAGCGGAACGAGTGTGCGGAGGTCGATCACTCGTGCACCGATGCCCTCTGCGGCGACTTCTTGGGCCGCCCGGCGGCACACGTCCACCATGTAGCTCCAGGCGAACACGACGACGTCATCGCCGTCGGTCACCCTCCGGGCTTGCCCGAACGGCACGAGATGCTCGCCGAGGGGGACTTCGTCGCGGATCGCGCGGTACCCACGGAGCGGCTCGAGGAACATCACGGGGTCCGGGTCGCGGATCGACGTCGCGAGGAGGCCCTTTGCGTCGGCGGCTGACGCCGGCAGCACGATCTTGAGTCCGGGGATGTTCGCCAGCTGGGCCTCCAGAGAGTCGCTGTGGAGCTCGGGCGTCCGGACGCCGCCCCCGAAGGGCGAGCGCAGCGTGATCGGGGCCTCGAACCGTCCCTGCGACCGGTATCGGAGGCGGGCGATCTGCCCGGCGACCTGGTGGAAGGCCTGGTAGCTGAATCCCAGGAACTGGATCTCGGGCACCGGCACCATCCCGGCAGCCGCGAGGCCGACCGCTGCGCCTGCGATCACGCCCTCTGCGAGCGGCGTGTCGACCACTCGGTGCTCGCCGAAGCTCGCGTACAGGCCCTCGGTGGCTCGAAAAACCCCGCCGTTGTGCCCGACATCCTCGCCGAACACCACCACGCGCTCGTCGCGTGCCATCTCCCGGTGGAGCGTGTGGTTGATCGCCTCCAGCATCGTCATCGTCTGGGTGTCGCTCACGAGGCTCCACCTCCAGTGAGGCCGTAGTGCTCGTTGAACCCCTCGCGTTGTCGCTGCATCCGTGCCGTCGGCTCGCTGTAGACGTGATCGAAGAAGCCGTCAGGAGGAGTCGGGGTCGCCTCGGCGCGCTGGACGGCGAGTTCCATACGTTCGTCGGCGTCCGCTTGGGCGGCCTCATGGTCGGTATCGGACCACAAGTCCAGCGCCTCGAGTTGGCGACGCATTGTCAGCAATGGGTCGCGCTCCCGCCACTCCGCGAGGACATCCTCTGGGACGTAGCGAGTGGGATCGTCGGCGGTCGTGTGCGGGGCCAGCCGGTAGGTCACGGCTTCGATGAGGGTCGGTCCGTCTCCGGCGACGGCGCGCTCGCGAGCTGCGCTGACCGCTTCGTGCATCGCGACGGCGTCGGTGCCATCGACCTGCACACCGGGGAATCCGAACGCCATGGCCTTGTCGGCGAAAGACGTCGCTGCGGTCTGGCGTGAGGTCGGGGTCGAGATCGCCCAACCGTTGTTGACGCACAGCAGGATCACCGGCGCGTCGAGGACACCGGCGAAGTTGCCCGCTTCGTAGAAATCGCCCTCGCTCGATGCCCCGTCACCGAAGAACACGACCGCCACCCCGTCTTCGCCGCGGAGCTTCATCCCCCATGCGAGCCCGACAGCGTGTGGGATCTGCGCCGCGAGGCTGATCTGGGGCGGCCACACCCTGATGGGCTCAGGGAGGTGTCCCCCGCCCGGGTGCCCCATCACGTAGAGGGTGTAGCGATCGATGACCTCGTCGCCGAATCGCTGGAGACCCACCAGCTCCCGGTACTGGGGGAGCACCCAGTCCTTGATGGGATCCAGCCCATGGGAGGTTCCGACGATCACAGCTTCGTTGCCGTCGACAGGTGCGTTGGTACCCGCTCGACCCTGCCGCTGCAGGTTGAAGGCACGGTCGGAGAAAACGCGGGCGGCGATCATCTCCCGCATCATCTGGCGCAGTTGGTCGGCGCCTGGACCGCCGGACGTGGTCGGCTCAGCCATAGCGGCCGAGCTTATGTTCACTCCTCAGAGGAAGCAGCTTCAGCCCCGGGGGTGCTCGATGCGTCGCCGGAGTCGTCTGTCCGCATCGCCTCGGCGATACCGGTCACCGCGCCGAGAACTCCGGCGAACTCGGTGGGCACCACGATCTTGGTCGCACGACCGTCGGCCATCTGGGCGAGGGTCTCGAGGTAGCGCACCGCGAGCAGGTCGCTCGAGGGATCCCCGTCGTGGATGGCCTGGAAGACCGCCCGAGTGGCGTCGGCCTCACCCTGGGCAACCGTTTCGAGACGGAAGCGGTCGGCTTCGGCGACGAGGCGAACGGCTTCGGCCTCACCTTCGGCAGCCAAGATCGCGCTCTGGCGCTGACCCTCAGCCTCGAGGATCTGGGACTGCTTCTCACCCTCGGCCCTGGTGATCTCGCTCTCGCGGAAGCCCTCGGCCTCGGTGACGGTGGCCCGGCGTGTTCGTTCGGCCTTCATCTGCTCGTGCATGGCCGCCATCACGTCGCTGGGCGGATCGATCCGCTGGATCTCGACGCGCACCACCCGCACACCCCACTTGTCCGTCGCTTCGTCGAGAATCTCGCGGAGCGCCGCGTTGATGCGGTCCCGCGACGTGAGCGCTTCGTCGAGCTGGAGATCGCCGACCAGGTTCCTCAGGTTGGTCTGAGCGAGCTTGGTGATCGCGAGAACGAAGTTGGCGATGTTGTAGACGAGGCGCTGGGGGTCGGTTGGCTCGTAGAACACGACAGCGTCGACCGATACGACCACGTTGTCGGAGGTGATGACCTCCTGCGGCGGGACATCGACGACCTGTTCGCGCATGTCCACGAGCCGGATGGTGTCGATGAACGGAACGATGATCTGCAGGCCGGGTTCGCGATTGTCCTTGTACTTGCCGAGACGCTCCACGATGCCGCGCTGGTAGGGCCGGATGATCTTGACCGCCGAGAGCAGGAACAGGAGCACGATGACCGCGAGCGCGGCCAGGACGATGATGAACGGCATCAGCCGTTTCCTTTCTCGGTGTCAGCGGGACTCACGACGACGCGTGTTCCCCGCACCGCCGTGACAGTCACGACCGTGCCTTCCTCGAGCGGACCGGTGTCGCTCACCGCCCGCCACTCCTCGCCGCCCAGCTTCACCAGCCCGCTGTCGGCCGGATCGTCCGGAACCCCTGCGATCAGTCGTCCACGTGCACCCAGGAGGCGGTCCGAACCGGCGCCCTCGGGGTCTGCCATCTCGTCCATGGAACGTCGGCTCATCTTCCAGAAGAGCGTGAACAGAGCTCCCCCGAGCAGCACGAACACCGCCCAACCAATCGCCAGATGCACACCGGCGAAAGCCAGGATCATGGCGACGATCGCGCTCAGCCCGAAGGGAATGAGGATGAACGTCCCCGGAACTGCCATCTCGCCGGTGATGAACACCATGGCGGCCGCCAGCCAGATCCACCGCCAGGTCTCAGGTGACGTGTCCACCGGGCTCCTCCCGTTCGAGTGTTGATCATAGAACGATCTGTGAACCGCCCCGGTTCCCGACACATGGGCCGGCCCGGGACAGTTGGTAGCTTGGCGCCGATGTCCGCGTTGTCCATCCTCACCGTGCACGCCCATCCCGACGACGAGAGTTCGAAGGGCCCCGGCACGATTCGTCAGTGCGCGGACGAGGGAATTCGCACCACGCTCGTCTGCTGCACCGGCGGTGAGGCGGGCGACATCCTCAACCCTGCGATGGATCGCGACGAGGTCAAGGCCGATCTTCAAGCGGTCCGTCGGGCCGAGCTCGAAGCCGCCGCCAACGTCATCGGGTACGACGAGGTGATCATGCTCGGCTACCGCGATTCCGGCATGCCGGACAGCGAGGAGAACGCTCACCCCGACGCATTTGCCAACGCCGATCTCGACGAAGCCGTCGGTCGACTCGTCGCGATCATCCGGCGGGTGCGCTCCCAGGTGATCGTCACGTACCCCGAGGTCCAGAACCGCTACCCCCATCCCGACCATCTCCAGGTGACCAGCATCTGTCTTCCGGCGTGGGAGCGGGCGGGCGATCCAGCGTGGTACCCCGACGCCGGGGAGCCGTTCACCCCCTCAAAGCTCTACGCCCCGATCTGGTCCAAGAAGCGACTGCTCGACACGCACCAGGCGTTCCTCGATCGGGATCTCGAGTCGCCATACGACGAGAAGTGGTTGTCCGGCCGTGACCGCGACGATCGGATTACCGCGGTCGTCACCGTCGACAACGCTGTGCGTCGCAAGGCCCTTCTGGCCCATGCCACGCAGGTGGATCCCGAGTCCAAGTTCTGGTTCGGTCTGCCCGACGACGTTCTCGACACCATCCACCCATTCGAGGAGTACATCCTGCTGCGGTCGCGGATCGAGACCGACGCAATGGAGACGGATCTCTTCGCCGGTCTTCGCGACCCCGACAGCGAGAGCGCCTCGGCGTGAAGTTTCTGTCCGAGGAGTTCCTCGCCGCGTGGGCGGAGGCGGATCGCGACCCGCTCGGTGAGGCCACTGCGGTCATCGCCGTCAAGACCGAGGGTGGCCCCGACGGCAAGGTCGCCGTCACCCTCGAACTCGACGAGGGCGCGGTGACCGGCGCGCGGCCCGGAGCGCAGAAGGGCGCCGACCTCGAGCTCACGATTCCCTACGACTTGGCGGTCGACCTTCTCCAGGGCGATGCGGACCCCGCGGTCGAGTTCATGCGAGGGGCGCTCAAGGTCAGCGGCGACATGGGCGCGTGGCTCGAGATCTTGCCGGCGTGGCGACAGCGGAGTGCTCCCTCGAGCGTTGCCGCCGCCACCGAGTTCTAGCGAGCACCTCTGCGGCGGCGAGGCTCGCCCCGTCGCGACTTGTGATCAGGATCGCTGGAGGTCGCGGATCTCGCGGTAGCCGATCAGGATGATTCCGCTGCGCTCGAGGTGGGTCCGGAGTTCGGTGTTGCTCGTCACGTGATCGTGGTCCTCCACGCGCGAACCCCAGTCGGTCGTGAGGCTTCTGAGCTCGGGCAGGTCTGCCGAGGGTTGGAGCTGAAGTTGGGTCACTCCTGGCTCGAGTGAGTCCAGGAGGTGCTCGATGCGGCGGTAGCGGTTGGTCTGACCTGGCGCGATCCTGACGACTCTGTCCGGCGAGAGAACGCCTTCGGCGGCGGTGAGGTCGGCGATCGGAAATCCCACCGTCGACGATTCGCACGCCAACCGCACGGGAAGGCGGAACTCGTCGGCCAGCTCCAGATAGACGTCGAAGAACTCCGGCCGAACGGTCATTGCGTCGAGGTGGCTGTCCAGATGGGTGACGTCGAAGCCCCAGAGGATCGCCCGCTCGATCTGAGCGCGGCACTCTCGACGCACTTCGTCGAGGTCTGCGTGGTCCCACGCGTCGTCGACCGTGCGCGGAAACCCGCCGTCACCGTCGAGAAGTGAGGGTGCGTGGGTCACCGGCCCCCAGCGGTACAGGTCGAACTCGGCGTTGAGCGTCAGAGACACACCGACGTCCTCGCCTCGGTAGCGCGCCGCCGCCTCGCGTGCCCACGGGCAGGGGATCTGGAGTACCGCCGAGGTCGCGACGCCATCGCGCAAGGTCCGGTAGACACCCTCGTTCATGGAGTGACAGCCACCGAGGCCGGCGCTCGAGATGATCAGGAGGCGGCTGTCTGCCCGATGCCCGAGTCGTTCGGCGAGGGATCCGGCTGCCACGACCGACACGCTACCGCTCGGGGCCCACGTGTCCCGTGGTCGAAGAGCCGAACAGTCGAACAGCCGAACAGTCGAAAAACACGAATGGCCGGACGCTCCACCGGCGTCCGGCCACCATCGCGGTGTCCCCTCGCGGACTCACGTTGCCGTGCGGTGAGCGGAAGCGCTTCGCCCGGCGTTCTTGGCAGTGATCCTTCTTCGGAGGGAGGCGCTACCTGCTTGAGGAGAAACTGGAGCTCGGTCGACCGGATCTTCTCGTCATCCCCCGAGGGGGACATCTGCGCTTCCGCACGCGGCCCACAGCCCTCGTGCGGCGGCCCTCGCGTCGGATTCGGCCGCCGCGAACAACTCGGCGTGGAAGGTGTTTGGCTCGAAGCGGAACGCCTCAGCGAATCCCTCGAGGACGAGCTGATGGTTGACGAAGAGGGCGTCCGAGGTCCGATGGACGTACGCGAGCACCCGGTCGAAACGGTCGTACAGCTCCTCGTCTCGTTCGAGGTACACGGGATCGCCGGGCACGAGAAGCTCCTCCATGCGGATCGTCGCTTCGTTTCCGAAGCATTCGGGCTCGCGGATGCCGCCGGACTTTTCCGGTGTGTCGATCCCGATCAAGCGCACCGACTCGCGCCGGCCGTCGATGTCGACGTCGATCGTGTCGCCGTCCACCACGCGCACAACGACCGCGTTGGGCACGAGCTCCGAGCCGGGTGTGGAGGTGGGGCCTGTCTGCGTGGTGGAGACGCCCGGAGTATCGGAAGGGTCGGCGACGGTCGACGGATCGATCGCGAGGGTGGTCGAAGGCTCTGGGGCCACTTCGCTCGCCGCTTCGTCGGAGTCCCGAGTCAGGAGCACCACGAGCAGGCCGACAGAGGCGGCAACCACCAGGAGGGAGAGTCCGACGCGCATCCGCGGCAGGCTACCGACGGGCCCGGACGCTTCGACGGGGCTCAGGCGGCGTCGAGGTCGAGCTCGGGGACGCTGTGGGCGGCGGCGAGGGCGGCGCGCGCCTCCGCGATGCCCTGGCGGCCGATCTCGCGCGTCCGCCGGTCGAGCTTCCAGCTCTGTTGTGGCTTCTCGATGAGTCGCAGTTGGCGGGTCATGTGCTCACTCTGCAAAGAGGGTGTGACACTGAAACGCTGAGATCGCTGAATTCGTTCCGATGGGCCACCTAATCTGCGACTCGCTGCGCTCAATCGCCGACATTCTGGCTGACGGGCGCGAGAGGAGACGACGGATTCATGGACAACCGGTACGGCATCACGGTTCCGTTCGACGGACCCCTTCATGAGCAGGCCGACCTGTATCGGGAGTTCGAGGACCTCGGATACACGGACCTGTGGAGCAGCGAGGCGGACGGAACCGACGGGTTCACGCCTCTCATCTTGGCCTCGCAGTGGGCTCCATCGATGCGGCTCGGCATCGCGATCATCCCGGCATATACCCGGGGACCTGCGCTGATGGCCCAGGCGGTTGCATCGGCGTGCGAGGCGGCGCCTGGCCGGTTCGTGATGGGGATCGGCTCGTCGTCGAACGTGATCGTCGAGAACTGGAACGGCATCCCGTTCGAGGAGCCCTACAAGCGCACCCGCGACGTCGCCCGCTTCCTGCGCAGCGCTCTGACCGGCGAGAAGGTCACCGAGGTCTATGACGGCTTCGAGGTGAAGGGCTTCACCCTGCGCCGACCACCCGAACAGGCCCCTCCGATCCTGATCGCGGCTCTGCGTCAGGGAATGTTGCGGTTGGCCGGGCGCGAAGGCGACGGGGCGATCATCAACTGGCTCTCGGCCGATGACGTGTCGACCGTGGTTCCCTTCGTCGACGAGGGTGGCCCGGACAAAGAGATCGTGGCGCGCATCTTCGTGTGCCCCAACCCCGATGCCGACACGGTGCGCGCCCAGGCCAAGCGCAACATCGCCGCGTATCTCAACGTTCCCGTCTACGCCGACTTTCACCGTTGGCTCGGGCGTGAGGAGCTCCAGGGAATGTGGGACCACTGGTCTGCCGGCGACCGAAAGGCGGCACTCGCGGCGATTCCGGACTCGGTCGTCGATGAGCTGTTCGTTCACGGCACGCCCGAAGAGTGTCGCGAGCACATCGATCGCTACCACGCCAATGGCGTGACGACGTCTGCCATCGCCATCACCCCCTTTGGTGGTATCGACCCGATCCAGGCGGCTCGCGACCTCGCGCCCGCCGCCCGCTGACCGATCGACACCCCGCTCACCCATCAAACAGGGAGATCCGACATGGAGCTGGACAACGTTCTGTACGAGGTGCGCGATGGCGTCGCGCACGTACGACTCAATCGGCCGGGCGGAGCCAACGCTCTCAACCCGGCCCTCTCGCGCGATCTGCGTGAGGTGATGCTCGAGATCCAGTGGGACGACGCCGTCAAGGCCGTGTCGATCACGGCGGAGGGCAAGGTCTTCTGCGCCGGCGGCGACCTCAAGGAGTTCAACGAGGCCGGCGACGCTCTGCCCGCGCTCGCCAGCGGCATGCTCGTGGACTTCCACGGTGCGATCTACAAGATGAACCGGATGGCCAAGCCCTTCGTGGCGGGGGTCAATGGTGCCGCAGGCGGTGCGGGGATGTCGATCGTCTCGTCGTTCGACCTCGTCGTGGCCGGCGAGTCGTCCAAGTTCACGATGGCCTACACCGCGGCCGGGGTGACCCCCGACGGCACCTCCACGTACTTCGTCGCCCGCCACATCGGCCTGCGCCGCATGATGGAGCTGACGCTCACCAACCGCGTGCTGTCGGCACAGGAAGCCCTCGAGTGGGGCTTCGTCAACCAGGTGGTGCCAGACGACGAGGTCGACGCCGCGGCGGCGGAGCTCGCGCAGCGGCTGGCCGACGGGCCGGCGTGGGCGCTCGGTCACGCCAAGAAGATCGTGTACGAGGGCTACGAGTCGCCCCTCGAAGTCGCCGGCGAGATCGAAGGCGTCACGATCGCCGCGGCGATGGGCACGCACGACGGGCGCGAGGGAATCGCAGCCTTTGTGGAGAAGCGTCGGCCCGATTTCCAGGGTCGCTGAGCCAGCGGCGCCTGAGCCCCCGGGCGTCGGTCAGTCCAGACAACCGGCCGCGGCGAGATCGGCGATCTTGTCCGCGTTGTAGCCCAAGAAGTCCGTGAGCACATCAAAGGTGTGTTGTCCGAAGGTCGGACCGGCCCAACGCGGGCCGAAGTCGGATCGCGACAGGGTGAGCCCGGGCGCCTCGACGAAGCTGTCGCCGTGGATCGGATGCGGGACCGATCTGAACGTGTCCCGATGCTGGAGCTGGGGGTCGGCCACGCACTGGGTGGAGTTCTGCACCTGGTGGGCGGGCACGCCGAGGCCCTGCAAACGCGCTTGGAGCTCGTGGGCCTCATGGGCGGCAGCGAACTCGGCCAGGAGAGACTCCAGCTCGTCCGAGCGGGCGCGCCGTTCGTCGAGCGGCAGGCTGGCGAGGGTGTCATGGCCCATCACCGATGCGAGGGTGGCCCATTGCGCATCGGTTTCACAGGCGATCGCGATCCACTGGTCTCCATCCGTGGGGAGGGTCTGCACAATGGCGTGGGGCGCCATGAGAACGTCGGCGTTTCCGTTCCGTCCTGCTGTCCGGTCGTGCAGCGACTCGTCGAGAAGAAGGGGAGACAGCATGTGCATCGCGGCCTCCATCTGAGAGATGTCGATGTGCTGGCCCTCTCCCGTGCGATCTCGGTGCTCGAGAGCGGCCATGAGCGCCGCGACCGTGAAGCGCGGGCTCACGTAGTCGGTGTACGCCGTGTAGGGACCCGCGGGCAGCCGGTCGGCCCAGCCGGTGACCGGGTAGAACCCCGCGAACGATGCGCCCGCAGTTCCGAAGCCGGGATAGTCGGCGAGCGGTCCGCTGTGGCCCATGAGGCAGCTGGAGATCATGATCACCGACGGGTTGACCTCTCGGAAGGCCTCGTAGGTGACGTCCATCTTGCGGGCTCCGCGCGGCGTGAACGACTCCGTGACCACGTCGGCCCATCGCACCATGTCGAGCAGCACGTCGCGCGACTCGGGCACGCTCAAGTTGAGCTGGAGGGCCATCTTTCCGGCGTTGGACGAGTGGTACTGCAGCGAGCCCTCGGGGTCGCCGTCCTCGCCGCGGAACGGGTTGCCCGCTCGCAGCACCTCGGGTCGCGTCTCGGACTCGATGCGCACCACGGTCGCGCCGAAGTCGGCCAGGGTTCGCGTCGCACCTGGCCCCGCGAGCGCCCAGAACAGGTCGAGGATCTTCAGCCCGTCGAGCGGCCGGCCTGTCGGGTGTTCGTCGGCGGAGGTCGCTGCGGCTGGCACCGCAGGTGCGCGCTGCGGAGCTGACAGCACCTCCTCGGTGTGTTCACCGACCTTTGGGGGCGACCCGAGGTGTGTTGCCGGGCTCGCTGTGAAGCGGGCGAGCGGGCCGCTGATCCGAACCGGTTCGTCGCGACCGGCGATCTCGATGGTCTCCCAGTAGGAACGATCGTCCAGGTGGGGGAGGTTGAGGAGGTCGTGCGTGGTCGAGATCGGCGCGATGAGCGCGGCGTTCTCGATCGCCCCGGTGAGGAGCTCCGCCTTGGTCCGGCTGCCGACGAACTTCTCGATCGCTGCGGCATTCTCCTGCAGGAGGTCCGGGGACGCCCGCCCTTCGATGACCTCCATCGCGAAGGGGATCCAATCGCGCTCCGCGATCTCGGCGGGGCACTCGCCCTCGGCAGCCATCCACGCGAAGAGCCGGTTGGTGTATGGCCCGATCACAGGGCCGAACAGGTGGGTGACGTTGACGTGTCCGTCGGCGCACGGGAACACGAACCGCAACTTGAACGGACCGAGCTCGAGGCCGCCTGCGATCCGCTGGGCTTCGGGCGAATCGACCAACGTGTTCATCATGCAGAACTGGCTGATCGAGATGAGGGCCTGCTGGGCCGAGGCATCGACGTGCTGACCGAGGCCGCTCTTCGCCCGCTCGCGTAGCGCGATGAGGATGCCCTGCGCCGCGTCGAGGGCGGCGATGTGCCAGCTCTGCGGGTAGCCGATACGGATCGGGGCGCGGTCCTTGTCTCCGGTGACCGACGCAGCCCCGCCTGCTGCGAAGAGCGTGAGGTCCGTCGCCAACCAATCCGCCTTGGGACCGTCGAGCCCGAACGGGGTGATCGAGGCCGTCACCAGCGCGGGATTGGCCGACCGCAACATGTCGAGGTCGACGGGATAGGCCTCGCTCGTGATGACGACGTCGGCGCCCATCGCCAGGTCGCGGAGCGCGAGATCGTCGGCGACGACAGATCTCTTCCCACGGTTGTATGCGATGTGAAACAGCGAAGTGTCTGCGCCCGGCTCGTCGTCGACGAAGGGTGGGATTTTGCGCGAGCGGTGGCCGTCCTCGGGCTCGACACAGATCACGTCCGCGCCGAGCTGTGCAAGGACGAAACCTGCGAATTGCCCGCGATCATCCGCCAGGTCCAGCACTCGATAGTGCGAGAGCGGCATGAGGGTCGAGGCTAGTTGGGCGCCGGACCTCGCTCGTGCGGCATGCTGTCGGAGAATCGAGGAGCGACCATGCGTGCAGTTGTGTGCAAGGCCTTCGGGCCACCGGAGAACTTGGTGATCGAGGAGGTCCCGGATCCGGTCGCGGGGCCCGGCCAGGTGGTCGTGGACGCCAGCGCCATTCCGATCATCTTCCCGGACACGTTGATGCTCGAGGACAAGTACCAGTTCAAGGCCCCGCCGCCCTACGTGCCTGGCGGGGAGATGGCAGGTGTGGTGAGCGAGGTCGGCGACGGTGTGTCGTCGGTCGCGGTCGGCGATCGGGTCGTGGCCCGTCTCGGAGTGACCGGCGGAATGGCGGAGCGCGGGGTCTGCGACGAAGCCGGGATCATGAAGCTCCCCGACTCGGCCGGCTTCCCAGAATCGACGGGGCTGCTCTACGCACACGGCACCACGTACTACGGGCTCAAGTGGCGTGGGCGCATGCAGGAGGGCGAGTCGCTCCTGGTGCTCGGAGCCGCCGGCCAGCTGGGCCTGTCGGCGATCGAGATCGGCAAGATCATGGGAGCCAGGGTGATCGCCGCAGCGTCGACCGAGGAGAAGCTCCAGCTCTGCCGTGACGCCGGTGCCGACGAGGCCATCAACTACGCCGACGAGGACCTCAAGGATCGGGCGAAGGAGCTCACGGGCGGCGAGGGTGTCGATGTCGTCTATGACGGTGTCGGCGGCGACTACGCGGAGGCGGCTCTGCGAGCGACGGCCTGGGGCGGACGTTTCCTGGTGATCGGCTTCACGGCAGGGATTCCGTCGATTCCGCTCAACCTGACCCTGCTGAAGGGGTGCGACATCGTCGGCGTGTTCTACGGCGCGATGACGGCGAAGGAGCCAGAGCTCGCCGCCCAGGTGACGTCTGACCTGCTCGGTTGGGTGGGCTCCGGCGAGCTGAAGCCGCATGTGAGCCAGACGTTCTCGCTCGAGCAGGCGCCGCAGGCCCTCCGCCTTATGATGGACCGCAAAGCCCAGGGCAAGCTGGTCATCGAGCCGTAGCCCTGGTGGACCTGGCGTCGGCCGACAGGGTGGCTCCCGTGCAGACCGGTCCGCGGACAGGGTCCAGAGTCCCTAGCGCTGTGGGGAGCTGTTCGTAAACTTCTCGGGTATGAGCAACCCTTCCGCCGTAGATGCGACCGATCCCGTGCGATCGATCGCAGTGTGGGATCCGGAACGGGTGTCATCGGGCGACACGGTCGAGCAGCTCGCTCAGGCCCTCGTCGATGCCAATTGCGGGTCGATGCTCGTCGAGACCATCGATGGCGCGCTGGCGATCGTGACCGAGCGCGACGTTCTGCGAGCCGTCGCGGCCGGTACGTCGGGCAGCGATTGGGTGACCGACGTCATGACTCGTGAGGTCCTGTCGGTCCCCGCCGGAGAGAGGATTTGCGACGCAGCCGACCTCATGCTCGGAGCGTCGATCCGGCACGTGATCGTTCAGGACGAGGACACCGAGCGAGTCGGCCTGGTGTCGATGCGCGATCTCATCGAGCCCTTGCTCAACACGGCCACCGGCCGCGGCTGAACTCGCCCCGGCGAGCCCGCATCGGCTTCTGTGGTCGAAACGGTTCGCTGAGCGAGCACTATCGACCAAGTTTCCAGCGCTTCGCCCGGCCGCCCGATCGCAGGGAGCCTCAGCTCACCACGACGTCGCCCCAGAACGCGACCCGGTCGGTGATCTCCTCGGCGGCCGGCTTGGGCGTGGGGTAGAAGAAGGCGGCTGCCGACAGGACCCGGTCGCCGACCACGACGTCGTAGTAGGACGCGGTTCCCTTCCACGGGCAGACCGAGGTAGAGGGTGACTCGCGCAGGAGAGACCGGTCGACCGACTCCATCGGGAAGTAGTGGTTGCCCTCCACGATCACGGTGTCGTCGCTCTGTGCGATCACTGTGCCGTCATATGTTGCTGTCGCCATGGTGCTCCCTCTCCGCAGGTGTCAACCGCTCCGTGGTCTCTCGTGTTCCCTCCTGGTCCCGTCGCCTATCGCTGAACTTC
>Ga0209992_10002075_pt1 | contig 19162 bp, 18 predicted proteins | sample 2SBtaG_2_FD_182564 | JGI IMG/M metagenome (GOLD analysis project Ga0209992, IMG submission 182564) | Deep subsurface microbial communities from Kolumbo volcano to uncover new lineages of life (NeLLi) - 2SBTROV12_ACTIVE470 metaG (SPAdes)... | ecosystem: Environmental > Aquatic > Marine >... | reverse complement strand
CACGTAATGTGGCAATTGTTATTTCGCGCCCGCCTGTTCCACTCTTGATAGAAACCTCAACAGTTCCTTCCAAAATGACATACATACAATCGCCAATTTCTTCCTCACGAATGATGCCTTGTTTAGCATCATATTCTTCATAGCCATTATCGGGGGAATTAATGATTTCTTTTAATTCAGCATCACTAATCGAAGTAAAAACAGGTATTTTATTGAGGTGGTTTGGAGTGATGGTCTGGTCTGTCATTTTACTTCCTTCATTAATCTGGCATGGCTTACAGGCTGTTATTTGTATTCGTAATTACAATAAACCAGCTTAAGCCTGTTTCTAAATATGACAACATAGTAAAAAAATAGTGCTACGAAGCAAATTAGAAACTGCAAAATCTGTTACTTTTGTCACACGTTTACAATATTTGATTAACGAATAGAGAACCGCGTCACAGAAAAAATAAGCTGATATACACTTGATGTGCAACGCTTACGATTCTTCGGTGCTTTCCTCTTTTTCTGCTTCTGCTTTTGTTGCTACTTCCTCTGATGTCTTCTCTTTACTTCCAGGCCAGGGACTAAATGGAAAAGGGCGTTCTTCAGATTTAAACGTGATATAGAGTAATATTTGAGAAACATATTTGTTCAAAGCGTCACTGAAATCGAGCAGTTGTTCATTTAAGTTGGTCGTTATGAGCTTCATAAAGAATTGAAAAATAACAATTAACCAAATCAGGATGAAAAGGAAATAAAATATGACAGCGAACACAATAATAAATAAACCTCGGGTCCATACATCAATATTCTTGGCATTTTCTTTTATATCCATAATTCAGTCTCCGGCAAATGATTTTAATACGTAAATAGTTGACCTATTTCACTAGAATTGCAATGGTAAAATAATTAGGCCCTGATAATTATTATCTTTCATAATACTCTTATTTTTCAAGAATATGTTTATATTTGGCATGAACATCGCTTGATGATTCGTAAAATCAGGCCAATTCAGGACAGTATGCCAATAAATGCATCGTTAAAACGAAGCTTAGGCTCGATTTGATCGTGCTTTACAACATCTAGCTGACTAAAATATATGATAATCTTTCACTCAGAATTTAAATAAGAAATCAGAAAGTATGCAAGAGATAGACGAAGATACCATTATGGAATTTCCTTGCCAGTTTCCCATCAAAGCGATGGGGATGGCTGAGGAAGGTTTTGATGTTTTGGTCGTTGGCATTGTCAGAAAACATGCACCTGATTTCTCTGAAAATGCGGTAAAAAGTCGTCTTAGTCAGGAAGGAAAATATGTTTCCATAACAGTGACTGTGGAAGCAGACAGTAAGCAGCAGTTAGATAATATTTATCGCGAATTGACTGCTCACGAAAAGGTGTTGTGGGCGCTATGAGTATACAAATAAAAGATCTGGCTACTCAGGATTATGTAGATACCTATAATGCCATGCGTGAGTTTAATGAGCAGCGCGATTCCAGCACAGAAGATCAAATTTGGTTAGTCGAACACCCGCCTGTATATACTTTAGGTCTGTCAGATAAGACAGAGCATCTTTTAAATACGGCAGGTATTCCGGTTATAAAAACGGATCGTGGCGGCCAAGTTACCTATCATGGTCCTGGTCAATTACTTGCTTATTTGTTAATTGATTTAAAACGCCGACCTTATACTATTAAAAAGCTGGTTTCGTTGATGGAATCATCGGTGATTGAATATCTTGACGATTGTGGCATAACGTCTGAACGCAAAACAGGCGCACCAGGTGTTTATGTCAGCGGGGAGAAAATTGCCGCTTTAGGTGTACGTGTAAGAAAAGGCGGCACTTATCATGGTTTGGCATTAAATATAGATATGGATCTTAAACCGTTTGAAGGCATTAATCCCTGTGGATATAAAGGGCTTGTTTGTACACAGTTAGCAAATTACAAAAAAAATATTTCGGTTGCTGACGTAAAGAAAACTTTTTCAGCTTATTTGCTTAAGTATCTGGATCAAGCAGATGGCATTTTATCTGATGTTGCATAGTTAATAAGGACAGTCATGTATCAAGACAATATTCACAGGCAGCCAGAACAGGATAAACGTGGCAAGCTAAAGACAAATAAAATTCCAATTAAAGTCGTTCCTGTAGAAGGTAAGTTGTTGAGAAAGCCAAAATGGATTAAGGCTAAAGCGCCAACTGATGGAAAGGTATTAGATCTTAAGAAAATAATACGTAAACATAAGTTGCACACTGTCTGCGAAGAAGCCTCTTGCCCTAATTTGGGTGAATGTTTTAGTCATGGAACGGCGACGTTCATGATCATGGGTGATATATGTACACGTCGTTGTCCGTTCTGTGATGTAGCACATGGCAAGCCCCAGGCACTTGACCCCGATGAGCCGGCGAATCTGGCAAATGCAATCAAGATTATGAAATTGAAATATGTTGTGATCACGTCAGTGGATCGAGATGATCAACTTGATAGAGGCGCAAGTCATTTCGTTGCCTGTATCGAGAAAGTAAGAGAAGAATGTCCGGCAACACGTGTTGAAATACTCGTTCCCGATTTTCGATCAAAAATTGATATTGCTCTCGATATATTAAGAAAAGCACCACCCGATGTTTTTAATCATAATCTGGAATCTATACCGCGCTTATATGAAAAAATCAGACCTGGTGCAGACTATGTAGCGTCATTAACATTGATCAAAAAATTCAAACAACAAAATAATTCTGTGATGACTAAATCAGGATTAATGCTAGGCCTTGGTGAGACAATAGAAGAAGTTAAGCAGGTTCTGCGAGATTTAAAAAATCATGATTGCGATATGGTAACAATAGGTCAATATTTACAACCTAGTCGTTACCACTTATCTGTTGATCGTTATGTTCACCCTGATGAGTTTGAAGAACTAGGACAATATGCTGAAAGCCTTGGTTTTATAAATGTTGCCAGTGCGCCGATGGTGCGTTCTTCATATCATGCTGATCTGCAAGCGTCAGGAAAAACGATTAGTTAAGTACTAAATTAAAATGAGTTTATCTTTAGTTGCTTTTATAAAAGCAATCATTCTTCCTCCTACACTAAACTTTGTCTTTATATTAGTAGGTCTATTGATAAGGAAAAAATATATAACTATTTCACGAGTGCTTCTATATTTCAGTTCAATCACATTACTTCTATGTTGTTTTCCCCCATTCTCAAACTTTCTTTTAAATAAACTTGAAAAATACCCCGCTCTTGAATTACCTGTAATTGTAAATAGTGAACAGGCTATTGTTGTACTTTCAGCAGGAGTTAAACCATTCAGTAAAGAGTATGGTCGAGAAATTGGTGGAGCAGCTACTCTACAGCGTAACCTTTATGCTGCTTTTTTATATAAGCAAGTTAACCTTCCTATCTTGGTAACGGGTGGTTTATTCGAATATCGTAAACATTCTGAAGCAGGTGTTATGGCAACCACGTTAGCTAATAGTTTTAATGTAAAAGTTAAATGGCTTGAAGAGCAGTCAAAAAATACAGCAGAGAATGCAATCTATTCTGCTGCTATATTAAAAGAGAATGGCATAGATTCAATTTATCTTGTGACGCATGCCTGGCACATGCCTCGTGCAGTAATGGTATTTGAGCAAGAAGGAATTAATGTGACGCCAGCACCAACAATATTTGTTACAAATAATAATAGCCCCAATTGGGCTTATTACATTCCCAATGTTTCTGCACTTTCAAACACGAAAATAGCATTGCATGAGTTTATCGGAATTCTTTGGTATAAGTTTAAATATTAATACTTAGTCTTGGTTTAAGAAAAGAATCGGATCAACCGTCACATTATTTAGCATCACACTCCAATGAAGGTGCGCACCAGTAACGCGACCGGTTAACCCAACATTGCCGATTATATCACCGGTTTTTACTTGTGTACCTTCTTCAATGCTAATGCTGTCCATATGGCAATACATGGTGATTAATCCTTGACCATGATCGAGAAAAACGGTGTTGCCGTTAAAAAAGTATTCACCGGTATTAATGACCGTGCCATCAGCAGGGGCAACAATGGGCGTTCCTTTTGCTGCGGCAATATCCAGTCCGCTGTGTGGCCTTCGCGGTTGTTTATTAAAGAAACGACGTAGACCAAAAGGACTGCTGTATGGACCTTCTGTTGGTTTTATAAACTCCAAAGACACATTGCCATTGTCGCTCCAATGAGATTTTGCTTTTGAGATTAATTTTTTCTCTTTAATAATACGCGACATATCCTGTTCGTTTGGATTGACCTTGCGTTTATTTTTTATCGTAAGGTATTGTGTTTCGTAATCTTTGTTAGCCACTTCAAATTTATAACTTGTTTCAATACCATTACTCTTTACCTGCAGATTATGTATGCCTGCCTTTGCAGATAAAGGGATACCGACAATGGCTTTCCAATTATTGTTGGAACCCAAAATCATTACTTTATGATCATAAAAATAAGCGTCAGGTTTATCTTCTACCTGAATGGAAATAATTGCTAATCCACCGGGCACGGTTGATTCTGTTGGTAGTTCAAGGGCATAGCTACTACAAGCTACAGTGAACAAATAAACAGGTAATAAAAAATTTAGTAATTTATTTTTCATGGATTCTATCAACAGTCGAATCGATTTCAGACGAAGCTAATCGAATTCTAAGTTTGTCTCCAGATTGAATATGTTTTGAATTAGTTATTATTTTATTTATCTTTTGATCAGTGACGATAGCATAACCTCGTTCCAGAGTTGCGATAGGACTCACCGTATTCAGCATGTGCCCAAAGCTAGTAACTTCGTCTTTAGCTTTTTCAAGTGCACGATTCATTGAATTTTTAAATTGCATTTGCAAAATATTAATTTTTTCAATTTGTCCGGTAATTATATGAGTTGGGTTTAATTTGCTGATCTCTCCTGCCATCTCAGTCAAGGTTACTTTTTTATTCGATATTTGTTTTTCAACTTGATGTTTTAGACGAATTGAATACTCATCAGTTCGTTGAATCAATTCCATTAGTCGTTGTTTCGGGTGAGGCACACGTTTCGATAATAACTCAAGCCGATTTTGAAAGTTGTGTAAACTTTGTTTCTGAGATCGTATCAACTGCTCTTGACGATGTTTTAATTTCGCAATTACCTCAATACTGTCAGGGCTAATTAATTCTGCAGCAGCAGAAGGTGTTGCCGCTCTCTGGTCAGCAACAAAATCAGCAATGGTAAAATCAATCTCGTGGCCTATTCCGCTAACAAGTGGCGTTGTAATCTCAAAGATTGTTCGTGCAACAATTTCTTCATTAAAAGCCCATAAGTCTTCTATTGAACCACCACCTCGCGCAAGAATGAATACATCACATTCTTTACGTTGTTCGGCAAGTTTGATGGTTGCGGCGATTTGCTTAGCTGCTCCTTCTCCCTGAACAAGCGTAGGATAAATAACAATATGAGCAGAAGGATATCGACGTTTTAATATGCTGAGGATATCTCGAACAGCGGCACCTGTTGCCGAAGTGATAATGCCAATGCTTTTTGGAAACGACGGGAAATGTTTTTTATGTTCTTCATCAAATAAACCTTCGGCAGATAGTTTTTGTTTCAAAGCTTCAAACGCGAGTTGCAGCGCGCCAGCGCCAGCGGGTTGCAGAGATTGGATAATGAGTTGGAATTCTCCTCGACCCTCATATAGGCCGACATTTGCCCGAGCCATAATCAGCATGCCATTCTCTGGCTCAAATCGTAATCCCGATTGGCGATTCTTGAACATAGCGCACCTGACTTGAGCGGTATTGTCCTTCAAACTGAAATAAAGGTGACCTGACGCAGGTTTGGCAAGATTTGATATTTCACCCTGTACCCAAATGGTCGGAAATACCTCTTCAAGTACGGTTCGAACTTCACGATTTAAACGGCTGATCGTGTATATATCGTTTGCAGCAGGTGATTTATTGTTTGATACAGGCATATACCCATGATACTTGGAAATGCATCTACTTAGCACGCCCGTTTTCATTCATGGCGGCGTCGCCTAGAGCGCCTACTGTTGGTGCTCCTCTTTGCAGGTGATGGCCATGCGCATCGTCGCGCCTTGCCCTGAATGAAAACGGACACACTCTGAATACGCATTTTCAAGTATCATGGGTATATTTAATCATGTTAAGCCAAAAGAAGTGCCAAACAAAGCATAAGACGGCTTGCCCTAATTCAAGTTATGACTATACTGCGCGGTTACTAAAATCTAAATGGTTCTATCATGGATATTGTAGAAGAAGCCCTGACCTTTGATGATATTTTACTCATTCCAGATTATTCGGATGTCCTGCCTCGGGATGTGTCATTACAAACTCAATTAACGCGTGAAATTAGCATGAATATCCCGCTGGTTTCCGCCGCGATGGATACGGTGACTGAATTTGGTCTCGCGATAGCGTTGGCACAAGAGGGTGGTATAGGCATTATCCATAAGAATATGAGCCCGGAAATGCAAGCTAAATATGTGCGTCGGGTTAAAAAGTATGAAAGCGGGGTCATCAAGGAGCCACATACCGTCGGGCCGCTAACCAGCATTCAAGAAGTCATCGAGCTAACCAGAGCGAGAAATATTTCCGGTGTTCCAGTTGTCGATGGAGATGATTTAGTCGGTATTGTCACCAGTCGTGATCTGCGCTTCGAAAAGAAGCCGGATGATCCTGTTAGAAATATTATGACGCGCAAAGAAAATCTGGTCACTGTTCGGGAGAATGCGAGTAAAGATGAGATTCGTGATTTATTGCATAAACACCGTATCGAGAAGGTGCTTGTGGTCGATGATAAGTTCCATCTTGCCGGTTTGATAACAGTTAAAGATATGCAAAAAGCATCGGAATTCCCCAATTCTTGTACTGATGACCACGAGCGTTTGAGAGTTGGTGCTGCTGTTGGCGTAGGTGAAGCATCAATGACTCGAGTTGAACAGCTAGTGGAATCGGGTGTCGATGTTATTGTCGTAGACACCGCGCATGGACACTCAAAAGGTGTATTGGATATGGTCAAATGGGTCAAGACCACATTCAAGGATACGCAGATTATCGGTGGCAATATTGCAACAGCTGATGCGGCACTGGCATTGGTCGATGCCGGAGCCGATGCTGTAAAGGTGGGTATTGGTCCGGGTTCGATATGTACAACCCGTGTTGTGAGTGGTGTCGGTATGCCTCAGATTTCGGCAGTGGCTAATATTGCAGCAGTACTAAAAAGCAAGGGTGTTCCCCTCATTTCAGATGGTGGCATTCGTTATTCCGGTGATATTGCCAAGGCACAGGCAGCAGGCGCGTATTGCACGATGATAGGTGGTCTGTTTGCTGGAACCGAAGAAGCCCCCGGTGAAGTTGAACTCTATCAAGGCCGTTCCTATAAATCATATCGCGGCATGGGATCGCTTGGTGCTATGTCGCAACAACATGGTTCCTCTGATCGTTATTTTCAGGAAAGTGATGAGATTGAAAAATTGGTACCAGAAGGTATCGAAGGCCGTGTTCCATATAAAGGCCCCGTACAAGCCGTTATTCATCAACTCTGTGGTGGTATCAGAGCAGCGATGGGATATACCGGTTGTTCAAGTTTGAAAGAGATGCGGGAAAAAGCAAAATTTGTTCGTTTGACCAGCGCCGGTTTTAAAGAGAGTCATGTGCATGATGTTACTATTACCAAAGAACCACCAAACTATCGGGCTTGAAAACTCTCATATGGCACAATACTGCGTTAAAAAATGATTCGAAATGCTCACTTACTAATATGTAAGCTCGGCTTTGGCTTCCTGCGTCGCCCTACCTCCTTCATCCATGTAGTCGTGTGCTTTCTCACCACTTTTTGCCTTGTCTTGCACTCATCTGAGAGCTTTCAAGAAAACAAATAAAACAAAAGATTATTGAATGACTAACATACATTCCGAACGCATCCTGATCCTGGATTTTGGATCGCAATACACACAATTGATTGCCAGACGCGTTCGCGAAGCGGGCGTCTATAGTGAAATTCATGCCTATGATATGGACGATCAGGCGATTAAAGGTTTTAAACCCAACGCCATTATTCTTTCCGGTGGGCCGGAATCTGTTACTGAGCTTAACGGTGTCAGAGCATCCGAACTGGTTTTCGACATGGGTTTACCCGTACTGGGTATTTGTTACGGCATGCAAACTATGGCCGAGCAACTCGGTGGTAAAGTAGTTAATTCTGACATACGTGAATTTGGTTATGCGCAAATCCGAGCACGTGGACATTCAGATTTATTAAAAGATATTCAGGATGAAGTGAATGACGAGGGACATGGTTTACTTAATGTCTGGATGAGTCATGGCGATCGAGTAGAAACTTTGCCCGAAGGTTTTAAGGTTATTGCTTCTACAGAGAATGCGCCCATTGCTGGCATAGCTGATGAATCACGAAATTTTTATGGTTTGCAATTCCATCCTGAAGTCACCCACACAGCTCAAGGCCAAGCCATCCTTCAACGTTTCTTACATGACATTGTAGGTTGCCAATCACTCTGGACAACAGAAAACATTGTTGAAGATGCAATTGCACAAGTTAAAGAGCAAGTGGGTAGTGACAAAGTATTGTTAGCGTTATCAGGTGGTGTCGATTCATCCGTTGTTGCTGCATTGTTACATGAAGCAATTGGTGATCAACTTACCTGTGTCTTCGTTGATAATGGTTTATTGCGTTTGAATGAAGGTGAGCAGGTAATGGAAACCTTTGCCGAACATATGGGTATCAATGTTATTCGTGTTGATGCCGAACAACGATTTCTTGATCAGTTAAAAGGAGTCGAAGATCCAGAAGCAAAACGCAAAATCATTGGCAATGAATTCATCAAAATATTTGAAGAACAATCTAATGATTTTGATGACATGAAATGGCTGGCACAAGGCACAATTTATCCTGATGTGATCGAATCCGCGGGTGCTAAAAGTGGTAAGGCGCATGTCATTAAATCGCATCATAATGTCGGTGGATTACCCGATACCATGAAAATGGAATTAGTCGAACCTTTACGTGAATTATTTAAAGACGAAGTTCGACGTTTAGGAGTACAACTTGGCTTACCAAAAGAAATGGTTTATCGACATCCTTTTCCAGGTCCTGGCCTAGGTGTAAGAATTTTAGGCGAAGTAAAAAAAGAATATGCTGATTTACTTCGTCATGCAGATAATATTTTTATAGAAGAACTTCGAAAAAATAATTTATACGACGAAGTCAGTCAGGCCTTTACAGTTTTTCTTCCGGTGAAATCAGTCGGTGTAATGGGTGACAGTCGTAAATACGATTATGTAGTATCACTACGTGCGGTGGTCACGGTTGATTTTATGACGGCACATTGGGCGCACCTGCCGTACGATTTTCTTGGACATGTTTCCAATCGTATTATCAATGAAGTCGATGGCATCTCTCGCGTAACTTATGATATCTCAGGAAAACCACCCGCAACAATCGAATGGGAATAGTTTTTTTGTAAAAAGCTTATGACTCAAGATGCCAAATGGATGCAACGTGCTTTTGAGTTAGCTGATGAAGCAAAATCTCAGGGTGAGGTTCCTGTCGGAGCAATTGTTGTTCATAAAGATAAAATAATCGGTGAAGGCTACAATCAACCGATATCATCCAACGATCCGACAGCGCATGCTGAAATAAATGCGTTACGCGATGCGGGGAATAAGCTCGGCAATTATCGTCTTGCTGATACAACCATGTATGTCACGTTAGAACCTTGTGCTATGTGTGCCGGTGCTATTGTTCATGCGCGTATAACAAAACTTGTCTATGCAGCAGATGATCCTAAAACAGGTGCCTGTGGTAGTGTGTTTAATTTATTGCAATCTAATGAATTAAATCACAAAGTTGAAATAGAGAAAGGTATTATGGAAAAGGAATGCTGTTCTTTGATACAAACATTCTTCAAAGAAAAAAGAGTTAAATCTTTATGACCGACACCGCGACACAACAAGTTGAACAACTTGCAGAATTGTTTTTAAAAACATCGACCAGGCTAGTTACGGCTGAATCGTGTACCGGAGGTGGATTAGCAGAAATATTAACGCGTATCCCCGGTAGCTCTGTCTGGTTCGAGCGCGGTTTTGTTACCTATTCAAATGAATCTAAAAATGAATTGTTGGATGTACAAATGGAAACACTTGAACAGTATGGTGCGGTTAGCGAGGAAACAGCGATTGCCATGGCTGAAGGTGCCTTGAATCATAGTCATGCTGATTACAGTGTTGCTATTACTGGTATCGCTGGGCCTGATGGAGGAACGGAAGATAAACCTGTTGGTACGGTTTGTTTTGCCTGGTCTGAGCGGGGTAAAAGTGGAACCGCTGCGCGAATTTGTTTTGATGGTGATCGTTTAAAGGTTAGAGATCAATCTTGCTTGTTAGCTATGCAAGGTTTGCTGGAACGACTACAAAAAGATGCTGAGTAATATTATTTAAAACCAGGCTGCCTTAATCAAGTTATCAGGAACCTTATCTTTTATTTGTTCGTGTAGTTCCGGTAACTTTGACCAGTGGACACCTTGTTTGTAATGGTGTGCTGTGTGATAGCCCAGGTTGCCCGTCACTAAGTTGAAGAATGGATGTAAGTTATTATTTGATGCTTCAAATTCGTTATCTGTATCAAGTCCTGCATGATGTTCATAAGTTGCCCAGGACGTTAGTAATAGACCGGAGATCATGGGTAGAACAAATAAGAACAATCCTGCTATTGGTTTAAATATAACGAGTGCAGCAACAGCTATAAACGTTAGTGCAGAATAAAATAAAAATTCTTTTTGTTTTTTTGGATGTAACTTTCCTACTTGATATCCGCGATAGTAGGCCGTGCTAGCAACGTTAAATGTGTATTCGAACTCACCCATGTCCGCCCCGTCTTTTCTTTTCCAGCGGCTTTCATCCTTTACTTGATCTAAATAGTTAAGATGATGGCCGAGGACATGATGCAACAACCATAAATTTGTGGTGACGCCGCTATGAAGCGCATAAAAGAATTCAAGTAGGCGATTGAGTGGCTGCGCTTTAAATGTTGCAGTGTGCTGATGGTGATGATTCCATGCACATATTTTTCCTTTAGGAATAATCATGACGATCCAATAGGTAATGAAAATCCAAAGATTCTCAATAATAAAGTAGAGAAAAAAGTCGACACAGGAAACAGACAGAATAATCGCAACTGGAAGTCGATCTTCAGGAAACTTAAACATTAATTTTTATATTTTTTATTAGTCACGATGGGTCTTAGAAACACCTTCCTTGGAACTTAAGGTATGCAAGCGATTTTTGTGCCAGTATAGCAAATTGATGTCTATTAGCGACAAATGTGGGTATGACTCTTTTTAACTAAACGCCCAGGCCGCAAAGGGTTCGATTTCATCTCGATTTAATACGATTAGCTGATATTTATTAGGGTTTAATCCTTGATCGGCAGTGGTGTCGACCGAGAGTTGCTGCAGTAGATAACCAATCAATGCTCGGCGTACTTTAATGGTGATGACATCATCATCACTACCATAATCAATCAGAAGGCTGTGTTGTTTATCTTCATCAAGTTTCGGATGGGGCGTTAATTGTACCGAGATTATTTCTGTCCAATCATCATCGTACTGTGCGCTTGATTCGGCATCAGTGTCCTGACATTCAGCACTGACAAATCGAGAAAGAACGAAATCCCGAAAATCAAAGGTGTCTTCATTGTAAGCTCGGACATGCCAGCGGAAGCCAGTATTGACCAGTGAATGAGGTTCAATAACCCTCTTTTGTTTGCTATCTTTTTCTGAAAGTGAACGATAACTAACATGACATTTCTTATTGTTGTGTATAGCCCGGCTAATTTGTGCGAGTACACTTTTATCGGGTAAACGACTGGGTAGAGCCATGCTTTCTACCGGAATTCCAAATACAGATTCATCCTGATTAGGTCCTCCTATAACAGTTAGATTAGCTTCAAGCATGGGCAAGACTGAGGCTGGGGATAAGTCGGCAAAAACTGCTTCGAACTCAGAACTGGGTACAAAACCAAATACAGCGTGTTTGTAGAGCAAATTTTCAGGCGCAATATCGTTATAATATTTTAGATCCTTGGTTGCCGCAGCATCAGAAATAGCAAAAGCCTTGGCCACATCACTACGTGTCACAAGCCCGGTGTAATAGGCCATCAACTCTATATATTGCAGACGTTGTCGCGTTACCCATTTAATTTCGTTCAACAATGTCACGATAAAATTATGCCCAAAATCTAATCAATAAAGATGAATTATACAAAATCAAGCAATAGCCTGATAAAATATATTATATAGTAAAAACTACTAAGGTAGTAAAAAGTATTGACATTAAGAAAAGTACTGTCTATAGTTTCATCCAGATGGCTATTCAGAGGAATGGCGATATCGAATAACGAATGGTTTATATAGGGAGAAATTAGAATGGCTAAAGCTAATGCAGAAGAAGATAAGAGTAGAGCACTATCAATGGCATTGAGCCAGATTGAGAAGCAATTTGGTAAGGGTTCTGTCATGAAGATGGGAGACCAATCTGTCGCACAGATACCGACGGTAAGTACTGGTTCACTGGGTCTGGATATCGCACTTGGCGCCGGTGGTTTACCTTATGGTCGAGTTGTTGAAATTTATGGGCCAGAGTCTTCCGGTAAAACGACGTTAACCTTATCCGCTATTGCTGAAGCACAAAAAGAGGGTAAGACCTGTGCTTTTATCGATGCAGAGCATGCACTCGACCCTATCTATGCAGAAAAACTGGGTGTCAATATTGATGAATTACTGGTTTCGCAACCGGATACAGGTGAACAGGCTTTGGAAATTTGTGACATGTTGGTTCGTAGTGGCGCTGTAGAAATGATCGTGATTGATTCGGTTGCTGCATTGGTGCCAAGAGCGGAAATCGAAGGTGAGATGGGTGATTCACATATGGGACTCGCGGCTCGCTTAATGTCCCAGGCATTAAGAAAACTGACGGGTAATATTAAACGTGCAAATTGTTGTGTCATTTTTATTAACCAAATCCGTATGAAGATTGGCGTTATGTTCGGTAGCCCTGAAACCACAACCGGTGGTAATGCATTAAAGTTTTATTCATCGGTGCGTCTGGATATTCGTAGAATTGGCGCAATTAAAAAAGGTGATGAAGTTGTTGGCAACGAAACGCGGGTTAAAGTTGTTAAGAACAAGATTGCACCTCCATTTAAACAAGCCGAGTTTGAAATCTTATATGGTGAAGGTATTTCTCGTCTTGGCGAAGTAATAGACCTTGGTGTGAAACTGGAGCTTATCGATAAAGCGGGTGCCTGGTATAGCTACAAAGAAGAACGTATTGGACAAGGTAAGGAAAACGTTCGTAAATTTCTAAAAGAAAATCCTGACATAGCAGCGGATTTAGAGGGACAAATAAGAGAACAACTACTGCCAATTCTCACTGTAGAAGATGTAGAAAAATCTGAAGCTGAAGAAGAGTCCGCAGTAGAAGAGGTCGTCGCCTGAGTACAGAACGCCAGGAAGTCCTGCAACGCGCATGTGACTTCCTCGGCCGACGCGAACACAGTCGCAAGGAGCTGGCTAATAAGCTCTTACGCCGTTGTACAGATGAGCTGTTAATCGAAGATCTATTGGACACACTTAGCCGCGAAGGTTTGCAAAGTGATGAACGATTTGCCGAAAGTTTTGTGCATCATCGTGTTAATAACGGACAAGGTCCGAATAAGATCAATCAGGAATTACGACAGCGTGGGGTTGATCATATTTTGATTGAAACTTTCCTCAGCTCAGATTCATTTGACTGGATGTCTTTGGCAGAGGAGGTTAGGTCAAAAAAGTATGGCGAAAACATCCCCGCTGACTACCAAAAGAAGGCAAAACAATCCCGATTCCTATATAGTCGCGGTTTTAGTAGTGACGTTATTAACCAACTTTTTAAATAAGACTTATTAATGAAAACCAGCAACGATATACGCCAGTCATTTTTGCAATATTTTCAGTCGAAAGGGCATGAAATAGTACCGAGTAGTTCGCTCGTTCCTTCGAACGATCCAACACTCTTATTTACCAATGCCGGTATGGTGCAATTCAAGGATGTCTTTCTTGGTAGAGAAAAACGTGATTACAATCGTGCGACTTCATCGCAACGTTGTGTCCGTGCTGGTGGCAAGCATAATGATCTGGAAAACGTCGGTTATACCGCACGCCATCACACCTTTTTCGAAATGCTGGGCAATTTTAGTTTTGGTGATTATTTTAAACAGGAAGCGATTAGTTTTGCCTGGGAATATTTGACCGAAGTATTAAAAATACCCGAATCCAAATTATGGATAACCGTATTCGAAGATGATGATGAAGCGGCAGATATCTGGTTAAAAGAAATAGGTGTCTCTCCCGACCGTTTTAGTCGTTGTGATGCTGAAAATAATTTTTGGTCGATGGGTGATACCGGCCCTTGCGGCCCTTGTAGTGAAATTTTTTATGATCATGGTGAAGATATTCCGGGTGGGCCACCGGGAACTGAAGATGCTGATCTGGATCGTTATGTTGAGATATGGAATTTAGTGTTTACACAATATGATCGTGATTCCAGCGGCACTTTAAAGCCAATTCCGCATCCATCGGTTGATACGGGTATGGGACTCGAACGTATTACGGCAGTGATGCAAGATGTACATAATAATTTTGAAATTGAACTGTTTGAAAAAATCATTCAGGCAATAAAAGAGCTAGTTGGTAATAATGATATTGATGTTACTTCCAGTCGTGTTGTTGCTGACCATATTCGTTCCTGTTCTTTTTTAATCAATGATGGTGTGATTCCTTCGAATGAAGGAAGAGGTTATGTTCTACGTCGAATTATTCGTCGTGCTATTCGTCATGGAAATAAATTAGGTTTTAAAACATCATTTTTCTATAAGTTGGTTGATATTCTCGAACAACTAATGGGCGAGGCCTATCCAGAGTTAAGGAATTCGAAAGCACATATAAAAAAGGTTTTGTTAAACGAAGAAGAGCGCTTCTCTGAAACTTTAGAACAAGGTTTAAAAGTGTTGGATGATGTTACTGCAAAAATGAAAGGCAATGTGATCGAAGGCGAAGATATTTTTCGTCTCTATGATACGTTTGGTTTTCCGGTTGATCTTACTGCCGATATAGCACGTGAACGAAATTTAAAAATCGATATGGATGGCTTTAATAAAGCTATGGCTGAACAACGCAAACGTGCTCGCGCTGCAAGTAAGTTTGATGTTGGTGTTTCTGTTGATGCAGATGATAGTCTGGTTAGTGCTTTTACCGGTTATGATCGCCTGCAACAAAAGACGACGGTCATTGCGCTTTATCAAGATGGACGCAATGTAAAAACACTAAATCAGGGTGATATTGGTGGTGTTATCTTGTTAGAGACGCCATTTTATGCACAATCAGGCGGTCAAGTTGGCGATAAAGGTGAGCTATTTACTAATGATATTTTCTTTGAAGTAGAAGACACTAAAAAACAAGGGCAATCACATATTCATCTGGGCGTATTACGCTCAGGTTCTTTAAAAGTAGGTGATGTTGTTCGTGCTTCCGTCGATGAAGCGCGTCGTACTGCCATCATGCGAAATCACTCTGCCACTCATTTATTACATGCCGCACTTCGAAAAATATGTGGTGATCATGTTCTGCAAAAAGGATCATTAGTTACTGATGATCATTTACGCTTTGATTTTTCACATAACGAACCATTAACACAAGAACAGTTAGTGGAAATAGAACGTCTGATTAATGCACGAATATTATCTAACGAAGAAACACGCATTCAGCTGATGTCTTTGGAAGAAGCAAAATCATCGGGAGCGATGTCTTTGTTTGGTGAGAAATATGAAGACGTTGTACGCGTGCTCAGTATTGCCGGAGATTTTTCCACGGAACTGTGCGGTGGTACACATGTTGAGTGTGCGGGTGACATTGGTCTATTCAAAATTATTTCTGAGTCGGGTGTTGCTTCGGGCGTTAGAAGAATTGAAGCTGTTTCTGGTATGGGAGCACTAGACTGGATTGAAAATGCAGAAGATAAATTACAGCGTATATCTGAACTTTTAAAAGCAGACATGGAAACTGTCGACTCTAAACTTTCTTTGCAATTAGATAAAACACGTAAGCTGGAAAAAGAGTTGGAACAGCTCAAAAGCAAACTGGCGAGTAGTGCCGGTTCAAATATGCTTGATGAAGCAGAAGATATAGCGGGTATTAAAGTACTGGCAAAATTGCTTGATGGCGCTGATCCAAAAACCTTACGCGATACTGTCGATCAACTTAAAAATAAGCTCGGTACAGCCGCGGTTATTTTAGCAACGGTAAATGATTCCAAAGTGAGCTTAATTGCAGGTGTTACGCAGGATAGTACTGATCGTATAAAAGCAGGTGATTTAGTTAATTTCGTCGCTCAGCAAGTTGGCGGTAAAGGCGGTGGACGACCTGACATGGCTCAAGCAGGAGGTAATGACCCCGCCGCATTGGAAGGTGCCTTGGAAAAAGTGCCTGAATGGGTCCGAAATCAACTGTCTGGTTAAAATTTCATAGGCTGTAATAATTAAGAATTTCGACGTCGTCTAAAAATGACCGAAAACCTTGTAAAACAGGCCTTTTAATTAATCTCGCCTATTTCTATCTCATCACCTTTCAGCTAGAATCGCACGCTTTTTAATACAGATAGAGTGATGGCATTAATAGTCCAGAAATATGGTGGGACTTCCGTTGGTTCAGTTGAACGAATTCAAGCAGTAGCCAACAAAGTTATTGAAACCAAAAAACAGGGTCATCAGGTCGTGGTGGTGGTATCTGCTATGAGCGGTGAAACTGATCGTTTGTTATCGCTTGCAAAAAACATTACGCAAACACCCGCACCAAGAGAACTTGATGTGCTGTTATCAACCGGCGAACAAACAACCATTGCTTTGTTGAGTATGGCGCTGGAAGAAAAAGGCCAGGCTGCCGTTTCCTATACAGGTGGTCAAGTTCATATCCGAACGGATAATGAGCATAATAAAGCGCGGATTGTCGATATAGATGCGGCACGAGTGCATAAGCAGCTGAGAGAAGGTAAAGTCGTTGTTATAGCAGGCTTCCAGGGCATTGATGAAAATGGGAATATTACCACTTTAGGTCGAGGTGGCTCTGATACGACAGCAGTTGCAATGGCGACAGCATTAGAGGCAGACGAATGTCGAATCTATACTGATGTTGATGGTGTCTATACTGCTGACCCACGTATTGTTGAGGATGCTCGACGACTGTCGGTCATTACCTATGAAGAAATGCTGGAAATGGCTAGTCTTGGTTCAAAAGTGTTGCAAATTCGCTCAGTTGAATTTGCCAGAAAATATAATGTTAATTTACGTGTGTTATCGAGTTTCAAAGATGGACCCGGTACGTTGATAACCGAAGAGGATGAAAATATGGAAGCGGCATTAATATCAGGTATTGCTCATAATCGCGATGAGGCAAAACTGACTATCGTCGGTGTGCCCGATATGCCCGGTATTGCATCGCAAATACTCGGTCCAATAGCTGATGCCAACATAGAAGTCGATATGATCGTGCAAAATGTGGGTCTGGATAACAGTACAGACTTCACTTTTACTGTAAACCGTGATGATTATGATAAAGCGTTGCTAATTTTGCAGGAAACAGCAAAAACGATAAAAGCCAAAGATGTATCGGGCGATAATAAAATAGTAAAAATTTCTGTGGTGGGGGTTGGTATGCGCTCACACGCTGGAATAGCCAGTACTATGTTCAAAGCATTGGCAAAAGAAGGGATAAATATACAGATGATCTCTACATCAGAAATTAAGGTTTCTGTCGTAGTGGCCGAAAAGTATTTAGAGCTTGGAGTTCGTACACTACATACGATCTTTGGCCTGGAAAATGGAGCTATTACAGAAAGTAATAAATAGTACCCAGTTGGCTTTTTTGATTAAGCATAACCATAAAAGCCAAAGACAACACATAGAGCAATGTTTGGGGCTATACTTAATTTTAATAAATCATGGAAATTGATGTGATTAAAGAAGGATTAGGAGAATTGAAATGTTGATATTAACTCGACGGGTAGGTGAGTCGTTGATGATTGGAGATGAGGTTAGCGTCACCGTATTAGGAATTCGTGGAAATCAAGTTCGCATTGGCGTTAATGCACCCAAGGAAGTCGCAGTACACCGAGAAGAAATCTATGAACGGATACAGCACGAAAAAATTGATGATGAATCATCATCTGAGGCATCAGAGTAGTCCAGATATTTTTAAGTAGTCTTTACCCTGAAACCTGGCAAGGGTATCCTAGACGGCCTGTAAATCCATGGTCACAAACCTCGTATTAACCTGGAAAGTCATCATATTGTGGTGACTTTTCTGTGTGTGCATTTAGAGTGGTTGGATACAGGATTTGGTCTGTTTTATTTTATGAATAATAATTTGGAGAGGTGGCCGAGTGGCTGAAGGCGCTCCCCTGCTAAGGGAGTATATGGTTTATCCCGTATCGAGGGTTCGAATCCCTCTCTCTCCGCCATAATTATAAAACGCATACGTTAATGATATGTGTGCGTTTTATAATTATTACTGGCTTAGAGTTTAATTGATGAGAACCCATAATTGGGTTGAGAATCCCAATGCACATGGATGTGCAGGTGACGCGAAGGTCATGGATGACCGAGAGCGGCCTCTCTCTCCGCCAATTTAAAAGGATTTAATTAAATACTTTTTCTTATGAAGTCCGGGCTTGCAGCCTAAGATACCACTCTTCATAATACGCGGCTTTTCAAACAACGCGCCCGTAGCTCAGCTGGATAGAGTACCTGGCTACGAACTAGGGGGTCGGAGGTTCGAATCCTTCCGGGCGCGCCATATCAATACATTTCAATGATAGTAATGACTAACATAATTAATGAAATTTCATTAATTCTCTTCTGTAGTGCCCCTCGTAGTGCCTTGGATTTGATGCTTAAGTGTCCCGTCCGCCTGACCGATAGAAATTCATTACTATAATTTTTGCTGTTTTTTAAAAAAGTTACGTTTTTATTCCATTATTTATTTTTATTTACATCATTTTCTTCTTTGTGCGTGACAACAACCGTCATTGTTATCTGTTTTGTTGAGTAAACTA
>Ga0209992_10002074_pt1 | contig 19162 bp, 17 predicted proteins | sample 2SBtaG_2_FD_182564 | JGI IMG/M metagenome (GOLD analysis project Ga0209992, IMG submission 182564) | Deep subsurface microbial communities from Kolumbo volcano to uncover new lineages of life (NeLLi) - 2SBTROV12_ACTIVE470 metaG (SPAdes)... | ecosystem: Environmental > Aquatic > Marine >... | reverse complement strand
TGGCAGGAGAACCTGCGGGTGCCCCTGATCCTCAAGGTCCCTGGCCTGGCCGGTCGGGATGTCCCGGGCTGGGTGCAGTCCCTGGACCTGACGGCGACCCTGGCCGGTGTCTTCGGCCTGGAACCGATCCCAGAGTGGCACAGTCGAGACCTGGCAGAAGCGCTGCTCGGGGGCACGGTGCCCGACGAGCCCGTGTTCTTCGAGTACGCCAACGAGCGAGGCGTGATCACCCCGGACGGCTGGAAGTACTTCTGGGACGGCGGCGCACCCCACCTGTTCGACCTGGACTCGGATCCCTGGGAACAGGCGGACCTGATCGATGCGGAGCCCCAGCTCGCCGCAGAGCTGGACGCGCTGACCGAGGCGCTCTACGCCCAGGCACAGCAGGTGCGAACCGACCGGGAGCCAGCCGCGCGATAGGCTCCGCCATGGCTCGCCCTCGCCCCCTGCTCGCGCTGGCTGCCTGCCTGGCACTGCCCGCCCTGATGGGGGCCAAGGTCCCGCCGGCCGGCGACGACTACCACGTGCCCCTGTTCGTCAAGGACCGGGGAGAGTTCTGGGAGACCCGGGTGCTGGGCGAGGTCGGCGTCGCCCGAAACAGCAGCGCCGACGCCGCCGCCCTGGTGTCGACCACCCTGGGTCGCTGCCCCGACGTCAGCACCCTGGTGGTCGAGCCCGAGCCGGACACCCCCTGGTGGCGCACCGCCGAGCTGTTGATCGGACTCCAGGGCACCAAGCGCACCGTGGCCCTGCGGGGCGAGACCACAGAGCTGGGGCTCACCGGCAGCGGCCTGGTCGAGAGCCAGGCCAAGCTGCCCCGAGCCGCCCAGACCGCCGCGGTGATCGCCCTGACCGGCGGTCTGCTCCAGGTCGACGGCAGGACGGTCTGCGACCTGCAGCCCAACACGCCGATCTGCGAGGGCAACCTGGCCGGGCTCAGGGCTTCGCTGGGTGGCCAAGCGGTCATCGTGCACGCGGCGCCAGGCGTGCCGACCGGCCTGGTCATGAAGCTCGGCGAGACCCTGAGCGACCACGGCGTGCTGTACGGCGTGACCGGCAAGAAGGGCGAGCTGCGCACGTTCGCCGTGACCCTGCTCCAGGGCCGCATTCCGTGGGTCCAACAGGCGTGCGACCAGCCGCTGTCGGGGCCCTGAGTGCAGGTCACGTTGGTCCTGCCGCCGCTGACCCAGCTCAACACGCCCTACCCTTCGACCGCCTACCTGGCGCGCTTCCTGCGCGGCCGGGGTGTGGCGGTGCACCAGCGGGACCTGGGACTCGAGCTGGCGCTGAGCCTGTTCAGTCGCGCCGGACTCGCCCGGATCTTCGACCAGCTGGCCCAGGCCGAGGCACTGCCGGAGCCGGCCTGGCGGGCGCTCGCGCTGCAGGACCAGCACCTGGCGTGCGCCGACGGCGTCCTGGGGTTCCTCCAGGGTCGGGATCCCACCCTGGCCCGGCGGATCCTGCACACCGACTGGCTGCCCAGGGGCCCTCGGTTGTCCCGGGCGGACCCCACGGCCTTCGGGCCGGCGGACCTGGACGACAGGGCCCGGCGCTGGGCGACCCTGTACCTGGAGGACCTGGCCGACCTGGTCACCAGCTGCATCGATCCCGGGTTCGAGCTGGCCCGGTACCAACACCACCTGGCCCTGGGTCCGACCTCCTTTGACCCCCTGGCCGCCCGGCTGGCTCAGACGAGCCTGGTGGACCAGCTGCTGGACGACCTGGCAGACACCGTGACCGGGGACGTGGTCGGCCTGAGCGTGCCCTTTCCCGGAAACCTGTACGGGGCTCTGCGCATCGGGCGGCGACTCAGGCAGCGCGGGGCCCGAGTGGTGCTCGGAGGAGGCTACGTCAACACCGAGCTGCGCCAAGTGGCCGAGCCTCGGCTGTGGGACCACGTCGACGCCTTGTGCTACGACGCCGGCGAAGGGCCCCTGTGGGCCTTGATCGAACACTGGCACGGCGGCGAGGACAAGCGACACCGCACCCGCACCCGCGATGGCATGCACACGGCCCAGATGGCGCGGCCGGAGAGCCTGCCAGTCGCCTGGTACGGCGACCTGCCGCTGGGGGACTACCTGCAGCTGGTCGACAGCCTGAACCCGGCCCACCGCCTGTGGTCCGACGGCCGCTGGAACAAGGCCACCTTGGCCCACGGCTGCTACTGGAAGCGCTGCAGCTTCTGCGACATCCAGCTGGACTATGTGGCCCGGTACGCGCCTTCTCCGGTTGCGGCCCTGGTCGATGCGGTGGAAGAAGTGGCCGACGAGACCGGGCAGTCGGGCCTGCACCTGGTCGACGAGGCGGCACCTCCCAGGCTCCTCCGGGACTTCGCCCTGGAGCTGCTGGCGCGGGACCGGACGCTGACCTGGTGGGGCAACATCCGCTTCGAGCCCACGTTCACCCCCGACCTGTGCCGACTCCTCGCGGCGTCGGGCATGGTCGCGGTCACCGGCGGGCTCGAGGTGGCCAGCGATGGGTTGCTGGCTCGCATGGACAAGGGCGTCACCGTGGCGGGTGTCGCCCGCGCAGCGGACGCCTTTCGCCGAGCCGGAGTGCTGGTCCACGCCTACTTGATGTACGGGTTCCCAGGCCAGTCGCTCCAGGACACCGTGGACAGCCTGGAGCGCGTCCGGCTGCTGTTCCAGGCCGGGCTGCTGACGTCGGCCTTCTGGCACCGCTTCGTGCTCACGGCCCACTCGGGCATCGCACCGGACCCCAGCGCCTTCGGCATCACGGTACAGCCCCTGCCGCCGGGCGCGTTCGCCGTGAACGACCGCCACCACCTGGAGCCGGGGGGCACGGACCACGACCGCTTCGACGACCTGTTGCCCCGGGCTCTGGACGCCTGGATGCGGGGCCGGGAGCTCGCCCGTCCCGCCCACACCTGGTGCGGCCCCGACGCGCCCGTCGCCACGGTCGATCCAGGCTTCGTGGGCCGCGCCCTCGCAGAGCCCAGGCCAGACGGAGAGCGCCTGGTCTGGCTCGGGGGCGAGCTCCTGGAGACGGACTCCGGCGTGGTGCTCCACAACCGTCGGAGCACCGTCCCCCTGACGTGCCGGCCGGCCCAGGCCGAGTGGCTCGGAGAGGTGCTGCAGGCTGCTCGCCCCGGACACCCGCCCCTGGCGAGATCGGACGCCCAGGCGGCCTTTCCGGGCGATTGGCCCGAGTTCGCGCCCAAGTGGCGCCTGCTCCGGTCGGCGGGTCTGCTGGCGGTCTGATCGCGGTAGCCTGGGCGCCTCCCGAGGTGCCCATTGTCTGGTGACGTGAACGCCATCCTGTCCGATCTGGACGCGAGCCTGCGCGGATCTGCACCCGAGGGCCAAGGACTGACCGCCCTCCTGCTCGGTGCCCGGGACGCGCTGACCGGTCTCCAGCGCGAGCTGGACGAGGCCAGGAACGAGGCCGACCGCGTGGCCAAGGCCGCCAGCCACGACCTGCGGGCGCCGGCCCGGCACCTGGTGCTGTTCCTGGATCTGGCGCTGAACCAGATCGGCGACGAGACGCCCGCCGAGGCGCGAGAATTCCTGGGCCACGCCAGGGCGGCCGCCGACAAGCTCGCCCAACTCCTCGACCGCCTCCAGGTCTGGTCCCGCGCCGGCCGCACCCCTCTGTCCAACGAGCCCATCGACCTCGCCCAGCGGCTCGAGGTGTGCCTGCAGGACTTGCGCCAGGACCATGCCCAGGTGGCGATCACCGTGCAGGCGGCGGATCTGCCGACCGTCTACGGCACCCGCAGCCTGATGGACCAGGTCCTGCGAGAGCTGGTGGGCAACGCGGTGATGTACCGCAACGGCGACGCCGTCACCTTGACCCTGACCTGTGTGCAGGAGGGGGACGACTGGTGGTTGACCGTCCAGGACGACGGCATGGGCATCGCCCCAGAGCGTCTGGAGCGCGTGGGCGAGCCCTTCACCCGGCTTCACGCATGGGACCAGATCCCGGGCGCGGGGCTGGGGCTGCCCATCGCCGAGCGGGTGGTGCAGCGGCACGGGGGCGACCTGGCGCTCTCGAGCGAAGAGGGGGTCGGCACCACGGTGCGCGTGCGCTGGCCGGTCTGAGCGGCATCGCCGGTCACGCAGCGGACCGGGGTTGGCGCCGCCGTCGTGCCGGCTCGACAAGGCCGCCTTGGTGCACAGCCATCAGCCGGCCCTGGTCGACGAAAAGACCCACGTGGCCGTCGTGGGCGGCGGCGTGGTGGGCCGTACAGACCGTGACCAGGTTGGCCTCGCTGTGGTCGCCGCCTTGGGCGAAGGGGCGGAGGTGGTGGAGGTCCAGGAACAGGGTGCACGTGCAACCCGGGAAGACGCAGCGGTAGTCGTCTCGGGCCAGCACTGCGCGGCGGGTGCGTTCCGGGATGTGCCGGGTGAGCTTGCCGCGGTCGGGACCGTGTCCCGAGCCCTTCACCCGGCTGCACGCGTGGGACCAGATCCCGGGCGCGGGCCTGGGGCTCCCCATCGCAGAGCGGGTGGTGGTCCGGCACGGAGGCGACGTGACCCTGGAGAGCGAAGAGGGCGTGGGCACCACGGTCCGGGTGCGCTGGCCGGCCTGATCAGGACAGGCACGGCGACCAGACGAGCAGGTCCAGGAGGTCGCCGGCAAACCGCCAGCCGAAGCCGCTGGCCTGAGCCAGGGCCACTGCAAGCAGCGCCCCAACCACGAACACCACCGACGGCACCACCCTGGCCCGGAGCAGCATCCGGACGACCAGCGCCAGCACCGGTGAGACGAGCGCCAACGCCCCGACGCACAAGCCCGGCAACTGGTCGAGCAGAGTCGCCCAGGCCGCGGAGGAGGAGCCGTTCCAGTGCCCCAGTCCGTCCAGCCACGTGCCCAGGCGCCACGCCGTCAGGGCACCGACGCTGCAGCACAGCAAGACCGCCCAGCCCAGCACCGCCAAGGCACCGGCCAGACGCCCGTTCTTCCATGAGCGGCCCAGGCGCACCGTGTCCGCAGCGATCCAGCCCACCGCACCGACACCCAGCGCGACCCCCACGGGCACGGCGCTGGCCGTGCCCCAACCGAACAGGGCGGCCTGTCCGATGGACCAGGCGACCACCGCGGCGTGGAGCCAGGTCCTGCGGACCGCCGGCCTGGGGCGGATCCGGTTCGCCGCCAGCCGCGTCCCGCCCACGACCATCAGCGCCGGGACCGCTGCCAGCCCACACCGCCAGGCCTGCACGAAGCACCACTCGACGATGGCGTCGATCCGCCAGCTGCCCACACCCCACGAGCGCCAGGTGTCCACCGTGCTCTCGAACAGGCTCTGCGGACTCAGCGCCACAGCGGCGAAGAGTGGCAACCCCAGCGCACAGGCCACCCAGGCCTTGTGCAACGTGCGGCGCCCCAGCCAGAGCTGTCGCGTCACCACCAACGCAGCCGCCAGCCCGACGACCAGCGCGGCACAACTCAGGGGAGTCGTGAGCTTCAGGAGGATCGCGACGCCGGCCATGCTTTGTCGAGACACCGGACGAGGGCCCGGGGTTCCGGGGGTCCCGGCCGCCCGTTCAGATCAGGTGGACCGCGTCCTCGACCGCACCTGCCACAGCGAGCGGCCGACGGGTGGGCAGGGCGGCGGCGGCCTGGTGCATGCGGTCCAGGGCGTCGTCGGAGTGGGCAGGATCGTGGTGGAACAACAGCAGGCGATCGGCACCCACCTGCTCGGCGAAGCGCACGGCGAGCTCGGTGGTGCAGTGGCCCCAGCCCACCCGGCTCTCGTACTCGTCGTCGGTGTACTGGGCGTCGTGGATCAACAGGTCCGCGCCCTGGGCCAGGTGGAAGCCCGACAGCCACTCGTCCCGGGGCAAGGTGCGGGTGCCCAGCTGGGGCTCGTGGTCCGGCAGGTACGTCACCGTCTTGCCTTCGCTCGTGATCCGGAAGCCCAGCGTGGGGTCGGGGTGGCAGACCAGCTCCCCCGTGATCTGGAAGCCCCCGACGTCAAAGGTCCGATTCACCACGTCCTGGCAGCTGACGATGCTGTCGACCTCGTTCAGGCGGACGGGGAAGAGCGGCGGAGACAGGTAGCGCCCCAGCCGGCGGCGGAGAGAACGAGACGTGCTCGGCGGGCCCCAGATCCGCACCCGCCGGCCACTGTGGAAGAGGGGCTCGAAGAAGCCCAGCCCTTGGACGTGGTCCATGTGGAGGTGGGTCAACAGGATGTGGATGTCGCTGTCGTCGTCCTGGACCAGTGAGCTCACCCGCCGGATCCCGGTGCCGGCGTCCAGGATCAACAACTCGCCCCGGCCGTTGCGCACGGTCACGCAAGACGTGTTGCCCCCGTACCGCATGGTGTCCGGGCCCGGCGCCGGCAGGCTGCCACGGGTCCCCCACAGCGCGACCTCGAGTCCCACTCAGGTCACCGGCGTGATCAGGGCCAGCACCCCGTGCCGCTGGTCGCCCGCGCCCTGGATCGGCACGGTGGTCAGGCGGATCTTGGTCCGGGCGCCGGCGATGCCCCTCACGTACAGGCTGACCTGGTCGGCCTGCCCGCCGTCCAGGCTGGCGCCCAGCGGGGTGTCGTCGGGATCCAGGTCGCGGCCCTCGAGATCCTCGAAGTGGAACGTGGCCGACCACTCGCCCCGGACCATCGGCCCGGTGACGCCAAAGGAGCGGCCGAGCAGGATCTCAGCAGGCTCGTTGTAGTAGAGGAGGGTCCCGTCGCCGTCCAGGAGCAACACGGGCGACGCCAACAGCCCAGCCCACTGCTTGGCTAGGATCAGCTCGATGGAGTGTGACGCCAATCTGCGTTCCCGGTTCGAGGTGCCGGGACCCTACCACTCCTCACGGGCCCGACGGGCGCCCGGATGGCGTCGATGGCTGCTCAGGGCTCCAAGGGGGCCGTGGCACCGCCGATCCCGGTCCAGGCCCCCAGACCGCCTTCCAGCGAAGTCGCGTTGAAGACGCCCTGGCTGCGCAGGAATCGGGCGGCCTTCAGGGAGCGCACGCCGCCAGCGCAGTAGCACACGACCTCGTTGGCGTTCTTCACCGCCTCCCAGCGAGACTCGAGTTCGTCCAGCGGGATGTGGAGCGCGTGGGGGATGGTGCCTCCCGCGACCTCCTCTGCGGTCCTGACGTCGACCAGGACGATGTCCTCGCCGGCCCCCAAGCGCTCCTTGAGCTCCTGGGGATCGCAGTCGATGTTGGCCAGTCCGACGCCATCGGCCGGCTGGACCTGGGAGGCGGGTGCCGAAGGGGCGGAGCGAGCGGGAGCGGTCGAGTCCCCGCCCTTGAGGATGCGCTTGGCGACTCTGCGGAGGATGCCCATGGGGCCCGAGTCTACTGGATCAGGCGGGTCTCACGGCCAGGAGACCGACACCGCCACGCCTGGCATCGCGCCGCCTTGTCCGTCCGGGTAGACCATCGGCAGGCCGAGCAGGTTGCGCCCGTTGTCCTTGTCGCTCCACAGACCGCCCACCGTGGCGCCCGCAGCCGGCGAGACCAGCGCCAGAGCAGAGCCGCCGACGTAGGCGATCCAGGCGTAGTCGTTGTCCTGCCGAGCCATCAGCGTGCCGATGCCGAAACCGGCGCCCAGCCAGACTGCCGCGGCGCCGACGCCCATCACCGCCCCGAGCCCGGTCCTGCCCCCGAAGCGCCCGCCTTGGAGCCACACGCCACCGGTGGCCCCAAGGGCGCCCAGGCTGGGCACCAGCACGGCCCAGGCGAGCTGCTCGCTGTAGAGCGGCCCCTCGCCGCGCTCGGACCACCACCATGCGATGGAGAAGGCCGTGCCCATGCCGCCCAGCTCCAGGAGCAGAGACGACGTGAAGCCCGCCCAGGGACGGAGCTCGGGCGGACGGAGCCGGGCGACGAAGCCCAGGTCCGCTGGGTCGGCCTCGAGCGATGCGGCCGGTGGCTCGGGTTCCTGCCAGACGGGCTCGGGCTCCGGTTCGGGCTCCGGTTCGGGCTCGGGCTCGGGCTCGGGCTCGGGCGCGGGCTCGTCGATCAGGCGCTCGATCTCTTCGGCCTCCGGCTCGTCGGCCTCCGCCTCGTCGGGCTCGTCGGCCTCCGCCTCGTCGGGCTCGTCGGCTTCCGCCTCTTCGGGCATGGGCTCGTCGGGCTCGGGCTGCTGGTCGTCCGCGGACTCCGAGCTTCCCTCCTCCACGTAGTCCTCGAGCGAGCCCTCCTCGTCGTCCTGGGCCCGGCTGGCCGGCGTGAGCGCCAGCGCCAGGCCGACCCAGAGGGCGGGGCTCAACCGACGGTGGCCGTGATGATGGACTCGGCCACGTCGAACTTCTCCAGGAAGGCGCGACGCTCGGCCTTCATGGCGCTCACCCAGCTGCGGTAGGCGGCCTGCTGGCCGGTGCGCTCGTAGAATTTGACCGGGTTCAAGAGCTCCGCACCGACCGCGTCGACCAGGGCAGCGTTGGCCGGGTCGTCGGCGTCGACGATCTCGTAGCCAAAGTCCGGGTCGCGCTTCCACACGATGACGTCGGTGAGCAGCGCTTCCAACATGGCGCTGGAGTGCCGGATCTTGACCTTGAAGCCGCCGCCCTGCTTGACCGTGCGGGCGTCGCCGCCCACGTAGCCGGTGTTCATCATCCACAGGGTGACGTCGGGCATGGTGGCGGCCAGCTCGCTGAAGCGGTCGGCCTGGAGGCCGAAGGACAGCGGGAAGAAGGGCTGGGTGAAGGGCGAGCGGGTCTTGCCCACCTCTTTGCCGGCAGCCGAGGTCTTGGTGGTCTCGCCGAGCATGAAGAAGCCGGCGGCCTGTTCGGGGCTCGTGAAGCGCACGATGCCCGGTGTGGCGGCGTCCGCGCCCTCGTCCCGGTTGAGGATGCCCATGTACTTGACCGCAGGGATGGCGTGCAGATCCGCCGCGTCCTCGACACAGCTCATCGGAATGATGCTGCGGCCGTTCTGGGTCCACTTCACGAACTCCCAGCCGTCGTCGAGCACGCCCATCGCGTCGCTCACGTCGGCCGCCGTCACGTCGCCCGAGATGTAGCGGTCGACGTTGTCCGCCGGGGCTCCGGTCGCGATCAGGGTGTCGCGCCAGCGGGCGACCTCGGTCGGGCTCAGCGCGTCCTTGAAGAAGTCGAAGTCGCCGTCGGCCTCGAGGTAGGCGTTCTCGACCCAGGCCTCGCTGGAGACCGTGCCCCGGTAGATGACGGGCTCGGTGTCTTCGGTCAGGCCAAAGGTCTTGGCGAAGCAGCCGTTCTCGGTGATGGAGACCTCGCCACCGGGCCACAGGGTGACCATGTCGTCCTGGATCGGCTGGGTCACGTCGCCCTGCTTGGAGAAGGTGGTGGTGGTCTTGCCGGTGCCCGACAGGCCCATGATGGTCATGGCCACGTGCGTGTCCCCCAGGCGCACGCTCTTGGCGCCGGCGTGCAGGACGAGAGCGCCCTGGGAGAAGGCGAACTCGTTGAGCATCCGCAGCGCGGCCTTCTTGGACTCGCCGAAGTAGTCCGGGCCGATGATGTAGGTGGTGTAGGCCGCCAGGTCGACGATGATCGCCTGGCCGCCGGGCATGTCGTCGAGGCCCAGGCCGGGGGTGTAGACGACCCGGAAGGTCGGCTCGAAGGGCTGGGACGCAGCGCCGTTCTCCACGTCGGACCGGGGGAAGGCCATGATCTGCTGCATGCCAGCGATGTTGGCGCCCTCGACCGTGTAGAGCCACTGTACCGGTACCGCGCGGGGGCCCACGCCCAGGTAGCCCTGGACCTCGATCAACCGACCCGCGGACTCGATGTAGGTCCGCTGACGGGCGATGAGTGCGTCGGCGTCGGCCTGGGAGATGAGCTTCTGGGAGATGCCCTCTGGGCGGTCCTGGTTGTCGATCACATAGGTGAACTTGGCCATGCGGGCCTTGTTCCGGCTCACCTTGTTCAGGTTGCCCGCCGCGGTCTTGAAGACCAGCGGGGTGTGCTCCTGGGCCAGGCTACGCAAGGTGTCCTGGTCTGGGTTGCTCAGGACCTCTGCGTCGTACGGGTACAGCTCGGTGAACACGACAGCCCTCCGTGGGGGTGGTCAGTGTGGTCTGGGGGGCCCGATTTACCCTCCTCCGCGACCACCCGCACCTGTTCGCCGGCGCCCTTGACATGGTGTTCGGAGGCCTGACCGTGACTCAGGGCTGAGCGACGGAAGGACTTTGCTCGCTGGCCAAGGACCCGGAGACCACCACCGGACGCTGGCCTCCGTGCCAGACCACGTTGCCCGAGGCGTCGATCCGCTGGCCCTTGATGACCCGGTGATCCGGGATGGCAACCCCGACCAGGGCCTCTTGCCAGAACACCAGTCCGCCGCCCCGACCGTCGCTGCTCACGACCAAAGGGCTACCCGGCAGGAGTCCGGGCACGAGCATCACGCTGACCCGTCCCCCATCGCCCCATGTTCGGCGGCCCTGGGCGTCCAGGTGCTGGGCGGCGAGATCGGCGATCCCCCCGGGCTCGAGCTCCTGCTCGAACACCACGACGGCACCCCCGGTGCCATCGGACACGACCCTTGGGCGCAGATCGGGCACGCTGCTGGACGCCACCGAGGCGGCCTGGTCGCCCAGGCCATAGAGCAGCCGGCCACGACCGTCCACCCGCTGGGCGAAGACCTCGTGGGTCACCGGCTCGTCGGTCTCGGCCATCAGCCCCTCGAACACGGCGATGGCGCCGCCGCGCCCATCCGAGACCGCGTCCAGGCCGCTGTGGGTGTAGGGCCCGAGCGACACCGCCGAGCTGCGCTCCCCGCCGTTCCACAGCAGCTCACCCCGGCGTGAGACGCGCTGTCCGGCGATCCAGGTCCGCCCGGCGTAAGGGCCGTCGACCACGTGTTGCTCGAACAGCGCGATCACGCCACCGCGCCCGTCGGGCACGGCCACCGGCGCCCGCTCCTGGACCCGCCCGGCCGAGACGATCAGCGACCGGGTGCCACCGTGGTACGCCAGCCGCCCAAGGCGGTCGATGCGCTGGGCCAGGATCTCGCTGTCGCCCGCGTACTCGCCATCCCGAGCCTCGCCTTCGTAGACCACGATGGCGCCCCCGCGGTCGTCGCTCACCGCCGAGGGATTGCGCTCGAGCATACGACTGGACGCAACCAGCACCCCGCTGCCCCAGATGGCCAGCCCCGAGCGCGTGATGCGCTGGGCCAGGATGTCCACGTCGCCCGCGTGCTCGCCCTCCACGAATTCCGCCTCGTAGATCACGATCACGCCACCCCGCCCGTCGGCGACCAGCACCGGATTCCGGGCCCGGTAGGCCGGGTTGAAGCCGGCTTCGACGGAGTGCTGGCCCTGGTTCCACGTCGGTCGTCCGGCGCCGTCCAGGTGCTGGGCCCAGATCCGCGTATGTCCCGCGTCGGGGCCAACGTTTGGCCGGACCACATAGGCCACAAAGGTGCCCCCGACCCCGTCCGGAACAGCGACCGGCGCGGTCTCGGAGAACTCGCTCGTCGCCACAGGCATGCTGACCGTGTAGGCCCCCGCCGGGTTGGCGTTCCACAGGGGTGCGCCGCCCACCGAGACCTGCTGGGCCACGACGTCCACGTCGCCGGCGTAGCGCCCCTGCTCGAAGTGCCGCTCGAGCACCAACACTGCCGCGGGGTGCTCGGCCCCGCCCCCGCGCAGCCCGATGCTGTAGGGCAGGGTGGCGCAGCCCGCAGCCAGCCACAGCGCTACCAAGCGCCCCACCCCACGTCGGTCTCGCTGCGCAGGAAGGTCACGGTCTGGGCCCCCACCAGGGTCGCGTGGTCGATCACCGCCCGATCCAGGGCGATCCCGTCCACCAGGACCCCGGCCAGGTTCTCGCCCGTCCCCTCGGCCACCAGGGTCAGGTCGCCGTCGGGCCGGTGGAGCACCATGGTGTCGAAGACCGGGGGAAGCAACACGTAGTCGGCGGTGCCGTTCATGGGGTAGAGCCCCAGGGCGACCAGCACGTACCAGCTGGACAGGGTGCCGCCGTCGTCGTTGCCGTCCAGGCCGTCGCTCCCGCCGCTGTACTTGGACTCGCGGATCCAGGCGGACCACTTCCAGGTGTCGGCGGGGCGCCCGAGCAGTGCGTACAGGGTTGCGGCGTGGAGATCCGGCTCGTTGCCGTGCCAGTAGTAGTCGTCCCAGAGAAAGGTGTCTTCGCCCAAGAGGCTGTTCTCGAAGAACAAGTCGAGCTTGTCGAACAGCGCGTCGCGGCCACCGAACAGCTCCGCCAGCCCCTCGGCGTCGTGGGGCACGAGCCACGTGTACTGCCAGGCGTTGCCCTCGGCGTAGTAGTCCTCCCAGAAGAGTTCGTTCAGGTCGGCCCAGCTGCCGTCGGCGTTGCGGCCGCGCATGAACTGGCTCTCCGGCTCGAAGACCGTGCCGTAGGCCAGGGACCGCTCGTCGAACTCCGCCGCGATGTCGATCTGTCCCATGGCCTGAGCCCACTCGGCGATCGCGTGATCGTCGATGGCGTACTCCAGGGTCTTGGACACCGCGCTGCCGCCCAGATCCGCCGGGACGTAGCCATAGGTCAAGACACTGGCCAGATCGTCCCGAGGGCGCACGCCGTTGAGGTTGGTGGCCTGGTCCACGCTCAGGGCCAGGGCGGCTTCGGCGGGCCAGTCGGTGATGCCCTTGATCCAGGTCTCACCGAGCACCACGTCGGCGGAGTTGCCGACCATCGAGCCGCTCTCGCCCTGGGCGGCCGGCCAGCGCGGCAGGTAGCCCAGCCGATCGCCCATGTCGGCCAGGCTGCGGGCGTAGTCGCTGGCTCGCTCTGGCCAGGCCAGGATCATCAGGGGGTGCAGGGTGCGGTAGGTGTCCCACAGGCTGAAATCGGTGTAGTAGGTCCACCCCTGCTGCTGCGCGATGCCGCCTCCGGCAGCCAGGTACAGCCCGTCGGCGTCGGCGTAGGCCGTCGGCATCATGAGCGCGTGGTAGAGCGCCGACGCGAAGATCTCCTGCTCCAACGCCGTGCCGCCGGTGACGGAGACCCGGCCCAAGGTCTCGTCCCAGGTGGCGGCGGTCGCGGCTGCCAGGTCCTCGAGGGTGCCTTCCGGGTGCTCCAGGGCCAGGTTCACCTGGGCGCCGCCGACGTCCACATAGGAGATGGCCACGCGTGCCTCGACGTCGGCGTCGAAGCGCAGGGTCAGCTGCACGTCCTGGCCGTCGACCCGTGTGGTCCCCGCGGGTTGGGCCTGGCCGTCCAGCCAGAGGGTGTGCTCGGCCCAGGGCTGGGAGAACTCCGCCACGAAGTAGGTGGGCTCCCCGCCAGTGCGTCCGGTCAGGTGGCCGTCCATGTGCACGAACCCGGTCAGGGTGACCCCGTCGTCGTGCACGTCGACCCAGGTGTCGAGCACGCCGTGCTCGGTGCTGCCGGTGTGGGCCAGGTCGAGGGTCAGCCAGCGCTCGGCGCTGGTCCAGGCGTAGCGGTGGTGCGCCACCCGTTGCCCCGCCGCCAGCTCGACCGTCGCCACGTCGTCGAGCACCAGGCTGTAGTAGCCGGGCCGAGCGGTCTCCTGGTCGTGGTCCAGGGGCGCCCGGTAGTCCTTCCACCCGATGAGTTCCTGGGCGGTCGGCATGAAGCCGATGGCGCCGCCGTCGGGCACGCCGATCCCGGGCTTGCGGGTGTGGCTGAAGGCCACCACGTAGGGGTCCTCGTAGTAGTACCCGCTGCAGTGCATCGGACCGAGGGCCCCAGCGCTCTCGGACGTGTCCGGCCCCACCCGCATGGACCCATTGGGCACCTGGGCACCGGGGTGCAGGGAGCCCTGTCCGAAGCCCAGGCCGCCGGTGCCGATGAACGGATCGACCGCGGCCACCAGGTCCACGGGAGCGGTCTCCCAGGAGACACAGCCGACTGCCAGCCACCACCACGCCATGACGGATAGAGTGCCAGCAATCGAGGACCGATGCCCATCTCGTCCGCGGAATTGGAGGCCGCCGTGCTCCAGGCCCTGGCACCTCAGGGGCTCCGGGACCGGGCCTTTCGGGCGCTCTACCCGGGCCTGAGCGCACGCCAGGTGCTCGGCCGTCTGCCCGAACCCCTCCAGGCGTCCCTGCTGGGCGTGCACGACAGCGACATGATCGCCCGTCGCATGGCGCTGGACCGGGTGAGCCGCGCGCTGTATGCCCACGTGGACCGCGGCCAGGTGACCCGGGACCGGCGGCGGCTCAAGAGCGCGATGGTGGACTGCTTCAGGCTGCGGTGACGCCGGTGCGCTCGCGGTAGCTCTGGAGGGCGTGGATGAAGCCGATGATGCCGCCCATCTCCATGCCCTCTTCGACCACGTTCCACAGGTTGTAGGCCAGGGAGTTCAGCTGGTCTGCATCTGCGTAGCCGTCGGTGGCTCGCTCAACCCCCAGCGCCCCGCCCAGGTAGACGAAGCCGGCGATCAGGAACTGTGCCCGGGCCCGGGGCTCGAGCCGGCGCAAGAACGGGACGAAGGCGACGAAGACCAGCCCAGCGCCCACAGCCCCCACCCCGGTCCAGGACGTGTCGCCCAGGGACGTGTTCAGGTACTCGTGCAGCCCGGCAACCTCGTCGAGGCTCAACAGGTGAAAGCCCAGCCCCAGCACCTGCCAGTGGCGCGCGAGGGGCCCCTTGCGAGCCTGCTCCCAACGAGCCTGGTCCAGCAAGAGCTGGCCGGCAACCAACAGGATGACCGCGGAGAGCCACGTGCCGAGCCCCTCTTCGGCGTCCAGGTCGAACAGGGCGATCTGCCAGTAGTCACAGTCCAGGTGCCCGCCGAAGAACAGCGTGACCGCCACCACGTGGGCGACGGCCAACACCGCTGCGGCGATTCCCAGGCGCGGCGCCAGAGGCCGGGTGAACGCCGGAAGCGAGTCTGGGGTCATGGCCCGGGTCTCCGGGGCCGAAGCCTACTTCTTGCTCTTCTTGCTCTTGTCGGACTTGGACGACTTGTCGGACTTGGACGACTTGTCGGACTTGGACGACTTGTCGGACTTGGACGACTTCGAGGAGTCGCTCGAGTCGGAGCCACCGGAGCCGATCATGTCCATGACCTGCGACACGATGCCGCTGCTGGTGCCCGCCGCCGTGTCGACGTCTCCGACCTCAAAGGACTGGATGCGGCTCGCGCCGACAGCCCAGGCGTTTCCGATGAGCCAGTCCAGCGGCCCAGCCTTGGGCGTGAAGTGGTTGAAGGCCATGGAGTCGGTGACCGCACTGGCAAAGCTGTCGCCGCTGCCGTCGCCGTCCGGGTCGATGGTGCCCGCGCAGATCAGGTGCACGCCGGTGCCGGGGTCGAGCTCGCAGAAGTAGCTGCCGCGCACGTCGCCATCGGGACGCCAGCCGATCTCGTCGAAGCCCGCGGCCACCGCAGGCCACGGATAGGGCTTCTTGCCGATGGCCGAGATGGCCTGGGGCTGATCCGGCGCCTCCTTGAATTCGTCAAAGGCCGACATGTACCCCATCTGGGCGGTGATGAGCCCGTCGACGTTGACCGGGGCCTCGGCCTCCTTGGCCTCGTACTGCATCTCGACGAAATTCGAGATGCCGATCGCGGCCAACAGGCCGACGATGGCCACGGTGGTGGTGAGCTCGACGAGAGTGAATCCGCGACGGTCGATCATGATGAGGCTCCCTGACTTGCTGCTGGGCATGTTCTCGGGATCGGTCGAAGGCCCTCTGGCCATGACCCCCTCCGACGAATCTTCCCGGGGCGTTAGCAGCCAGCCATGACCATGCTCTTGAACCTGCTGCTCGCCTGCACCCCCGAGCCCGCGGAGTGCCCCACCTGCCCCACCGTCGAAGCCCCCAAGCTGGCGGTGGACGACTGGGAGGCCCAGGTCTTGACCCCGGTGCTCGAAGAGCTCCGCCAGGGCATCACCCTGTGGGATGACCAGGGCTGGGGCATCTGCAAGGGCAACCGGGACTGCGACGAGTACCTGGGCGCCGAGGCGATGGATCTGCCCGAAGGCCAGTACCTGGTACAGGCCGTGCTCAAGGTCCCGTCCCAGGGCGGACCCTGGAAAATCGGGTTCGATGTGGTGTGCCACACCCAGATCCGCAGCGGGGCCGACACCACCCAGAAGCACGACCGGGAATTCGAGGTCAAGCACACCGGCGCGCACCGCGGCTACCCCCTGCGGCCCCTCTGGAAGATCCGCTCCCCCCACCCCCAGGGCTCCCGGGACTGTGAGCTGACACTCACCGCGGTGCGGTCGGACGGCAAGGTCCTGGACACCTGGACCGGCCGCTACAGCACCCCGGGCCCGGCGGAGTAGACTCCCAGGGTGACGCCCTGGGCCGCCCTCCTCCTGGTACTCGCCTGCTCCGACGACGAGCCGGTCGACACCGGGTACCAGCCCGTCTCCAACGCCGCCCCGGAGATCCTGTCGGTGGTGTTGTCCCCCGATCCGCCGTTGGCCGGGCGGGACCTGACCGCGACGGTGGAGACCGAGGATCCGGACGGGGACCCGATCACCCTGCAATTCCACTGGCGCCTGAACGACCACTGGCTGGACGACGTGTCCGGTCCCACCGTGCCCGGCGGGACGGCCATCGGCGGCGACGTGCTGGACCTGACCGTCTCCGTCGAAGACGGCTTCGAATTCGGGGACCCGGTGACGACCCAGGCGCTCTACACCAACAGCGCACCGGTGGTCGACAGCGTGGTGATCGACCCCGCCATCGCTGGCGTGGTCGACGACCTGACCTGTCTGGCGAGTGCCCATGACGACGACGGCGACGCCATCTCCCTGTTCTTCAGCTGGACCGTCGACGGCTCCGATCCGGGCGTCTACGAGGACTTCCTGCCCGGGCCTTTCTCCAAGGGCACCGAGATCGTGTGCCTGGCGACCGCCAACGACGGCAGCGTGCCTGGAGACACAGTGGCCAGCGACACGCTGGTGATCGGCAACACCCCCCCAGGGGCCCCGACCATCGCCCTGAGCCCGGACCCGCCCAGCCCCTGCGAGACCAGCAGCGTGGTCGTGCTGGCCCAGGGCGACGACCCCGACGGCGACACGCACACCTTTCGAGCCGAGTGGACCAGCGAGAGCGGGAACCAGGTCTGCACCGCCATGACCTGTGCCGGCGGCACCTTCAGCGATGGCGTGACCTACACGGTCGCGGTCTTCGGCGACGATGGCCAGCACGAGGGGGACCCGGCCGAGCTGACCTTTGTGGCCACGCCCAGCGGCGACTGGCTTGGGGACGACCTGGACACCGACTGCGACGGCGCAGTGGACGAGTGGATCACCCAGGCCTGGCAGGCCCAGGGCCTCTACTGGTCCGACGCCGACAGCAACCAGCTCGGCTTCACCCTGGACGTCGGGGACTACGACGGCGACGGCCGCGACGACGTGGCAGCGGCGGCCAGCGGCAGCCACGAGGTGGAGCTGCTGGTCGGCTGGGACCCGGAGCGCCCCCGCCAGCGGGCGCCGGAGTCGGTCCTGGACAGCCTGCCCACCACCAGCAGCATGGCGTCGGGCGACGTGGACGGCGACGGCCTGGACGACCTGTTCATGGGGGTCACGGGCTACGACCACCCGAGCTCCGACGTGGGGGCGCTGATCCTGGTCGCCGGCGCGGACCTGCGGACCGGAGACGGCCCCGACCTGGCCAGCTTCCTGGTGCCGGGCGACAGCCCCAGCGACCGGATCGGCGCAGCGGTCACGGTCGGAGACCTGAACGGCGACGGCTACGCCGACCTGGTCGCCGGCACCCCCGACGACGACGCGCCCGCCCGGGGGGCCGGGCACGTGCGGGTGTTCCTGGACCTGGCGGCCGGCGAGCTGGCGGACGCCGACTGGATCCTGGAAGGCACCAACCGTGAGATCGCCTTTGGCACGTCTGTGCGCGCCGTCCCGGACATGGACGGCGACGGCACCGACGAGCTGCTGGTGGGTGCGCCCGGCGAGGACGGCGGCGCCACCGACGGCGGCGTGGTCGCCCTGTTCCTGGGCAGCGAGCTGGGCAGCGTGGGCTTGGCCGACGCCCGTGCGCGGATCTTCGGCACGTCGACCAGCGACGCGCTGGGCCAGCAGCCTTCGCCGGCGGGCGACGTCGACGGCGACGGCGAGGCCGACCTGGCGGTGGCCGCGGCCCACGACGGGGGCACCATCCACCTGCTCGCCGGCGCCGACCTGCTGGCGGGCGGGGACTTCGACCTGGCAGACAGCTTTGCATCGGTGTCCATCGACAGCGGCACCGGTTCCCTGGGTCTGTTCGGCCTGGGGCCCGACCTGCGGGACCTCGACGGAGACGGGCGTGCCGAGCTGGTCGCTGGAGCGTCCGGGATTGGCGTGCTGTACAGCTGGGAAGGCCGGGATCTGGCCGGCACAGTGGGCCAGGCCGACGCGGCGTGGTCCGTGGACCAGGAAGCCGCCAACGATCAGTTCGCCCGCGCAGTCCGGTGGGGCGACACCGACGGGGACGGCCTGGGCGACGCGGTGGTCAGCGCCTACCGGAGCGACGTGGCCGCCAGCCGCGGCGGGGCACTCTACGTGTTCCGACCGCCCTATGACTGGCTGGAGCACCGCTGGTCACCCGAGTGCGACCCCGTCGGGGCGTTCCTGTACTGCCGGATCCAGACCGACTGGGACACGGCCCGCACCACCTGTCAGGGCTTCGGGCTGGATCTGGCCCGGCTGGACGACGGGCTCGCAGCGTCCGAAGCGGGCACCGGTGCGGCCGACCGGGCTCTGCCGGCCACGAGCCGAGGCGGGTGGTGGATCGGGCTGAACGACCGGGCCAGCGAAGGCACCTGGGCCTGGCTGGACGACGCCAGCCCCGCTGGCGAGACCAGCTGGGGCAGCGGCGAGCCGGGCTCGGACAGCGGGCGGAACTGCGCCCTGATGAACGACCAGGGCGAGGGCCAGTGGGCCGATCGACCCTGTGGAGACCCCTACTTCTTCGTCTGCGGAGAGTGACTGCGCTGGGACTGGCGCTCACTCTGAGCGCCTCGGTCTGCTGGGCGGCCCTGGATGCCCTCCGCAAGGGCCTGACGGCCGGACTCACCCCCACCGCGCTGGCCGCAGTGCTCGCGCTGGGCCAGCTGCCGTTCTTCCTGGGCTGGTGGTGGTGGTCCGGCGCACCGGGTCCCCAGGCTGGCTACTGGCGCCCGGGCAGCTTGGACCTGGTGCTGAACCTGGGGTCCAATGTGTTGTTCGCCTGGGCCTTGTTGCGCTCACCGCTCAGCCTGACCATCCCGATGTTGTCCCTGACCCCGGTGTTCGCCGCGCTGGGAGGCAGCCTGGTCCTCGCGGAGCAGCCGGCACCGTCCCAGGGGCTGG
>Ga0209992_10002073_pt1 | contig 19162 bp, 20 predicted proteins | sample 2SBtaG_2_FD_182564 | JGI IMG/M metagenome (GOLD analysis project Ga0209992, IMG submission 182564) | Deep subsurface microbial communities from Kolumbo volcano to uncover new lineages of life (NeLLi) - 2SBTROV12_ACTIVE470 metaG (SPAdes)... | ecosystem: Environmental > Aquatic > Marine >... | reverse complement strand
TTCGCCGGTAAGCCGGTGACCGCTTACTTCGCAGGTTATGACTTTTGAAACAGCCGCATCTGCCTGCAATGCAGCAATTGCCAAGACGCTCGCGGTAATAATTTGTTTAATCATAATGGTATCTCCACAATTAGCGGTTTCCAGAAAGCCAAACAAATCAGACTTGCGCCACGTAAACTGTGCTTTTCAAAGTGGTCATGACGGCATTATGTGCAGTGGCATTTGATCTGGCTGACAAAAATTAAAACTAAATATTGGTGAGGCACTGTACCAAGAAAAATGTTTCGACATCAACGGATTTAATTGATCAATAAAAAAAGGCAGGACCTGCGCGTATTCCCTTCTCAGATATACCGAAAAATCAACTTGGATGAAATCTATTGGATTTAGGTTCACTTTGGCGCCGGTGACCGGACGGTGACCCATCGGTCAAATATTGGTTGGTTTGGGCGAAAAGCCGACGTTCGATGCAGGTTCAAAACGCTGATGCCGGATCGTGGACTGCGGACAAAAACGGGTTCTCAGGGTCAGTCTATCTTCTGCGGTGTTGCGATGCGACCCAGAGCAGTTACCGTTGTCTTTGCACCAAGCATATTTGAACCCAAAAACATGAAACTCAAAATAGGTATACCCCTTTGCGCTGATCACCAGAAACCAAAAAAAAATTTTGAAAGCACTCCAGCCAAAAGAATACCACATGTTCTGGCACGCACACGAAAAGTTTTTGGAGACCGCTGTTAGTTGTCGATCAGAGCAATTGCACCATTGCCCAGCGTTTCTCGTGTTCGCTCCAAGTCATCGTCTGTCAGAGCAAGGCAGGGGTATGTTTTCCCGGGAGACTTGAATATTCCATTTTTGCGCAATGTGTCATTCCAAATCTTGGCTTGATCGGCATTTCCGCTTTGAACTTCGCGATAATTGTTAGGAGCAATACGCGTAAAGACCACTTCAAAAAGTGTGGCGTCCCCGACGATTTGATATGGGATACCTGTTGGGTCCAATGCCTCGCGCAGCATGCTCATGATGGTATCTCCGAGGTGTCGTAGTTTCTCATATTGCCCGTCGCGGCGGAGAATTTCGAGGCTTTTTAGGCCAGCGACCGCCGCAATGGGGTTTCCTGATAGCGTGCCCAGCTGCATGAGCCACTGATCAGAATCAACTGCGTCCTTGTCAAAATGAGCCATGATTTCAGATCGACCAACGATCGCCGCCAATGGAAATCCACCACCAATCAATTTTCCTAAAGTGGCAAGATCGGGCGTTACGCCGTAGTGTTCTTGGGCTCCACCATAGGCAAACCGAAACCCGGTTACGATCTCGTCAAAAATCAGGACTATGCCGTATTTGCTGGCCTGTTCGCGCAACAGTTCCAAAAATCCGGGTGCAGGAGGAATAATGCGCTGCATTGGTTCTACGATAATGGCAGCAACCTGGTCACCCCATTCAACCAACAAGGAGCGGATGTAATCTGGGTCATTAAATGGCGCGATCAGCATTTCTGCGGCCACAGAGGCCGGAATTCCCGCGCTGTCAGGAACCGCCTGAGGAAAATTGGCTCGTTGAGAGGGCGCCAGTGACATTTGCGCTTCGGCGCTCATACCGTGATACCCGCCTTCAAACTTTACGATTTTGTCACGCCCGGTAAAGGCGCGGGCCAGACGCATGGCATACATGTCTGCTTCGCCGCCGGACGAGACATAACGAAGCTGCTGCGCGCAAGGGACCGCGCGAACAATCTCTTCAGCCAGTTCAATGCCCGCGGGGTTATTGGCGAAAAATGTCTGACCTTTTGTCAGTTGTTCAAAAACAGCTTCCAGCACTTCGGGATGGCCGTGACCCAGCAACATCGGGCCGGATCCGATGAGATAATCGATATATTCATTTCCGTCAGCATCGCGAACCCGGGCACCTTGACCTTCGCTGATGACAATTCCCGGATCAAAATTGCCGAACCCGCCTGCGGGCAGCACGTGGCGCGCACGATTTATCCAATCAGTCTGGGTGCCAATTTTGTGCATCATTTCACTCCAAGACCAAGTCAGGTTGTCCCAATTGCTTGGCATCCGGATTGATCCCAAGCCCCGGTGCATCGGGCGGCGCAATTCTTCCGTTTTTTCGGACCGGCCCGTCGCTTGCCAGTCTGGGACCGACATAACCTGACAGATCACAGGTGTTCAGCAACCGCGCGGGTGGGGTACTGGCAGCGAGATGCAACAGGGCCGCGGTTGTGATATCTGACCCCCAGGTATCCTCGATGCACATTTTTGCACCCAGATGCAGACACAAATCTCGTGCAACCCGGCTGGCGGACAGGCCACCAAATTTTGACAATTTGATCGCTACCGCATCCATGCACCCTCTTTCATGCCCTTCCAGCAGGCTGGCGGTATCATGGGCGTTTTCGTCTAATTTTATGGGCAGTCCGGTTGCCGCGCGAACGCGGGCGCAATCAGCAATGGTCGCACAGGGCTGTTCCAGCATCACGTCCAGATGCGCGACGGCCCGACCAACCCGAGTGGCATCAAGGGAGGTTGCGCCACAGTTCCAGTCGCCATAAACCAGCGGGCCGGGACCGACGGCTTCGCGCACTTTGGTCAGCCTTTCCACATCAGTTTGCCAATCGCCGGATGCACCCAGCTTGACCTGAAACTGCCGAATGCCCTGATTATGGGTTCCAGCCGCGATGCGGGCCATCTCGTCTGGCTCAACACAGGTTATCGAATGATAAAGCGGCATATCTGAGGATTGCCGCCCACCAAGAAGCGAATAAAGCGGCAAGCCCGCAACCTTGCCGGTGATGTCCCAAAGTGCGATATCCAAGGCTGACTTGGCATAGACGTGGCCTTGCAAAAACGCATCGGCGCGGTCCATCAATGCCTCCGGTCCAACCGGATCAGCGCCAAGCAGTACCGGTGCCAATTCAGTCAGAACAGGGCCAACACCGCGGGCATAGGCAGGCAGGTAGTGCGGGATTGGGCAAACCTCTCCCCAACCGGCGACACCTTCATCGGTTTCAATTCTGAGAACGGCAGATTCCACCGTGTCACAGGTTTTTCCACCCGCCATATGATAGGTTTGGTGACTGGTCAGGGGGATATGCCACAATGATAAGCGTGTGATTTTCATTGGTAAACCGCCACAGGCGCACCCAGCGCCTTTTCATTTGGCCAAACGCCCAACCCCGGCCCCGCGGGCAGGTCGATAAAACCATTATTGATGGTGACCGCCCCTTCCGTTTCAATGGGGCTGTTGATGTAAGACCCTGCGGTCCAAACGCCGTCCAGCTGAGCCGGCAAAACGGTTGCCGCCATGTGCACGCAGGCCGCTGCTATGATGTCACTGCCCCAGGAATCATCGCAGGTGTGCGGCAGGTTTCTTGCCGCCAGCATATCCCGCATAGTCGTCATCGCGCTTAGCCCACCCATGCGGGTAAGCTTCAGACCAAACCCGTCGGCCAGCCCTTCGGCCATTATCAAAAGCGCGGTATCAAGATCGGTGACCGCCTCGTCCAGATACAGCAGATGGCAAAGGTGGGGACGCAGCTGCCTGATTTCGCTTAAAGTGTCACAGGGCTGCTCAATCACCATCGGAATATCGCGGCAGGCCTGGCTTATTTTTATGGCCTCCGCCACGCGCCAGCCTCTGTTTGCATCCACAACCAGCTGAACGCCAGCGGGGCCTGCAACCTCTGACACGCGGGTGATAACAGCGATGTCCTCTTTGGGATCTTGCCTGCCAACTTTAAGCTGCAGACGCCTAAAACCTTCGGCGATCTTTGCTTTGGCGATGCTTGTGGCCATTTCAGGAGTTTTAAGGCCAATCGCATAATACGCGGGCAAACGGGTGCGAACAGCGCCGCCCAGAAGGGTTGTGACGGGGATATTCAATGCCCGGGCCAGCGCGTCGTGAACGGCGATATCAATGGCCGCCTTGGCGTAATTGTGACCGGCCAAAAGCTGGTCCATACGATACTGGGCCGGTCGCACAGCGGCATCTGTACCGATCAGTCCGGGGGCCATCTGGTCCAGCGCCGCGCGCGCACCTTTTGAATGCGCGGGCGCATAGGTGCTGCCCAGCGGGCAGGTTTCACCCCAGCCTATCTGGCCGCTGTCAGTTACAAGTTTGATCAATGTGGTGTCCACGGCATCAAGTGACGTGCCAGACATCGTGTAAGGACCGTCTTTGACCGGCAAATCCACTTGAAAAATATGGATCTCTGCGATCTTCATTTGTAAATGGCCACTGGGGTGCCCAACCTGTTCTCATCCGGGTGAACACCAAGGCCGGGTTTTTCCGGCAAATGCAAATGGCCGTCTTCATTGCGCGGCCCACGCCCGCCTGCGATGTCAAGCGTCAGCATGTCCTGACAGGCCCAAACGGCGCGAATGTTGGCGTCGGGAATTGTGGCGGCCAGATGCAGCGCCTCGGTGTCAGCCAGAACAGAGCCGCCGGTGGCCATAACAAACATGTCAATCCCGTGGGCAAGGGCCACGTCCCGCAGGCGGGCGGCCTTGGTCAGACCACCCACGCGGTTTAGCTTGATGCCAAAAACCTCTGCCAGACCGTCCCGCACAATCCTTGTGGCGTCCTGCAGAGTGACAAGGCTTTCATCCACGCTGACGGGTGCCGCATGCAGCGGGCGGATGGCGGCAATGTCATCCAACGTTTCACAGGGTTGTTCAAAAGTCACGCACAGCTCTTCGGTGGATTTCATAACCTGAACGGCCTGTTGGCGGCTCCAGCCACGATTGACGTCATAGAGAATAATTTCGTCTTCGGTTCGGATACTTTCCACATCGCGCACGCGGGCAATATCCCGCGCCACGTCGCCGCCGATTTTCACGGAATGGGCCACATATCCACGCTGGCGGTACCGGTCGATCACTGCGCGTGTTTCCTCTACCGATTTGGCCCCAACGGACGCAGCGATCGGTTTTGGCGTGCGCGACCCGCCCCCCATAAGATCGGCAATCGGCAGACCAGCCGCCTGTCCGGCAATATCCCAACAGGCCATATCAATTGGCGATTTGGCGTATAGATGACCCGGCAAAGCCAGGTCCATCGCACGTTCAACATCCAGAACACGTCGCGGATCGAGGCCCAAAACAAAAGACGCCATTGTTTCAATTCCGGCCCGAATACCTGGGCCATGGGCGGGCACATAAGTATGGCCCCAAGGCGTTCCTTCTCCCCAGCCGGTAATGCCTTCAACGGTATCGATTTTCACGAATGTGGCGTCCAATACCTCAAACTTTAGCCGCCCGCCCGACAGCCAGTAAGGATGTTCCAACGGCAGATTGGTTTGATAGACTGTGATGGACCTGATTTTCATTTTGAACGCATCCTCAATTCGCCGGCAAGATTATCGCTGTGCAAGCCGCAAGTTCTGACAAGACCGGAACCGTTACACGAAATCGATTTTCAGCATCCAAAGCATTATCAAAAAGAGCCCACCTCACGGGATCACCACGATATTGCCGGTATGCTGTTTTTCGATAAATGCGGTTTGGGCTTCGCGCAGATCGGCCAAGGGATAAGTCGCCGCAAGAACGGGATTGATTTGACCAGTTTCGATATATTCGACTAGTTTTGCAGTGACTTCAGGGGCAATAACGGTGGACCCCGTGAACGTCAGATCTCGCAAATAGAATGTGCGTAAATCCAGGGCAACCATTGGACCGGCGATGGCGCCAGAACATGTATAACGCCCGCCGCGTTCCAGCACATCAATGAGGTTCGGCCAATAATCCCCGCCAACAATATCTGCCACAACTGTTACTTTTTCTCTCCCCAGCGCGTGCCTAATATCCCTTGGACTTCTAGGCAGGATTTTACTTGGTCCAAGCAATGCCACGTCAGCATGCTTGGCCTCTGATGCCATGGCAATCACACGAGCGCCTCGACGTTTGGCCAATTGCACCAGCGCGCCACCAACCCCGCCAGAGGCACCGGGCACCAAGACCGTATCCTCAGGCCCGACATCTGCCCGCGCCAGCATGCCCTCGGCCGTTGAATACGAGCAGGAAAACGTCGCCAGCTCTGCATCCGAAAAACCCGAAGACACAGCAATCGCATTTACTGCGGGAATGGTCGTGTACTCGGCAAAGCCACCATTTCGTTCCGAACCAAAATAACCGGTCTTATCCTTATTCAGCGGATCGCTTTCTTCACGCAGCCAATTGTCGGTTATGACCCGCTGGCCAATGCGGGTTTTGCTTATGCCCTCACCCACTGCGATAATCTGGCCACAAACATCGGCGCCCTGAATGCGCGGGAATGTAATAGGTTTACCGCCCCAGGTTGGATCAGCCTCGCTCACATCTTCAAAAGCTTCGCCCGTTGTGCGTTCGGTGACCGCTTTGGAATACCAACCGGAACGGGTGTTCACGTCTGTGTTGTTCAATCCACAGGCACCGACCCGGATAAGCACCTCACCGGCCTGCACCTTGGGCGTTGGCCAGTCCTCGTGCAGAACCATTTGGTCCAAGCCACCATGCCCCATCGTCACCATTGCACGCATTGTCTTTGGCAAACTTTTCATGCGTCCACCCTTGGTTTGATACTCGCCGGATCATAGGCAGCGTCCGCCAATATACGTCCCTTGCGGGTCTCGCCTGCGATAACCACCTCGATTGAGGTGCCTGCGATATTTGCATGAGGCTTAATATAGGCGAAGGCCAATATTTTACCGACCGTATGACCGTAAGCCACCGAAGCGGTTGCACCAACCACTTCTCCATCCAAAAGCACAGCCTCGCCGCCGTGCCCGTCTTCTATCCCGTTCGGTTCGATTTCCAGATAGGCACAGACCCACGGCATGGTCCCCGCGGTCATCTGCTTGGCCGATGATCTGGTTGCTTCAATGCCCAAATATTCTTTATCCAGCTTGGTAAAACGCATTACATCCGCTTCCGGCAGTGTCACCTCGTTGGTCAGTTCGCCCGCACCCTTAAAGGCCTTTTCCATTCGCAGAACGTTCATGGCAAAACTGCCATAGTCAGCAATGCCGTGCGCAGTGCCTGCCGCCCACAGCGCATCATAGACAGCCAAGGCATTTTCGCGGGGCATGTGAAATTCCCAGCCAAGTTCGCCCGAGTAGGACATGCGAAAGGCCCATAGTTTGTGACCGGCAACTTCAATTTCCCGCGCACTTAACCAGCGGAAATTTGCATTATCAAGAGGCGTGTCCGTGCAGGCCGCCAGTACATCCCGGGCATTTGGTCCGTTTAATGTTAGCGCCGCCCAATCATTCGAGCGTAAAATGATCTGTGCATTTTCGCCATCACGGTTTTGGTTCAAATGATCCAACAGACGGTTTTCAAAAAACGCGGCGCAGACAAGGTAGTAACGGTTTTTAGAAAACTTAACCACTGTGGTTTCAAGTTCGATCCGCCCCCGGGCATTCAACATATGGGTCAGGACAATCCCGCCGGTTTTCTGCGGCAACCGGTTGGCCACCAGACGGTCAAGCATGTGTGCCGCATCCGGCCCGGTCACCTCGATTTTGGTGAAGGCAGAGATATCCATGATGCCGGCGTTTGAACGCACCGCCGCGCATTCCTGTCCAACAATATCAAATACTTCGTTGCGCCGGAAACTATAATGATCCTGTTGGGCAACATCGCCGGTTGCAAACCAGCGCGGCCGTTCGTGGCCAAAAACCTCCTCATAAACCGCGCCTTTTTCTTTGAGGCGTTCAAATAGGGGCGAAGGCTTGATCGGGCGCCCTGCCAAACGGTTAAAATGCGGATAAGGGATTTCGTGGCGCAGACAATAATCCTCTTTGGCTTTGATAACCTGCCATTCTTTGGTGGCGTACGCGCCAAACCTTCGGGGGTCATACTCGCGCATCGAGATGTCAGCAGAACCGTGAACCATCCACCGCGCCAGTTCCCGGCTGAGCCCCGGTCCCCATCCAATGCCGATCTGCGTGCCACAACAGCACCAGTAGTTGCGCACACCCGGAACAGGACCGATCAACGGATTGCCGTCAGGTGGATGGCTGATGGCACCGTGGACGTCACGCGAGATACCAAGATCGGCAAAAATCGGCATACGTTCCAGCGCGTTTTCGAGCCAGGGCATGATGCGGTCATAATCTGGATCAAACAGCTGGTTTTCGGCCTCCCACGGGCAGTGGTCTTGCCAAACGGTGTTTGGATTTTCCTTTTCGTAGATCCCGATCAGGCCCTTTTTCTGCTCCATCCGGATGTAGCCCGAGACCTGTTGGTCGTCCCTGATGACCGGCAACTCGTAATCCAGCGCCTCAAATTCGGGTACGTTTTCTGTGACAAAATAGTGGTGCGTCATGGACGTCATTGGCAGCTGCAGGCCTGACCAATCGCCCATTTGCCGCGCATAAGTGCCGCCCGCATTGACCACATGTTCACAGCGAATGGTGCCTTTTTCGGTTTCAACCACCCATTCATCGCCGTCTTTGGCAATATTGGTGGCCCGACAGCGCCGGACAATTTGCACCCCTTGGGCCCGTGCGCCCGCCGCCATAGACATGGTGACATTGGTCGGGTCCACATGTCCGTCATCAGGCGTATGAAGGGCACCCAAAACACCATCCAGGTTATAAAACGGGTGCAGTTTGGCAACCTGCTGAGGCGTGACAAGTTCAATGTTAAATCCAAGACTTCGCCCCACCGAAAGTGTATGGCGCAGCCAATCCATTTCATCGGTTGAATAAGCCAGACGAAAGGACCCGCAACCGTGCCAGGTCACCGCCTGGCCAGTCTCTGCCTCAAGCGCCCCTGAATAAAGTCCGATGTTGTAATCCACCATCTTGCCAAGACCGTAAGAACTGGTGGACTGGGTGATTTGCCCAGCTGCGTGCCAGGTGGAGCCGCTGGTTAGTTCAGCTTTTTCCAACAACACAGTGTCAGATCCCCATCCTGCGTGGGCCAGATGATAGGCCAGACCTACCCCCATAACACCGCCGCCAACGATAACAACACGGGCATGACTTGGGAAGTGAGACGGCATGGTCGTGGTTCCGAATGGTACAAAAGAATCTTCTCGACAAGATAATCAAACAAATATACCATCGTCAATCATGAATGACACAAATGTATCATCCCGTGTTCTTTCCCGTCTATCAAACGAATGGGACAGCCTGACGCCAGAGGCGCAAAAAGCAGCGCGATATGTGCTGGAGAACCCACAGGACGTGGGGGTCAGTACCGTGCGCGAAATTGCCGAAGCCGCAAAGGTAAAACCAAACACCTTTGTGCGTATGGCGCGGCAAGTGGGTTTTGAGGGCTACGAGGATTTTCGCGCCCCTTTTCGCGAAGCTATACGCAAAGGTATCGTCAGTTTCCCCGACCGCGCCCGTTGGCTGCAAAGCATTGCAAAATCCGGTGATCTTGGTGGGATTTACGCTGATATGGTTGGCGCGGCCATTCAAAATATCGAAGAGACTTTTGCGGCAATCTCTGCTGCGCAATTAAAGACGGCGGCAGAGGATATTTGGAATTCACGGCAGGTGTTTACGCTTGGGGTCGGTGTGAACAACGCCAACGTGCGCAATTTTACCTATCTGGCCTCCACCGGTATGACGCGCTTTCACGCCATTCCACGCCCCGGTTCCACCCCGATTGACGATCTGGCATGGGCAGACCAGCGTGACGTTTTAATCGCCGTAACCTGCCGCCCGTTCCGCCGAGAGGTGGTAGAGGCTGTGCAGACCGCCCGCGAACAGGGCATGAAAGTTGTCGGCATATCAGACAGCGCGGCCAGCCCGATTATTCTGAACGCCCATCACGGGTTTGTTGTGGCGGCAGATACGCCGCAGTTTTTCCCGTCATCGGTTTCGACAATCGCTTTTTTGGAAACACTGCTTAGCTTTGTGGTTTCGGTTTCCAGCGAGGAAATTGTTGATAGGGTCGAAAAGTTTCACCGTCGCAGACATCAGCTGGGCATATATGACGAGGAACCGGAATGAACTCAAAAATTGATGGCGCTCTCCCTGTCCGGTCTCTTGAGGCGCGTTACTACATTGACCCTTTGGTGTTTGAAAATGAAATGCAGGGATTGCTGTCGCGCACCTGGCAATTTGCCGGACATAAGACGCAACTGTCCGAAGTAGGCGACTATTTCTCATTTGAAATAGCCGGGCAAAACCTATTTGCCATTCACGGTCAAGATGGTGTCATCCGCACATTTTATAACGTCTGCCAGCACCGCGCCCATGAATTGGTGTCAGGCACCGGCAACACGCGGGTTGTGGTCTGCCCTTACCATGCGTGGAGCTATGAATTGACAGGTCAATTGCGCGCTGGACCCAATATCAAGTCTGTTCCGGGATTAGATCGCTCCGCAATTTGTCTGACTGAAGTGCGTACCGAAGATTTTCACGGCTTTCTTTTCGTCAATCTTGATCCCGACACCCGCCCGATGGACGAGTGGTTTCCGAATGTGCGTGATGAATTGGCGGCTTTTGTACCAGAAATAGACTGCCTTGCCCCGCTTGAATGGGTGGAAGTCAAAGAGAACTGCAACTGGAAAGTCTCGGTTGAAAACTATTCTGAGTGTTATCACTGCCATCTAAACCATCCCACTTTTGCCAACGGCGTGGTGAAGCCGGAAACCTACGATATTCAACCGGATGCAGGTGGCGGGTATGTTTTGCGTCACACCACTGAATGCCAAAGTTTGGAGGCTATGACATATCCTATTGACCTAGGCGCCAATGATCATGCGGGTGATTATCAATCCTGGTTTTTGTGGCCAACATTCAGTTTTCAGTGTTACCCCGGGAATGTCCTGAACACCTATCACTGGCGTGTCGATGACGTGAACAGCTGTGCCGTTTGGCGGGGTTGGTATACCGAGGGTGGCAAAGATAGTGCCGTTATTCGCAAGCTGGCGATCCAGGACCGCGAGACCACGGTTGCAGAAGATATTGGACTGGTTGAGAGCGTACAGCGGGGCATGCGTTCCAAAGGATATCGTCCCGGCCCGCTGGTTCTTGATCCCAAAAGCGGTGTAAACTCTGAGCACTCGATCCAAAAACTGCACCAATGGGTGCGAGAAGCCCTTGATGGGTAGTGACATGTTGATGCCCAAGGTCTGGCGCCCGGAACATAAATTGTTTCCGCATCAGGTGGGCTTTACCTGCCCGCCTTTTGATTACGACGCAGCACCTTCGGATTTTCTGCGGATGTCGCCGCGGTCGGTCGGCGTGCACGGGTGGATGATGCACGCGCCTGATTATGCGCACGGCCTTGATCAGCGCGCGCAGAATTTCGGGATGCTCGATGAATTCTGTCACTGTATGGCCCGCAATGGTGCAGATGTGGCAGCGCAAGTGGGTTCCAACTGGGTCCATGCCAGCGGGCTTGGTGTGGAAGGAATCCGGCAGCACTGTGAAACTTTATCTGAGAAACACGGGCTGCATTTTCACATGGCGGGTTACGCCATGGTCGAGGCCTTGCGAGAGCTTAACGTTGAAAAGGTGGCCCTGAATGCCGCCTATCATTGGCCGCAGTGGTGGCAGGGAACAGTGAATTTCCTAAAGGAAGCCGGGTTTGACGTCGTTTGGGCGGGAAACTTTCACGATCAGGGTTGGTATGACAGTCAAGAGGCGGTTAATGCCTGTCGTTGGGTTTTTGACGGCGACCTGGTGGTGAAGAGTTTTGAGTATGTGGCTGACCAAGCGCCAAATGCTGACGCTTACCTGATCAACGGAATGTGCAATTTTCGCACGGGCGAAGGCGGCCTGCCTGAAAGGCCGGTTCACTTAACGCAGGCTTTAGAAACCACGCTTGGCAAACCGGTGGTCGGTCACGACACTGCCCTTTATTGGCGTGTTTTTAAGTCTTTGGGTATTGCCCCTACCGCACCCTTGGGACAATTGATGGAAGGTCTAGATGCATAAAATTACGGCGCTTTGGGCCATTCCCAGATCAACCTCTACAGCCTTTGAATGGATGATGCGTCAACGCGGTGATCTTGATTGTTTGCACGAACCCTTTGGCGAAGCGTGGTATCAAGGCGAAGCACCTTTGTGGCCTCGATTTAAGTCAGGTGACCTGACAACGCCAGGCCTGACATTGGAAAGCGTTTGGGAAAACATTCAAGCGCGTGCGCGTAAAGCCCCTATCTTTCTGAAGGATTTCCCCCATTACATCAATCACATGTGGGATGATGACTTTCTGTCAAACTTTATCCACGCGTTTTTAATCCGTGACCCTGCCAAAACCATCACGTCCATATATCATCGCTGGCCCGATTTTGACGAAGCCGAAGTAGGCTTTCCGGAACAACGGGCCCTTTTTGACCTGTTATGGGCGTTAAACGGCAGCCCTCCACCGGTGATTGACAGTGACGACCTTTTGGAAGACCCCGCAGGCATGACCGCGGCTTTTTGTAGTGCCGTTGACCTGCCCTTCATCCCGGAAGCCCTGAGTTGGGCGCCAGGAGCAGATCCGTCAGAATTTAGTTGGTGGGACGGCGGCATATTCCACCATAATCTTGCCAAATCAACAGTGTTAACGGCGCAAAAACGATCCTATGTCGAGATTTCCAAAGCACCGGATCGCGTTCAGAATGTGCACCGGCGCATGAAACCACATTATGATCGGCTATATGTGCATCGTCTGAAAATCTGATAAACAACCTGAAAACGCGATCAACCAAAGGACCCCTATGAGCATTTTCGATGAAGATCTTTTTCTAAAAGGCCTTGCGCAGCGCAAATCGACGTTGGGTGCTGAATATGTGGAAAAAAACCTTGCCGCAGCCGATGATTTCTCGCGTCCGTTTCAAGAAGCCATGACGTCCTGGTGCTGGGGTTTTGGGTGGGGGGACGACGTGATCGATGCCAAAACCCGGTCCATGATGAACCTGTCGATGATCGGTGCGCTGGGCAAAATGCACGAATGGGAAATCCATTTAAAGGGTGCGTTGAACAACGGCGTAAGTGTTGAGGAGATCCGCGCAATTATTCACGTGGTCGGCATTTACTGTGGCGTCCCGCAGGCGTTGGAGTGTTTTCGGGTGGCCCGTAAAGTTCTGACGGAAGCTGAATTGCTGAAATAACCACGGATCAGAGGGCGGGATAAAAATGCCGGTTTTTTTGCCAAGGTGGTTTTTGGAGCGGTAATCGCATGGCGCTGACCAAACTGTTGCAAGGTTGTTTCGGACCAAAAGCAGGCATCAAGTTAATCGCTGTCACCCGCTACACCGCAGACACCGTCAATCAGTCTTTGATCACACCCGCAATGAAACCGAAAATGGCCGCGTAATTTTACAAGCGGACCCTTTTGAAACTGGGAACCGTCTACTGAATATTGGTGGAGCCAGGGGGGCTCGAACCCCCGACCTCTTGCATGCCATGCAAGCGCTCTCCCAGCTGAGCTATGGCCCCGGTTGAACAATCGTATTGTCCGCGGATTTCTTAGGGAAACCCATAAATCAGTTCAAGCCAATTCTGGATTTATATTAACTGTCGTCCTCGTTGGCCGGCACGTCGGCAAGATCATCCAGATTAACGGTATCATCGTCATCTTCATCCAGAACATCGTCGCCCAAATCCGCGTCTCCGCTAGGGTCGTCCTCAACCAGAGTTTCATCCTGATCGTCCAGCACCACTTCTGCATCTTCAACTTCTGCCTTGGCACCTTTGGATGGTTTTTCCGGTGCAACAGTGCGTGATTTTTGTTGTGTCAGACTGGCCAGATCAAACGTTGCTTCGCAAGAGGGGCAGGTCATCGGATCATTTTGCAGGTCGTAAAATCGTACGGCGCATTTGGGGCACACACGCTTTACGCCCCATTCATCTTTGGGCATTGATTTTCCCTCTTTTCGGATCAGGATCGGACAATTGCTGCCAACTGCCACATCCCTGTGGGCCTTGTCAAAGACTTTAATATTAACACTGGAAAATATGAAACTTACCATTTAGATCGCCAAAAACCCAAGGGCCGCGTTTACTTTTTTTGGTGGTCGGGTACGGTCATTTGCATGAATGAAGTCACATTTATCGGAAACCCACCCATCGCCGTGACGATCCGCAGATCGGCGCGTGCACGGAAATATTCGCTGCGCATTTCCAACACGGACGGTCAGATCAATCTGACCGTGCCGCGGGGTGCTTCTGTGACCGATGCACTGGATTTTGCCAGCCAACAAGAGGGATGGCTGCGCAACAAAATGTCAGAACGCCCGTCGCTGATCCCGCTGCGCATTGGTGGTGAATTTGTATTGGAAGGCAAAGCGGTGCGGCTGGTGCAGGGAACAGGCCGCCGTGTTGTTCGTCTGGACGGCGCTTTGGCGATCCCCGGAAATGCGGCAAGCGTCGGTGCCCGCGTGCGGGGGTATTGCAAAGTGCTGGCGCGCGAACGCCTGGCGAATGCGTCACAATTTTACGCAACCAAACTGGACGTGTCTTTTGGCAAGATAACTTTGCGGGACACAAAAACCCGCTGGGGGTCGTGCAGCGCTGCTGGAAATCTGATGTATTCGTGGCGGCTTATTCTGGCGCCCGCAGAAGTTTTGGATTACGTGGCTGCGCACGAGGTTGCCCATCTGCGCGAACTTAATCATTCTGCTGCCTATTGGGCAATTGTGCGGGACGTTTGCCCGACGTATCAGGGCCATCGCGATTGGCTGCGCAAACACGGCACCGCATTGCACCGATACCGGTTTTAGCAAAGTGATTGACCAAACCGGTGATTGTGATCACAATCGCGCCCATGTCTAAAGACCCAGCACCCTCTGATTTCACCGGTTCCGCCCACGAATGGGTTTACCGCAGCATCCGCCTGAAGATCATGACCGGCGAGGTAGCGCCCGGCACCGCCCTGACCCTGCGCGGCATCGGCGCCGAATTTGGCGTCAGCATGACCCCGGCACGTGAAGCGGCGCGGCGTTTGGTGGCAGAGGGTGCGTTAACCTTGTCAAATTCAGGCCGGATCAGCACGCCGGTCCTAAGTCGCGACCGCATCGAAGAACTGGCTTCAGTACGTGCATTGCTGGAGCCGGAATTGGCGGCACGCGCCCTGCCCCGGGCCCACCCCGCGCTGATTGAACGGCTTCACACAATAAACGAGGACGTCAAACAAAGCATCGCGAAACGCGATGCCAGCGGCTATATCCGTGGCAATCTGGATTTCCACCGCAGTTTATACCTTCGCGCCCAGGCCCCGGCCATGCTGGCCATGACAGAAACCGTTTGGCTGCAGCTTGGGCCGACCATGTGCGAACTTTACAAACAAATGCGCACAAGGGATCAAAGCGGACTGCATCAGAAAATACTGGCTGCGCTGCGAGCCGCGAACGAGGGCGAATTGCGCACAGCCGTGCGCAATGACGTCACCCTTGGACTGAAGATGTTGATTTAGGCGAATTGCATTTTCTCTTGCCAATTCGCGCCTGAAAAATTTGCGCGCCCACGCGCTTGTGTGGGCGTTGGGTATGCGCAATGCCGTTCATCTTTGCCCAAATACTCAACCACCACCGCGCGTGTCACGCGCTGTTGGCCAGGTTTTTGGCGGGAGCGCAGCACCTTTATTATACTTCAACCGGAGGAGATTACAAAAACCCGCGGTGATGGAAATCTTCGCACTTACGTCGTACCTTTATCTTAAGCCATATCGCCTTAGGCGTGAATCGCGCCGTCCCCACAAGCCAGAGCCGCCTCGCGCATGGCCTCGCTGAACGTCGGGTGGGCGTGGCAGGTGCGGGCCAGATCCTCGGCCGAGGCACCAAATTCCATCGCCACACAAACCTCGTGAATCAACTCTCCGGCAGCCGGTCCCATAATATGGGCGCCAAGAATGCGGTCTGTGCTGGCACAAGCAAGGATCTTGGCAAAACCCTCACCCGCAAACCCCGTTTTGGCCCGCGCGTTGCCCATAAAGGGAAATTTGCCAACTTTATAGGCGGTGCCCTCGTCTTTCAGCGCCTCTTCGGTCTTGCCAACGCTGGCCACTTCGGGCGCGGTATAGATCACGCCCGGTATAACGTCATAGTTCACATGCCCCGCCTGTCCGGCGATGGTTTCGGCCACCGCCATGCCCTCGTCTTCGGCTTTATGGGCCAGCATCGGGCCACTGGTCACGTCACCGATCGCCCAGATGCCCGGCACATTGGTCTTCCAATGATCCGTTTCAACAACCCCGCGCTGCGAAACCTTAACCCCAACGCTGTCCAATCCAAGGCCACCGGTATACGGCTTGCGCCCGGTTGCCACCAGAACAACATCAGCCTCGACCACGTTTTCGCTGTCATCTTTTTGCAGTTTATAGCTGACCTTGGCCTTGGTTTTTGTCGTCTCAACCCCCTGCACCGCAGCCCCCAAAATGAACCTGAACCCTTGTTTTTTAAGCGCCCTCTGGAAGGTTTTGCAGATTTCGCCGTCCATACCCGGGGTGATCTGGTTGAGGTATTCAATCACCGTCACCTCTGAACCCAGCCGCGCATAGACCGACCCCATTTCAAGCCCGATAACACCCGCACCAATCACCACCAGTCGTTTGGGAACCTTGGTCAGTTCCAACGCGCCGGTCGAGGTGACCACGATCTTTTCATCCAACTCCACGCCGGGCAACGTTGAGGGCTCTGAGCCCGTCGCGATCACGATGTTTTTGGCGGTGTGAACGTCCCCTCCGACTGTCACCTCGCCCGCCTTGGTGATTTTGCCCCAGCCCTGAATGTAATCAACCTTGTTTTTCTTAAACAAAAATTCGATGCCCGCCGTATTGCCGTCCACCACACCCTGCTTATAGTCCATCATCTTGGCCAAATCGACCGACTGGGTTTTGCCCATCAACCCCATTTTGGCAAAATTATGGGTGGCCTCGTGATAGGAATGGCTGGCGTGCAGCAACGCTTTTGACGGGATGCAGCCCACGTTCAGGCAGGTGCCACCCAGCTTGCCCCGGCCTTCCACGCAAGCAACTTTCAGGCCCAGCTGGGCGCAACGTATGGCGCAGACATAGCCGCCGGGGCCACCGCCGATGATGATGACGTCATAGTTGGACATGGGGCCTCCTTTGGGCGCTATTGGCTGTGTTAACTTTGCACAGACCTCTGGCAATGTGTATGTGTGATTGGCGATATTCGCGGTATTTAGTGCGCTTAGTCAAGGCGCACCCCACGGCCATCGGCCAATGTAATTTCAACGCTCAGGCTGAATATATTTGCCGCTTTGATTGAAACCGGCCCAATGTCCCCACTCAGCGCATCCAGCATCTGCGTCAGAGTTTCGGCGTGTTTCGTCGCCACAGTCACCCGCGAAATCCGCGCGCCCAAATCCGGCATGCCCGCCGCCGGATGAGTGTCCGCGTCCGGCCATTGCATCAGCATCGGTGCCGCCCCGTCAAGCGGAATGGCCCCGTCATTGCGCACCGCAAAGCGCCAGCGCAAGTCACCGCGCCGCAGATCAAGCGCTTCCCCGTAATCCACGCCAAACCGGCGCGCGATGTTGATATCACGGTCCAGATCGTCAGACCGCAGCACCCAGCTGTGCGGCCGCGCGCGCTTGGCCAGCGTTGCATGCACGTCCGCGTCATCCAACCCAAACCAGCGCAACTGCGCAGGCTTTGCCGCATCCGGATCGACCGCAATTATCTCAAGGAAGGTATCCAGCCCCGTGGCCATCACAAGGTTATGCGTGCCCATCAGAGGATGCCTGCCACCCACCGGCACCTCCAGCCCGGTGCGCGCCCGCACATAATCCAGCCCTTGGCGCAAGTCCACACACCCAACGGCGACATGATCAAACCGGATCACTTTACCTCCCGGACCACGCCATCACAATCCGGACATTTGATTTCACCCTGCCAGAAAGGCGCGGTGCCAACCGTTGTCACCACCCAACCCGCCGCGTCCATCACATCCACATAATCAGGCCCCTGCCCGGGTTTGGTGCCCGGCCCTTCACCAATCACCCAGATCATTTCCTCGGCGCGACTGCACCCTGGACAGGTCAGTATCTCGGGCTCAAGATAGGCCATCTGCGTGCCGCCCCCCGCCTTCTTATTGGTTCAAATATCCATTTTCAGTGTTCTGCCGCAAAGGACCAGCTGTGGCCGAACGGGTCCACCAACCGGCCATAATACGCGCCCCAGGGCATTTTCGCCGCCGGCATGGTGATTTTGGCCCCACCCGCTTTGGCATCGGCAAAGGCTTTGTTCACCGCGTCCCGATCAGGCAGATTGATATGAATGGTCACCGTGGTGCCGTCTTTGGAAGGCGGCGCGGTCACGTATTTTTCAAACTCCGGAAATTCGTCGGACAGCATCACATGCCCGCCAAAGATCGCCAGTGTGGCGTGCAACACCCGCTTTTCGTCATCCGCCATCTGCAGCATCTCCTGCGTAGCGCCCCAGGTTTTCGTGTACCATTCTACGGCGTCCAGACCGCCGCGCACTGTCATATAAATTTGCACAAGGCTATGCATGTGATTTCCCTCTCCCTGGGGCCACCAACTGTTACACCACCGCCGCAAGCAACATCAGCATGGTCGCAACAAAACCTATCGACCAAATAACGGACCGCCAAGGGCTGAGGCCGAAATAATAGGCAGGAAAATAAATAATTCGGCAAGCCAGGAACACCCACGCGCAGCCAAGCGTAAAAGCTGAGGATGAACCGGACAAGGTTACAACAACAACAGAGATTGTGAACAATATCAGGGCTTCGAAGTGATTTCCGAAAGCGCGGTAAATACGGGCGGGTTTGGTTGAAAGCAACTGTCCCAGCGGTTTGCCCATCTTGTCCAGATCACGGGGTGAAAAATTTTTGGCGCTGCCAATATCCGCATGAGACGCCACACTTGCCATCGCAAACTGCACCCCCTGAAAAAGCGCGGCATAGGCAAGAATTTCCAACTCTGCAACCATTTAGATTTCTTCTTCTAAACGGGCGACTAAGCAACGCCCATGCCGCAAGCGTGGCACGCCACGCAAAGTGGCAGCTGCATGTGTCCTTTTGCCTGTCATGTTCACAGTTTTATCACCATAAGCATTGCAGCCCTCAGATTGCTGTATTCCGGTTTGATCACTTTATAATACTATAGGTCCATCAGCAACCGCCGTGGATCCTCCAGCGCCTCTTTCACCCGCACCAAAAACGTCACCGCACCCTTGCCATCGATGATCCGGTGGTCATAGGAAAGCGCAAGATACATCATCGGGCGGATCACCACCTC
>Ga0209992_10002072_pt1 | contig 19168 bp, 26 predicted proteins | sample 2SBtaG_2_FD_182564 | JGI IMG/M metagenome (GOLD analysis project Ga0209992, IMG submission 182564) | Deep subsurface microbial communities from Kolumbo volcano to uncover new lineages of life (NeLLi) - 2SBTROV12_ACTIVE470 metaG (SPAdes)... | ecosystem: Environmental > Aquatic > Marine >... | reverse complement strand
GACCAATTTGCCTGAGGCAAAAATTAGAATTACAGTTTTTGGATCAAGCATTCTATGGATTAATCCTGGGAATTGTTCTGGTTCATACATACTTCTAGGAAGAGTTCTTGCAGCTTGCTCCAAGTTTACCTTACCTCCTAGATTAATTGATGATACAATATTTTGAATTGAAACTATAGGATCATTTTTGATTTTGATTTTGCCTTTACGTAAAATTTTCACAACCTCAAAGACTGCAGTTTCTGCCAATTCTTGAGATTTGGCGCCTGTACAGACCATCTTACCTGAACCAAAGAGCAATGTTGCAGTTTTTGGGTTTTTGAGCCTAAAGACAGCACCAGGGAATTGTTCTGGATGATATTCCACTGCAGGGAATTTTTTAGTAATATCTACTAAATCTAATTTTTGTTCAATTGTAGCAGAAGCTACGACATTAACTATGGCGATTACTGGTTTTGTTTGAGTCATCTCATTTTCCTCCCATCATATCCATATTTTGGTCTAATCTCAAACCTTTGTATCTATTTCTAATTGTTACTTCAGTGACATTTGCAGCTTCTGCAATATCACGTTGAGTTTTATCTTCACCATTTTTGACACAAGACAAGTAAAGTGCAGCAGCTGCTAATCCCATTGGATCCTTACCAGCTGATTCCTCATGTGCTTGTGCATCTTTGAGTACCTTGACAGCATAACGTTTTGTTTTTTCTGTAATTCCAATAGAGCTTGCAATTCTTGCGACACATTGAACTGGGTCAACTACCGGCATTTTTAGTTCTAATTCTTGATGTAAAATTCTATAGCATCTTGAGATATCTTTTTTCTTAATATTTCCAGCATCTGAAACATCTTTTAGTGTTCTAGGAGTTTCAGTATCTCTGCATGCAGCATATAGTGATGCTGCAATTAAAGCTGAAATGGAACGGCCTTTGACCAGACCTTTCTCTAATGCTTTTCTGTAAATGTAAGATGCTTTTTCAATAACTGCATCAGATAATGAAAGTTTGTCTTTTAATGTAGATAATTCACTTAATGCTTGTCTGAGGTTTTTGTCTGAAGATGCATTAACTTTACTTCTACTATCCCAAGTTCTTAATCTCTCAATAGTACTTTTCATAGTAGATGTGAGAGGTTTTCCTGAAGAGTCTTTGTTCATAGGACTGATGATTGTTGCTAGTCCTCTGTCATGCATTGCAAGTGATGTTGGAGCTCCGGTTCTTGTTGGGTCTGCTCCACCTTCTTTTGAGAAGGATCTCCATTCAGGGCCTGAATCTTGTAAAGTTTCAGAAACTACATAACCGCATTTTCCACAGAATCTCTCTCCAGTATCATTATCAGTCAACATGGAATTCTTTCCACAACGACCACAAGTAGAATCTGCGTTAATAATTTCCATAACCATGAGTGATACTCTTTTTACGCCATTGATTTCCTATATAAACGACTTATTTGGGGATTTTTTTGGAGGCATATTTCAAGCCTGATTCTATAACCAAATTTATCCAAAAAAGAGAATTTGTCCAAAATTCTAATTTTTTACATGTTTGATGAATTTTTCAATGTTTTCTAATTCAACCCTAAAAAAATGAAAATCATAAAAAACACATATTGATTTTTTAGTAGTTACAAAATATCAGAATCAAATGAAAGCATATCAAAAGGGCACATGGGATCTTTCAGAATTAGTTAAAAATCCAAAAAGTCCTGCATTTCAAAAACAAATTAAACAATTAGAAAGACAGGCAAACAAATTTGAAAAAATTAAATCAAAATTAAATCCTAAAATGTCATCAAAACAATTTATGAATATTTTACATCAAGTCGAAGAAATTTCTGAAAATATGAGTAAGATTGGAGGTTATGCATCATTGGCATATTCTTCTGATACACAATCAGATGAAGCAACATCACTGATGACAAAAATGTCAAAACTTGGCTCTGAGATTTCAAACAAGATTTTATTTTTTGATTTATGGTGGAAGACACAAGTTGATGACAAAAATGCAAAAAGGCTCATGAAAGATACAGGAGAAATTATCGAATATCTTTCACATAAAAGACTATTTGCAAAATATGCTCTTAGTGAACCTGAAGAACGAATCATCAACACACTAGATGTAACTGGAATTTCTGCACTTGTCAAATTGTATGACAAGATTACAAATTCCTTTGAATACAAAATGAAGGTTGGAAATAAATCCAAAGTTATGACTAGGGAAGAACTAACAAACTATGTCAGAAATACAAATCCAAAAATTCGAGAGACATCTTACAAAACAATTCTTTCAAAATATCATGACAACAAAGGAGTCATTGGAGAAATATATCAAAACATTGTTCTTAACTGGAAAGATGAAGGAATTGAAATTCGAGGTTACAAATCCCCAATATCAATGAGAAATATAGGCAATGATGTTGATGATAAAACTATAGATTCACTACTTTCAGTTTGTAAGAAAAACTCACCAGTCTTTCAAAAATTCTTTAATCAAAAAGCAAAGATGCTAAAAATGAAAAAATTACGAAGGTATGACTTGTATGCACCAGCAGCTGCCAACATTAAAGAGAAAAATTATTCATATGATAAATCAGTAAAATTAGTTTTTGAATCACTGGGGAAATTTAGCAGTACCTTAGAAGAATATGCCAGAAAAGTGTTCAATGAAAATCACATAGATTCTGAAGTAAGACAAGGAAAACGAGATGGGGCCTTTTGCAGTACCCTTACTCCAAAAATCACACCCTATGTTTTAGTAAATTTTACAGGTAAATCAAGGGATGTCTTTACTTTGGCCCACGAATTAGGTCATGCAGTTCACAGTCAATGTGCTCAAGATAGATCAATTCTTGTTCAAGATGCACCTTTACCTTTAGCAGAAACTGCATCAACATTTTCAGAATTGTTGCTATACGATAATTTATCAAGCAAAATTTCTGATGATGAAAAAAAGACAATGCTTTCAGAAAAAATTGATGATCTGTATGCTACAATTCTAAGACAGTCATTTTTCACAATCTTTGAAGTAGATGCTCATAAACAAATTGGAGAAGGGACTACAATTGATGAAATATCAAAAACATATTTGAAAAATCTTAAAATGCAATTTGGAAACTCAGTTACTCTATCAGATGACTTTGCAATAGAATGGAGCTGCATTCCTCATTTTTATCATACACCGTTTTACTGTTATGCATACTCTTTTGGAAATTTGCTTGCATTGTCATTATTTCAAAGATACAAAAAAGAAGGAAAAGACTTTGCACCAGCATATACTAACATTCTTGCAGCAGGTGGTTCTAAAAAACCTGAAAAACTGCTCTCAGAATATGGCTTTGATATTACAAGTCCAAAATTTTGGCAAGAAGGATTTGATTATGTTAAAGATCAAGTAAACACTCTTGCAAAATTAAACTAGTTTTTAGAATAAATGGGGCCGACAGTCCAACGCATGGACTGCCGGCTTGTTCCCCGAACGGTTTGAATTCGATGTCAATTCCATGACGATAATAATCTGATTTAAACCTTTGAAATTATTTCAAATCTAATTTCTTGGGCTTGATCTTTCTAATAGATCCAATTAGAATTCCAATAGTAATTCCCAACTGATAAAGAAAATACAATAAAACTTCAAATGCAGTAGGTGTAAAATCAGTGAATCTGCTTACAGCAGTCAATATCAAAATAAAAGCACTAAAAATGAACACAAAGCCCTTTGTAATGCCATTAAGGTTTGTGAATTTCAAAACAACAAAAGTCATCACTGTAACAGAGATTGCCAATACTGTTAGGAATCCAGTATTCATTCCAAAAATCAAAAAAAGTGATGATACAACTTCGCCAGGACTATTTGCAGACAAATTGGAAAGAGTAATTTTTTCCGGAGATGCAAAACGTGGAACACTCAGGATTGCATTTATCAAAAATAGACCAAACATTGTAAATGATACAGTTTTCACACGGTTTTGCAAGCGAGGAAATCGTATCAAAATAGCCCTGCCAAGAATGATTCCTTGAAATAATCCAATACCAAATGCACTCAAAACTGCAATAAGTTGAATTACTGGATGGAGAAAAAGATCAGCAAGGAATGGAATTAGTGCCATATCAACAAGATATCGGCACGTTTGGGAATATTAGTTACTAGATATGAAATTCTTGCTAAGAAATAAAAAAATACGATCAAATGTTAATTCTGAACAAATTAAGAGAAAAGTTAATAATTTCAGTTCTAAAGTCACCTTCGTGCACAACAAGATAATGTTCTTAGGAATAATTGTACTATTTGCAATAACAACTAATTTTGTTTGGGCACAAGAAATTAGTCATTCAACATTTCAAGAAACGGCTCAACTTGTTATCGATAAGAGCATTTCACAAAATGTGACAGCCTCAATTACTGTACAAAGTACAAGTATTCAAGAAATCAAAATCCCTGCTGAATTAGAACAAGAGATTAGAGAGGATCAAAGAATAAAGGCAGTGATTTTAACAAATCAAGAACAATGTGTTCTTGGAGTTATAGACAAATCATGCATCATGATTAATGTTGAAAGAAACCCAGAAGACAGAGGAATAATTATGATTCAAGATAATTCAAGGAAAATAGCAGATGAGTATATTGAAAAAATTAATCAAGTATTTGATACAGAAGCAAAATTTCATTCAGTTTTTGTTCATTCAGATGCTAAATCAAATGTAGCATTAGAGACATCAGGAATCATTTCGGGTAAAGGTATGATTTCAGTTGTATACACATTACCAATGGAAGATACAGATTCCATGTATGAAAAAATTTCAGCACTTTTGATTCCTAAAATTATTAGGGATGGGGAAGGATTTTACAAAATTGCAAGAGACTTGTCAACAAATGAAAATGCAAAAATGACATTTTCATTGATTCCAACCGATACTAAATCATTGATGCAGTTAAAATTATCAGTTAATTATCCTAATCAAGCACCAAAAATTGTAGATATTAAACCATTAGAGTTTTTTAATATTGAAAATATCAAAAGATCAAATTATTTTTCATCAGGATTCTATCCCTTAAATTCAATTATTCAAGTTGTAGTGTTATCCCCTGAAGACACCAATGTCTCAAATGTAAAGGGAAACATAGTTGAATCACAAATAATAGAAAATGAAAAAATTCCAACAGACATTACAAAACAAGGTTGGATTTTTGATCCAGAAGAAGGACAGAGAATTCAAGGAAAGTACATCTTTGGTAAAGAAACTACAGTGGACGAAAAAGAGTTAGAATTCTCCCTAGGTGGAACAAACTTGCAAACAGAGAAACCAAAATTTGATGAATCAATAATCGTAGTAATAATAATTACAATTGTTGCAATTGCAGCTGCAATATTTTATCTTAAAGGATACAAAAAATAATTACAATAATAGAACAGCTGCTGCAAAGACTGTTGTCCATTTTCCATCCTTGTCGCCTTTTGTAGCCTGAGTAATATTATGAGTATTGTAAATTTCTCCAGAGATTGACCATTGTTGTCTTTTTTCATTCCAAGCTTTATCAGCATCAAAAGGAATTCCTAGAGAAGAAGCAAGCATTTGTGCTGCAATATCCTCAGCATAATCACCAGCTTGAATTTCATTTTGTCCAAATGCCTCATATTCAGAAAGATACCCATATCTGCTAGTATCCTTTGGTTGTGCAAGACCTACAGATGCAGAACAAACTCTATGAGGTTCATTTGTTTGGTTTTTTGAATAAATTGTAAATAGAATTTGTCCAGGAGAAATTTTTTTCAAACCTTCTTTTCTAGAGATTAATTTTGCTTGAGGTGGAAAAATACTTGATATTAGAACAAGGTTGGTTCCTGCAATACCTGCATCTCTAAGAGCATATTCAAAACTAGTTAACCTATCTTCGTGAACGCCTTTTCCTTTTGTGAGGAATAAATTTTTGGCAACTAAATCTAACATTTCTGAATTGATGAAAGAGGATTATTATTTATACTTTAATTGAATCAGAACTGATTTTTTACAATACATGGAATTAAGATTTATCAGTTTTCTTTTTTTTCTTTCTTTTATCAGGATCTTTCTTAACTTGTGTCAAATAGAGAAATGCAAAAAATGCCCCCAATCCAATATTTATGACACCCATGAAAGTGATTATCATAGTCTGCTGAGGCCCAGCTACAGGAGATAATCCAATAATAATACCAAGAGAGCCAGTTGCAAAAAACATAATCATCAAAAATTTGACTCTTGTAGGTTCGATGTACCTCATAACAGGTATCAAAATATTGGATTATTATAAACTGACGGTGGATTTTGCGATTTTTGAATAAAAATTATTTTCAAATTAACCACTCATAACACTTTAAACCGTCAAAAATTTCATTTTACTTCGTGCCAATGTAGCTCAGCCTGGTAGAGCAATTGATTTGTAATCAATAGGTCATGGGTTCAGATCCCGTCATTGGCTTTTTAAATTTCTCAAAAATTACATGTCCGTATGAATTGGCAATACGATTAAGTATGCTAAAATTTGATTCAATGAAATGAGTTCTGATGAGTCAAACTTTGATCTAAATACTGATGGAAAAATTTCAGTCAAAAAATCAACGTTTAACGGATTAATCATAGGACTAATTGCAATAGTTGGAATTGCAGCATTCTTTGCAGGTTCATACATTACAAGTATGAATTCTGAACAAATTACTAGTGAGGATTTAGACAAAGCAATTGCCAAACTAGAACTAAAACTATTACAAAATCAACTACCTACAAATCAGCCAAAAGAACCTGTAAAAATTTCAGCAGACGATGATCCATTTTTTGGAAATCCCGATGCACCAATAACAATTGTTGAATTTTCAGACTTTCAATGTCCATTTTGTGCTAGATTTCACACTCAAACCTTACCATCAATTTTAGAGGAATACATTGATCAAGGCAAAGTAAAATTGGTTTTCAGAGATTTCCCAATACAAAGTATTCATCCAAATGCTTTGCCAGCATCAGTTGCAGCAGAATGTGCAAATGATCAAGGGAAATTCAAAGATATGCATGACACATTATTTGAAAAACAAAGTGAATGGAACAAAGTAGAAACAGTAGATGCATTGTCTTTGTTTAGTCAATATGCATCAGATATGCAATTCGATCAAGAAACATTTGACTCGTGTCTAACTAGTGGAAAACATATCTCTGAAATTAGAAAAGATCTTGATGATGGAAGAGGTTATGGGGTATCAGGAACTCCTGGATTTTTTGTAGGCAATGATCAAATAGGATATGTTGAATTAAAAGGAGCCCAACCATTTGAGAGCTTCAAAAAAGTAATTGATTCACAATTAGATGCATAAAAAATAACAAGCGTTTATTAGACCAGAAGCGAGATTAAGCATCAGAATAATGACGAGTGGGCAATGAGCTTTATCGTCATTGCCAAAGAGAAAAAAACAAAATGACAAAATTTCAAGATTTAGGATTAAGCGACGATGTGCTGAAAGGAATTGCCGATGAAGGTTTTGAGGAAGCATTTCCAATTCAAGAAGCAGTGATTCCAGTATTACTTTCAGGAAGAGATGTTGTAGGACAGGCCCATACAGGTTCAGGAAAGACTGCAGCATTTGCATTATCAATGTTGCAAGAAATTCAGCCAAAACAAGGAATTCAAGGATTGATCATGGCACCAACAAGAGAACTTGCAATGCAGATTACTGATGAAATTAAAAAGTTTGGAAAACACACGGGGATTAGAATAGCAACAGTATATGGCGGACAGGGAATGGGAATTCAATTAGATGCCCTCCATAGAGGTGTAGAAATTGTTGTAGCAACCCCAGGTAGACTAATAGATCATCTCAAAAGAGGTTCAATTGAACTCAGAGATATTTCCCATATTGTCCTAGACGAGGCAGATACAATGCTAGACATGGGATTTGTAGATGATATTTCATTCATTTTAGATTTAGCCCCTGAAGACAGAGTAATGTCATTATTTTCAGCAACAATGCCAACTGAAATTTTAAGACTATCAGAAGAGTATCTCAATAATCCAAAACAATTCTTGCTAGATGCAGATGATCTTAGTGGAGAAGGAATTGATCAATCATATTTAGTAATTAAAGACAGAGACAAATTCAAGTATCTAATTGACTTTATCAAACCAATTAAAGGGCAAAGTATTGTCTTTTGTTCAACAAAATACAGAACTAGAGACGTTGCAAAATTCCTCCATCAAGAAAAATTCAATGCAGTAGCTATTGAAGGAGACATGTCACAGCATAGAAGAGAGCAATCAATGGGTAAATTCAGAAGTGGTAAAGCAGACATTCTTGTAGCAACAGATGTAGCTTCAAGAGGAATAGACGTTCCAAGAGTAGAATTGGTAATTAATTATGATGTTCCAAATCAAGAGATGGCATATTTCCACAGAATTGGAAGAACAGCAAGAGCTGGTGCAAAGGGCAGAGCAATAACATTTGTTTCATATTCATCAGTAGGAGATTGGAATCTAGTCAAACGTCAAATCAAAGTTCCAATTACAGATTTGAATCAAGAGATGGGAATCCAAATTTCAATTCCAGATCCACTAAAAAGACAAACACCATCAAGAAGGTATGGAGGTCAGTCCAGATCAAACTATTCAAGAGGTGGACGTTCTGGTGGATATGGGGGTTCAAGAGGTGGAGGAAATCCTAGAGATGATAGAAGTAGAAGAAGAAGAGATGATAGAGGCGGAAGTAGAAACAGCTACGGCGGCCGCAGCAGATGGTAATACTGTAAAACTTAAAGACCTGAACTTTGTAATTAAATTAAGGTAAAGTAATGCACAAAGGATTTATTTTATTAAATTGTGATCTCGGAGCAGAAGAGTACATTGTTGATGAGTTAAAACAAATGCAAGACATTACCAACGCATATCTAACTTTTGGAGCATATGATGTAATTGCAGAAATTCAGACAGAAAACCAGGATGGATTTGAAAAAGTTATTGCAACAATTAGAAAACTCTCAAGAGTTGTTAGTACAATGACTCTAAATGTCATAGTTCCCGAATAATTGTTATATGAGTAAATTTAGGATTGTTTCAAATTGCAGAAAATTGATTATGAAGCACCAGTTTGGGTACTAAATTACAATAATCCAGAACCACTATTAGATCATGCTATACACATGCTTGAAAGACACGGAGTCAAACGTGAAGATATGGAGATTACAGAAACACCCACAGCAAAGGTAGGCGCAATTGTCGTAGAGATTTGGCCATATGAACTGGTAATTGGAAGAGTTAGAACAATCAGAAATGACTCTTTTATCAGCGGTACAGAATTTACTATAGAATTAAAGTTAGATGAAAACGGAAACTATGTAGATTATCTTTGAAAAAAAATAAAATACAAAATATCACAATTGCAGCAATAGCCATCATTATAATTGGAGCAATTGTTGCATACAACTATTCAGCAGATCAAACTAAACAAAAGGGATTTCAGTTTGGAAATGAATTGTCTCAAATTCAACAAGATGTAGCAGAATTGCAAACAAAATTTTATTCTGAAAAAATAAAATGGGAAGAAGGAGACATTACAAAAGAAGAGTTATTGGACTATTATGAAGAGCATTTGACAGAATTTAAAAAAATTATTACTAGATATGATGAATTAGATATACCAGAATTGTTTGAAAGTTCTGTAGAATTGTTTAAAATTTCATCTGAAACTCAATTACAAAGCGATATTGAATATATCAAATGGATTTCAGAAGGAGATGAATTAGCCAAAATAAGATCAGATACGCAAATTCAAGAGGCATATGAGTATGAAAATTTGGGACTAGTAGAATTTCAATTAGCCAAAGCAGGAATTGTATCATTTGATGAAGCAGGTAAATTCACGCCAACTGATAACGTCCTAAAACAAAAAGTCATTCAAATTTCTGAGAACATGAAAGACAAATGTGATGGAGAATTCAAAAATGAATTAGATGAGTTTGATTCAGACGAGATTGAAATTGAATGGTTTAACTGCATAAACTGGGCTGAAGAATGGAAAAAAGACCACATGCCATAGAAAAAGGTAGATTACAGTAAATCAGAATTTTTTAATTTTTCTAAAATTTCAAAAAGTTCTTCCATCAAAGAAATTTCTTCAAGTGGAGTTGGTTTTGAAAATCGGAAAGGAAATGTTATTGTTAACATGTCCTGATCAGTGTGAGAGATTCCAATAGAGTGAGATTGTTTATTCATTTGAGATAGAAAACCCCTCCATTTTTGTAAATGCTCATTTACTCGATTTACCTGTTCTTCAACATTATTCAAAGAAGTATCTAAATCAGTATCAAACAATTTGAATTTCACAAGAGGGACCATTATTGCACCGCCAGAGATTTTATCCTGGTTTTTGTGCATTAATTCGATTATTTCTTCAGAATCACCTTTTGTGAAAATATCACCATAGTCAGGATCAAAATATCCTGCAATGAGTTTTTTTGAATCATAGATTCTAAAATAACCTTCATCGTATTCTAATTTCCACAACAATTTGAAAATCATCCATGAATAAATAAACGATTAATCAAAGACAATTAAATAAACTAGGAAACAAAGAAAAACACATGGGGATTTCTAAAGAAAACAAGGATTTCATTGACAGTCTAATTGATTATTACATTAGTGAATCAGAATCATACAAACAAATTGCAGAAAATTTTGTTCCAGAGATAGAATCAGTGCCAGATACGGCATTTGGGATAATCACTGGGTGTGTGTATTCGGGATTTTTACAAGCATATCAAAACCAACAACAAATACCAGGATTAGAAGACATGAAAGAGTTCAATCAAATCATAAAAGAGCGGGCAGCACTCATTAAAAAAGCAATTCTAGTTCCTCCAAAGACTGAGACAGACAATCAAGAGTCTAAAAACGAGCCTAAAAATTCAGATTCAGAGAATAATTTTAATTAAAAAGAGTGCCCAAATGGGCACCCATTATGACTCCTGTTGGACTGGTCGTACTATCGCAGGTGTATGAATACAGTTAGCATGCGATAACATAGGAAGGTAATTTTCTATTAAAACACTTGCGTAGAAATTATCAGTATGGAAATTGCAAAAATTAGTACAGTTTAATTCCAAGCATTTTGGATAAAAATTATGAAAATTGATGGGGGGAAAATCATCTTTGGGTTTGGGGTGGCTGCAGCAGTAGTTACTGCAGGTGTTGCATTATACTTTTCAATTCGTTAAAGATAAATCATAAAGAAAACCAAATAAAGACATGTCAGATACAAATGAATTTAAAATTACACAAATAGTAGATAACGGTCAAATGATACAATTATCTCTAGTTGAAAATATTTCAACAGAACCTATTTCACAAAAACAAATGATCATAGAAAATGTATCAAATAAACTAGATGCAGAAACTAAAGAACAAGTAATGCCATTGTTAGAAGCAATATTGCAAGCACAGCCAACAGTCAATGTAAAGACATACCAGCAAACTCAAATTACAATCGGGATGCCAAGAGGCAGATATGACAACATGGGAAGACCACAAGTTGGAAATATTATTGAAATAGATTTGAAAAAAGTCTAGAGGTTTGAATTTATCTCATCAATGTTGTGTAATGGTAAAGAGCAAGTAAAGTCCTTACAAACAAAAACAGATGTTTTGTCTTCAAAGGATTTTCCTACAAAGAAAGGATATTTTAAAAGATTTTCTAATTGGGAAGCATTATGAATTGTAATTAAGATTGAATTTGGTAAATAGTCTAAAAAAAGAGACTGACAAATTTCAGAATTTTCAGTGTTAATGACTGTGATTTCTGTTGGTTTTTGAATATACATTGTGATTGTATTTAGTAAATATCCAAATCCAAATGGATTTTCAGCAGCCATTTGTGCCTGAGATTCCATAATTTTTGTAGTAATTTCAAGAAAAGTTTGTTCTTGTGAGAGATGATACAATCTAAGCATGACAAATGCAGATACAGAGTTTCCAGAAGGCAATGACAAATCATAATTACTCTTTGGTCGAATTATCAACTTTTCATGTTCATCAGAAGTCATAAAAAAATTATTATTTTCAGAATCCCAGAAATGATTCACCAAGTGATGACCCAATTTTAGAGATAGTTTGAGATATTTTTCATCAGGTTCAATTTCAAATACATCCAATAATGCATTGGTAAAATAAGAATAATCTTCTAAATAACCATCAATTTTTGCAACACCGTTTTTGTAAGTTCGCAATAATTTTCCATCAATGATTAATTTCTCTTCAATAAAAGAAATACAGTTCTTTGCAGCGTCAAGGTATTTTTTATCCCCTGTAACACGATATCCCTTTGCAAACGCAGTAATCATCAATGAATTCCAGGAAACTAAGACTTTGTCATCTAGTCCAGGAGAAACTCTTGAAGAACGAACTTTTAATAATTTTTCAGAACAAGAAATTATTTTCTCTTTAACTTCAGATTCTGACAATCCAAAATTAAAAGCAACCGTGGAAATGTTAAGATTATTACACAGAATATTATTTCCTTCCCAATTTCCTCCATCTGTTACATCATAGTATAAACAAAATAGTTCTGCATCATCTCCAAGAATTTCTTTAATTTCACTTTTCTTCCACACATAGAATTTTCCTTCAACTCCTTCAGAATCAGCATCATATGCAGAGTAAAATCCACCTTCAGAGGAAGTCATTTCACGTAAAACAAAATCAAGTGTTTTTTTCAAAACCTCAAGATAAAACAGATCTTTTGTGATTTGATAAGCCTCAGCATAGTTTACTGGAATCAATGCATTATCATAAAGCATTTTTTCAAAATGAGGAACTAACCATCTTGCATCAGTAGAATATCTAGAAAAGCCACCACCTATTTGATCAAAAATTCCGCCGTTTGCCATTTTTCTAAGTGTTTTAAGTGCAAATTCATTGAATTTTGATAGTCCTGATAGTTTTGCATATCGGAATAGAAATGAAATATTTGCAGCATTTGGGAACTTTGGTGCAGAACCAAATCCCCCATAAGTTGCATCACCTAACTGGAATAGATTCATTGCAGCTTCATCAAGAATTACTCTCTCTAATTTTGATGGAATTTGTATTGCTTCAGCTTTGTTTAATGCACCAAGAAATTTTTCAGCAGAACTTTCAATGTCTTTAGGTTTTTCTTTCCAAGCTTGTGAGAGTTGTCTGCAAATACTTCCAAATCCAGGACGGCCATAAGAGTCCAATACAGGAAAATAAGTTCCAGCATAGAATGGTTTTTGATCAGGAGTGAGAAAAATACTCAATGGCCATCCACCTTGACCTGTTGCAATCTGACAAACTTTTTGGTAAATATCATCAATGTCAGGTCTTTCTTCCCTGTCAACTTTGATGTTTACAAAATTCTCATTCATAAATTCTGCAACATCATCATTTTCAAATGATTCGTGTGCCATTACATGACACCAATGACATGAACTATATCCAATGCTTAGAAAGATTGGTTTGTTTTCATCTTTAGCTTTTTTTAATGCCTCATCATTCCATGCATGCCAATCAACAGGATTGTTCACATGCTGAAGCAAGTATGGACTTGTTTCAGATGCAAGATGATTTTCAACCATGAATTTTCAGATGTGTTATAATATTTGTACTTAATTGGATTAGCCCCAGATTCCTTTACCTTCAGTTAATTCATAGATTCTAACATTGATTTTGTTCAGTAATTTCACTTTGGACTTGTGAGCTTTTTTATCATGGCTATAATCTTTTTTTTCTACCAATTCTTGTAATCGATTTAGTTGATCAAGTGTGAGATTTTTGAATTCATTTTTAGAGCTTGTAACTAATTGTAATAATGCTACTCTTTCTTTATCCTCAGCAGTGATTTCAGTCATAATGGAACATATGACTAGTCCTTTATTTTTCTAATGAGCGAATCTTAAAATCCCATGATAAATTTCCAAAGTCATGGAAAAGATGCGTGCAATGGTGCTTGAAAAGTGCGCAAAAATAGAAACAAATCCACTAAAACTAACCCAAATTGATAGACATGAAATTAAAAGACCAAATGAGATTTTATTAAAAATTGAAGCTTGTGGAGTATGCCACTCACAACTTCATGGGATTGAAGGGGATTGGGAAGATATTGGAATTCCACCTACATTACCAACAGTCCCAGGTCATGAAGTCGTTGGCAAGGTAGTTGAAACAGGAGATAGTGTTACGAAATTCAAAGTAGGAGATAGAGCAGGAATCACTCCATTGTTAGAAGCTTGTCAAAAATGTCAATATTGTAAAGAAGGAAAAGAGTATCTCTGTGAATCATCAACAATCCTAGGTGAATCAACTAAAGGAGGATATACAGAATATGTTACAGTTACAGAAGATTTTGCAACCAAAGTTCCAGAGAATATGAAATCAGAATATGCAGCACCATTATTTTGTGCAGGAATTACAGCATACAAGGCAGTAAAAGCTGCAGAACCACAAACTCACAAAAAGATAGGGATTTTTGGAATAGGAGGGGTAGGACACATGGCAGTACAGTTTGCAAAAGTTGAGAATTGTGACGTCATTGCATTTTCTAGAGCACAGAATCATTTGGATGTTGCAAAAAGATTAGGAGCAGCAGATACAATGGTATTTTCTGAAAACCAAGAAGAGTTTTTATCAAAACTAAAAGAAAAACATGGAACACTTGATGCTGCAATTGTTTTTGCGCCAGCAGATATTGTTACAGATACTGCAATAAAATCAGTAAAAAAAGGAGGATTGATTGTTATTGCAACAGTAGGAGATAATCCAACATTCATGGCATTTGAAGAAAAAACAATCAGAGGTACACTGATTGGTTCTACAAAAGATATGGAACAAGTGATCAAAGTTTGTGATGAAAATAATTTAGAGGTTGTAACTCAAACATTTCCATTAGAGAAGGCAAATGAGGCACTTCAAAAACTAAAGGATTCAGAAATAGAGGCCAGAGGAGTTTTAATTCCATAATTCAAAGGATGATTTTATGAATTGTAAAAGATGTCACCATACCGACCAAATACACTCAACGAATCAAGAGAGTGATTCAATAATCAAGGCTGGAAGATGTCAAATTCCAAATTGTACATGCCAACAATATATAGATCCTATTCAAGAAATCGATGAAGATCTTTTGTAACGATTCATATATCAAAATTATTTCAGATAATCATGGACAAACACAAACCATCTGATGAAATGATAAAAGATTTGGATAATTTATTATCAAAACTAAATGCAATGGAAATTGTTGCATCAGATGAATTTCAGAAAAATTCTATTAAAATTCAAAGAGCACTTGTAGAAGGACAAATACATTCAATTAATGAATTTCAACATTTGAAAAAAGCATTAGATTTACTTACATTACAATTATTTGATGTGCAAAACAAAGTCAAGGATTAATTCTAGTATCACTTAATCCACAACCTGTGCATCTAAAGAGAGTAGATTTTTCAAGAACTTTTTCAGGTTTCATTTCTACTCCACAACAAGGACAGGAAATTTTTTCAGATTCAGGATTAGAGTTTTCAGACTTTCTTATAACATAATCAGGTTTTGCTTCAACTATATCAGCAGAATTGCAAAGAGGGTTGTATCGAGCAATGATTTTACTTGATACATTTTGTCTATGCTCCACAGTATGATCAAACAACGGTAAAATAGCTAAATACAGAGATTTTTCAGAACCAGATTTTTCAACCCAACATTTGTACTCTGAATGCTGTACAAAATAGGCCTTATCTTCTGTCTTTTCACAATCTCCAACATATACAATATCAAATTTGTCTTTATCCCTAGAAAGAATCAAGTAGACTAGTTTTTCCATAGGTGGACCCCATTCTTCAAGAGGAATAGGTCCAAGAAACTCGTATTGAAGAATTTGAATGCTCAATGTAGGTATTTTTGAGTACTTTCTTTTCACCTTTTCCCAAAAAATTCCCTAGTGTCAGTAATTTGATCGCAATATTTCAACTTGAAAAGATTAAATTCAAGAGTTAATGATTTTCCGTAAATGAAAGAGCCTCACAATTATGCCAAAGTGGGATATTCAATGATTGCAGTAGCTGGTAGTTTAGCAGCAATTGGCATCATAGCATTATTTACAGCAGACGATGTGTTGTTATCAGATCATATGGCAAGAGAGAAAACAGCTCATTTTAACGAATGTAAGTTAAATGATTTTGTACCAGATGATTGTGAAATGTATAGAGAGCGCATTAACAATGCAGCATCAGGAATTTATGTAGATCCTGACAAGTGGAAATAACCTAGTATCCATTTGTAAAATCTTCTAACATGTTTTGATTTTTAGTTAAACGATTCATAGCAAAGAATGCCCCACCAACAATTCCTGCTTGATAAAAAGTATACAAAAAGACACCAGATGATGTAGGATCTGATTTTGTAAAACTTAGAACAAGCATTGTAAAAAATACAAATGTTCCAACAAAAGTAACCATTCTATTTAGGAATCCAGTATTCATTCCAACAATTCTCTTTGTTGCACCAGCCATCAAACCAATACTTGTAATTATTAGAAAAGTTGCACCACCATTTGCAGTGATGAAATTATTTATCCAAGGTAGTAATCCATCATCTAATATTGTGACATCTGGCATTATACTACCGCCATTAATTGCAAAATTTACAGAGCTGAACATTCCCCCCATAACAAAAAAGAACAAAAATATTTTTACAATTGATCTTTTAAATGGACTACGAATTTCTGATGGTTTTACAGCTCGCTCTGTTATTCTAACACCGTAAAGAAATCCCACAGCCATGGCAGGAGCAAACATCAAATTGATAAGAATTGGAGATTCTTTGTTAATAGACTCTATTTGAGGATGAAATATCAGGAAAAGAACAATTGCTAGTAAAGCAGCAGAGGCAAATAAGATTAAACCCATGTGGCTATGAACAGTAGATTCTTGATAATCATTCCAATTGGACATTTTATCACATCAAAAGAAAATCATTAAAAACCAAATCCGAAAATCATTTGGTCAAATAATCAATTCTGTTTACCCTTTTTTAGCAGAAAAAATTGAAAAAGGTCAATGAAAGGAGGCAAAACTCTGATAATCATAGGAATTATCATAGGATTCTTTGGAGGGATTTTTCATTTACAAGGGCAATCCATTATTGGCCCAGAATCATCATTCATGTATTCAAATCCAGAGTGGATTACCTATGGCATGCAAATGATAATTGTCGGAATTGTTGTTTTTGGAGTAGGTGTTATAATTTTCAAAAAACCTAATCAGTAACACGAAGAGTTATTGTACTTCGAATTTTTTGGAGTTTTCGAATTTTGGAGGTAATTATTTCATTTATCTTTGAAGGAGAATCCGTAACAAACTCGGCCACAACATCATAACTCCCATAAGTTATCAAACAATTTTTGACTTCGGGAATTTCTTTTAATTGTGAATAAAGGGACTGCTCTTCTCCTATTTCACAACTAATTAGCATGTATGCCTTTTCCAAATAAATCACAATTTCTTAAAAACACACCAACTTAAACACATCTAAGAAATTGTTCTTGTAAAACAGATCTCAAAAACCAGCAATCATTGGATCTTCGGGTTTCATTATTTCCCTCAACAAAATTGTTGCAAAAGATCCTCTAGATAATGAAAATTCAATTATATTTTCACGAGAAGAATAATTTGAACAATGAATTGCAGCTTGTCTAAACCCACCTTCACTGCTAACTTCTTGCATTTCTTTGATAAAGAAATCTTTTGGAGCGATTTCTTCTTGTTCTAGTACTTTGGAAATCTGATAATCAAATCTAGTTTTTTTGTAGTAAGAATACCCAACAAAGGGCAATGCCAAATTCTGATCCATACCTTTAACATATTTTCCAATTATTCCATTTTTATCAAAGCAAACATCGCCAGATTGTGGCTCAAATAGATTTTCACCATCTAAAAATGCAGAACTTAGAGATTGATTAAAAATGAAAGACTGGTATGCTTGTACATAAAATCGTCTCAATGAAACAGGGATTGCATGAATGGCACGAATTGCTTCCCCATGTTCAATCATTTCTTTTAAAACAATTCGTTCAATATCCATCTGAAGAGGAACTTTGTCATAATATTGTTCATAGTTGGCTTTATCAGATAATTTTTCACGGATTTCATTATTTTCTTTTGAATCAAAAACAGAGGTAAAAGACAGAATCAAGTCGACTGCTTTTTCAAAATCCCTGTGTAAAATTGCACGACCAATCAGGTGAGTTACAGGTCTTTTTGAGCCAAATCTTTGATAACCATAAAAATTTAGAATTTTGTCATATTCTGTAAAGGATTCAGGATTATTTTCTGATTCAGAAATTTTTATTTTGAAATGATTTCCAATCATGTCCTTTTTTGATATAGGCTTTTTTACAAACCCGAGTTTTTCAAGAGAGTATTTGTCACTTGAAAAATTATCTATTCCTGTTCCTTTATTTCCAGAGCATACAAATTGGTCTGTAATTGCTGATGCATCTTTTAATCCAAGAGATTTAAGACGAATGCCTTTTTTTCTAAAAATTCCAGATAAAGCATGATTGGTATCAATTTTTTTCTTTTTTAATTTGTAAACAGCATAACCATTTTCTTCTTTGATAGAATTTTTTGCTTTTTCAGAAATTAATTCAGATACTTGAAAATCTTCAGGTTCAACTCGTATTTTACCTCCAATTCCAGAAAACTTTGTGCTGTAAACAGAGATACCTATTTGAGAATCTAATTTTGGAATCACTCTATTGTCACTGTAACATATTTGCTAACTGCAATATCAGATGATTGTGCACCAAGAAGAACTTTGTATGTTCCAGGAACTGCATCTTCAGATACAGAAATTGTTGTATGTATAGGCATTGGAGTACCAGGGACTAATTGGAATGATTTTGGACTATCCATTAGATCTACATTCAAAAATTCATTAGCAGGAGATACAATCAATGAAACTCCCAATACCTCATTGTATGGTTTTGGAGAGACAATAAAGTTGAAGTGTTTTGAATCTCCAGAAGTTAGAGTAAGATCATCAGAGTCTAATTGAATTTCAAGAGGTAAAGGAACTGAAGTATCTACTACGCCAATATTATTTTCTACCCATTCTGTAAACCAAATTTTTTCACCATCAACAGTAAAATC
>Ga0209992_10002071_pt1 | contig 19169 bp, 8 predicted proteins | sample 2SBtaG_2_FD_182564 | JGI IMG/M metagenome (GOLD analysis project Ga0209992, IMG submission 182564) | Deep subsurface microbial communities from Kolumbo volcano to uncover new lineages of life (NeLLi) - 2SBTROV12_ACTIVE470 metaG (SPAdes)... | ecosystem: Environmental > Aquatic > Marine > Volcanic... | reverse complement strand
ATTATCAATCGTGCCTCCCTCTATGCGCACCAGCTGATGGCCAAATGCTAGGTTCGATCCAGGCATATTGGATTTGAGAATGTTACCGTAGCGTTCTTCCAGATTGGTATCGGAGACATCAATAATCCTGGGTTCACCGCCGTCGAGATTCACAGTGTAAAAATCACCTCCTTCTGCTTTGTCGTCGCTCAGGACTATCGAGTCGTCGTCTTCCCAGAAAGCAAAACGGCCAAATTCCGATACTTTTTCCGGGTACCCCGAAGGAATGACGACCACAAGAAGGCCTCCATTCATCCCTTCTGTGAAAACAAGGCGGGACCCGTCTGGTGAAAACCCGAACTCCCGGTCTCCTACAATTTCGCTACCCTCGATGTACTGAAGTTCACCCGTGGCCATCGAGCGCAGGTAGATCCCGTATCGACCGCGCAAGTCACGCGCTTGTACGGCGAGATACTCGCGAGTAGGTGAAAGAGTGGGGAATCGCACCAACTGCAGATCTGGAAGTGAAATTTCGACTCGGCTGAGCGGTAATGTTTCGGGCGGAGATTGCGTCACGCGAGTCACACCGAACATTACCGCTGCGCCAACGATCAGTGCGGCCGCGACCACAGGCCACGACAGCTTTGGGCGGGTTGACGGATCCGGCACAGAAGCGGGAGTAGGCTCCACAGGTCGCGATATGGTGCTTGATCGGCTGACCCCGGAAGCTGTTGAAGTGTCCACCTGGCGAAGGTCTACTATGAGATCTGAGGCTGATTGATATCGATTTTCTGCTTTTTTGGCTAGGCACTTATTCACGATCCGCTCCAGTTCCATTGGGATGCCGGATCGCACAGCAGTCAGCGGTTCATGTTCTTCGTTCATGATGCTGTAGACCACGGCCTGCTCATAGTCGCCGGGGAAGGGGTGTCGTCCCGACACCATCTCATACATCACGACTCCCAGTGCCCATAAGTCAGTTCGTTTGTCCACCTCTTCACCCCGGGCCTGCTCGGGACTCATATAGGCAATGGTCCCCAGCGTCGAGCCCATACGGGTGAGCATCGTTGACTGATTGGTCTTCGCGAGCCCAAAATCAAGCACTTTTGCCTCTCCTTTGGAGGTAAGCATCACATTGGCGCCCTTGATGTCGCGATGCACGATATTTTTTTCGTGAGCCTCCTCGAGGGCCTTGGCAATCTGAATTGCGAGGGCCTTCGCTCTTTCAAGTTTGAGTGGTTTGTCTTTGACTTCGTCTTCCAGCGGTCGACCATCGATGAACTCCATCGCGATGAACGGACTCGGCATGGTGCCATGCGGTGCATCTGAGGGTACGCCTTCATCAATTTCAAAAACGGTGGCGATATTCGGGTGATGGAGGGCTGCCGCGCTTCGGGCTTCCCGATAGAAGCGCTCTCGGTCGACGTCGCTGGCAAGTGCCGCTGAAGGGAGCACTTTGATGGCCACCGTGCGGTCGAGCTTGGTGTCTTCGGCTTTATAGACCACACCCATGCCGCCCTGGCCGAGCTTTTCTACGATGCGATAATGGGAAAGAGTGGTGCCGATCATGGATCATTGGATGAGGATGTCCAATGATCGTGGAATACAGGCCTAAAGGCAAGACGAAATCAGGCCTTTACGCTTCTAATAGAACGTCCAAAACGTCATTTACTGAGTAGCTCGTGTTGCCCGGTTTTACAAATGAGCTGGCAAGTTTCAGATCATCGCCTGAGGTCACGATTGGATCCTCGATGTAGCCATCCTTTCTGGGCTTGGCGAGTCCGATTGTGGCTAACAGGTTATTGCAAAGACACGTTCGTCCAACGGCGCCCTCGAGTGTGCCTCCCTTTCGCACAAAGTCCTCTTCTGGCTCAGACGGACAGCGGTACTCAACATTTCCTTCAGCGTTGACCTCCAACGTCCTGAGCATTCCGACATCACAGACGCGAGTCCGGGCGTCAAAAACTTCATCTTCGGACATCGTTCCGGGAACGCCAGCGATCTTGAACGGAAATCCGGTGGGGGACTTGGCCGGACTGGTGAAAACCTCGGCTTTTCCTTCCATAACCAGGTCGAGGATCTCCTGATTGAGTTCGGGTTCGATTCCCGATTCATTGCAAAGAGAGAACGCAGTTCCGACCTGGATGCCTGTTGCACCGGCCTCGAGAGCTTTCTGCAGACCGCCCGCGCGTCCGAATCCACCAGCAAGCCAGAACGGTTTTCCGAGTCGTGCAAGCTGCTCAAAGTTGACCAGGTCTTTGTCTCCGTAAATGGGCTCTCCTTTTTCGGTCAGGTTCATTTTTCCACGCGGCGGTGCATTGTGACCTCCGGCGATGGGCGCCTCGACAACGAAGCCATCGACGGATCCTTCACTTCTTTTGATCAATGCCATCCCCAGAACGACAGAAGAAATGATGGGGATGAACTTGGGTCTTTTCAGATTGCCAACCAGTTTGGCAATACCGGGAAACAGGGCCTCGGGATCAAATTCGACGGTTACTTCTTCATCTTTGGCCGTGTTTTTTACGTCCAGACGGTAGCTCACCGCTTCGTGGCGTGCGAGTTTGTCCAAAATGCCGGCGACCTGGGTCGGAATGCCCGCACCCATCAGTACGTAATCGACACCGGCCAGCATTGCGCCGTAAAGCGATGCCAGAGTCGGCATCTGAATTTTTTCAAGACGGTTTACTCCGATAAGGCCATCATGCCCACGTTTGGCCAGGTGAACTTCCACGAAGTTGGCAATCGTTGTCAGCCGACTCAGAAATGCACCGGGTTTGGTGGAGTAGACGGGGATGGACTTGTAGGGCGCGCCTTCGGCGCGCCCACCGGGAATGAAATAACGATCCAACACCTTCAGCGCTGGCACCGAAACCGGGAATTGAGCCATCGCCTGGCGCATGAATCCACCCTTGTCACCGTCCATCAATCGCATTGCAAGGACATGGTCGAGAGCCGTGGCAGATACAACACCCAGTTGTCCTCGTTTAGCTACTGCCGAAGCCAATTCCCAGTTGGAGACGCCAACGCCCATGCCGCCCTGGATAATTTGAGGTAGTCGATCAAAACCCATCGGTTTGCGGGGAGAAGTGAAATATGGTCACACTCACATTCAAGAGTGTGATGTCTTAAAAGGCATTCGGGCAAATGTACTGGTGGAGAGGGAAGGTGACAAACCCGGCTTGTGAAGGAATGGGTGATTCGTCGAGTCTAGGACTCCTTCGAGGGGTATTCCTCGCTGACCATCCGCTTCAAGCGCGTGAGATTTTCTTCGCGATTGGCCAATTTGAGCAGGGGTTCCAACTCGTCAAACACCAGATTCCAATCCATTGACTCGCCGCTGCGCTGGATGATGCGCTTGAGGTCCACCCAGTCTTGGCCACGACCAGCCACGGTCTTGAGAACTGTAAGGTCTATTGGTGAACAAATTCGCAACGGTATTTCAAGGCCGTAGTCAATCTCTTCAGCCCGCTCCATCATGCGGCGCTCATACGGCGTAAAACCAATCGATATGTCGACTTGCTTTCCTTTGGGTGAAGTGCCCAAATACATGCGTCCCAGCATGAACATGTCTTTGGTATCCTCGATCCGAGGCTTGAGATAGGAATTGAGCACTTCCAGGACTTCGGCTTCGTCTCCCAACTCACAAAAGATCGTGAGGTCCACATCATGTGTGTGTCGGACTTCGCCCCAACGCTGCAAGGAGACCCCTCCGATAAAGCAGAAAGTGATTCCCGCTTGATGCAGGACTTTCTGAAGCTCAGCAGCTTCTTGGAATAAATATCCGGTCGGCTCGCGGATGTAATGCACACTGGGAAGCGCATCAAGCCACTGCTCGTGAGTCTGCGCCTTGAGGTCCCGCACGCGCAACTCTTCCGCCACGCGATAGCCCCATTCCCGATCGATATTCTTTTTCAGGTATTCGATGTCCATGTCATCAATATAGACGCGATATCAGACTAGATGTAACCAAAATTCCAGTTTCTAATGTAACTGAAAATGTTACATTAGACCTGACTACAGGAGCTCTAAAGGGCATATATGTTAGTTTCTCAACCCCATCCCCGGGAAACGGGCTTCTGCTGCTGCTTGGATCTCTTCCGGATTGATGATCACAGCATGTTCGCCATATTTCGCCACCTTCCAGGGGTTGTCCGACAGCACCAGATCAAGGAACGCACCGATGTCCCAATTCAAATTGTTACGGGTTGCACTGACATACGGAAGAGTTTTGACCCACGGATCAAGTTCCACACGAGCTTGCTCCAGAAGGGAATCCGCCTCCTCATATCGGCCAAGGTTTGCCGCCAGACCGGCAAATACCGTTGTTGGAATGAAGCGCTCCGACTGCAATTCAACCAGGAAATCATGGATCTCATAAACCTTGTCCATCTGTCCTGCCTGCACGTAAGCGACCGAGAGATAGAAGTTGACCAGTGGATCCCCGTCAGCTGCCAGCGGCTCAAGGATGTCGATAGCTGCTCGAAACTCACCCTTCTGCTCATGAATCTCAGCCTTCCGAAGCAGAAAAGGATAAAAACCAGGTCGAAGGGAGAGTCCTCGCTCCACACTGCGCTCCGCTTTTTCAAACATCCCAAGATTCTTCGCTCTCTGTATGTAATTCCACCGGGGGAGATAGTTCAATGGTTCCAATTCCACCAAAGGCTCCAAAACGGCTATTGCATCCAGCAAGAATCCCGTTTCCCATAATGAAGACGAGTAATCCATCTGAGCTTGCAAATCCTCTGGAGTCAGATCATAGAGTCTTTTGATTAGTCCCAGTGCGGGCTCCAAATCTCCCATTCCGGATGCGACAAAAGAATGTGCCCAAATGGAATTGGGAGAATCAGGCTGCAGTTCGTCGATCCGGTCCAGGAGGCTTTCTAATTCCGCCAGCATGTCGGGGGAATATTTTGCAACTCCTGATCCTACCGTCCCGACCAGAGACCGGATTTTGGCCATCATGGCCTCAATGAAATCAGGGTCCTGAATCAATGCTTGCTCAAACAAGGGAATCGATCTAGCTTGATTCCTGTTTTGTCTCTCATACATTCCACGCAGGTAATACTCGTACGCGAGAGCGTTGTTAGTCCCTCGCTCAATGGTGGGCAGTTCTGTCCCAAAACCAAACTCACGACCCAGAACCGAAGAAACCGAGTCAGCCACTTCGTCCTGTAGTTCGAATAACTGACCATCGCTTGAGTTGAACTGGTAGGTCCATACTTCAGACTGAGTTTCAACATCGAACAAATAGGCGGTCAATCTCACCTGATTTCCTGATTGTTGAACCGAACCATGCATGAGGTAGCGCGTGCCGAGGCGCGAGGCGATGTCTTCCAATTCGAGTTCGGACCCACTAAACTGTTTGGTAGACAGCATGGATGGCACAGACAAACCCGCCATCTGGGACAGCGAGGAAATCAGCGTTTCGGCAACGCCTTCACCGATATAGGCACTTACTGCGCCCGGACTCCGGTCGACGAAGGGAATGATGGAGATGCCGACTGCATCGGACTCGCCAACGTCTGACCCGGAGGGCCAGAATGCGATCGCGAGCACTACTATGGCAAGCGCCGCCACGAGAAGGGATACGTAGCCGAAGTTTGAGCGTGACGACGAAACTGTGGTTATAGAAGTGCCGCTTCTAGTCAGCAGCCCGGCTACTTCGGATGCTTGGGGTCGGCTCTTTGAATCCTTCGCAAGAACAGCCGTTAGCAAACGACTCAGGTCGTCGGGAAAATCTGTCGGGATTTCAGGCTCAACGTTAAGAATGCTGTAGATGAGGGCAGCATCATACTGTCCTTTGAATGGCCGTTCGCCCGTCAGCATTTCATACAGAACCACGCCCAGTGACCACACATCGGAAGAGGCGTCCAGTTCTTCTCCTCTGGCTTGCTCCGGGCTCATGTAGAGTGCTGTCCCGATGGTGGAGCCCGTTTTCGTGAGGTCCAGTCCTCCCGTTAACTTTGCCAAGCCGAAGTCCATGATTTTGGCCTCGCCCCGCGGTGTGACCATGATGTTGGCCGGCTTGATATCGCGGTGAACGATACCAGCTTCGTGAGCACGTTCGAGCCCACGAGCGATTTGTTCGGCGTAATTCCGAGCCTGTGATTCGTCCAGGTTATCCTGCTCGATCACTTCCTTGAGGCTGTGACCCTCAACGAATTCCATCACCAGAAAGAGCTTTCCATCGTCTTCGCCGACGTCATACAGCGTACAGATGTTGGAGTGGGTCAGGGCAGCAGCAGCCCGTGCTTCTTGCATGAACCGATCATGGGATGCCGAGTCAGTGATCAAGTGATCGGCGAGAAATTTCAGGGCCACATCCCGGTTGAGCCGGGTGTCGCGGGCTTTATAGACCACACCCATGCCGCCACGGCCGAGTTCAGCCGTGATTTCGTAATGGGATATTGTGGCGCCGATCATGGCTTCGTCTATTGTTTACCGTACAGGGCTTCTGCCGCCGCTTGGACTTCGGCGACGTTCGTAATTACGGTAAACTCATTGAACTCCGCCAACGCGAGGGGATTGCCTGGGACGATCTTCTCCGTGATGCGGCCATACGCTCCGGACTGAAGGACCTCCATCGGGAGAAAGGACAGGCCATGGATGATGCTCCAGGGCTCGCGATTGTCAACCGCCAGTTCGAGCAAACTGTCCGCAACCGCGTAGTTCCCCAGGTGATAGTTGAGGCCGGAGATCACCGTAAACGGTACGAATCCTGTTTCTCGCCTTTCTTCCAGATGTGATAGCCACCGAACTACTTCGTCTCTATTTCCTCGAAGGCCTTCGTAACTGGCCAGGTAGTAGATGAACAGAGGATCTGGAACCTGATCTACGATGGGCTCAAGTATTTCGATGGCGCGGTCGTAATTGCCCTCGAGAGCATATGTTTCAGCCAATCGGAAGAGTAGAAGCACGTTCGTGGACTGAAGTGCAAGCGCATCTTCGAGGCTGGATCTAGCCTCATCGATGTAGCCAAAGTGCGAAGCGAGAAAGGCATAGATAAATCGGGCATTCAGATCCGTGGGGTGCTCCCTCACCTGTTTTCGTTTCAGATCGAGCGATTGCTGAAGAAATCCTGCATTTCCGAGAACGATGGAATATCGATTGATAGATTCCACGTCTATTGAATCCAGTGCAAAGCTGCGTTTTCCATATTCGAGCGACCGGGCAAATTCAAAATTGATACCCGTGGCTGCCGCAAGTGCCATCAGGGCAACGGGATGATTCGGATTGATCTCTAGAGATCTCTCTGCATGTGAAATGATCGAATCATAGATATCAGAGGCGTTCACCATCCCAATATTCAGCAAGCCAACCATGGCATACGCTTTTCTTGCGTGCGCCTCCGCAAAGTTGGGGTCCAGCTCAAGCGCGCCGTCAAAAAATTCGATTGCGGCTTCGGGTTCCCGATTGACATACGCGAATCGTCCCTGGAGCACTAAATCATATGCCTCATCGTTTTCGGTACCGCGAGCCAACAATGGGCGCTGGGATGTGGTGACATCGAAGAGATCTACAACGGTTCTGTACACCCTGGCGGCAACGGAGTCCTGTAATTCAAACAGATCTCCGAGGTCAGCATCTATTTGGTTTCTCCAGAGCTCTGTTTCAGAAGCCGTGTCGGAAAGATACATGGTGAGACGGATCGTCTCACCCACCGTCTGAATCGAGCCTTGCAACAGGAAGGCGACTCCAAGATCGTCGCCCAGTTCTCCGAGGCTACTCTGGCTACCTGTAAATGAACGAGCCGTGCTTATTGGCGTCGTTTTGATGCCACCGATTCCCGAAAGCATGGAGACCAGCGCTTCGGCGACTCCTTCACCCAAATAGAGGTTGGTTCCGTCCACCGACAAATCTCCGAAGGGGATGACCGCCATCGAGATTCCAGTTTCATCGTCAGCGGAGGAAGGACGGTCTCTGAACAACCAGAGGGAGAATAGAACCAGGACAATACTTGCGAGACCGATCACAAGTCGGCTGTTGATGGCGACGGTGTGCTTGTTTCTGGCTTCCGGAACGGCCGAAATGTGCGTGGACGAACCCGTTGAGAGGGAGACCGTTACAGACTCAGCATCTGGGCGCCTGTCTTTGCTTTTCGAAAGCAGGATTTCCAGAAGTGCCCGCGTGTCCTCAGAAATGCTGGATGGTATATCCGGATCAACATTCAGGATGCTGTAAATGAGCGCAGCTTCGTACCCGCCCTCAAACGGTCGCGTGCTTGTAAGCATCTCAAAAAGCACGACACCGAGAGACCACATGTCTGATTCAGGCCCAAGCGGCTCGCCACGAGCTTGTTCGGGACTCATGTAGAGTGCTGTTCCAATGGTCGAACCCGTTTTCGTCAGATCCAACCCGCCAGACAGCTTGGCGAGGCCAAAATCCATGATCTTGGCTTCACCTCGAGGTGTGATCATGATATTGGCTGGCTTGATATCACGATGCACGATGCCGGCTTCGTGTGCCCGTTCAAGTCCACGTGCAATCTGAAGGGCATATCCCGTCGCCCTGCTCTCTTCGAGTTCACCCGAGTCGATCACTTCCTTCAGGCTCGTGCCTTCAACGAATTCCATCACCAGAAAGAGCTTGTCCTCATCTTCGCCGACATCGTAGAGCGTACAGATGTTTGAGTGTGTCAGCGCTGCTGCTGCGCGGGCCTCCTGCATGAACCGGTCATGGGATGCGGAGTCGGTAATCAAATGGTCCGCCAGGAATTTCAGCGCCACATCACGGTTCAGTCGCGTATCGCGAGCCTTGTAGACCACACCCATGCCGCCGCGCCCCAGCTCGGCCGTGATTTCGTAGTGGGATATGGTGGTGCCGATCATCAGTTATTGGACCCGTATTCAGTTCGCCAATCGAACGCATGCGCCTCGACTTCTTCAGGATTCAGCAATCTGCCGCCTTTGGAAAATCGAGCATATGACCAAGCGTCACTCGGCATGGTGTCTTCCATAAGCTTGGTGAACTCCGGATGGGCGCGTATCTCGGGATTCGTGATGTAGAGCCAGTACGAAAACGACCAGACAGCATTCGATTCTACGCCTTCTTTCAGCAGTTGGACGGCCTTTTCCACATTTCCCAACGTGCCGTGCAGGATGGCCCGGGTCAAGTGGAATCGCGGCCTCGAAGATGAGTTGTCAATGGTCTGCATAACCTGCAGGATTTCCGCCGCCAATACTGTATCACCCACAGCGTCCGCAGACAACGCCTGATAGGACCTGACAAATGGATCATCACCGCCACCTTGTTCCACCATGGCATTGAAGAGGTCCAACGCTTGTTGGAATTCGTCCTTCATCAACATCATTTCGCCAACCCGCAACAGGATCAGCGGGTCACCAGGGAAATATCGCTGAGCTCGGGACAGCATGATTTCTGAATCTGCAATAAAACCGGCCCGCATCATGTAGTGCACATCGGTGAAATGTCGAATGAACGCGGTGGCATTCAACCGCGATTCACCCATGATTTCAGAACGCCACACAGAAAGGTGTCCATTGAACAAATCCAGTTCGCTAGCCCAGGTAATTGGTACATTTTCTGGAGCCTGGGATTCGATACGCATAGCTTCCTCCCAATCACCTTTCATCAGGATGTGCGCAAATCCATCCCGATAATAGCCCATTGGGTTATCGGGGTCATATCGTTTTGCAAGCTCCATGTGATGGAAGAATTCAGCCGAGATCGATTCGCGGCCCACTTGGCCCAGTCCATACAACGAAAGAAAAATTCCGGCTTTCATTAGATGGGCTCTGGCGAACGTGGAGTCCTGGGTGAGAGCCAGATCCAGGAAATTCAAAGCAGTAGTCCACCCCTCAAAGTGGTCGAATTCCAGTGATTTCAAGTAGTAGTCGTACGCCAAGGGATCGACATCCTGGTCCACGTCCGGCGCAACCAGCAATGTTAATCGGGCCCTCAATCGATCAAGGATCTGGTCCCTCAGCCGTCGCCGGACTTCAAGCACGCTGTCCTGTTCATCTTCAAATGTGTCTGACCACACTAACTCTCCTGAATTGGCGTCGACCAATTCTGCTCTCACTGAAACCAGGTTTTCATCCCGGGTTACCCAACAATTGACGGCATAATCAACACCAAGGGCTTCCCCGATTTCGGTGGCGCTGGTAGGATTGTCGCGGAACCAGCGAGTGGCATTGCTTTCGGACACTCTCAATTGGGAGAAGTACGATAAATCCTGGGCAATCTCATGAGCCAATCCCATGCCGATTCCCAGTCCATCCTGGCCGCTCGAGAGATCTTCGCACGGGATGATGGCGATGCCGGTAGGTTCTTGCTCACCTGCTCCTCGGCTCATCCAGAGCGGTGTGCTTGCCAAAAGCGCAACCAGAAGTACACCTGCGGCCACACGACCACGTGAAATGGCTGCGCGTGGTCCAGGTGAAGCCTGTGTCACGGGAGCGCCTGATGATGCCAGTGCTTCAGCCAGTCTAGCTGCCGATGGCCGATCTGCAGGATCCTTGGCAAGGCACGCCATGACCGTGTCCGAGACGGCAGTACTCACACCCTCCAGAAGGGGTGGGTCCTGGTTCACGATGGAGTACACTACGGCCGACGCATATCCCTCGTCAAACGGCTTCCGGCCGGCTAGCATTTCGTACATGACCACACCAAGCGACCATACATCGGAAGCAGGTCCTATTTCTTCGCCCTTCGTCTGTTCGGGGGACATGTAGGCCATGGTGCCGATCGTGGACCCCGTGGCTGTCAGATCTGCGGCGCCAGCGAACGTTGCGAGCCCAAAATCCAGGATTTTGAGGCTGCCCTCGTGGGGAACAATCAGATTGCTCGGCTTGATGTCCCGGTGTACGATTCCAGACGCATGTGCTGCCGCGAGAGCTGAAGCGGCTCGTGCTGCATGTTCTGTTGCTACAGACTCCTCCAGGGCCTCGGCTGTCAGAATCGTATCAAGGGTTTCGCCCTCGTAGTAAGCGAGCGCCATGTACATCTGGCCGTCATCCGTCTCACCGATCTCATGGACAACTCCGATGTGATCGTGATTTAGTGCAGATGCCGCCCTCGCTTCCTGTTCAAACCGGGCCCGGGCCTTCTCGTTACTCCGCAGACTGGCGGCCAGAACCTTGATGGCCACATCACGGTTTAGACGAGTGTCTCGCGCTTTGTAGACCACTCCCATACCGCCACGGCCGAGTTCGGCGGTGATTTCGTAGTGGGATATGTTGGTGCCAGTCATCAGTCAGTCGGGGCATATAGTGTTCGCCAGTCCAGTGCGTGCTCTTCCAGCTCCTCCCGATTCAGCAACATGCCACCTCGATTGAATTCTGCGTGCAGCCAAACGTCGCCTGGCATCGATCGACGAATCAAAGCCTGAAAGCGAGGATGCGCTCTGATGTTCGGTTCGGTGATATAGAATCCGTAGGCGTAGGACCACAGGGCTTTGGCTTCCACGCCTGCTTCAAGGATATCGATTGCTTCGTCTACATTGCCCAGTTCGTTCTTCAGGAATGCTCGGGTAAGGTGGAATCGTGGATTCCTGAAAGATGCTTCAATGGCTTCCATTGCTGATAATACCTCGTGCATGAGTTCGATATCGCCAACCCCTGCTGCTGCGATGCCTTGATAGGTACGGATGAATGGATTGTTGGAGGCGCCCAATTCAACCATCCCATTCAAGATTTCCAGTGCCGAACCGAATTCTTCCTTCACTATAGCAAATTCGGCCCGTCGAAGAGCCAGGAAAGGATTGTCTCCAAACATCTCTTCGAGTGAAGTCAAAATCCGTTCTGTGTCTTCCAGATAGCCGGTTCTCATGAAATAGTGAACAGCACCCAATCCAACGGCCATCGAGGTGCCATTCAGTTTTTCGTGCGCCAGGGCATGTGCATACATGCGCTCGAAGTTGCCGGTAAGTAAGTCGAATTGCGCAGTTCCTTTTTGTACTTCATATCCCGCGAACTCAATACTCGCCACCGTTTCAAGCGCAGAAACCCAGTCCGTGTTCGTGATAAGCTGGATGAAACTGAGCGACCTTTTGAATAAATCGTTCTCGGGATCAAGGGAGATCGCTTTTTCGATATGGAAATTGATGGTGGAGCGCTGATCAAGCTCCAAAATCCCCAGTCCCATCATCTGGGACATCACTTCGGCTTTCAAAGCATGTGCTTCGGCAAATGTCGAATCGAGGGCCAGGGCATCGTCCGTGTAGCGGATGACTGAATTCCATTCGGCGGAGGACAAGTATTCGAGCGCTTTCAGATAGGCCTCATAGGCCCGCGGGTCCATGGTCCGGATTTCGCCCTTAGAAGAACCAGGTAGCAACTGGATCTTCATTTCTTCAATGATTCGATTCTGGACGCGCTGCTGGAGGGCAAATAGTCGATCAAACGTTTCTTCAATAGGCTCACAACAGATCAACGTTCCTGAATCCACTTCAGCCAGCATAACGTTGAAAAGCACATCGTCCTGATCCCGGTTGATGCTGCAATTCATAACGAAATCAACTCCCAGTTGCTCTCCGATGGTCTGCGCATCGGTCGGATTGTCTTTGAAGTATATGGTTGATCCCTGCCCGGGTACCCGCAGTTGAGGGTAGGACATCAACTCGAGCGACAATGCTTCGGCGAGCGAAATCCCGAGCCCGACATTCTCTTGGCCCGCACTGAGATCCCGACAGGGGATGACCGCGACGCCGGTGAATTGAGGACCATCCTCTCCTGAAGTGAGCCAGAAGCCCACTAGCGAAACCACCATCACCAGTCCAGCCAGGAGCACACCTTTCCACAGCGGTTGCTTGGGTTGATTGACGGTGACGGTGTGAGTGTTTACAGGATGATTCGAATCGGCTAAAAGATGGACCAATTCTTCAGCGGAGGGCCGATCTTCGGGATTTTTTGCCAGACATTTTTCCACCGTTTCAGCCAGGCCAGGATCGACACCTTCAAGTGGTGCAGGATCCTGATTCAGGATGGAATAGACGACAGCCGACGCGTAGCCTTCGTCGAAGGGCTTGCGCCCGGCGAGCATTTCATACAACACGACGCCAAGCGACCAAACGTCCGAGGCTGGTCCGACATCATCTCCTTTGGTCTGCTCCGGTGACATGTAGGCCATCGTTCCGATGGTTGACCCAGTTGCGGTCAGGTCTGCGGCTCCAGCGAAGGTGGCTAGTCCGAAGTCCAACACCTTCAAGCTCCCACCTTCGGGTACGATCAGGTTGCTGGGTTTGATGTCGCGGTGCACGATGCCGTTAGCATGTGCGGCTGCAAGGGCGGAGGCCGTCTGAGAAGCGTACTGGGTCACAACCGACTCCTGGAGAGCGCCTTCCGAGAGAACGGTGTCGAGAGTAGCGCCTTCGTAATAGGCCAGCGCCATATACATGTGGCCGTCGTCGGTCTCGCCGATTTCGTGGACGACACCAATGTGGTCATGATTGAGGGCAGATGCTGCACGTGCTTCTTGTTCAAACCGGGCGCGTGCCGTTTCGTCGCCGCGAAGACTTGCGGCAAGCACTTTGATGGCCACATCACGGCCTAGTCGGGTATCATGAGCCTTATAGACCACACCCATACCGCCGCGGCCGAGTTCGGCGGTGATTTCGTAATGGGATATGGTGGTGCCGATCATCGAGTCAATTCGATTCAAAAGTGCGCTCTGCGAATTCGAATATCGTCAATTATTGCTCAAATGGGTACTTGAGCTGGCAATCCTTCTACTTCAGATCATAGGTGAGCCTGAGCTGACTGAATCGTCCGATCTTGCGCCCCCCTTGATATTCGCGATGCACGTTATCCAATACATTCCGCACGTGGATACCAGCGCTGAGTCCGTCGAATCCGGAAGAGAACTCATATTCAACACTGGCATCGAAAGTCGTAAAGGCTTCCACGACTCCCGTGTAGATGTCAACACCTTCCAGCCGCTCTGATTCTCCGCGGTGCCGCCCAGCCACATATAGGGACCACGGTTCGGCGTCATATTCGACACCAGCATTAACCATAATATTGGGGGTGTTAGAGGAGAGCACCCAATTAGGATCGTCTACACCGGCTTCATCGGCGTCAAAAATGTTGTCACTGATCCAGGAAATGCTTCCAAACAACGTCCAATCAGGTCTCGGCCGAGTCTCGAAAGATGCGTCAACTCCCCAGAAATGAATCGTCCCACTTTGTGTCGAGTGCACAAACCAGTTCGGGCTTTGGCCCTCTGGAGCAGCGCCTTCCTGATCTGATTGGACTATCCCAATGGGCGTATCAGGGCCGATCGGACTTCCACCGGCGAGCGAAACCAGAAATGATGAGAATTCATCTGCGGTCATACCAATATCGGCCAGTTCCGACGTCAGATCGCCGTTTGCCTGCATACCTCCAGCAAGCGCACTCGTCAGGTCACCTTCCAGATCCGGGACAAACGCAAAGGGAGCGTAATTAGTGATTCCACCCGTAAAATTTTTGAATTGGGATCGATACGCTTCGATTTCAAAAATAAAGTTATTACCGATGAGTCCTTTGTACCCGAACTCCAATGAGGTGCTGAATCTAGGAACTCGGGCGGACACTGTACCAGGGACATATGGGTCCGTGAACTGGCCTGTAGCTGGATCAAGTGTTCGAAATACGGCGCTGGAAAATCCGTCAACAGACGTGAGAGCCGGAGAGAGTTGAGCCAGCAGCGCTGCAGCCTGTTGGTCGGTCGCGATGGTTCCATTTTGCCCCAGTGCCCCGGCGAGAACACCAGGCGAAATTCCCGAGAGGGCGGGGTAGATCCATCCCCAAATCACGTCAACGGGGACTCCGGCAGGAGTACGATTTCCAGTCATGCCGGGGAGGAGGCTTGAAACAACCAGGTCAGAACCGGCAATGCTTGCATAGTCTGGATTTCGCTCCCATTCGATATCTCGCGCACGCCCTCTTGAGACAATTTGGACGTCCCCAAATAATGGACCAACAGTAAGGTCTTGAAACATCTGAGAAGGGTTGGGCGGAGCAAATCCACGGGTGATGGATGCTCGGAATTTGTGCCCACTCATAGGAGTAAATACTGCGGCGATGCGCGGAGTCAGGTACAGGTCGTCCAGCACGCTGTGATGATCGGTACGAAGTCCCAAATGGAGGCGAAGTCGGTGTGAGATGTCATGCCTCGATTGCGCGTACACGCCGATTTCCCGCGTGAAGTCCTCATCTTCGTAGATGCCGAATAACGTACCCCTTGAACGGGGAGTCTGGAAGTCACCGTCCGCCCCGACGACAATGTTGTGACGGGCATTCAGGTCGTAATCATACTGGACCTGCGCGGTATAGAGAAAGCTTTCATCCACAAACCGATCCGGGGCTCCATCACGATCAAAATCCACATCAAGGAATAAGCTGTTTTCCTGATTTTTGGTCTGATAGGCATACGTCTGTGCGAAGAAACGGCCCTGACGATAGCGTATCTGCGCATAATTGAATTGAGACTCATCGGCGAAGAATCGTCCAACGCCGGCAAGGGAAACTCCCGTCAGCGAACTGGTTCCGGCATTGAATGTCAGGCGTTTTTCCTCCGACCAGCGATATCCAATTTCAGCGTCCAGTTGGGATCGAGTGAGATCTTCCTTGTCGAAAGAGGGATCGACCATTCGGTCCAATACGGCGATGTCGAGAGAGTCCGAACTGTCATACGTCCAGTCGTGAGCCGTGACGTGCTGTAGGTTCACTTTGTAGCCGATTCGATTGTTCGCACCTGCCGTTCCAGCATGTCGCAATTCAAAGCTCCGGTATTCCCGTTCACCAGCTCCAATGGAAACGGTTGTTCCGGGTTTTTCAAACGGATCCTTCGTGGCATAGTGCACCACACCCACATCGGCTCCGCCACCGTACAGGTTGGCTCCCGGGCCCCGGATGACTTCGATTTTGTCGATATCCAATCGGCCCGGTGCAATGTTTGCAAGAACAAGGCTCCAGGCAGCAAGATTAGTTTGCCGATCGTTGGCAAGAAATAACACGTCTACGCTGAATACCGAATTGAATCCTCGCAGGGATATTTTGGATGTACCGATCCCTGTGTATGTGGCATTTACTCCCTTGACCGATCTCAGTGCATCAGCTGGAGACTCAGAGGTTCGGGCAGAGATTTCCGATGCATTCATCACCGAAACCGAGGACGGGGTGTCCATCAATCGCTCCCTGCGTCGAGCACTGGTAATCTCCACGGTACCCAGATTGATTCCCGTGGGCTCCATGGAGATGTTTATCTCCAGATTCTGTCCGGCAACCAGCGTGAAGTCTTCTGAAATGGTCTCGAAACCGACAAAACTGACCTGGATGACGCGAGCCCCCGGGGAAAGGTCGGTGAGTTCGTAGTCACCATCTTGTCCGGATGCTGTACCTGTGATGCGCGTTCCCTGGGCGTCAAGAATCAGGATCGTGGCGCCAGGAAGGGTGTCTCCGGAATCGAGGTCAGAAATGACTCCGTAAATACTGCTTGTTTGTCCTTGTACGGTGCCTGTTCCGATGAGAAACAGGGCGAGGAAAACGGCGAGACTGCACGTCGTACGGTAGCTCATGCTTGATTCCGGGTAGATTCAAAAGCCTGCAATACGCTGTAACATAGCGATTTACAGACAAAGTACAAGTGCTGCCGTATCAAGTTGGCCCGGGTTTCAAGACTCCCTGAGCTGATCCCGGGCGCTATTCCTGTTCGCCCGTCTGACCTGCATCGATCTCCTGCTGCAGGCGGTAGATGTAGTTGCCGATTTCGCGGCGCGCGCCTTCGTCCTCAACGCCTGTCAGAAGCAGGCCATTGTCTCCGTATTCGACGAATGAATTGCCTCCCTCGAGAGTCGTCCATTCGTAGTCGAAACCCGGGTAGTTGCCTTCCATTCGCACGACGAATGCCGCCAGTTTGTCAGCGGCTGGAAGGGCGTCGTATTCCGCCCGTTCGCGTGCCTCGCGATCTCTTTTCTCAGGGTCGTTCAGATAACCGGCTATCCATGTAGCCGTTCGGTCACGGCGCTCATCTTCTTCGATGCCAGTCAATTCCAGGTATCGATTTCCGACGGCCACGCCGAAATCGCTTTCTTGAACAATGGTTGCTGTGAGATCGGGATATGCCTGAGATAGTTCATTGACTCCGCCTTCAGGGAGAATGGCGGCAAGATCAACTTCTTCGGGAGGGTAAGCACCGCAGCCGGAGAAAAGGAGCAAGGCAAAAAACAGAGGGAAAAGACGTTTCATGGTCGTCACCTGAAGCTAGTGGGACCATCAACGTATACGATTAGCGGTGGAAATGCCAGTGTGGGGCGGCCTGTCGGCCGCCCCACAACGACGGACTGTTATGAATGCTGGCTGCTATTTCAACAGCGTGAGCGTTTTCGTCTGAGCGTAGGTGCCAGCCTGCATCTTGTACAGATAGATGCCAGACGGCAGGTCTGCGGCATCGAAGTTCACCGTGTAGGAGCCCGGCTCCATTACCCGGTCGACCAGTCCTGCTACGCGTTTACCAAGCACGTCGAATACTTCGAGAAGCACATGTTCGCTGCGCCCAACTTCAAAACGAATCGTAGTGATCGGGTTGAACGGATTTGGATAGTTCTGTGATAGTCGATGAGTACTCGGGACTTCGGAGACATCTTCGCGCTCGATATCCGTCGTGACGGTCAGGAAGCACGTTGAAAACTCGGACGTGTTGCCGGTTGAGTCCGTTGCTGTCGCCGTGATCACGTCCCCGATTGAGAGTGGTGATGACAGATCAACAGCAAACGAGGCTACGCCACCCGCCGTACCGGTCACTGTAGAACTGGTCAGAAATGTCTGTCCTTCTCCGTTTCCGGATGCATCGCATCCGACGTTGGAGAATAGATCGACAATCATATCTGCTCCTCCCGACACCATCACAGATCCTTCAATTCGCCCGTTCTCGGCCGTTACCAGACTCAGCTCTGGGAAGTTGATCAATCCGTTCGCACCCGTGTCATTGTCGCCAACGTCATTGTCCGTAGCCCCATCGGCACCAAGGTCGATGCCCGGTCCGCCATTACTGTGGATCGAGTTTTGACGAATCGAGTTGTTGCTGCCAGAAACGACGGAGATGCCAGCACCGCCGTTGTTTCGTATGGTGCTGCCTTCAACGGACCCGTCTGTGCCCCCGTCAAAGCGGATACCGTCACCATCGAAACTGTGGATCACAGTATCGTTGATATGGCTTCCTTGAGAAGCAATGACAAGACCATGAGCGCCAACGCCAGCCTGGCTTCCGTCTATTTCAAGCTCTCCGGCGCCATCGATGATAATTGGCACCTGGAATGTTGGATACGGAGTCTGCGGAGTCAGAACTACCGCCTTTTTGTTGCCTCCGAAAGAGGCGAACGATATGTGAATTGGCGCGCCACTTGCATTTCCTTCCTCGATTGCGGAGCGAAGATTGCAATTTCCCTCGCTATCCACGCACACGCCATCACCCGGGTTTACGTCTCCAAGGTCAGCGGTTGAAGTAACCGATTCCTGCTTGACAATCATGATCACATAATCTTCCACCTCTCCAATGCCTCCATATCCTTCGGCAGAATCGAGACCGTTTTTCGATAGGCGAATCCTGATATAGGTCAGTCCGGTAGCCATTTCTGGTGGGATTTCAAGAGTCAGATCGTCAATTTCAGATCTCGAACCGACTCCACCAGTTCCGGACACAGCTCTTCCCGAAATAAACTTTTCGCCTTCGTCATTCCAATCACCATCGCGGTTGAAATCAACCCATGCATCCAGAACGCCGCTTCCTAAAATGCCCATGCCAAATTCGAATCGGTCCCCAGGGAATACGCCGGCGACAACGGCACGCTCACCACCCGGAAGGGCTATTCCAACTTCTTCCGGAAGCCTTGGGAAAGAGAGTCCGTCTTCGCTGGAATCGCCGTCAGCCAGTACAGAGGGTGATCCGTCAGTGGAACTACTTCCTGGAAGTATGCCGAGCCGCAGGTCCAGATCTGTTCGGTGGTAGCCGGCATTTTTGGCGAGCGTGACCGGATACCCGAAAGGTACACCTTCCATTCCGGGTGTAGCTTCCGTTGGTGCGTCTCCGAAGTCAAAACGAACTTGTGAGTAGTCTTCAACTTCCCCATCTGAAGCTATTCCATGAGGACCCAGTCCACCGGAAGAACTCACCCGGAATCGTAGATGCGATATCTCATCAAACGCTTCAAAGCCAATCCCGGGCACTGTGATTTCGTTTTCGCCAGC
>Ga0209992_10002069_pt1 | contig 19196 bp, 15 predicted proteins | sample 2SBtaG_2_FD_182564 | JGI IMG/M metagenome (GOLD analysis project Ga0209992, IMG submission 182564) | Deep subsurface microbial communities from Kolumbo volcano to uncover new lineages of life (NeLLi) - 2SBTROV12_ACTIVE470 metaG (SPAdes)... | ecosystem: Environmental > Aquatic > Marine >... | reverse complement strand
CGGCCAGCGACCGGTGTGGAACATGTCGCCGGCGAAGTCGTCGATGCCGGGATAGTCCGGCTTGTTGGCAACGAACAGCGCGCCGGTCGCGCAGATCAGGAATCGAGCAGACGCCGTGTCGCCCTGGGAGGTCTCGATCGTCCAGCGCTGGGTGGCCTCGTCGTAGCGGGCGTCCTCGACGAAGCTGTCGAACTGGATGTCCTTCAGCAGGTCGAAGCGTTCGGCGACGTGCTCGAGGTAGGCGAGCACGTCGGTGCCCTTGGTCTGGGTCTCCGTCCAGTCCCACTCGTCGACCAGTTCCTGGCTGAACGTGAAGGCGTAGAACGGGCTGCTCGGTGCATCGACCCGCGCGCCGGGGTAGCGATTGAACCACCAGGTGCCGCCGACTCCGCTGGCCCCGTCGAACGACCGCACCGACAGGCCCATCTTGTCCCGCAGGTGGTGCAAGGCGTAGAGCCCGCCGAAGCCTGCTCCAATGACGATCGCGTCGTACTGCGCCGTGGGTTCTTCGCTCATCAACTGCTCCCTGATTCCCTGATGACGGTATCCGGATCCGGGCCGAGGCGCCCCTCAGGAGAGGGTGAGCCTGCCCCTTGGTTTCAGGGCGCGCTCCCGCCTCGGTCGAGCCGCCGTCAATCCCCGACCGTCGCGGGCAGGCTCCCAGCGTGAAGCGGCGCAGGGTCGGCCTGCAACACCGGCAGCACCTTCTCGGCGAAGAGCCGCACACTCGCCTCGGCCTTCTCGAAAGGCATCCCCGAATATTGCGGCACCAGGATGATCTCCTTGCAGCTGGTCGCCTCCTGGAGCCGGCGCATCCTCGCGATGATGTCCTCTGGGGTGCCGATCGGCTGGGTCACTGCGCTGGAACCGGCCGCGCCCTGCACAGTGCGGAACGAGTCTCCCGCCGCTGCCGCCTGCTTCGCGAGCTTGTGGTACGCCTCGTAACCCTTGATGCCTTCGAAGTTGCTGGGGTCACTCAAGCCGTAGTGGGCCGCGACCTCGACGCTGTATTGGTCGAAGAGGGCATCGCCCACTGCGATGTCCTCGGGATCCTCGGTGCAGTACAGCCACAGGAGAATCGTCGGCTGGTTCGGCTCGTGACCGCCCTCGTCGAGCATGGTGTTGTACGTCCGCACCTTGGTGATCATTTCGTCGAGCGTGCCCGCCGTCACGAGGAGCTGCCCGAGACCCTGCCGCGCGGCCACCTCCATCGATGCGGTGGTGGTGAACGCGCACGCCATACGCCCGAGCAGGGCCTCCGCGTCGCGTGGCTGTGGCCGGATGGAGCACTCGGGGACCTGGAAGTGCTCACCGTCGTAGGAGAAGCGCTCCTGGCTCAGCCCGAGTCGGATGATCTCCAGTGCTTCGTCGAAACGTCCGCGTGCATGATTGCGGTCGATCCCCAGTTCCGCGTACTCCGTTGGGGCGATGCCCCGGCCGATCCCCCAGGTGTACTCCCGCCCGTCGAGCATGATGTCGAGCATCGACGCCTTCGCTGCGAGGGTCACCGGGTGCCACCACGGCAGCACGCTGACACACGAGCCGAGCGACACCCGCTCGGTTTCGCCGGCCCAGAAGGCCATCGACTGCATCACGTCGGGCCACATGGAGTACGGGGTACCGAAGTGCTCCCCGATCCAGATCGAGTCGAAGCCCAATGGCTCGGCGAGGCGACCCAGAGCGATTGTCTCCCCGATGACCTCGGCGTCCGACGGGCTCGGAGCACTGGACCAGTCGGCGGTGTTCACCCGCTCCCAATCCGACGAGTGAAAGGTGCTCGTGACGATTCCGACCTTCATGAACCACCCCTTGTCCGCGTGGCGATGCAACACCGCAGCTAGGTTGCGAAACCTAACTCCATACTCAGAGTATGGTCAATAGCCCGCTGGCTCGATGGCGTTGCCAGTCAGTCGTCGTTGCCGGCACGCAGAACGTCACCGAACACCTCAGCCATCGTCCCCATAACCTCTGCGCGGTCGGGCTCAGCCTCGAAGGTGAACAACTTCCACATGTAGGCCTCGACCATCGAGATCAGCATGAGGGCGCGTCGGCGTGTCTCGACCGTGGTGAATCGGGCTTCCCACAGCGCGGGATTGTTTGAGAAGCCTTCGACGAACCGGTCCACGTACTCCCGGTACATCGGCTCGATCCCCTTCGAACCGCCCTTCCGCGCCGCGCGATGCAGTGGACGGTCGTGTTCCCAGCGCGTGAGGACCGAGTCGGTCAACCACCGGAGAATGCTCGCTCGATCCCAGTCGACGAGGTCGCCGAACTCGCGATACATCTCCTCGGCGTTGTCCCATATCGCTCGGTTGATCTCCTCGACAATCGCTTCTTTGGTGTCGAAGTACGAGTAGACGGTGGCTCTCGCGGCACCGGCGGCCTTGGCCAGATCGTCGATCGACGTGGCTGTGAACCCCTTGGTCCCGATCAGGTCGGCTGCGACGGCAAGCAAGTGACTGCGCGTCTGCTGCCGCTGCCGCTCACGGAGCGACATGGGCTTGTCGGGTCCATCATTCATACGTTCAGTCTACTGATTGGATCGTGGCCACCTAGCCGGGTGGACTGTTCCACAATGATCCCGTGCACATCCTCGTCATCGGCGGTACCGGCCCGACCGGTCCCCTGATCGTCAACGGCCTGGTCGACCGCGGCCACACCGTGACGATTCTGCACACGGGCCGCCACGAGGTCGACACGATCCCGGGCCATCTCGAGCACATCCACACCGACCCCTTCGACGAGCAGGCGTTTCGCGACTCGATCGAGGGCCGCACGTTCGACCTGGTATTCGCGATGTACGGGCGCCTGCGATCCATCGCCAAGGTGCTGGTCGGGCGCACTCCGAGGTTGTTCTCGATCGGCGGCATACCGGCGTACCACGGCTTCACCGAACCGAGCTCGATGTTCCCCGAAGGCATGCCCATCCCCGCCTACGAGTCGTCACCGCTCGTCACCGACGACAGCAACGGCGTGAAGCCACTGAAGATCGCCGAGACCGAGAGCGACCTCTTCGCCCTGCATCCGGACGCGACCCACTTCCGCTACCCATACCTGTACGGACCCAATCAGCTGACGCCCAGGGAGTGGACGGTCGTCCGTCGCCTTCTCGACGGCCGACGATCGATCATCGTGCCCGACGGCGGACTGACGCTCATGACGTCGTCCTTCGTCGAGAACGCGACCCACACGGTGCTCCTGGCCGTCGACCGGATCGACGAGTCGGCAGGCGAGGTCTACAACGTCGGCGACGACCGGCAGTTCACCATGGCCCAACACATCGCCATCATGGCCGACGAGCTCGACCGCGACGTCGAGCTGGTGTCGGTGCCCTGGGAACTCGCCGCGCCGACCCGGCCGTGGATTGGACTCCCTTCGGCGACACACAGCGTTCTCAACACCGACAAGGTGCGCCGCGAGCTCGGTTACACCGACCTCGTCGACCCCGAGGAGGGACTCCGGCGCACCGTGCGATGGCAGGTCCAGCACCTCCAGGGCAATGCGGCCCTCGAGGAACGCCTCCAGGACCCGTTCGACTACGAGGCCGAGGACGCGATCATCGCCGCCACGCGCCGCTACGCGGCCGAGGTGAACGCCATCGAATACGAGGTCACACCCGGCTGGACCCACGGGTACTACGGGCCACGGGTCAACCCGGGCGGGCAACGGGGCAGCATCAGGGACTGAAGGGAGCCCGTTCCCGGCACTCCCGGAGTCAGCCCTCTTCGCACGCCCCCGCGATGGCAGAGAGCGTCGCCTCCATCGTCTCGTAGTTGCGTTTCACACGATCGGCGATCTCGGGAAGGAACTTCGCCCCCAGCTCCTTCAGCGCGTCGGGGCGCATGTCCTCGGTGACCTGCACGAGCCTCGTGCCCTCGCCGCTGGGCTCGATGACGAATCCCCATCTCGTCATCGGACCGGTGCCGAACTTCTCGGCCATTCGGCCCTCGAGGTAGATCTCCCAGGTCAGTCGCTCGCTGGGAGCCCACTCGGTGATCGTCGCCTGGTTGGACCACTCGACGTCGCCGTAGCGGTTGTGCCCCGAGAAGGTGGCGCCCAGACCGGGTTCCTGGCCTTCGTCCCACTCGCATCGGAAGGTCTCGGTCGACCAGTCACCCATACGAGTGATGTCGGACACCACCGACCACACGGTTTCGGGGCTCGCCGCTATCTCCCGACTGACCTGCTGTCCCATCTCATTCTCCTCTCGTCACGCTCAGGTAAGGCCGAGCTCGGCCACCGTCGAACCGATTCGGTCGACGGTCGGTTGCAGCCGGCCACGCTCCACATTCGGGTATGCCTGAAAGAAGTTCTCGGTGACCACCGGTCGCATCTTCTCGGCGGGCAGCCCGCCCAACAATGCTGCGACGAAATCGCCGCTCGGTGTCGGGTCGGCCTCCTTCGTCAGTCGCGCACTGGGGAACCCGACATAGGGCCAGATTCCCTCGGCGTGACCGAGATCGGCCCCGAGCACCACGTTCGGGGTCCGGTCGAACAGCTCGCCCGAGAACTCCTCCGGTACCTGCATCGCAGAATGGGTGACGAAGCACTGACGCCGCCAGTACTCACTCGGCGTCAGCGACAGCTCGACGCGACGATCCAACCCCTCCCGGGATGCTCGCATCGACATGTGAAAGAGACCGTGGGCGTCGAGCTCGGCGAGGAGGGGGGCGACCCAAGCCATGCCCATCTCGGTGAACGCCAGCCGCAGCTCCGGGAAGCGCTCGAAGGTTCCGCCGGCGATCATCGACCACAGCGGACGCCTCGCGAACCAGTCGGCCTCGAACGCCCACACGAACCTCTCGGTCCACGGATCGTCACCCAGGTAGTCCGGATTTCCCTTGGAGATGTGCACCTCGACGGTGAGGCCCAGCTCGACGCACGCTTCCCAGAGGATGTCGTAGCGCGGATGGTGGTAGAGGGGCAGGTAGTACTCGAGCGGCAGGAGGATGCCGGTGGTCAGCCCGCTCTCGTAGGCGCGGTGGATCTCCTCGACGCACCAGTTCACGTCGTCGAGAGTGCCCAGCACGATCAGACCGAGGAGCCGGTTTGGGTCGGCCGAGCAGAACTCCGCCAACCACCGGTTGTAGGCACGGGCGCCCATTCGAACGAGCTCGGGCGGGAAGCTGCCCGCGTCGGGATCTCCCTCAACCGCAGCCGTCGCCAGCCCGGACCCGAACGGCGGGTCGTTGCTGCTCTGATCGTCCGGGTTGAGCACCTCGCAGGCGATCCCGCTCTGATCCATCGCCTTCAGTCGCAGCTCCGGGTCCCACGTGAGGGCCGTGCCGACAAGTGGGTCATACCCCTCGGTTCCGCGGAACTTGTCGTGGAAGCCCTCCGGGAAATAGGAGTCCTCGGAGGCCGGCGACCACCGCCACTTGTGCGTCGCGAGGTACTCGTCGAACTGGCGGTGCAGGCGCTTCTCCAGATAGTCCCGGTACACCGGGGTCGGCGCACCGACATGGCCATCACCCGACGCGATGCACCACTTCGCACCTGCTGTGGCGTCCACACTGCGATCAGCCATGTTGGCCCCCGCTCGTCATCGTATGACCGTTCGTCCTGCCGACGCCGCGTCTCAACGGAGCCGGTCCGTGGCGATCCAACTGCTGGCCGTCTCGTCGTCGTACCCCAGATGCTCGGTGAGGACCTCCCAGAGGTGTTGACCGAGCGTCGGACCCGCGTTTTCCACCACAGCTGGAGTCGAGTGCAGATCGAACGCCCGACGCTCGGCCCACGTGTGGCCGTGCACTGGGTGAGCGACGCGTGCGTAGTAGTCACGGTGGGCGAGCTGCGGGTCGGCCCGCAGGTCCTCCGCGAAGGCGACGCGGTGGGCGGCAACGCCGTGGCCCTGCAGCAGCTCCTCCAGCTCGGCGACGTCCCGGCCGCGGCTCCAACCGGCGATCTCAGCATCGATGTCGTCGGCGGCGGCGAGTCGCTCGGCGAGTCCGAGCTTGGCCCGGTCTGAACCGATCAGTCCTGCTAGCGCTCGCCACTGGTCGTCGCTCTCGCAGGCGATGGCGATCCAGCGATCCTCGCCGGCGACGGGATACACCCCATGGGGAGCGATGTTGCGATCGGCGTTGCCATTCCAGGTTCCTTCGCGGCCGTTGATCTCGTCGTCGAGGAATGCCGGGCCGAGGAGATGCATCGCGCCTTCGGCCTGACTGAGGTCGATGTGTTGACCGCCGCCACCGCGACGGCGGTGATCCAGCGCGGCGAGGATGGCGATGACTGCAAAGCGAGGCGAGGGGAAGTCGGTGTAGGTCCCCCACGGGCCTGCAGGATCGCGGTCGGGCCATCCGGTGGTCGGGTAGAGGCCGGCGACCGCTGCCCCGGTCGTGCCGAAGCCCGCCAGCTTGCGCAGGGGGCCCGTCTGGCCGGCGAGGGTGCTCGACAGGATGATGACGTCGGGGTTGAGTTCGAGCAGCCTGCCCGCGCCCAGTCCATGGGACTCCAGCACCCCGGCCGAGAACGACTCCACGATCACGTCGGCCCAACGCACCAGGTCCTCCATGACCGGGCGGACCTCCTGAGCTGCGATGTCGATCGGGAAGCTGAGTTTGCCGGCGTTGAACGAATGCCACAGCACGGAGTTCTCGAAGCCACCCAGCTCGCCGAGAAACGGAGATGCGCCCCGCACTGGATCCGCTTTGCCCTCGGTCTCGACACGGATCACCGTGGCACCGAAGTCGGCGAGCTGGCGGGTGGACTCGGGACCGGCGATCGCCCAGCTGAAGTCCAGCACCTTCACTCCCTCGAGAGGCAACACCTCGGCCGGCTCGCCGCCTTCGGTCTCGCGGCGCGGGACCGGAGCGGGTCGGACGTCCTCGGTGTGCTGACCGAGCAGCGGAGCCGCATCCTGGGAGTGCAATGGCGTGGAGGTGAAGCGGGCGAACCGTCCGTTGTGGCGGACGCCGTCGATCACGTCCCAGTAGCCACGCTCGGCGAGGTGCGGGGACTCCAACAGGTCGTGCGTGGTCATCGCGACGGGTGGCCAACAACCGGTGCTCTTCCGCCGCCGCGGTGACCTCGGCTCTGGTCTTAGTCGCCAGGAACCGGCTGAGCACCCGATTTCCCTCGTGGTACATCTCGATCGCGTCCGGGTCGTCGGTCAGCAACAAGCCGAAGCCAACCCAGTCGACCTCGATGAACGATTTGGGGCAGCCGCCTTCGCTGTACACCCAGTCCCAGAGGCGGACGGTGTAGGGACCGATCACCGGACCGAAGAGAAAGGACGCGGCAACGTACCCGTCGGCGCACTTGTGCAGTATCTGCGAGAGCAGTGGCCCGAGCCTCATGCCACCAGCAACCCGCCGACCCGGCTCCTGACCCGCGAGCGGGTACGTGCCCAAGAGCTGATTGGCCGAGACGTACGACGCCTGGGCAGACACCGACGCATGCTGGCCGCGTCCCGACCTTGCCCGTTGCGTCAGTGCCATCAGCGCTGCGCACGCCGCATCCAGTGCTGCGAAGTTCCACACGACCGGCTCGCTGACCCGCAGCGGCGCCCGGTCCTCGTCCCCGGTGAGGCTCATCGTGCCCGACGCTGCCGACAGCGTGAGGTCGGTCGCCGCCCAGTTGGCCTTCGGGCCGGTCTCCCCGAACGGAGTCACGTTCACGGTGACCAGACGTGGATCAGCGGCTCGCCAGGCCTCGAGATCGGCTTCCATCGCACCGCTGTGCAGCACGACGTCGGCCCCGGCGACCAGCCGATCGAGCTCGCCGGGGTCCTTGACGACGACCGAGCGCTTGCCGCGGTTCAACGCTCGGTGCACCAACGACTGTTCGAGTCCGGGCTGATCGTCGATGAACGGAGCGAGCCGTCGCGTTCGGTGACCCTCCGGCGGCTCGACCGCAATGACGTCACAACCCAGCTGAGCCAGAAGCACCCCAGCGAGGCCACCCCGGTCGTCGGTCAGATCGATGACCCGATACGCCAGCTCCATATGTTCGTCGGCCATGCCGGCCGCGGCGCCGCCCTTGGAAGGCTGGTCGGAGTGGGAAGAGGCCATTGATCTCGGATTCCTCGGAGAGTTGGTTCCGCTCGAAGCGGACAGTTCACCAGACTGCGTTGTCGATCTTCAGCTGCAGCACCTCGTCGCCGGAGTAGCCGAGCTCGGCCAAGACCTCGTCGGTGTGCTCGCCGTACTCGGCCTTGGTTCCACGGACCCCGGGGTGGTCACCGACGTCGAATGGTCTGGGCGGCCCCACAAAGCCATCGTCGAAGGTGACCAGGTACTCGTTCTCCAGGATCCCCGGGGCGTGGGCGAGATCCTCGAGCCGGTTGACCGGGGACACCCAAGCGCCGCACCCACGAAGAACGCTGAACCAGTGGTCTGTCGAGTGTTGACGAAAGTGAGGTACCGCGATGGAACGAAAGTCGGTGCGGTGCTCTCGGACCGCGTCGATGTCGGCGAAGCGCGCATCGGCGAGCAGGTAGTCCAGCCCAGCCGCCTCTGCGAGCGCCGGCCACTGCGGCGGGTGCAGGGTGGCGATGGCGATCCATCCGTCCGAGGTCTCGTAGATCGTGAACAGCGGGTTCGTGGTGTCTCCAGGCGAGAAGCGCTCGAGCCGGGTGCCGAGGTTCGCTGCGACACCTACGGCCTGGTTCTGCAGCCACAACAACGACTGCGTCTGTGAGGTCCCGACGACGAGGCCCTTCCCGGTGATCGAGCGCTTCACCAACCCTGCGAGCACAGCCGAGGCCATGTGGGTGCCGGTGAGAACATCGCTCAACGAACCGGGTGGATAGGTCGGCTCGTCCGTCGGAGCGATGCCGTCCATGAAGCCCGCGTAGGCCATGCCCACCGTGTCCTGGCACACCTCGTCGGCCATGTCGCCGATGAGACCGAAACCACCACCCCGGCAGTACACCAAGCTTGGGTTGAGCGTCATCAAGGTGTCGGGGTCAGCCCCATAGCGATCGAGAGCACCGCCTCTGAGGTTCGTGATGAACACATCGGCCCTGCGGATCAGTCGCTCGAACACTGGCCGACCGGACTCGGACGAGACGTCGAGCGCGACGGACCGCTTGTTGCGATTGAGGGACGCGTACACCCACTCCTGACCTCGCTCATCGAAGGTCACGCCGAATGCGCCGCCGAGGCTACGCATCACGTCGGCTTGCCCCACCTGTTCGATCTTCACCACGTCGGCGCCGAGGCTGCCGAGCGTCAACCCGGCGATCGGCCCCTGGACGTACATCGCGAGCTCGACGACCCGGATGCCTGCCAGGGCAGATCCATCGTCGCTGAGGCCTCCCGATTCCGGAGGCTCGCCAGAGGTCGCGGTCACAGGTGCTCCTTCAGAAACGCGACTGTCTGGTCGAGAGCGCGGTGGGCTTCCGGGAAGCTGAGGATCGTGAAGAAACCGTGCATGACACCGTCGTAGCGGGTCAGCGTGACGGGATTGCCGGCTGCCTCGAGACGCCGTGCGTACTCCTCGGTCGCATCACGAGTCGGGTCGTACTCCGCTGTCATCACCAGATTGGCCCCCAGACCCGAGAGCTCGGTCGCCGCGGCAGGACTGCAGTAGCGCTCTGCGCGCCGAGCCGGATCCGGGACGTACATGTCCCAGAACCACTCGCACCCCTCGTTGGTCAGGACGCAGTTGTCCTCCCGACCCAGCTCGGGATTGGAGACGCGCATCTCGGTGCTGCCATACGCCGTCACCACCACGTCGGGCACCCGGCCACCCTCATCACGAGCGCGTTGGACTACGCCGAACGAGAGTGATCCTCCGGCGCTGTCGCCACCCACTGCGAGCCTGCTCACATCTCCGGGGACCTGCTCGGGGCCGGTCAGGAGCCAGTTCCACACGTCCACACAGTCGTCGAGCCCAGCCGGAAACGGATGCTCAGGAGCGAGCCGGTAGTCGACCGACACGATCACGACATCGGCCGCGTTGGCCAGGTTGCGGAGGTACTCGTCGTGCATGTCGAGGTCGCCGATGGCGAAGCCACTGCCGTGCAGGTACATCAGCACCGGTAGATCGGTGGCCTCGCCCGGGCGGTAGACGCGCACCGCCGCCGAGCCATCTCGAGTCGGCGCCTGCACATCGAACCACTCGAAGATCTCAGTCGTCGGCGGAATCGCGGTCCTGCGAATCAGCTCACGCATCTGGTGCACCGACATCTCGTGGATCGGGAGGTTGCCCTTCCGGTTCGCCTCGAGCAGGGCTGCAGACTGGGGTGTGAGCGGCATGTGGGGCTCCTGACGTCGTTTAGAGCAACTCCGGAGCGAAGAGCGCGACCGCATTGTCGTGTTGGTACCTGCGACGCAGCTCCTCGGAACGGAAGGGCATGTTCGGGATCTCGGCCGCGCAACGCTCGAACGTCAAGAGCGGGTAGTCGCTGGCCCACATGATCTTGTCGCCGCCCCGGGTGTTCGCGTAGTCGAGGACCTCCTTGGCGAGGTGCTTGGGCGCCACGGCCGACGACATGAAGTAGAGGTTCGGCCACTTGGCCATCAGGTGTGCACAGACATTTGCCCACGGCTGACCGCCGTGCGACATCACGATCTTGAGATCGGGGAAGAAGGCGCAGACGTCATCGATGGCCATCGGATCCTGCGGCCGAGCCGGGACCCGAGGTCCTGGCAGGCCGACGTTCAATCCAATGGGCACACCGAGCTCGCAGCACTTGGCGTAGAGGGGGTAGTACTCAGGCGCGTTGTATGGCAGCTGTGTGATCAACCCGATGGCGCGGATGAGGCGAAAGTCGTGGTCGACCACCATTCGCTCCGCCTGTTGGACGGCGGCCATTCCCTCCCGCGGATCGATGATCGCGGCCCCCCGAAAGCGAGACGGGTGCAATTCGATCGCGTTGAGGACCCAGTCGGTGTCGTCATCCCTGAAGCCTGACGTGAGGAGCCCGGCGTGCACCTGTGCCGCATCCATCTCCTCGATCAGCTGCTCCAACGTGGTTCCGCGTTCTCGTCGCTCGGCCAGACCAGGGAAGGTGTGATCCACGGTCGGCGCGCCCTGGTGCATGCCGATGTTGGGGTTCATCCAGGCGTCGAACAGCGGTGCGTCGGTCATCGGGCTCGCCTCGCGGGGATGTGGCGCATGTTCGGTCAGCTGACGTCGAGGCCTTCGAGCTGGCCGGCATTGCGCCACTCTTCGAGCTTGCTCCAATAGGCGGCCGATCCGTGGGCATAGCCCTCGAGCCGGATGTCGCGCCGCACGTCCGTCGGCCTGCCCTCCTGGTTGTAGTAGCCGGGCGTGCACGACTCGGGTTGGCCGCCGAATCGCACGGCGAAGGGGTTTCTCGCTGGGAGGAGTTGCTCTTCGACGAACGCGGCCTCTGCTTCGCTCGTGGGGTGCGCTGCCTTCGCACCGCGCTGGCTGAGCGCGTCAATGATGTAGGCGACGTGCCGAGCCTGGCTGTCGAGCGGCGTGCTGTAGTTGACGCTGAGGGTCTGGGTGAACAGACCGCCGAGCACGAACAGGTTCGGAAAGCCGTGCGACATGATCCCGTGCATCGTCCGGTAGCCGTCGCTCCAGTGGTCGTAGATGGACTCCCCGTCGATGCCGTAGATCGGTATGCCGATCCGGTGCCGGAAGTCGCTCGTAATCTCGAACCCACTCGCATAGATGATGCAGTCGACCTCGTACTCGACGCCGTTGGCGACCAAGCCCTTCGGCGTGATGCGCTCGACACCCTGCGTCGAGCTGACGTCGACCAACGTGACGTTCGAGTGGTTGAACGTCGGCAGGTAGTCGTCCGAGAACGTCGGCCGCTTGCAGAAGAACCCGTACCACGGCTTGAGCATCTCGGCATGCTCCTTGCGGGTCACGACCTCGTCGATGCGATTGCGGACGTCCGCCATCGTCATGTGGTCGCCGAGTTCCGCTATCTCGATCTTCTCCTCGATCGTCAACGCCGACCGATCGAGCCGCGACCTGATCTCGTTGATGTACTCCCCGGTCCTGATCATCGACTCCCGCAGAAGAATCTGTTCCTTGGCGGGCTTCCCCATCTCGACTCGCTCGAAGTCGCGCATCAGCCGAGCCTGCCAACCCGGTTCGAGGGACTCGGCCCACGCTGCGGGCGTCGGCTCGTTCCCGCGTGGACTCACCGACGAGGGGGTGCGTTGGAAGACGAACGTCTCCTTCGCCGCCTCACCAACGTGGGGGACGATCTGGATCGCACTCGCGCCGGTTCCGATCACGGCGACCCGCTTGTCCGACAGCTTCGTGAGCCCGCCGGTGGGGCCACCGCCGGTGTACTCGTAGTCCCAACGGGCGGTGTGGAACGTGTGCCCCTCGAACTCGTCGATGCCCGGTATCCCGGGCAAACGCGGGCGAGACGCCGAACCGGTGCCCATCGTCACGAACTTGGCGCGGATCGTGTCGCCCTGACTGGTGGTCACCGCCCAGTGCGACGCGTCCTCGTCCCACCGCATCTCGGTGATCCAGGTGTGAAACAGAGCGTTCTTGTAGAGGTCGAAGTGCTCGCCGATGCGCTTGGCGTGCTCTTTGATCTCCGGCGCGTGGGAGTAGCGCTCTTTGGGGATGTAGCCGGTCTCCTCGAGGAGCGGAAGGTAGATGTATGACTGCACATCACACTGCGCACCGGGATAGCGGTTCCAGTACCACGTGCCACCGAAGTCGCCCGCACCGTCGACGATGCGGATGTTTGTACGCCCGCGCTCTTTGAGTCGGGCCGCGGTCAGCAACCCCACCCATCCGCCACCGAGAACGAGGACCTCCACGTCCTCGTCGACAGCATCACGCGGGGTGGCGGGCACATACGGATCGCTGACCAGATATTCCGGATGCGAGTCGAAGTCGACCTGTAGGTACTGCTGGTCGTAGTCCTTGCGAACCCGCCTGTCGCGCTCCTCGCCGTACTTGGCTTCGATCTCAGCCAGATCCCGATCGAACCCGAAATCGAACTCGTCCTTCAGCTGCTCGTAGAGCGACACGCTGTCACCTCTCGTCGCCCGCCATCGCGAGCCTCGCTCACCGACCCGAAGCTAAACCAGACTCTCAGTCTGGTCAATAGGCTCAGAGTCTCAGGCCCCGTGACTCAACCCGCGGGTGAGCCACAGCTCCTTGGGTCCGCGGAACGAGATGATCGGCGGGTACTCGAGCCGTTGGTCGACCAGCGCCAGGTCGGGAGCGCGTTGGGTGAGCTCCTCCAGTACGACGCGTGCCTCGAGGCGGGCGAGCGGGGCGCCCAGGCAGTAGTGGATGCCCTTGCCGAACGAGAGGTGACGTCTGGCGCCATCACGGTGGATATCAAAGGTGTCCGGCTCACTGAACTCGCCGGCGTCCCGGTTGCCCGACCCGAGCAGCACCAGCACCTTGGCCCCCTCGGGGATGACCACCCCGTCACCGAGGTCGACATCGGTCCGGGCCAGCCGACGCCAGGCGTTGACGCTGGAGTCGAATCGCAGCGCTTCCTCGACGGCGTTGGGGATCAACGAGGGATCGGCGCAGAGCTCTTTCCACTGGTCGGGGTGCTCGAGCAGAAGGCGGACGGCGTTGCTGAGCAGGTTGGTCGTCGTCTCGTGCCCGGCGATCCCGAGGCCCATGATGACGCTCGTGATCTCGGGCTCACTGATCGCATCGGGATCCGCGTCTCGGATGTCGAGGAGGGCCGAGGTGAAGTCGTCCGCACGCTCGAGCTTGCGTCGTTGCACGTGAGTGCTGCAGTACTGCCACAAGGCCGCCATGTTCCGGGCGACCTCGAGCTGCTCACTCTCGTCGGGGTGGCCGAACATGATCGTGAGCCGGTCGCCCGCCCACCCCTTCACCATGTCGGCGTCGGCGTGCGGGAAGCCCACGAGCTCGAAGATCACGCTGATCGGCAGCGGGTACGCCAAGCCGCTCACCCACTCGAGCGGGTCCGATGCCAACAGATCGTCGAGCAGTCGGGTGGTCATCTCACGGATGGCGGGCTCGAGATCGGCCACCCGCTTGTTGGAGAACGCCGTCATGTTGTGCCGTCGGATCCGGGCGTGTTCCGGCGGATCGAGGTTGGTCATCACCGGTTGGTACCCGAAGCCCTCGGCCAACACCTGGCCGGCCTCTGGGCAGAAAGGCAACAGCGGATCCTGCGAGTTCGACGCCGAGAACAACTCGGTGTCGGACATCACCATCGACGCGTCCCGGTGACGTGTCACGACCCACATGTCGAGCTCGTCGCTGTAGAACGCCGACGTGTCATCGCGCAGCGCGGCAAACGTCGGGTACGGGTCGGCTTGGTACTCCGCTGAGAACGGATGAAACGGACACTGGGTCACGACGAGCTCCTTGTCCTGGGCAAGTATTGCTGCCCCTTCGAGTGCGCATGTGCCCTGCACGAGTGGAGGGCTGCCAGCCTCACGCCGCTGGCGGCTTCGCCAGCCCATCGACCAAGACATCGGCCATGAGGTGTGCGTGCCCGACCGGGTCCAGCGGGCCGTCGAACCGATCGAAATGGCCTGACAGGGCGGTGAGCGTGTTGGGTGCAGTTGCGCCATGGGTGAGGGCGAAAAAGAAGGACCTGGTCGGGACCGGTCGGATCGTGCCCTCGTCGGCGAGTGATCGCAGAAGGGCGTGCAGCGGCCGAATCCGAGGCTCGATGTGATGCGCCCAGATGTGCTCCAGGCGGTGGGTGTCCGTCAGCCCCTCGCGATTCATGAGCCGCAGCAGCTCAGGTCGCTCGATCGCGGCCTTCAAGAAGACCCGCAGTTGCAGGCGGAGGTACTCGAGATCCGAAGGGGGCGCAGGCTCCGAAGCAGCGAGCTCGTCCACCGATGCGAACAGCCTGGTGAACCCGAGGTCGACCGCTGAGTAGAACAGCCGCTCCTTCGAGCCGAATCGCTGGTTGACCGTTCCGTAGGACACCCCAAGATCGCGATTGAGGGAGCGGAGCGACATGGCCTCAAACCCATGCTCGGAGAAGGCGGCCAACGCAGCCTCGAGGATCACCTCATCATCGAGCAGCCGCGGCCTCCCACGGGTCTCGACGAACTCTGTCCCAACGTTCGCCATCGCACGCATCGTAGTGCTGCGTTGTCATTATTCATCGACTGATGAGAAATTGTGCCTAGGATCGAGGTCGAGGAAGACCCCCGTGACAAGGAGTCACAGCATGCGCACCGAATCCCACGTGCTGAACGAGATTCACGCTCACCGCTACCGGGGGGACGGCGCCGACTACGCATTGGTGATCTCTCATGGCCTCGGCGGCCACGGGGGCATCTATGACCGCTTCTGCGAACATCACGCCGCCAGGGGTGCGGACATCTGGAGCTACGACGCCCCGGGCCATGGCCGATCCACCACCAACCGACCGCGCGGCACCTGGGAGATGAGCGAATGGGCCCAGGCGAGCCGCGACTACGCCGCCCACGTCAACAACACCACAGGGCTGCCTGTCTTCACGCTCGGCTCGAGCCTCGGCGTCGCGGCATCGATCTCGGCGATCGACTCCCCGGCTGTGACTGGTGCCATCTTGATGGGTTCGCTCGCCGTCCCGGGTTCACCGCTACTCGCCGATCGAGCCGCACCATGGCGAAGCCCGGAGTTCTCGCAGATCATCGACCAGCTCGGTCGAGGCGCCCGCCTCGACATTCCCACCTTCTTCGATTTCGATGTTGACTACGGCTACAGCGGCGCCACCGAACAGAAGAAGCTCGACCCCTACAACACCTGGAGCTACGACCTCGCGTCATGGGCCTCGTTCTTCCAGTACGACCCTCCGCAGGCGCTCGCAGACAATGCAAAGCCGATCCTCTACGCCGCCGGCGAGAAGGACGCACTGGCCCCACGAGCGGCCGTCGAGATGATGGTCAAGGGCATCGGCGGTCCCGTGGAGATCGAGGTCGTGCCCGACGCCCCTCACCAGCTGATGCTCTTCGCCACCGAGACCTTCAGCGACCTCGTCCACACGTTTTGCACCAAGAACTCCTGACACTGACTTCTGAGAGGTTCCGACATGAGCCCAGACGACCTGCTGGAAGAAAGATCGGAATGGGCCGCCGACCCGGCGAGCTTCGACCTCAACGACCTGGACGCGCGGTTCCTGGACTACCCCTTCCCGACCTACGCGCGGTTGCGTGACGAGTCGCCAGTTCACCGCAACTCAGACGGCAGCTTCTTCGTCACCTGCTACGACGACGTCGCGGCCGTGCTCAACGGGCGGGCGATGAGCTCGGACAAGAAGGTCCCGCTGTCTGGGGTCTTCGGCCCCGACGCGCCGATCTACGAGCACCACGCCAACGTGATGGTCTTCCTCGACCCGCCCGATCACCCGCGTGTTCGCGGCCTGGTCGCTCATGCGTTCCGCAACCGAACGCTGGCCACGTGGCAGCCCAAGGTCGAGCGCATCGTGGACGACCTCCTCGCGGAGAGCCTGACCGACGGCCACATGGACCTCATCGCCGACTTCGCCTACCTGCTGCCCCTCACGGTCGTCGGCGAGATGCTGGGCGTCCCGACGCATGATCGCGAGCGGTTCAAGGTGTGGGGCGCTGCGGTGACGGCGTCGCTCGAACCCAACCCGGCGCAACAGGTGATCGACGACGCCAACGCTGCCGTGGACGACTTCAAGAGCTACCTCGGCGAGCTCGCCGATCGTCGACGGCGCGAGCCCGGCGACGACCTGATGTCGATCCTCGTCAGCGCGGAGGAGGACGGCGAGCGGCTGACCGAACAGGAGCTGCTCCACAACGCTGCGTTCCTGCTGAACGCGGGCCACGAAACCACCTCGAACTTGATCGGCAACGGGATGGACGCACTCTTCCGCCATCCCGAGCAGCTCGAAATGCTGCAGGATCGACCCGAGCTGGTGGAGTCCGCTGTCGAGGAGATGCTCCGCTACGACAGCCCGAACCAGATCGGTGGGCGACTCGCCCTCGAAGAGGTCACGATCCGCGGCGAGACCATCCCGGCGAACACGTTCGTGTGGGTGTCGAACGGGGCCGCCAACCGCGACCCTGGCACCTACGACCGGGCCGATCGTTTCGACATCACCCGTGATCCGAACTCGCATCTCGCGTTCGGGCACGGCCCGCACCTGTGCCTCGGGGCATCGCTGGCCCGCCTGGAGGCTCGCGCCGCCTTCCGCCGGCTGAGCCAACTGCGGGATCTCGAGCCGGCGGCCCCACCTGTCCGGAGACCGCGCGCCCGCCACCGGGGCTACCTCTCATACCCGATCGCAGCGAGTGCCTGATGATCCACGAGGCAGATCGCATCCGGAACGTCGCCGACTACGTGCGCCTCCCGTTGCTCTACAACCACTGGTACGTCGCCGGGTTCTGTGACGAGTTCGACCGAACCCCCAAGGCGAGGACGCTCCTCGAGCGGTCGATCGTCTTCTATCGCACCACCGACGGGCGGCTCATCGCGGCGCAGAATCGCTGTCTGCATCGTTCGTTCCCGCTCAGCGAAAGCCGCCTCGAGGGCGACGAACTCGTGTGCGGCTACCACGGCATCCGCTACGACGCCGAGGGCACCATCGTCCGCATCCCCAGCCAGAAGAAGTGCCCCGACCGCCAGCTCCGCACCTACCCGACCGTCGAGCTCGGCCCGTTCGTCTTCATCTGGATGGGCGCCGAAGCACCTGACATGTCGCGGCTGCCAGACCTGCCGTTCCTCGCAGACCCCGATCTCCTGACGCTTCGAGGGTTCCATCACCTCGACGGCAGCTACCTGCTCATGCAGGAGAACCTGAACGACCTGACCCACTTCTCCTACCTCCACAAGGACAGCGCCGGGTTCGACGACTCGTTCCTCGAGCTCCCCACCACCGTCGAGGAAACCGCAGACGGCATCAGCTGTTACCGCGTCGAACGCGACCCGCAAAAGGCTTCCAGACTCCTCCCACCCGACGTCCGGGCCCGGATCGGCGATCGGCCGGTCGAACAGTGGGACGGCGGGCTGGCGCTCTCGCCCGGTGTCTTCAAGGGCGATGCGCCGATCAAGGTGGGAGACCCCGACTCCGCCGATGTCGAGATCTTCAACCGGTACATCATGCATTACCTCACGCCGGAGACCAGGACGACACACCACTACTGGTGGTCCGTCACGGACGACTACTCCCCCAACATCGCCGAAGTCAGCGAACTCTTGACCGGCGCCTTCGACAAGGTGTTCAGCGAAGACGCCTGGGCCGTTGCACACATGCAGAAGCTCCTCGACGACGACCGCCACGACTACGACGAGCTGGTGATCGGCGGCGACAAAGCCGGCCTGCTGTTCCGCAGGCGAATCCTGGCCTGGGCCGAGGAGGAATACGGGACGGCGGCAACATGACCCAACGATCCCCCAGCATCGACGTCGACCTCTTCTCCGACGAGGCCATCGCGAACCCGTATCCGCTGTACAAGGAGATCCGCGACGCCGGCGCGGTGGTGTGGCTGGAGCGCTACGACATGTGGGCGGTGTCCCGATTCGAGGACGTCCGCGCCGCCCTGCGCGCCGATTCGACCCTGCTGTCGGGCAGGGGCGTGGCGATGAACGACGCTCTCAACGACACGGGCAACACCAACTCGCTCGTGAGCGACGGAGACGAACACCGCCGGCTGCGTTCGGCGCTGATGAAGCCGATGATGCCCAGCGCGATGCGGGACATCCGAGAACACGTCCAGGAGATGTCTGACGAGCTGGTCGACCGTCTGTTGGCCCAGGACCGCTTCGACGGCATGCAGGACTTCTGCCACTACCTACCGGTCAGTCTCATCTCGGTTCTGATCGGGCTGCCCGAGGACGGCCGCGCCCAGATGCTCGATTGGGCCGCTGCGGCGTTCAACGCGCTCGGCCCGATGAACGAGCGGGCTCAGGCGGGACTGCCCGGCGTGATGGACGCCGCCCGATACGTGGTCGCCCTCGAGCGAGCCGATCTGCCGCCAGACGGGTGGGCCGCAGGCATCTACCGGGCAGCGGACGAGGGCCTGATCGATCTCGACGAGGCCCGCAAGCTGGTGTTCGACTACGTCATCCCCAGCCTCGACACCACGATTCTCGGTACCGGTCACCTGCTGTATCAGCTCGGCCGTCACCCCGAACAGTTCGACAAGGTGAAGGACGACAGATCGCTCGTCCTACCGGCGGTTCACGAGGCGCTGCGTATTGGAACCCCCGTCCGCGCGTTCACCCGTCTGGCCGACACCGACTACCGAGCCGGTGAGGTCCACGTGCCCGCGGGCGATCGAGTGGCGATTCTCTACGCCGCCGCGAACCATGACGAACGGCACTACCCC